>Ga0209454_1000033_pt1 | contig 117505 bp, 95 predicted proteins | sample WorMetHERISLAND1_2_FD_187400 | JGI IMG/M metagenome (GOLD analysis project Ga0209454, IMG submission 187400) | Marine gutless worms symbiont microbial communities from Max Planck institute for Marine Microbiology, Germany - Olavius geniculatus... | ecosystem: Host-associated > Annelida >... | reverse complement strand
ACACTTATCCCAGACTATGCTATCAAAATGCCATTCAAGTGTCTATAGCTTTTTTTGCGATAAAAAAATTCATCACTCTTGTTCAAGCGTTGATTACCTTTAGCTCCTCAGACGCTCTTCAGGGCTGCACGGTTATTTGCAAAATTTTCTTGTCGGCATCAAACTTCAGATGCTTCGATGAGAAGTTTCAAGTTTGACTGCCTGACATGCGAGGTAATTTTCACGCATCGGAACGTTAAAGTGTTTCGGGCAACCAACGTTTCGCAACCTTCCCAGTTAGATCCCAATCTCTTGGAAAATTAGGATCTTGGCTCCTTAAAATAAGGAGTCACGAAAAGCGTAACACGAATTTCGAAAACTGTAAAGTAAATGCAATAAATATGCCGCGGTGTTTAGAATACAAAATTAACCCGCCTATCTTATAAATCCTAAGTTATCATTTCAGTTGTTTTTATTTTTTTAAGCCTTAACTGTTCAAAAAATTAATTCAATGGTAATTCGATCAATTCAATTTGTCAAGAGTTTAAAATAGAAAATATTTTTAGTTCGAATATTTTTTTTATCTGATATAGTTTCGTCTGAAAACATTTTTGTAATCAAAATGTTTTGCTGTTCCCAATTATAAAGTTATATTTTAGTTTGTCAAGAGTTAATTTAAAAAATATTTCGAATTTTAAAACATTTGCTATATATATATTTGATAAAATAAACTCTTTACAAATAGTAATTTTTGTATTATTAATATTTTTAATATTAAATTAGGCTATTTTGCAAGGAGGACTTGATGAAAGAAGTAACGGAGATGATGATCTATGACATGGCTTTTAGGGTGCGACTGTATATCGCCTCGAAATTGTCGGAAGAAAGACGGGTGCACGACTTAAGTGACCGGGAGGCTCTCATTCTGGAGCTTATCGGGACCAAAGGAAATATGTGTATCTCTGAAATCTGCAATTTTTATCCGAGGGTCAGCAACAGTACGATATCGACTACCATTACGAAATTGTGGAAAGAAAAAAAACTGGTCGACAAAATTATACTGCCGGAGAATCAGCGTATCACGACGGTCCGTCTAACGGACAGGGGCCGCAAAATGCTCGAGCAAATCAAGGAGAAACAGTCAGACGTGTTTACGACTGTCGCCAAATCTCTTGGATTGAACCCGGAACAAAATGAATCATTTCATCAAATTCTTGCCAGGTCTATCGGATTTTTCGATGAATTGCTCGAATTGAGGCTAAATGATCCAAGCACGGTAAGTACCTGACGACATAAAAGTGCCGGTTTTTGTCGATAGTTGGCCCATTTTCGGCCAAATTCTGGATTCTTGATACTCGATACTCGGTGCTGGATGCTGGAAAAAGATCCGGCGTTCGGTGTTCGGCTTTCGGCACATGAAAGGTGTAAGGTATAGGGTGTAGGGTTTAGGGTATAAAGGATTCGGTATAAGGTTTTTGGTAGAAGCTGTAGGTTCAATTATTATGTTCACCTGAAACTTTCCACTAACGCTATACCTTATGCCCTATGCAAACGGGCTCTATGCCCCCATGCCCTCTGTCTTCTGCTTGCCGCGGCGAAGCTCGGAGAGCGAAGACGGGTCATCTGTCTTCTGTCCTCTGGATTCTGGATGCCGGACGCGAGACGCCAGTTTTTGTCGCCGAATAATTATGATTAAAATCCTGAGGTTGTAATCAATGAAAGCAGTCATTCTAAGCGCCGGCCAGGGGAAGCGTTTGCTGCCGCTGACCGCCGACAACCCCAAATGCTTGGTGAGCATCGAGGGGCAATCCCTGATTGAGTGGCAAATTGATGAGCTTTACAAGGCAGGAATTGACCGGGTAACCGTCGTTGTCGGCTATCGAGCTGATCGGGTGCGGCAGCAGTTGCACAGCCGTTATGATTCTGAGCGGGTACGTGTACTTTATAATCCGACCTATGCCTGGGCGGACAATCTTTTCAGCTGCTGGGTGGCACGGTCTGAAATGAACGAGGAATTTATTCTTATAAATGGTGATACAATTTTTGAGTCCGCTGTGGTATGCCGTCTGCTGGCAATGCCGGCCCGTCCGATAACTGTCGCAACTCACCAGAAACGCAACTATGACGCGGATGACATGAAGGTTGCCCTGGACGGGGACCGGCTGATCAAGATCGGCAAAGACCTGGCAGTCGACCGCATCGATGCCGAGTCAATCGGGATGATACTTTTCCAGCGCGAGGGGCCGCCGATGTTTCGCCGGGCTGTCGAGGATGCCTTGCGTGACCCTGCGGCCCGCAAAAAGTGGTATCTAACGGTGATCGATGAATTGGCTCAATCGATTCCAATCTGGACCTGCCCCACCAATGGACTGTGGTGGTGTGAAGTTGATTTTCCCGCTGATCTCATACAAGCCGGCCGGGTAGCCCGCGTCTGCCGCACTCAACCGGCGCAATACGCTTATCCGGCGAACAGATATGCGTGGGGATAGATAAAGATGGTTTCCTCGCTTACGCTTCGCTTCAGACGGGATCGTAGACAGGTGTCAGAGGACCCGTCTTCGCTCTCCGAGCTTCGCCGCGGCAAGCAGATGACAGAATGTACACGTCAGAGGGCAGAGAACTCTTCTTCTTTCAGGCGTTGCCGGGTACCTTATTAATTTTGTTTTTCAGCAATAATCCTCTCTACTAGTGCCAGGTCGCCGGTCGTATCGACGTCCACGGCCGCTTCCGCAAATGGCATGATCACCGCACCGGCTTTAAATCCTAAGCGGTGCGAAATCCTTGCCATGGCCTCTTTTAAAGACAGGCGTCCAATCAAATAACGAAAAACGGCGGTTGAACCCAATATTCGAATCACGCGCAAAGGATTTTTGCGTTGGGATTCAACCTGCCGCCAGAAATCTGCCGCTTGCCGCGCCGGGGGGGTTAAAAAGGCGAACAGGTTGCATCCGCAGTAGGCGCCATCCTGCAAGTGAGTTGCCGTCCTACGGGTTTGGGGGTAGACGTTGGTCACTGTCTCATACCGGGCGACTCCGGCGACCACATCGCAACCCGTGGCCCGTGCTTCCTTGCAAAAATAGTCTACTATTCGGGGGGTTAGCAAGGCATGATCGGCCGTTGTCAACAACACCGGTACCTCGGCCGGCAACCGCTCTATTACGTGATGGGCGCTTGTACTCGGTGTGGCTTGATTGGCATGCCAATTGATTTCACCGGATGCGATCAGGCGTCTCAGACCATCCGTTTGATTTACGATGGATTCCGGCGGTCCGCTCAAATTTATGGCGTCGACTTGCCGGGCAGTAGCCAGGGCATCGACCACGCGCATAACCATCGGGATGCCGCCAATTGGTGTCAGGGATTTGCACGGGACGCCGGCAGCACTGGCCACAGGATCTCCCGGTCCGCGATCAGCGGCCAGGACCAGGGCGGTAAATTTTTCTTGGGAGTTGGTCATTATATAATTGATTGATGCTAGCGATCTACAGAATGTCGAATGACGAATGTCGAATTAAGGAATTCCGTCCATTTTATACAAACGTGAAATCGAACAGGTCTATCCTCACAAATCACATTCCGCATTCCGAATTCCGCTGTGTAAAATTCCCTTTCCGACTTTGTCCCGCCTGAGCTCGTCGAAGGCCGGATTCCGACTTTGAATCGCCTGAGCTTGCCGAAGGCCCAATTCGAAAATTTATCCTCGGACACCTCCCATATGAATCATGACGACGATAAACTCCTACCAATAACAAATAACCAATAACATATAACTGCTTTAATTCTGCCCTCTGTCATTTATCCTCTGTCCTCCGACATCTGTCCTCCGACCTCTGTCCTCTGTCCTCTGTCATCTGTCCTCTGACCTCTGACCTCTGATATCTGTCCTCTGACCTCTGTCCTCTATCCTCTGTCCTCTGTCCTCTGACCTCTGTCCTCTATCCTCTGTCCTCCGAAACTGCTACACCAATTTCTTACTATACATCCGATAAGTCTTGTATACGCGCCCACCGATGGATTCGATGATGTCGCGCATGCCCTTATTATCTTCCAGGATCCATGAAAGTTCCACCTTTTTTATGCCGCGATTGATTGCAGGCTGCTGCGCATCACCGATGACGCCAAATGCCAGGGCCGCGCCCATCATGCTGTCATGATAGCGGCAACGAACGCCCATCAAGGGGATTCGAGCAGATTCAGGGTATTTTATTTTGAGGCGCCATATCAGTTTGAGCCAACCGAACGGCAAGAGCCGGCCGTTTAGATCCCTGATAATTTCATTGATATTCGGCAGGACAACAATAAAAGCTGCGGGCTGCCCGTCCACCTCGGCTATCTTGACCAAATCCTCATCAGCCAGCATTTTTAAATCCTTGCCCAGGTGCTCGAATTCAGCGTTGGTAAACGGAATGAAGTTCCAATTTTGCGACCAGGCATCATTAAAAATATCCCTAATAATCGACAGCTCATTGATAAAATCGGATTTGTTCAATTTTCTAATGCGGATCTGCTTTTTTTTGCGATCGGTAATGGTCCTGGCGGCGGCAGTCATTTTAAAATCGGAGTCTATCATATAGGCCAGCAAGTCTTTTTCCTTTTGATATCCATTTTCTTCTATCCGATTGGCATAATAAGGGCGGGCATGGCCCATCATCATGGAAGGTGGGGTGTCGAATCCTTCCACCAGCAAACCCAATTCCTGATTGATCGATAAATTGAAAGGGCCGCAAATATTTTGCATTCCCTGAGTGCGCAACCAATTTTCCGCCGTACCCAGCAGGGCTTGAAAGGTTCGCATGTCGTTTTCCGCCTCCAGCATTCCAAAGAAACCGGTGGCATCCTGGTGACGGTCTATATGCAGCCGGTCAATTTGGGCACTGATTCGCCCCACCGGTTTCCGATTGCGGTAGGCCACCCAGGCCCGAAATTCGGCATGCTCGAAATAAGGATTTTTCGGCGATAGAAGCATTCGGCGTTCGAGCAGTAGAGGGGGAACCCACATCGGGTCGTTTGAGTATAGCGACCACGGCAGGTGTATAAAATCGTTAAAAATGCGACGGCCTTCAACCTTTGAAATCGCCAGTCCGTTATCGGAACGGCTGGATCTGCGGCCGGCTGCCTGTTCATCAGGGTTCATGATCAATCCTCGATTGGTATTGTTGGGAGGCGGGCGGCAGGTACTGTAACAGATTCTGGCCGCAATTTACAGCTTTCTATGAACATAATCTGTGCTGGCTCCAGATCGCCAAACGGACATTGATAATCAGGGTGTTTTTCGATATGATGATCTGAAACCGGCCGGGACTTTGCCGTGATTGGGCCACTGCTGCAACGTGGACAGCGGTTTTTTTGTTTCATACCGCCAATCGCAGACTTCATTATAGCCCGTGATTTAAAAAGTAAAACATTTCGATTACTGAAATATTAAATTTTTTTTAATTTTTAGCAAGGAACTCTTTACAAACGATATTTTTTGTATTATAAATAATTTTTCGAAAGTGGATCAAAATTCGTCCGAACTATAGAAGCATTGGCCTGATTGAAATAACGCAAGGCCCAATTTTTTTGGAGAACAAGCTGCAATCTCGACGTTATTTCACTAGGGTTGGTAGACTGGAAAAACCGAAACTTTGAGTTTGTCTTATACTTTGCAGGTGGTTTCCATTTCAAGGGGAACAGATGGGAAATACGACAGAATCGCTGATTTATGATATGGCTTTTAGAGTGCGCTTGTACATGGCATCTAAAGTATCAGAAAAAAAAGTGGGTGATCTCACCGATCGTGAAAGCCTGATCATAGAGTTAGTCGGTATGAAAGGCAGTATGAGCATATCCGAGATTGGAAGCTTGTACCCTTCGGTCAGCAACAGTACGATCTCCACAACGATAACCAAGCTGTGGAAGGATAAAAAACTTGTCGATAAAAATATATTACCGGAAAATCAGCGAGTGACCACGGTCACTTTGACCGAAAAAGGAAAGAAGATCTTGGAAGAAATTAAACGTACCCAAGCGGATGTTTTCAGCACAATCTCAGTATCTCTTGGACTATCTCCGGATCAGGCTGAATATTTTCATGATATTTTAAAGAATGCCATTAATTTCTTCGACGAAACCATGGGGCTGAAGCTCAACAACACGAAAATGTGATTGAAACAGCAGACCCGTTGCATCGATATACCAGTGCAGCGAAAATGATTCATGATTGCCGATACGGGATGGAAGTGAAAATAAATAGATGAAAGCTGTCATATTAAGCGCAGGTCAGGGGAAACGTTTGCTGCCGTTGACGGCGGACTCCCCCAAATGCATTCTCCCGATTCTGGGACAAACTCTGATCGAATGGCAAATAGATGAACTTGCCAAATGCGGCATCGAGCAAGTGACCGTTGTCACGGGTTATCGGGCCGACAAAGTCGAACGGATCCTGCGATCACGCTATGGTACGGATCGGGTGCGAACCATCTACAATGCCGCTTATGCGGTTTCAGACAACCTGGTCAGCTGCTGGTCAGCTCATGAGGAGATGAACGATGATTTTGTCTTGTTAAATGGCGACACCCTATTTGAATCGGCCGTCATGCAGCGGTTGCTTGAGACGGGTGACCGCGATGTAACTGTTGTTGTGAGCCAGAAAACTGAGTATGATGCCGACGACATGAAGGTTGAACTGGATGGCTGCCGGCTGGTTAAAATCGGCAAGGATCTATTGCCCGATCAGGTAGATGGTGAGTCAATCGGGATGATCCTGTTTCGCGACCAGGGGCCGAGGATGTTCCGCGACGCTATTGAAAAGGCCCTGCACGATCCCGCGTCACAAACGAAATGGTATTTGTCGGTAATCGATCAGCTGGCGCGGGAGATACCCGTGTGGACCTGTCTGGTTAGCGGGCTGCACTGGTGCGAAGTCGACTACCGGGCTGATATTAAGCAGGCGGAAAAAGTTGTAACGGCCTGTGACGGTCGCGGAAAGGCCAATCCCGGCAAAAAATCCTGCAATATTACGGAAGTCAGGCTGGCCCATTGACGCGTGAATTTTGTTTCTGACGGACTCCGACTCTTCCGCACTTGGAAGGTCGGCAGATAATTCAGCCAATAGGCCTTAAAAAATAGCGCAATCAGACGGTTGCTCTCAAGCCGCTGTCTGCCGAAATTTCGAATAAGCGTTCTGAGCTAATCATGCTGAAGAGCGCTTTTTTCAATTGAAAAAAATGATTATCGACCGTTATATAATGCGGGAAATTATCAAGCCCACCCTGGCGGTATGCGGCATCCTGGTATTTATATTTGGCTGTTATATGGCTACTCGCTTCCTGGCCGATGCCCTGGTGGGACAATTGCCGGGCACCACTGTTATCATATTAATCCTACTGAGAATTGCCATCGCACTGGAGGTGCTGCTACCCACGACCCTGTATCTATCGGTGGTGGTTGCCCTTGGCCGGCTGTATAAGGATTCTGAAATGACTGCCCTGTCGGCCTGCGGCGTCAGCATCGGGCGAATTTTGCGGCCCGTTTTTGTCACGGCCGTCATGATCGGCATCATTGTCGCCGGGCTATCCCTTTTTATTCGACCCTGGGCTTATGACAAGTATTATCGGCTAAAGGCCCATGCCGAAGCCAGTTTTGATCTCAGGCGCATGAATGACGGGACATTTTACGAAACCGAAAGTGGAGCCCGGGTCATCTATGCCGAAAAGGTCGATCACCAGCGGGATGAAGCCCGACGGGTCTTCATCCGAACCCAACGCGATGATGCTTTGCAGGTCATCTATGCCGGCAAAGCCAATCAATCCACAGATCCCGTATCCGGCAAGCAGATTGTTGTATTTACCGACGGCACCCTGTATGAATTTTCCCGGACCGGTGAAGCCGGACGGGTCGTACAATTTGAGCAATCCGCCATTCCCATCGAAGCCGAAAACGAACTTCGGCTGAAGTATCGGGTCAAATCGGTTTCAACCGGTTCGCTTGCCCGGTCGGACGATAGCCAGGAAATCGCTGAGTTTCAGTGGCGGCTCTCGACACCACTGGCTACCGTGTTGCTGGCGATGTTGGGGGTGCCGCTGAGCCGTTCTTCACCCCGCCGGGGCAAATATGCCAAGGTTACGACCGCCGTGGTGATTTTTGCAGTTTATTACAATCTCAGCGCGTTGACCAAAAAATGGGTTGAAAAGGGAATCCTGGATACCATCCCCGGAATATGGTGGATGCAGCTGCTGCTGGCCGGTTTGCTGCTGGTGCTTTTGTGGCCGCCCCCGCTTTTGTTTTTACGGCGAGGCAGATAGTCAAATGAAAACACTCGACCGACACATTGGCAACTCTTTCCTGCGCAGCTTTTTTCTGATTTTCACAATCCTGGTCGCGCTGTTCAGCCTGCTGGAATTAATGTCCCAGCTGGATGACGTCGGCAAAGGCAATTTTCGCGCCTGGGATGCCGTTCTTTTTATCGGCCTCACCTTGCCGAGGCGCATGCTCGAACTGATGCCGATCAGCACCCTGCTAGGCAGCGTCGTTGCGCTGGGTATTCTGGCCGACCACGGCGAACTTCTCGCCATGCAGGCCGGCGGTATATCGGTCCGGCGAATTTGCGGATCGGTGCTGGCCGCCGGAACGATCCTGATCGTCTTAACCGGCCTGTTGGCAGAAATAGTCGTGCCCCCCCTGGATCAACTGGCCCGCAAAAAACGGGCCCTGGCGATCTCGGGTACGGGCTTCACTTTAACCAAGCAGGGGTTCTGGGCACGCCGTAATTCAACCTATATTCATGTGGGGAAAACGCACTCCGGTGGAGTTGTCAGAGATCTGGATCTATTCGAGACGGATGAAAAGGGTCGTCTTGAAGTTTACTTGCATGCACGCGAAGCCAATATCCAGAATAATTCCCAATGGATTCTCAGGGAAATTACCCGCAAAACATTTACTGAGCAGGGTATTACAACCACTCGCCTGCCCAGCCTGACGCTGGATTCCTTTTTAAGCACCGAACAAGTCGGAGTCCTGGAAATACCGGCCGACAGCCTGTCATCGACCGATCTTTACCGGTATGCCACGGCCATGCGGGAGAGTGGTCAAAATGCGGATCGCTACACGCTGGCCTTGTGGCGTAAACTGGGGGTCCCGTTGACCACCGGTGCTATGGTGTTGCTTTCGCTGCCCTTTGTATTCGGCTCCACCCGCATGGTCACCGCCGGCAAACGGATCATGATGGGTGCATTTGTGGGGATTATTTATTATTTTGGCGACCAGGTAATTGTTCACCTGGGGCTTTTGCTCAATCTCAGCCCGGTGATTACCGCCATTACACCGGTATTTTTGATTTCCGCCGTGGCATTGTGGAAGCTGCGGCAGGTGGTCTAACTAAACGGTTTCAGGTGTCGGGTGTCGGCAGAGGACAGAGGTCAGAGGACAGAGGTCAGATGTCAGAGGACAGAAGTCAGAAGACAGAGGTCAGATGTCAGAGGACAGAGGACAGAAGAACAAAAGTTAATTGTTATTCGTTATTGGTTATTAGTTTGAGATGATGATCGTTCGCTTTCAAATGACAGACTTTGGAAGTGGGCCTTCGGTAAGCTCAGGCGAGTCAAAGTCGGTATGCGGCCTTCGACGAGCTCAAGCGAGACAAAGGGGGAAAATGGCAAAGCGCTTGGGGCATAGCGCATAGCGTTAGGGCAGAGGACAGAGGTCAGAAGAATAAAAGTTAGTTGTTATTCGTTATTGGTTATTGGTGGGAGTCTGTCGTTGGCAGAGGGCAGATGGCAGTAGAAACATAGTTGAATTCGGATTGCGGATTTTGAGGATGGAACTTTTCGATTTTGCATTTATTAAAATGGATAGAATTCCATAATTCGTCATTCGTCATTCGCCATTCGTCATTCATCATACGCCATTCGTCATTCGACATTCGCCGGCCCGGTTTCCCTTATAAAACGGTCTTCCTCGATTGAGTAGATGCGCACTTCGAGGCTGACCTGCCAACCGTCGCCAGCGGGCTGTATGCGATAGATATAATAGCGGGCACGGCGCTCGGGTGTGCGGCCCAGGGCTGAAATCGATGGGACTCCCATCACCGGTATATTGCCGGCTGGCGTTGTTAGGCGGTTTTGCAGGATTCGATGCGCGTGGCCGTGCAGGATCAAATCGGCGCCGTATTGATCCAGCAGTGTTCGAAGATCAGCGGCATCCGTCAGGCGTTTGCGCCAGCTCACGCTGCCGGATGCCGGTGGGTGGTGGATCAACACGATGCGGTATAAATGCTTGCGGGCGCTGCGGGCCAGGACGCTTTCCAGAATTTGCAACTGAGCGGTGCCAATGGTACCGGTTGCCAGATGCGGTGCGCTGGGCCGGGCGGTGCTCAGGCCGATGAGGGCGCAGCAGCCCCGGATTCTAAAACTAGGAAAAATATTTTGCGAATTGTCGGGTATTGGTTCATCATCCGGCGAATTGTCAGAAACCATGTAGTCGGTCCAATGGGCCATGGTCTGATGCCAGGGAGATTTGACATAAGCATCGTGATTGCCGGGAATGACGGTAACCCGGGCCGGCGATCCCAACGACTGCAGCCAATGCCGGGCCTTTTTGAATTCGGCCGGCAGGCCAAGGTGGGTCAGATCGCCGGTAACTGCGATGTGATCGGGTTGGGTCCGCCCAAGATCGGATTCTAATGCAGAAAGTACGCGGCTCCCGTGTTCGGTACCGCGGTGCAGTTTCCATCTTGAATACCCGAACAGTCGTTTGCTGAGCAGATCCCGCAGCGAGATATCCTCCATGCAGGAGATGTGGGGATCGGAAAGATGGGCCAGCGTGATGGCGCTAGCCACTGGTGGTTCCTCGCCGGTCACATTGGATTTTTTAAAGTTGGCAGATCCCATTTGTGATAAATATAGTAATTACATAGATTTTGCAACCGAACGGTGCTGTTGAAAGGTAGATCAAAGTTGTCGGCAGGCATCTATTATCATCCTTAACTATATTTATTTGTTATTTGGTGCTTGTATTTTGGTATTTTTTGTATTTGTACATAGCCACAAAATAGAACGACGGTTTCATTGTTTTGGAGAAATTTAATATGTCGTTATATGCCTGCATGATTAATGACAGTTCAACCCTGATTTGGGGATTGACATCCCGGCAGCGTCAGTCAAGGGTGTTGAAAGCCGCCGGGGTGACCAACCTGGTGGATGATATTGCCGCATTGCCGGAAAAAGGTTCGGTCTTGCTGTTCAGAGGTGATTACCTGTTCGACGATCGTGTCATTAATTATATGGTGCAGACACAGAATTTAATTTTGCAGATACCACAGGAATCCGCCCCGGTTACGGTGGCCGCCCATGTCCCTTGCGAACAAGCCCTTGATGCGCGGCAAGCAATATTACAAAACGATGGCGCGGTATCATTGCCGGGGACAAAAACCGAAACCCTGGAAACCCTGTCGGTATCTTTTCAGCAGCGGCTGCTGAAATTCGAACCCCCGTTCGTGCTGCCGGTGACTTCCGGCAATGGCCGGGTACTGGAACGCCGGCTGTTTGATTGGTCTTACAAAGGGGTGACCGATCTGGTAACCAAGTGGGCCTGGCCCCGGCCGGCTCAATGGGTTGTGGGTCGGTGCGTGCAATTCGAACTGCGGCCGAACCACGTGACCATCATCGGTTTGCTGCTGGTTCTGCTGGCCGGGTGGTTATTTGCCGATGGTCGGTATTTCTGGGGGCTGCTGGCGGGCTGGCTGATGACATTTTTAGACACCGTCGACGGCAAGCTGGCGCGAGTCACCGTTACTTCCAGCAAATTTGGCCATTATTTCGATCATATCATTGACTTGATCCATCCGCCGGTCTGGTACATTCTCTGGGGGATGGGATTGGGTATATCACAATTCAGCTTCAGTGAGATTTCGCTTAATGCAGCATACTGGCTGATCGTGATTGGCTATACTGTGGGGCGACTGGTCGAAGGTGCTTTTCTGGCCTGGTTTGGAAAATTCGGAATTTTTTGCTGGCGCCCGCTCGACTCCTATTTCCGCCTGATTACCGCGCGGCGCAATCCATGCCTGATTTTGCTGACGGTCAGCGTTTTCCTGGGACGTCCGGATTGGGGATTGTTCGCCGTGACCATCTGGACCGTGGTATCCAGCATATTTTTACTCGCGCGGTTGTTGATGGCCGGCATGGCCCGAGGGACCGGGGGACCGATCAGGTCATGGTTTTTAGATATCGATCATGCGGACCGGCAGCAATCCCTGGCCGTGAGACTGTTTACCCACCGGGCCAATGATTGACTTTTTAAATATAGCCGGTTCATTGTTTGTCAACGGCGGTATCCGCCGTTTAGGCGGGGATAAACCCCGCCACTACATTGTCGGTCAAATCCGTCGACTTTTGTAGTTCATACAAGCGCTGCCGCTGGCCGCGAGCATCCAGTCTGATCATGAGGGAAACTGTGCCAAATCAACGCAGTTTCGATGGACTCATTTGCCGTTTCGTACTTGTCCTCGTGCTCGTCCTCGTCCTCGAAGCTTCTGAGCCTCTAAGTTTCGAGGACGAGTACGACGACGAGCACGATTTAAATAACCTGTTTTGGAGTTAATATAGACGTTTCATATGAGATTTCGGCGCTTCCGGTGGACTTTCCCGACACCCGACACCCGAAACCCGACCCCTGACAAATTAATTCTTTGATCACAGAAAATCAAACCATAGAGACCACCGAGATGTCGTCAAACGCTGCATATTTCGATAAAACGCCGAAAATAGGTGTGCTCATTAATCCGCTCAGCGGTGGCAACCTGAATGACATGGTTGCCATCCGGCGGGTAATCTCCGAATATCCAGCGGCGATTCAGCGCGACGCGCAGACACCGCAAGACGTTTTGCATGCGTTGCGGTATTTTGAAAGCCAGGAAGTAAACCTGGTGGCCATTAATGGCGGCGACGGCACCGTTCAGGCGGTTTTAACAAACCTCTTCCATCACCGGCCCTATGCGAGCCTGCCTTTGCTGGCGGTACTGCAATCGGGTACAACCAGCATGACTGCCCGGGACGTGGGGTTTACCGGATCGCATGTCAGGTCTCTAAAAACGCTGTTCAGGTGGGCTACAGATCCCAGTGCCGCACCGCGAATCATTCAACGACCGGTCTTGCAGGTTCAGGCGCCCGGTCACCCGACTCGCTTTGGTATGTTTTTCGGTACGGCCGCTGTGTACCAGGGAATTCAATATTTTCATCGCAAGGTAAATACCAAGGGCCTGAAGGGCGAGATCGGGCCGGGATTGACCATTCTGCGTTTTTTATGGGCCGCAGTTCGTCAAAACAACGATTTCATACCGGCGGTTCCCGTTTCAATTGTGCTGGATCATCATCAACCACAGCAATTCGATTCATTTGTTATACTGGTCAGCACACTCGAAAGATTGTTCCTCGGGCTGTTTCCTTTCTGGGGTGATGAATCCGGTCCCCTACACTATACCGCCCTGCGCGCCCGTCCACGGTTTTTGCTGCGGGCCCTGCCGTCTATCCTGCGGGGACGCAGGGGACCGCATTGCAGGCCGGAAAACGGTTTTTACAGTCACCATGTCCATGAAGTTAAACTGAATCTGGAAAGCGGCTTTACGCTGGACGGACAACTCTATACGCCCGAAACCCGTCAGGAGCCAACTGTCGTGAGGTACGGCGGGACAGCATCATTTTTGCGGATTTGACAATGGATATACCCGACCAGTTAATGTACGCCATCAGACGTAATTCCGATCGGACCGCCTCGCCGGCAGTTCGCACCCTGATCGATGAAATCCTGCTGCGCCACGGTGATGCGGCTCAGGGGATTCTGTTTTACGGCTCCTGTCTGCGCTCCGGTGACGACTTTGACGGCCTGGTGGACCTTTACCTGCTGGTCGATGACTACCGCGGCGCCTTCAAAAGCCGCTGGCAGGCATGGTTAAACGCGCTGCTGCCGCCCAACGTTTATTACCTGGAGTTAAAATTCGAAGGGCAGGTGGTGCGCACCAAATACGCTGTGCTGTCCCTGGCGGATTTTCAGAAGGGAACCTCGCCACGTTGGTTTCATTCCTACCTCTGGGGCCGGTTTTGCCAACCAACTGGTTTGCTGTTCGCCCGGAACGAGGCGGTTGCCGAACTCGTTGTCAAATGTTTTGGCCAGTCCATTCTGACCTTCGTCAAACGTGTTCTGCCGCAAGCCCCGGATCAATTCACGGCTCGACAGCTGTGGAGTCGTGGATTGACTTTGTCATACAGCGCCGAACTCAGATCAGAAAAACCGCAGAAAAGGGCCCGCTTGTACGATGCGGCTCCGCAATATTACGAAGAGATCACCCGCTTGGCCCTGGACGCATTCGGCGGCCCTCCTAAAAGGGATGACCGCTCCGGCACACAGCATTACCGCCAGCATGTAACCGCGGGCAGTCGGTTGGTCAGCCGTTGGACCTGGAAGCTGCGTGCCTGGCAGGGCAAGCTGCTTTCCATCATGCGCTTGCTTAAAGCCGCCCTGACCTTTGAGGGCGGCGTGGAATACATTTTATGGAAAATCGAACGTCACTCGGGGGTTACGGTCGAGGTTGAACCCCGGCTCAAGCGCCGCCCGCTGTTGGCGATGCTGGTCTTGCCCTGGCGGATCTACCGCAAAGGTGGATTTCGCTAAGTTTGTAAATTTTCCAATAACTTCAATAGCCGTGTTTATTTTGAAAAGTTGATGACTCTCTGTAAGCAAATTCCAAGGACCAAATAACAAATCCCAAACAATGTCCAAATTCCAATGACCTAATCACCAAACGTCTTGAATTTGATTTTTTGGGATTTGAGAATTTGTTATTTGGGATTTACCTGCCTTTTAATAATTTCAGCGGTCAGGGCTTTTTTTGTAAACCAGATATTTCAATGCCGGTTCCCGGTTGATCCGCTGATACCCCTCCGGTATGGTGCAGGTGCTGTTTTTGGCAATGATCAGATATTGCCTGTCCATTTCCGCCGTCAGGCTGCTGCGGTAAAATCGCTGCATATCGGCAAAAAGCCAGTCGTGGTAGATCATATCCTCCGGACAAGCAGATATGGTGATACGTTCCGGCAAAGAGATCTTCTGCAGGTAGATATCGTGGTAGAACGGTTTGCGGCGGGCAATATGATTTTTATGGTGAAGCATTCCCCAGAAAGCCGCAATTAGAAAACCTGCTGCGATTATACCCACCCAAATCCGCAGAACCTTTTTTTGGGTCAAAACCGTTTCAATTTGAACCGCAATTTTTTGAGTCACAAACGCAAGGCACAAAATGAAAAAAGGATAGGCATGAAAAATGTAACGCCCGTGTTGGCGGGTGCTGACCAGAAACGGCAAACTGCTCGCCAGTGCCGTAAACAAGAAAAACAGGGCCCGGCGATCAAACCGGATTCGGCGAAAGGGCACCTTGAAAGCCAGCATGAAGACCGCGGCAATCAAAAACGGAACAATCATCTCCGATATCCAGCGGTGCAGCAGATGCCAATGGGGACGGGTCGATCCCCGTTCGCTTTTTAAGCTGGCCATGACCTGGGCATGCCAAAATCCCCGCCAGAAATCAAAGCTGTCCGGATAGATGTAAAACGTGGTCATCAGGATCACCGCAAAGGTGGCAGTGGAAATCAGGGTTGCCTTAATTGCTCCGGCAAAACTCCTCTTCAATATCAGACAGGCCAGCAGCGGTATTGCAAATGGGAAAAACGCCACTGGCCCCTTGGCTATGAAGCCCAAATAGATGGCAGCGCCGGCCAGGATGCTGAAACAGGCCGCGAACTTGGTCTTAGCCAAGCTTAAATATGCCAGGTAGGCGGCAATAATGGCTAGCAGGGTCCACGTATTGACAACCCGATTAACCTGCATAATGTAGGTAAACAGCGGTAGCGGCACCAGCAACATCATCGGCCACCAACTGCCGATTGACGAATACCGATAATCCCGACGGACTTGTTGCCAAAACATACCGGTTCCGAATAAGATCAGCAGCCCTATGAAAAACCCGTAAAATGCCTCCAGATAGGGTCCGTTGCCGAATATCCGAAAGAATAGAGATTGAATCCAGAACACCAACGGCGGATGTTCATGGAATACCGGATGTAGGTAGTCGTCAAGATAGGGCTTCCAGAACGTCCCCACACCGTCGGCGAGGTTGCGGGCGACGCTGGCGTACTCGATTCCATCACCATGTTTGCCAAGCCGCAGCAACTTGTATCCCAGCAAAAGGCAATATAATGTGAGAACGAAGATCAGCAGTATCTTTTTGGATGATAAGCGTGAGAGCATAGGCTGTTGGATTGGTCACACCATGTTTTTTAAGGTTGCCGAATCGATGCTTGATCTGCTATTGATATAAATATTTTGGCGAAAAGTCAATTTAGAGCTTAATCGGCCCCATCATATAAATATAAACATCGATACCATCTTACATTACTATAGCTCCATGGAAAAAGCAGAAGAAATTCAAAAACATCTCAGGGATCTTTTCACTTCTCAGAGCCTGGCGGTGCTGGCCACTCAAAATGAGGCGCAGCCCTACGCCAGCCTAGTCGCTTTTGTCGCCACCGACGACTTAAAGCATATTTATTTTGTGACACCCAAGACTACGCGCAAATTCGCCAATCTGGAGGCAGACGGCCGGGTGGCGGTTCTCATCAATAACAGCACCAACCAGAGCGCCGATTTTCACCAGGCCATCTCTGTAACGGCGGTGGGCGACGCTCAGGAAATGGACGGTCCCGACCGTGAGCAGCAGCTGTCCCACTACCTGGCCAAACACCCTTATCTGGATGAGTTTGCCAAGTCACCCACCTGCGCACTGGTCCGCGTGACCGCCAGATCATATTATCTGGTTAAAAACTTCCAGAAAGTTATGGAGTATCATCTTTTCAAATGAAACTGGTTCTATCTGCGGCCGAAGTGGCTCCGGGTGACCGCAATCGTGTTGGCGGCAAGGGCTATGCGCTGGCAACCCTGGCGGCCAATGGATTTAGGATTCCTGAAACAGTCTGCCTGACGGTCGATACCTATAATGAATTCGTCTTGGACTCCGGACTGCGTGAGCGCATTTTGCTCGAGCTTCACCGCAAGGATTTAAAAGAGATGCGCTGGGAAGAGATCTGGGATTGTGCCACACGCATACGCAATATGTTTCTCAGAACGCCCATGCCCCCGGCGGTCGAGGATAGCCTGCGCCGGGAAATCGCCGAGCGATTCGATAACAAGCCCGCCGTCGTGCGTTCATCCGCACCGGAGGAAGATGACGCCCGATCTTCTTTTGCGGGTTTGCACGAGTCTTATCTGAATATCAGTGGCGTCGACGCAATCCTGGAGCACATTCGCAAGGTTTGGGCGTCGCTCTGGTCGGATGCCGCTCTGCTGTATCGTCAGGAAATCGGTTTGGATGTCGAGAAAAGCTCGATGGCAGTGGTCATTCAGGAAATCGTCGTTGGTGACCGGTCCGGCGTGGCGTTTTCGCAAAATCCCAACGATGGGTCCCAGGCCGTGATTGAATCCGTGTACGGCTTGAATCAGGGAATGGTCGACGGGCTGGTGGAGCCCGATCGCTGGCTGTTGGATCGCGAGCACAAAACAATCGTCAGCCACACGCCGGCCGAACGGCAGACCTGGATCATGCCCCAGGGCACGGGCGTTGAACTGGGACCGCTGCCGGATCACTTGATGGCGGATCCGCCCCTTGATGCAGATGAGGTCATAGGGGTGTTTGAACTGGCTGTCAGGGCCGAGAAATTTTTCAAATCACCCCAAGACGTTGAGTGGACCATCCGGGACAACAGCTTGTTCGTGCTCCAATCCCGGCCGATTACGACCCTGGCCGGTGAAAATTCCGGTGACAAACGCGGCTGGTATCTGAGTCTGCATCGCAGTTTTGAAAATCTTCAGGTGCTGCGCCAAAAGATAGAGAATGAATTGATACCGGCCATGATCGCCGCGGCCGCGGAAATGGCCGAAATCGATCCTGCGACGTTGTCCGATCAAAGCCTGGCCCGGGAAATCACCCGGCGCTGGGAGATCAATCACCACTGGGTCAACATTTACTGGGAAGATTTTATCCCATTTGCCCATGGTGTGCGCCTGTTTGGCCAGGTCTACAATGATGTCATGCGACCCGAAGACACCTATGAATTTGTGGATCTGCTGACCCAGACCGAAATGGCGAGCTTAGAGCGCAACCGGATGCTGGAAGAACTGGCCGATCGGGTGCGCAATGATAGCAGGCTTGTCGGGCCATTGGAGCGCGGGGAACATGCCGAACTCGATGCGGATTTTCTGGCGGCGCTGGATATCTTTATCCATAAATTCGGTGATCTGTCATGCTCGGTCACCGGCGGTACCGATTGCGTACAGGATTCCATGCCGCTTTTCAAAATACTGCTCGAAATGGCCCGGCATCCGGTGCCACCGCCTGCCCGCCGCAAATCCAGTTCCGCCGCCAACCGCAAAGATAAATTTCTAAGCCACTTCAGCGGTGAAGAGCAAACCCAGGCGGCCGAACTGCTTGATCTGGCACGGGCCAGTTATCAATTGCGGGATGATGACAATATCTACCTGGGCAGGATTGAAGCCCAACTGCTGGCAGTGATTCAGGAGGGCCGGTGGCGCGTGGAAAATCCGTTACCAGCCGGAAATCGAAAAGCAGCATCCGAGGACCTGAAAAAAGTTCTGAACGATTTGGATCATCGAGCCGCAACGCTCAATCCCTATCAACAGCAGCCTGGGCAACCTTTTGCAATCAAAGCCAGACAGCTTGTCGGCCAGCCGGCCGGACCCGGTATTGCCAGGGGCACCGCCCGGGTGATCCAGCAGCATGCCGATCTGGCGGAATTTAAAGCGGGTGAGGTCTTGATCTGTGACGCGGTGGATCCCAATATGACCTTTGTCGTTCCCCTGGCTTCGGCGGTGGTCGAACGCCGCGGCGGCATGTTGATCCATGGCGCGATTATCGCCCGCGAATACGGCCTGCCTTGCATTACCGGTATTCCCGACGCAACCTCCGTAATCCAAACCGGAGATGAGATAACGGTTGACGGCTACCTGGGGATTGTTACCCTGGGTGGTCCCGGTCTTGAAGGGCCGGCCATCAGTGAAGATGCATGACGAGGTTCTAAGGTCCGGAATGTGAATCATAAACTAATTGAGATAAATTAGGCTTTAAAAAATACGAAATCCGAATTTCGAAATCCGAAACAAATCTCAAATACGAATGTCAAAATGTTCAAAACGGTCTAGCCGAGAAGATGAAATCAGTGCATAAAACGGATCAACGTGCTCATCGTTAGATTGTATAATGGATCGAAGTTTGTTTTAGTCATTGGGATTTTAGTCATTCGAATTTGTTTCGTGCTTCGTGTTTCGGATTTCGGATTTAAATAAATGCGCTAGAGGACTTGCTCTCTTCCAGAGGGCATCCTGAGGCCTCACGCTCAGCGGGAGGAACGATCACTTATTTTGGAGGGCTTTCAGCATGGAAGAAAAATTCAGAATCGGAATCAGCAGCTGCCTGCTTGGCAATGAAGTACGGTGGAATGCCGGCCACAAGCTGGACAAGTACCTGACTCGTACCCTGGGCCGATTTGTGGAGTATGTGCCGGTTTGCCCCGAGGTGGAAGTCGGCCTTGGGATTCCCAGGGAATCCATGCGGCTGGTGGGCGACCCGGAGAACCCGCGCTTGATCACCTTCAAATCGAAAACAGATCATACCGAGCGTATGCTTTCCTGGGCTGCAAAACGCGTCAAGGAATTGGAAAAAGAAAATTTGTGCGGCTTTGTGTTCAAGAGTGACTCCCCCAGCAGCGGCATGATCCGGGTAAAAGTCTATAACGAAAAAGGCATGCCTCATAAAGTCGGCGTCGGTATTTTCGCCCGGGCCTTTATGGCGCACTTTCCGCTGATACCGGTGGAAGATGACGGACGCCTCAACGATCCGCTGATCCGGGAAAATTTTATCCTGCAGATTTTTACCATGAAGCGCTGGCGGGATAATTTGGCCGGAAGGCGAAGCATGGGAAAGTTGATTGATTTTCACACCCGCAACAAGCTCCTGCTCCTGTCTCACAGCCAGAAGCACTATCGTTTGATGGGCAAATTGGTGGCGGACGGCAAACAGTTACCGATCCGCGAGTTGTATGACCGTTATCAAGAGCTGTTGTCGGAAGCCTTGAAATTGAAAACAACCATCCGGAAGCACGCCAATGTTCTACAGCACCTGATGGGCTATTTCAAAAAGCAATTGTCCCCGGATGAAAAACAGGAGCTCCTCGAGGTATTCGAGCATTATCGCCAGGAACTGGTTCCGTTATTGGTGCCGCTTACCTTGATCAACCACTACGTGCGCAAGTACGATCAGCCCTATCTCAAACAGCAGACCTATCTTAATCCGCATCCCCTGGAGCTGAAGTTGCGGACGCATGTGTAAAAATGCGTAGGCATGTGTAAAAAGCGGTTGTCTGTTTAAAGTACCCCGATCTGCTGTTGAAATAGCATATTGAATTTTGGATTTTAGATTTTGGATTTCGGATTGGCGGTATCGCTTCGCTCTATCCATTTATAAAACAGATAGAATACATTAAATCCAAAATCCGCAATCCAAAATCCAAAATCCTAGCCACGTTCATCATCAATCCGAAATTTTGTCTCAAGCTTTAAATGTATGACAATCGCTATGCACGGCTATTAAACCACCTATGATGGTTTTTACCTGTTATTAAACTGCTATTCCTTTCCGATTGACCAAATTGCTTTCGTGTATATATTGTTAATATGTAGGAAGCAAACATAACAACAAGGAGATTAATCATGACTGAATCAAATAACTATATAGAATCCGATCAGGAAAGAGAAGAAGGGCATGTCGATACCCGTGAACAAAATTTCGAGTGCGAAGACAAAGATCCCAATCTCGGTTGCGACATGGGGATAGATGTTGCCGGTTGATGGTTTGACGCGACAGACCATTTCAGGCAACTTTCGCTAATAATCAAATGGGCGGAACCACTGCGGTTCTGCCCTATCCATTTTGACGAGTGAATTAAGCAGGATATCAGCATGACACTTAAAGAATATTTTGAATCGAAAAAAGGTCTCGGAATTCTCTCCACGGCCGACAGTGAGGGGCGGGTTGATGCGGCAGTCTACTCCAGGCCCCATTTCATGGAAGACGGAACCCTGGCCCTGGTTATGCGCGACCGTCTCTCGCATGCAAATCTGCAGTCCAATCCCCATGCCTTGTACCTTTATAAAGAAGATGGACCGGGCTACAACGGAAAGCGGCTTTTTATGACCAAGGTTAAAGAAGAAAAAAATACGGAGCTGTTAGAATCTTTGCGACGCAGAAAAGCGGCTTACGATGACAATGCGGACCGGTTTCTGGTTTTTTTCCGTATTGACAAAGAAATCCCGCTGGTCGGTGATGGGAGCAAGGCTCCATAACATTGTCAGGGAACGAAAATATTTACTTTGACCTTTCACTGACATAAGGGTATTCTGCAGGCCGAGTCACACCGAATATGCTTGATCCAATCCTTTTATGGTGAACACATATCGTGTCGGTTAATACACATCCCATTCTGGTAACCGGTGCCACCGGTTATGTCGGCGGAAGACTGGTACCGGCTTTGCTCGATGCGGGCTACCGGGTGCGTGCCATGGGCAGGTCCCTTGACAAACTGGGATGCCGTCCGTGGGCACGGCATCCCGACATTGAACTGGTAGCCGGCGACGTCCTCGATCCCAAATCCTTGAAAAAGGCGGCCTCCGGGTGCCAAATTGCCTACTATCTGGTTCATTCCATGATTGCCCAGAAGGGAAAATTTGTGGAAGCCGATCGGATAGCTGCCCGCAACATGGTCGCGGCAGCCGAGGGTGCCGGATTAACGCGAATGATATATCTCGGGGGGTTGGCGGAAGCCAAAGACGCATCGTTAAGCAAGCACCTTGAATCCCGCATCGAAGTCGCCGAAATTCTCCAGGCCGGTTCAGTACCGACAACGGATCTGCGGGCACCGATGATATTGGGTTCCGGCAGTGCGTCCTTTGAAATTCTGCGTTACCTGGTTGAGCGCTTGCCGGCCATGGTCACCCCCCGTTGGGTTCAGTCCTTGAACCAGCCGATTGCCATCCGCGATGTGATCGCCTATCTGGTGGGTTGTCTCGGACATGAGCGGACCGTCGGTGAAACCCTTGATATTGGCGGTCCGGACGTGCTCACATACCGCGATCTATTGGAAATCTACGCCGAAGAAGCCGGTCTCCGCAAACGGCTGATCATACCGGTTCCGGTGCTTACGCCCACCCTCAGTGCCTACTGGATTCGGTTCATCAGTCCGGTGCCCACTTCCATTGCTTTGCCTCTGACCGAAGGTCTCACCAGCGATGCCGTTTGTATCGACAACCGCATCCAAGAAATCATGCCCCGCCAACTGCTCAGCTGTCGCGAGGCGATCCGGCTGGCGCTGGACCGCTTAAAACAGGAGAAGGTCGACACCTGTTGGATGGATGCCGGTGAATTGATAGAGCCCGAATGGGCGCACTGCGGTGATGCCGAGTGGGCCGGCGGCACCCTCATGCATTGCGGCTATCGAGCCCGTTTGCAAGCCAATGTCGACGAGGTCTGGCGCCCGGTCAGCCGCGTTGGCGGCAAGACCGGCTGGTACCACCTGGACATCTTATGGCGGCTGCGTGGCATGCTGGACCGGATGGTCGGTGGGGTGGGGTTGCGAAGAGGGCGTCGGCATCCCTCCGATTTGATGGTGGGTGATGCTCTGGACTTTTGGCGGGTACTGGAAGTCGAGCCGCCCGGGCGGCTGGTGCTGTTGGCGGAAATGAAGACCCCCGGTGAGGCCATGCTGGAGTTTCAAATTATGCCTGTAGGGCAAAACCAGGCGGAGCTGCAAATGTTTTCCAGCTTTTTACCCAAGGGACTGGGCGGAATTCTTTATTGGTATGTCTTATACCCGTTTCATGAATGGATCTTTTACGGCATGCTCAAATCCATAGCCAAATCCATCGGCAAACCCATCTTGGACGGACCGCAACGATTTACGTCTAAATCGGAAACTTCGTGTCGTTATTAGTTATTGGTTATCAGTTATTGGTTGAAGGATAACTCCATTTTATTTTGTATTGGAGCCAGACTTCTGCATGCAGGATGATAAAATCCTTTAACTAATAACCATTAACCAATAGCTGATAACCATTAACGAATAACAAATAACCAATAACGAAACCCTATGGACTTTCAAACCGTTCAAAAAAGTCGCATTCAAGTGCTGAATGACGCTGAATCTGGTAAAGGCCGCTACGTGCTATATTGGATGCAGCAGTCCCAGCGCGCTGACTACAATCATGCGCTGGAATATGCGATTCAGCAGGCCAACCGGCTGGGGCAGGGGGTTCTCGTCGCGTTCGGCCTGATGGATGATTACCCGGAGGCCAATCTGCGGCATTATACCTTTATGCTGGAGGGGTTGAAGGAAACCCGCGAGACGCTTGCCCGGCGCAGAATTAAAATGGTCATTCAAAAGGGGGCACCGGCTGAAGTGGCCTTGAAAGTCGGCCGCAACGCTTCGGTCATCATATGCGACTGCGGGTACCTCCGTCATCAGAAAGCCTGGCGTGAGGAGGTTGCAACGCGTGCGGGCTGCCGGGTCGTCCAGGTGGAAAGCGATGTGATTGTCCCACTGCGGGTGGTTTCGGACAAAGCCGAGTACGCCGCCCGCACGATTCGACCTAAAATCCACAAACATCTCGCCGACTACCTGGTTGATTTCAAACCCGCTACCGTAAAAGAATCCTCGCTTCATTTAACCGCCAATTGCATGGATATCGATAATATAGACACTCTCCTAAAAAAAATGAAGATCGACCGCAGCGTGATGCGGGTTAGCAATTTTTTTAAAGGTGGATCCTCCCGGGCCAGACAGATGTTTAAAACCTTCCTGCACCGGCGGTTTGAACGCTACGTCGACAATCGCAACCAGCCCCAGACGGATGACATTTCCCACATGAGCCCCTATCTGCATTTTGGGCAAATTTCACCGCTTTACCTGGCCTTGCAGATCAACGATGTCGACAGCCGCCTGCAGGCTGCGAAGGACTCTTTTCTGGAGGAGCTGATCGTGCGGCGGGAGCTGGCCATGAATTTTGTAAATTATGCGCCGCATTATGACTCGTACAAGTGCCTGCCGAACTGGGCTCGCCTGACGCTTGCCGAACACCGCCAAGATCCCCGGGAATATGTCTACACCCGGCGCCAACTGGAAAACGCGCAGACTCACGACGAATACTGGAATGCCGCCATGCGGGAGATGCGCCATACCGGCTTCATGCACAATTACATGCGCATGTACTGGGGCAAGAAAATTCTTGAATGGTCCAAAACTCCCGAGCACGCATATAGAACCACCCTGGCCATCAATAATAAATACTTCTTGGACGGGCGGGACCCCAATTCCTATACGGGTGTGGCCTGGGTATACGGCATTCATGACCGGGCCTGGTTCGAGCGTCCCATATTCGGCAAAATCCGCTACATGGCCGCTTCCGGCCTGGAGCGCAAATGCGACATCAAGGGGTATGTCCGTAAAGTTGATGACCTGGTAGACAAGGCATAATCGTCAATTCTTCTCCAACTACAGCGAAGCCGTTAAACCGAAAAGGTGACCTGCATGCCGCAACAACACACCCTCCGTTTAATTCTCGGGGATCAACTGAATGTGAACCACGACTGGTTCAAGCAGCCGGCTAAAAATGTGACTTATGCCATGATGGAAATCCGCCAGGAAACGGATTACGTTACCCATCATATCCAGAAAGTGGCGGCCTTTTTTGCGGCCATGCGGACTTTTGCCGAACGTCTGCGTGAAGTGGGGCACCGGGTGGTTTACTTAAAGCTTGATGACCCCAAAAATAATCAGGCTCTGGACACGAATATCACCACTCTGCTGCGTCAAAAGAGATTTACTCAATTTGAATACCTGTTGCCGGACGAGCACCGCCTTGATTTACAATTGAAGGAGTTGACCGAAAAACTGCAGGTGCCGGTGCGACCTGTGGATTCACAGCACTTTCTGACCGAACGCCAGGATTTAAGTCGCTTCTTTGCAGGCAAAAAACGCTACCTGATGGAATCTTTCTATCGCTGGATGCGCAAACGCCACGATATTTTGATTGACGGCGGCAAGCCTGTTGGCGGCAAATGGAACTACGATCAGAAAAACCGGCAGGCTTATGATGAAAAGGTGCCGATTCCCGACCCGCTTTTTTTCGAGAACGATGTTTCCGACATTCTCAAGATCATCCGCAAGAAGAAGATAAAAACTATCGGCGAGATCCCAGCCGGCAAGCTGATCTGGCCCGTCGATCGGGAGCAGTCGCTGGCCCTGTTGGATCAATTTGTCCACGATTTTATGCCCGCCTTCGGTACCTATCAGGATGCCATGACGCGGGCTAATTGGTACTTGTTCCACTCACGGCTGTCATTTGCCCTGAATTCCAAAATGCTGCACCCGTTGGAGGTCATTGACGCGGCTGTCGCGGCCTGGGAAAAAAGCGCGGGGCCTATCGAAATCCAGCAGATCGAAGGCTTCGTGCGGCAGATATTAGGCTGGCGCGAATACATGCGCGGGATCTACTGGGCCCTGATGCCCGATCTGGCCGAAATGAATTATTTCGACCACCAGGCCGCTCTGCCGGAATTTTATTGGAGCGGCGATACCCGTATGACCTGCCTGCGGTCCGCTATCGGTCAATCCCTGAAGCACGCTTACGCGCACCATATTCAGCGGTTGATGGTAACCGGCAATTTTGCGCTGCTGGCCGGCGTTCACCCGGCTGCCGTGGACGAGTGGTATCTGGGAATCTACATCGATGCGATTCAGTGGGTAGAACTGCCGAACACCCGCGCCATGAGCCAGTTTGCCGATGGCGGACTGGTGGCCACCAAACCCTACATCTCCTCCGCCAAATACATTCATTCCATGAGCGACTACTGCAATCATTGCGACTACAAATGGAAACTGCGTCACGGCGACATGGCTTGCCCCTTTAACAGCCTGTACTGGAATTTTTTCGAACGGCATCGTCCGCTGCTGCAGAAAAATCCCCGGGTGGGCATGATGTATCGGGTATGGGATCGAATGGACTCCGGCGAGAAGAAACAGACTTTGAAACAGGCCGACCGCTACCTGAAAAGCATGGATGAACTTTGACCTAATTCCGGGATTAAACTTCCACCTCCAGGTGTGGAGCCGAAAAAAAATTCCACCGATCCGGTAAGAGACGCATGGCGCTTGGTAAAATACGAAACTCGAATTTCGAAATCCGAAACAAATCTCAAATCCAAATGTTCAAATGTTCAAAACGGTCAAGACAGGACGATAAAAGCATTAAGAAACACTGTTTAACGAATTTATAGCTAAATTTTCCATTAAGTCGAAAATGTTTTTGTCATTGGTATTTATGTCATTTGAATTTGTTTCGTGCTTCGTGCTTCGGATTTCGGATTTAAGTCCTTGTCTCGTTGATCTTACCACCTTCCAAGCGGCTTCCTGAGGTCTCCCGCTCTGCGGGTGGAACGCTCACTTTTCAACGAACTCCCGAACAACCTGCAGGTATTTTTCCCCCCCAACGGCGGCCGAATTATTATGCCCCCCACCTTCGATGAACTTAAGCTGCTTGGCTGAGGCGGTTTCATTGTAGAGTTTTTGGCTCATTTTCGGCGGAACGAACCGGTCGTTGGTACCGTGCAAATAGAGGACCGGCACTTGCAGACGGCTCACCTTATTGATCGAGTCGAAACGCTGATGAACAATGAGCTCAAGCGGAAAAAGGCGGTATTTGGGAATTTCGCGCGCCATGTCTGCAATGGACGTAAATGTTGACTCGATGATGAGTCCTCCGGCTTTGGGGTGATTCGTGGCCAACTCGATGGCTACTGCGCCCCCTAAAGAATGCCCGTATATAAAAATCGATGCGGGATCGATGTTTTTTTGCTCCGTCAGGTAACGCCAGGCAGCCCGGGCGTCTGAATAAACCGACGCTTCGGACGGAAAAGATCCATCACTTTTTCCGTAACCGCGATACGAGATCAATAAAACAGAAAATCCCATGCGCTGAAATCGCCGGGCATGTGATATATTGGCTCCGATATTCAAGGCGCTGCCATGCAAGTAGAGAAGGCAGCGGTCGCCGGGATGCTCAGAGGATATCCACCAGGCATGGATGTGTTGGCTATTCCCACTGCTGTCATCCACCTTGATATAGACGTCCTCGAAGGGCAGCTGATATTCAGCCGGCGTGGATCTAATGACCCGTTCCGGTCTGAATATATAATGAGCCTGTCGTGCCCACAGGTAGGTCGATGCAACAGCATAGATTACCAGCAAGACAACGGAGGCTCCGATCAACCATTTCCAATATGCAGATTTTTTAGCTCTGGCCATTGCCCGTTTCATATATCTGATTTTTTTACTCGGTATCAGTTCTTACGCATACCCTAGGCATCAAAAATAGATATTCAAGCTTTCATTCCTAGTTGGAAATTCTGCGGTTGGCTATTAGGAAAAGAAACTGCGCCAAATCAACACAGTTCCCGATGAACTCACCTGCGGTTTCGTCCTCGTGCTCGTGCTCGTCCTCGAAACTTTTGAGCACCTCAGTATCGAGTACGAGGAGGAGTATTACGACGAGCACGATTTAAATTCCCTTTCTTGGGGTAATTGTACATGTTTCATAAAAGCACGGCCTCCGGCTAAAGGGCAGCCGATCTGATCAGAAAAGAAACTGTTGTGAATCGGTTCCGAAATCGACCAATGTTGGGTTTCGCATTTCATGATGACGCCGGAAAAATGTAGGTTGGGTAGAGTGCAACGAAACCCAACAAAGCCCGGGGTTGGCTCAACCCAACCTACAATGGCTAATGAACATCGAACATCGAATAATGCATTCTATCTATTTTAAAACGACCGAGCGAAGCGATTCCACCATTCGTCATTCGACATTCGTCATTTTATGTAGTTTCACACGAGCGGCGGCCTCCGGCTAAAGGACAGCCGGTCTGATCACAAAAAGAAACTAATGAACGTCGAACATCGAACGTCCAACATCGAACATCGAATACTGTATTCTGTCTATCTTATTAAAAAGACTGAGCAAAGCGACTCCACACTTCGACATTCTACGGTTCGATATTCAATATTCTGCGGTTCGCTTTTAATGTTTCATAAGAGCGCTTTGACCAGATCATCTACAATCCTGGATATCGCCTCGACAATTCCGCGCACCATGCTGGCATCGATGATCTGCCCGCGCGTCATAGCCCCGACGGCATATATGGCGTTGGAAGTCGTTATGGTCCCATCAGACCCCATTTGTTTGACCCGGTGGGTGGCGTGGTCGATCCAGATGCTACCTGTTTTGTAGGAATCGACTTCGGCGGCCATCCCAGAAGCAACGCCGGGGCTTGCCCCGCCCTCCGGTCCGACCGATTCTACTTCTTCGATTTGTACGGTACCGGTATGAATTAAATTTACAGCCAGGGCCGAGGGATTCGTTTCCAAAGATCTTTTCTGGCCGCGGGCGTTGACGACATATTGATAGCTGTCTCTTCTCTGCTTTTCCCGCAAATCCCGGTAGATGAAATCAAATCCATGGGTGGCTTCGTTTTCCAGCAGGCGGTAGTCTGGGCCTAGTTTGACGACCTCGACAATTCCGGCCCGCATGAGGGCCAGGAGTTTTTCTGCGTTGATGGTCGGCTGGGTGGCGGCATGGGTGAAAAAAACAGAGGTGTAGCGTTCATCGAATCGCCTTCTGTCATCCAACGTCAGATTCAGATATATTTCTCTGACCATGTCAAAGGTCTGATGCAATACCGTTTGCCAGATGATCTCCCCGTTGGGTCCGTCACCATTGATGGCATCTTCCAAATATCTCTGCAGCAGATCTGCCGGATTGCCGGTTGGGTTGATAACTTCCTGCCAGTCAATCGGCCGGCCATAGGCCTCTTCCAGATCTGAATTCAACAGGCTGAAGACTGCCTGCAGAGTCAACTTGCCACGGTTTTTCGCCAAAAGCCGGTCAAGATTTTCACGGTTCAGAAATCGATTGCGGCGCGTTCCCATCTTGCCCCTAACCCTCGGTAATAGTCCCCTTCTGGAGTAGAGGCAAAATCTTCTGGGCTTTTCAGAGGGTGCAAATTGAAGCTCACCGGTTCGCGCACGAATGAATTTCCCGTCGGAAGCGAGCGTCAGCAGGGTCTCGATGGCACTGAGGCTGGTGCCGATGACGGCAACTTTGGCGCCTTGCGGGATGCTGCCGAGTAACTTGGCGGCCGGCCAAGGTGAGGTGAAATAACGATCCCGCTCATCATTTTCAAACCAGTGACCCGTTGCCAGCAATACCCGGTCGGCATCACGTGTAAAAACGACCCCGGTACCAAGCGTCTTGATGCTGAGGCTGATCCGGTCGCTGCTAGGTTTTAGATCGATGACTTCGCTACCGGGATAAAGGTTTAGTGCAAGGCCCAGGGTCCGCGCCATATGATCGGCTTCTCTGAAGCGAGTCTTTAGATACTCCCCCATGATTGCCCGCGGGTAGTGATTGCATTGCTGTCCAGTTGGATCCGGTCCGGAACATGGGTCACGGAAACCGGGATAGCGGGATCTTAAGCGTTCTGAATTCTGGTCTACCCAGTTTTGGAAGTCCCCGGGGTCGCCGTGCAAAATTCCCATGTCGGAGGCGCACATGTTCGTGATGTGAAACGGGAGTACAAAACGGTCGTTGTGGGGAAAGCCGGGTCCGAAGGTATCCTGTTTCTCATAAATTTGAATTTCGATCTTGGTCGGATCCAAGCGGCCCCACTGCGATTTTTGCCGCACTAGTTGCACTAAACGGTAGAGCATGGCTGTCGCCGTCAATCCGCCGCCGATGATAGCAAAATTGAAATGCATGATAAAAGCTTGATTCCTAGGTTCAAAGGTTCAGGGTTCAAAGGTTCAAGGTTCGAGCTTCAGCGTTGCCTCGGGCCGCGTGCGTCCATTCATACCATTAAAGGAATTCCGGCGCGACAAATGTCTAATGTCGATTGATCCGCAGCAGGCGGATCGAATTGAGGAATTCTGTTTATTTTCAATTGATAGGTTTTTACTGTTAATCCACCGTCCTTCTTCCAATATTGAATTTTTGAATTGTATGCCAAGAATATGGATATTACACAAGCCGATTTGGTTAAAAGAGTAATTGTCGATTTTGACAGCAGCTATTTTTGTCAGTCGCTGGTCGGCTGAATGACACTTTGAGAAAATAACAACGAGCGGCAGGAGGTGTCAAATGAATTCACTGAAATCTAAAAAGTCGGCAGTCTTGCTGGTTGCCGCAGCTTGCATAATGTTTGCTTCCGGTACCCACGCTGCGAAGATTGATGGTGCCTACTTCGAAAAAACTCTAGAGGTAAACAACACAACGCTGAAATTAAACGGTGCGGGCTTATTGCGCTATTGGGGGTTCAAAGCCTATGTGGGCGCGCTATACCTGGAGGAAGGGATTAAAGTCGATGAGGCGCTGTCCGATGGGGCCAAACGAATTGAACTGGAGTACAAACGATCCATTAAGGGCGAGGATTTTGGACCGGCCACTGATAAGATGATCGCGAAGAACGTCGATGCGGCAACTTTGAAACGTTTGCGTCCCCAGATAGAATACCATAATTCGCTTTATGAGGACGTTAAGCCGGGGGATCGGTACTCTCTTACATACATCCCGGATAGGGGAACAGAGCTGGCCCTCAACGGCAGCCCCATAGGATTGATTGAGGGTGAGGAATTCGCGGCTGCAGTGTTTTCCATCTGGCTCGGGCCCAAACCGATTAACAAATCCTTTAAAAAGCAGTTACTGGGCATTAACTAATTCGGGAACTTGACGCATGCAAGCTTTCGAATCGCACGAAATACGGCTATATTTGGTGGGCACAGCCCACCCTATAAAAGTTTATATTTGCAACGTTAGAAAACATACTGGGTGACAATATGAGATGGCCTTTATTAAGCTTCAGTTTAGTCATTACGATATTGACTCTAGGGTGTCAGACAATGAAACCGATTAAAACCGTTGATTATGTCGATATCGATCGATTCATGGGCGATTGGTATGTGATTGCCAACATTCCAACTTTTATAGAAAAGGATGCGTACAATGCCACCGAAACTTATCGGCTGGATGGTGATGGAACCATTGCGACGACATTCCGATTCAATAAGGGCAGTCTGGAAGGCCCGGTCAAGGAATATCACCCCCGCGGATTTATTCGCGACAGTCAATCCAATGCGGTTTGGGGCATGCAGTTCTTCTGGCCTTTTAAAGCCGAATACCGGATCATTTACCTCTCCGAAGATTATACAACCACGGTTATTGGCAGAACCAAGCGAGACTACGTCTGGATTATGGCCAGAGAGCCGTCTTTACCCGACGATGAATACGCGTCGATTATGAAATTTCTCCAGGAGCAGGACTATGATGTCAGTAAGGTTAAAAGAGTTCCGCAGCAGAATGGTTGGGGCGTTTCAAAAATCCTTTAATGAATGAAATTCTGCAAAGCACCCCAAGTGGTCTTTACTGCAGCGACGGGGAATTTCATATCGATCCGTGGCGACCGGTAAAGCGAGCCATCATCACCCATGCACATGCCGATCATGCCAGGCCGGGTAGCCGGTCATATGTATGCACGCGGGATGGCAAGGAGCTCCTGCAGCACAGGCTGGGCCTCGATTCCGATATTCAAACGCTGGCGTACGGCGAATCCCTGACCATCAATTCCGTTAAAGTCTCACTGCACCCGGCCGGCCACATTCTGGGATCCGCTCAGGTGCGAATTGAAAAAGGCGGCGAGATCGTGGCCGTTTCCGGTGATTTTAAAACCGACACCGATCCCACCTGTAAGCCGCTCGAATACCTCCGCTGTCACACATTTATCAGCGAATGCACATTCGGCTTGCCCATCTTCAGTTGGCCGTCCCCGGAGCAGGTTTTAAGGGAGATCAATTCCTGGTGGCGGGCAAACCGTGATCAAAACCGAACCAGCATTCTGTTTGCATACGCTCTGGGCAAGGCTCAGCGTATCTTGAACGGACTGGAATCCGACATCGGACCGATCCTAACCCACGGTGCTGTCGAAAAAATCAATCGCTGTTATCGTGAAGCCGGCGTTGTGTTGCCTGCGACGCGTTACATCGGCGAGCTGGAAAACAGCAAGCTTCCGGCAGGGGCACTGGTAATTGCCCCGCCCTCGGCCGACAACTCGCTGTGGATGCGCAGATTTCCGCGTCGCTCCCGGGCATTCGCTTCGGGTTGGATGCGCATTCGTGGCAACCGCCGCCGCCGATCCGTCGACCGGGGTTTTGTTCTCTCCGATCACAGCGATTGGAAAGGGCTTGTTAAAACCATTGAGAACTCTGGTGCGCAGAGGATCAAGCTCACCCACGGTTATACCAATGAGATGGCGCGGTGGCTGCAAGACAGGGGCTTTGATGCCCAAGTCATCCCGTCATTCTACGATGATGAGGCGGAAGCCGACGGTGATGAGGCGGAAGCCGACGGTGATGCAGCGTGAAAGATTTTGCCGATTTATATCGCAGTCTGGATGAGACCACCAGTACCAACCGCAAGATCGAGGCCATGGTGGATTATTTTCGGCGCGTTCCCGGCGAGGACGCAATCTGGGCCATCAGCTTTTTAATCGGCAGGAAGCCACGCCGGGTGATACCGACCCGCAAATTGATGCAGTGGGCGGCCGGGTTGGCCGACGTATCGGATTGGCTATTCGATGCCAGTTACGATGTCGTCGGAGATTTGGCCGAAACCATCACGCTGCTGCTGCCCGGAACATCCGTTTCCAGCGATCGAAGTCTGCATGACTGGATCGAGAACCATCTCCTGCCCCTGCGGGGCATGGAGGCGGAAAGCCAACGGGATCAAGTTCTGAATGCCTGGAATCAAATGAACGAAAACCAGCGGTTTGTTTACAACAAGCTGATCACCGGCGGTTTTCGGGTGGGGGTCTCGCGGCGTCTCGTAGTGCGCGCCCTGGAGCGCTATAGCGGTATCGAGGCAGCTGTGATTTACCACCGTTTGATGGGAGAGTGGCCGGCCACGCCGGATACCTACCGGCGAATTCTTTCCCCCGATACGCGTGACGCCGATATCAGTCGTCCATATCCGTTTTATCTTGCGTATCCGTTGGAGGACAAAACGGCTGATTTGGGATCTTTGAAGCACTGGCAGGTGGAATGGAAGTGGGACGGCATCAGAGGCCAGGTCATTAACCGTGACGGGCAAGTGTTCATATGGTCGCGCGGTGAAGAATTAGTGACTGAAAAATATCCGGAGTTGCGGGAAGCGGCTGCACAGCTGCCGGACGGCACAGTTATGGATGGTGAGATTCTGGCATGGAAAGCGGGCCGGCCTCTTCCGTTTTCAGAACTTCAACGTCGAATCGGCCGCAAAAAGGTTGGCAAAAAACTGCTCAAAGAGGTCCCGGTGGGATTCATGGCCTACGATGTACTGGAACTCGATGGCCAAGATATACGCCGACAGGCGCTTTTGCAGCGCAGAGAAATTTTATACCGACTGCTTTCCAATCTGTCGGGTGACCGTCTGATTCTTTCATCGACCGTCGCTGCCGGGAGCTGGCAAGATCTCGCAGTTCTGCGCGAGGATTCCCGCCGGCGGGGAGTGGAAGGATTTATGGTGAAGCGGCTTGATTCCGCCTATGAAGTCGGGCGGCGTCGCGGCTACTGGTGGAAATGGAAAATCGATCCCCTGACCGCGGATGCGGTCTTGATCTACGCCCAAAGGGGTCATGGAAAGCGGGCCGGACTCTATACCGACTATACCTTTGCGGTCTGGCAGGGAGACAGCTTGGTGCCCTTTGCCAAAGCCTATTCCGGCTTGAATAATGAGGAAATCCGGCGGGTGGATCGCTTTGTTCAACGCAACACCTTGGAACGCTTCGGCCCGGTTCGATCGGTGCGGCCGGAACTGGTCTTTGAAATCGCTTTCGAAGGCATTCAGCGATCCTCGCGGCACAAATCCGGTTTGGCCGTACGCTTTCCGCGGATCGCACGCTGGCGGTCCGACAAGTCCATTGAAGAGGCCGACACAATCGAAAGGCTCGAAACCCTGCTGTCAGCATACTGACAGCTGAATCCACATCAGGATAAAACTGAAGGCCAGCAAAGCCCATTTTATGAGCAATTCGATTCGACGTTTTAGTTTTTTTACTGACACCTGAAACCCGACACCTGTCTACGATCCCGTCTGAAGCGAAGCGGAAGCGGGGAAACCTGAAAACAGGCGGTGTCGATAATTACCTCTTTAACCCGATTGAATAGACAAGGGGCGGTCCCTGCACTGTCGAATTTTAAATGTGTCGAACCAAACCAACCTGAAACAGTCTGAAAGCTTGGGCCTCGTGCATGGGTGGTTCAAGGCTCGCGGGTGGACGCCTTTCGAATTCCAGCGTGAGGCCTGGAGCGAATACTTATCCGCTATGAGCGGGCTAATTCATGCTCCGACCGGCATCGGAAAGACCTATGCCGCCTGGTTTGGTCCTTTGCTGGAATGGATGGCGGATGAGCCCGATCGATCACGCTGTACAAGCCAGATCACTGCGCCGCCGCTAACGGTCTTATGGATAACCCCGCTGCGTGCGCTGGCAACGGACATTCATGCCACACTTCTTCAGACCGTCAAAGACCTGAAGCTGCCATGGTCGATCGAATGCCGCACCGGGGATACGGCTCAATCCGTCAAAAATCGTCAAAAAAAGTGTCTTCCCACCACCTTGATTACCACGCCCGAAAGCCTGAACCTGCTGCTGTCATATCCCGGGGCCCGGCAGAAATTCAGCAGCCTCAAATTGGCAGTGGCCGACGAGTGGCATGAGCTCATGGGCTCCAAGCGGGGAGTCCTGCTCGAATTGGCACTGGCCCGTCTCAAATCCTGGAGCCGGGGATCGAGGGTCTGGGGACTGTCCGCTACCCTCGGCAACACTGAAACCGCCATGAAAGCGCTCCTGGGAGAAGACGCCGGGCATGGGCGCCTGATTCAGGGCTTGCGGCCGAAATCCATTGTTGTGGAGTCCATCCTGCCTGAGAAAATGGAGCGCTTCCCCTGGGCCGGGCACCTGGGACTAAGACTGTTGCCCGGAGTGCTGAAAAAAATTGAATCGGCCAAAAGTACCCTGATATTCACCAACACCCGTTCCCAGGCGGAAATGTGGTACCAGGCGATTCAAGAAGCACGTCCGCAATGGGCAGATTGCTTGGCGCTGCATCACGGATCCCTCGATCGCCGCCAGCGCGATGCGGTTGAGCAAGGTTTGCGCAGCGGTCATTTAAGGACGGTCGTCTGCACATCGAGCCTTGACCTGGGAGTGGATTTTACACCGGTCGATCTCGTTATCCAGGTCGGCAGCCCCAAAGGAATCGCTCGATTGATGCAGCGTGCCGGTCGAAGCGGTCACCGACCCCTGGAAACCAGCCGTGTGGTTTGCGTACCGACCCATGCCCTGGAGCTGATTGAGGTTGCGGGCGCCAGAAAGTTTGTCGCCTCCGGCCGCATCGAGCCGCGCGACCCGGTGGTGCTGGCTCTGGACGTACTGGCTCAGCACCTGGTTACCATGGCGTTGGGGGATGGATTTCGTCCGGAGCCGATGTTTCACGAATTGAAAAGAACCCATGCCTTTCAAGATCTTTCGCGGCAGCAATTCGATTGGGTGCTGGATTTTGCGTCCACCGGGGGTGCTTCTTTGGGGGCATACGCCGAATTTAAAAAAATCCGGATGAAACAGGGGCGCTATGTCGCTTCCGACCAAGGCATCGCTGCCCGTCATCGGATGAATATCGGAACCATTACCGCCGATGCCTCAGTCCAGGTCAAGTTCGTCAACGGACGTCGCCTGGGGTCGGTCGAGGAGCGATTCGTTTCCAGGCTCAAACGGGGAGACATATTCGTGTTTGCGGGACGTCTGCTTGAATTCGTGCGAATCAGAGATATGACGCTTTGGGTTCGCAAGCGCCCATCCGGCAAAGGAACGGTTCCCCAGTGGATGGGCGGACGAATGCCGCTATCGACCGAGCTGGCCACTGCGGTGAGAAATCAGCTTGATTGCGCCCGTCGAGGTGTCTTTGACAGCAAGGAAATGGAAACCGTGCGTCCGATACTGGAGTTGCAGGCCCGGTGGTCGGCGGTTCCGGGCAAAGACGATCTGCTGATCGAGAAACACGTTTCGCGGGAGGGCCACCATCTGTTTATTTTTACCTTTGAAGGGTATCTCGTCAATGAGGGTCTCGGTGCCCTGTTGGCCTTCCGGCTTTCGCGATCGGCGCCATTGACACTTTCCATCTCTCATAATGACTATGGATTGGAGCTGTTGTCCGATCGGGAGATCCCCTTGGATAGCTTTCAAAATTTAAGTATCTTTAAAACCGATTACCTCATAGAAGATATTCTTGCAAGCGTCAATGCCACTGAAATGGGTCGCCGACAATTTCGGGAGATTGCCCGGGTTGCGGGTTTGGTTTTTCAGGGGTATCCCGGACGGCACAAGAGCAGCCGGCAGGTGCAGGCTTCGAGCAGTTTGCTTTACAATGTGTTTAAACGTTACGAGCCGGAAAATTTAATCTTTAAGCAGGCTGCCCGAGAGGTCCTGGAGCGCCAGCTCGATTTTGAGCGCCTGTCTCGAAGTCTGATGCGGATAAGCCGCGTAAATCTGAAATTGATCGAGACCGAGCAGCTAACTCCGTTGGCCTTCCCCATCATGGTCAATCGTCTACGCACGCGGGTCAGTTCGGAGAAACTGGTCGATCGCGTCAAGCGGATGCAGATCAAATTGGAGCGGAAGGCGAAAGGGGCAAGCCGGAATTGAAGATTGAAGATTGAAAATTGAATATTTGCTGAATCGCTTCGCTCTATCTTTTTTTATTTCACATGAGAGTTGCTGGATACGGATTACGCTCGTTATTTGGTTCGTGCTCGTCCTCGACGCCGTTGCTCTTCTTTCGATTTCGAGGACGACGACCAGGACGATTGGAACACCTTTGAGCTTGCAGCGACCCAACGGATCGGGATTTTTCCTGACACCTGACACCCGACACCTGAAACCTGAACTCAGCGGATAACGGTTATTGTCATTTTAACCCCGCTAGGGTGGGATATTAACTTCAGAAATTCTAAAAGCGAATGGTCTATCACAAAGCATACTCACTGCTGGGGCAAAATCTCATATTAAGCGCCAATCGCGCCCTGTATTGGATTGAAGAAAGCCTGTTGATCGTGGCTGATCCTCATTTCGGCAAAGCTCAGACTTTCCGCGAAAAGGGCATTGCAGTGCCGCGCGGTACGACGGCCGACGATCTCAAGCGCCTGTCAGCCCTGATAAAGCAGTTTAGAGCGGAGAGGCTGCTCGTTGTCGGCGACCTGGTCCACGATCGTATCGCGCACCCCGCCGAATTTAACCGGATAGTCGGCCGTTGGCGCGGGCACCACGATGATGTCCAATTTATTTTGGTCAACGGGAACCATGACCTTGGCGCCGGTGATCCACCGGAGGCATTTAAAATCGATCTGATCGTTGATGAACTTATGATCGATCCATTCATTTTCATCCACCAACCCAAAACCGACAGCTCCTGCTATGGAATTGCCGGGCATCTGCATCCGGCAGTTAAGATTATCGGAAAAGGTCGCTTGAAGGAAACCTTATCCTGCTTTTGTTTTGGTCCCCAAATGGCGCTTATGCCGGCTTTCGGCGGATTCACCGGCAATCAGGTGATTCATCCCACCATGAGTGATCATATATTTGTAATTGCAGGCAACGAAGTCATTGAAATGCCAATTGCAGAACCTTAATTAAGTTAAAACCGATAGAGAGTTATTGGTTATTTATTATTGGTTTGAAGGGATTTCAATCGATTTCTATATGTCACTTTTAATAGAAAAATAACATCAGATTTCCAGCCTTTTCGAATAACGATTAACAAATAACTCCCTTCATAAGCCATCCCGCTTACCAGCGGGATGAGAATTGAAGAGATTCTACCCTTACCGGTTGAGTACGAACTGTTGATCTTAGCCTGAACATGCCGGTGGCTTATGAAGGGAGTTATTTGGATGCTTGAAGGTGTGGCGCATATTTGATATAAATACACTTCATAGTCAGATCCGTTTTCGAAATCAATCTCGGCTGTGGCATCCAAGACCATTGCCGGCGCAGGCAGGCATCTCTGGTGTTCAATCTGAAACAAAGATCAACTCAAAAAACGCCCCACTCAAATCCCGTTTTACGGATCATCGAAACCGCCTTCCTTGCTGCTCTCATGTTAATTTGTTTCGGCCCGCCGCTCTATGCGGATTCTTTACATTCCCGCATCGGTTCGACAAAAGCCTATACGATCATGTTATACCTGAATGGCGATAATAATCTCACACACGAGGTGCTGCATGCCGTAGATATGCTGGAAACCGTCGGTTCATCGGATGACTTGAATATTCTCGCCTTGGTTGATGGCCGGCCCGGCGGCGATCACGGATACGGACAGGGCTGGGATGGATCAAAATTATTGTATATTATGCACGATACCCGTATCGGAGAAATTAATTCGCTTGTTCTGCAGGATATGGGTGAGCAAAATATGGGTGAACCTGAAACACTGGCGTTATTTATCAAACATGGCCTCGGATATCCGGCGGATCGATACGTGTTCGGTACATTTGCCCATGGTCGGGGCGTCATCGATACCCAAACATTTGCCACACCCGGACCCCATAAATCCCTGGCCATTTCGCCCGATGAAACCGATGGCAGCATGATGACCCTTCAGGGTTTCCGTCACGCGGTTCAACGGGGCCTGAACGGAAAAAAATTTGATGCCATGGTGTTTTTCTCATGCTTGACCGGCATGGTCGAGGTTGGCTATGCGCTAAAGGACCTGACCCAATATCTGATCGTCAGCGAAGACGAGATCCGCATCGTCAATAATCCACCGGGGAGCTTCCAAATCCGCGGGATCAAGTTTGAAGAACCGCTTAAGGCGATCCGCTCCAACCCGGATTTGTCAATCTATGACTTCGGCAAAATTACCATCGATACCTTTATCGAACAATACTCGCGTGAGGTCACACTCAAAGATAGCCACGAACGACCATATACCTGCCGCTATTCGGCGGCTCTGGCGCTGATCGAATCTCAGGCATTAAATCAACTGGCCGGTAGTCTCAATAAATTGGCCGGCTATATCACTGACAGGCTGAGTGCTTCGGATGATTCTAAAGTACTCCTCAACGAGATTCAATCAGCGTTATCGAAAACGCAACGCTATTCAAGCTTCATGAATTTGGAATATTATGATCTGCTGGATTTTATTCAGAGATTGGCAGGCAAGACGCGGGACCAACGATTGACGGCATCATGTCTCGAAGTCGTGGATATTATCAGAAACAAGGTGGTCGTTTATGAGAAGCACACTCCGGACTCATCTTCCAACGGCCTTTCGATATTTTTTCCCAATTATCTTATACCGGATAATATTTTTTATTCGCACCAGAAGATGTACCAGGAATCGAAATTTTGCCAAGACACAAGGTGGGATGAAATGATAGACTTGATTCGCAAGCGAATGCGTTTGCAGAGCAATTATTACAGACGGCTCGGAATTGAGGAGTAAGCCGGCGATATTAATTGTAGACCGGGAGCACTTTACCCCCGGTCCATTCTTAACCCGTTTTACATGTCTTTGGGCAGAATCACGGAGTCGATAACATGGATCACGCCATTGCTGGCCATAATGTCGGTCTTGACGATCTTGGCGTTGTCTACCATGGCGTCGCCGCCCTTCATGCTTACCATGAAGCTGTTTCCATTAACGGTTTTGGCGGAGCTCATTTTCAGGACATCCGCCGCCATGTAACGACCCGGTACGACGTGATAGGTCAGTACAGCCTGCAACTTGGCTTTGTTCTCCGGTTTAAGCAGATTGTCAACGGTTCCGGCCGGCAATTTGGCAAAGGCCGCGTCAGTCGGTGCAAAGACGGTAAACGGTCCATCTCCCCTCAGAACATCAACCAAGTCTGCGGCCTTGAGAGCAGCCACTAAGGTGTTGAAACTTTTTGCCGAAACAGCAGTGTCAACAATGTCCATCGACGACGTTGTTTTGCTGCCGTGGTTGCCGGCAAATAGGAGCCCGGGCACCCCGAGCAGAAGTAGCGTCACTGTAATAACTCTCAATTTTTTCATATGTCACCTCTTTTAAGTATAGTTAAGCAGCCTGATTTGCTGCGTGAACGATTTTGTAATAAATTAGGTCTTTGCCAGACCCGCTCTTGCCATTGATACCATTTTGAGCAAAATCGAAGTGGCAGGACCGATCTTAGAGTCAAGCGGCCAGTGCCTGCCCTTCATAGTCATCAGGTGCGTCATCCGCGTTTCTGCGCGCTGCAACTGCCTCTGATAACGTCTTGAGCGCCTCGCCCTCTATCACCTCACTTTCCAGTAGCTCGGCGGCAGTTCGTTCGAGAATGTCCCGATTAGATCGCAATATACCCAGGGCCTCTTGATATTGCTCGTCAATAATCCGCCTGATTTCCTTATCGATTAAATGCGCCGTCATTTCGCTGTAGTCCCCGCCGTTCTCATGGCCAGGATTCAGAAATTGGCCTTGTTTTTGGTGGGCGAGAAACACTTGACCTAAACTTCGGCTCATACCGTATTCCTTAACCATGCTGCGTGCGATGTCGGTTGCCCTGGAAAGGTCGTTGTGGGCACCTGTTGATATGTCATCAAAAATGATTTCTTCGGCCGCCCGGCCGCCCAGCAGTGTCGCCACCCGGTTCAGCAACTCCGTGCGCCTCATCAAAAAGCGATCCTCGGTTGGCACCTGCATGGTGTATCCTAGGGCGGCAATCCCCCGGGGGATAATAGAGATCTTCTGAACCGGATCGGTTTCGGGCAGCGTCATGGCGACGATCGCATGACCGAGTTCATGGTAGGCAACGATTTCTTTCTCCTTAGGATTGATCAGGCGGTTTTTCTTCTCGAGACCGGCCACAACCCTTTCGATCGCCTCTTCGAACTCTGCCATGCCTACCTGCGACTTCTTTCTCCTGACAGACAGCAGGGCCGCTTCATTGACCAAATTGGCGAGATCGGCTCCGACCATACCGGACGTCATACCAGACAGAACATCCACGTCGAGGTCGTCACCGGCTTTGATTTTTTTCAAGTGTACCTTCAGGATGTCTCTCCGACCCAACTTGTCGGGTCGGTCCACTAAAACTTGCCGGTCGAAGCGTCCGGGTCTCAGCAGGGCAGGGTCCAGAATTTCCGGGCGGTTGGTTGCGGCCATTAAAATAACACCCATATTGGGGTCAAATCCGTCCAGTTCGACCAGTAGCTGATTTAAAGTTTGCTCACGCTCATCGTGCCCGCCGACTGATCCGATTCCGCGCGCTTTGCCAAGCGCATCAAGCTCATCGACAAAAATAATGCATGGCGCATTTTCCTTGGCTTGCTTGAAGAGATCTCTGACCCGGGCAGCGCCCAAGCCGACAAACATCTCGACAAACTCTGATCCGCTTAGACTGAAGAAAGGCACTTTGCTCTCGCCGGCGACAGCTTTCGCTAAGAGTGTTTTACCCGTGCCGGGCGGGCCCACCAGGAGGATACCACGGGGCATTTGTCCGCCGATACCCGTAAAGCGCTCCGGTTCCTTCAGAAAATCGATGACCTCCACCAGCTCCAGTTTGGCTTCATCAACACCCGCGGCATCATCGAACTTCACTTGAACATCGTTTTCCATGTATATTTTTGCCTTATTCCGCCCCAGGGACATGAAACCGCCTTGCTGTTGTTGAAAGCGACGCATCAGGAAATACCACAATCCAACAAAAAGGAGGATTGGAAATATCCACGAGAAAATGTTCGACAGAAAGTTCGATTCAATTTTTCCTGTATACTCGATCCCATTTTTATCCAGCACACCGCTAAGATCCGGATCTACCCGTACCGTTTGAAAGCGGTCGCCTTGCTCTGAGATAGAGGTGTCGGTAAGCATCCTGCCCTGTATGATCTTATCTGAAACGGCCACCTCGGAAACCTTACCCTCCTCGGCTAAGCGCAGAAATTCACTGTAAGGAATGGTCTTTACGGATGCATTCGATAGGAAACTGTTAATTAGCAGAAAAAGCAGCCAAAGACCTCCAATGATAATCAGCGTGTTCTTTTTATTGTCGTTTTTCATGTCTGCCTCCTGTCCTGTTTAGCTAAAAGGCTTATTTTTACATCTCTTTACCCAAACTCATTTCCAGCGATTATTGAAATGAGTTATAAGTGTTCTGAAGCGCCCTGGATTAAGCTACTATTAGGCGGATAACTTTAGTCTATATTGTAGACATAAATTAGACAAAGTCAAGACTTTTTCAGTTATACAGAGTCCCACGTTTTCTCCTCATTAGAAATGCTGTTGGAACAACGCAACAAAAGCCATTCCGAAAAATTACTCCTATCGATATCCTGTTCGGACCGGTCTGTCAGTTGCTGAACTTATTCTGATAAATTTAAACAAAAGTTAAACAAACGATAGCTTTATACAATCATTCTGCTCACTTTTTTTTCTCATTGATTTTCCGCGTAAAAAGCAAATGTTACTAAAGCCGACGGCAAGCAAATCGATCGCGTAAGGCTGTCGATCAGCGCATCGTTGCTTTTTGTAAAAATGGCAGTCGGTTCACATGAGGCCTGATCCATTCTGCTTCGGTTGTTTGCGGTCAGGCAACTGAAATTCAATTTGTAAATTTTTTTTTTGACTTAAACATGGGAGTAGATAATGAAATCATATTTCAACAAAATCAACAAAGAGACAGCAAATAACGAAAATTTTCGCAAAGTGCTGTTTACTTCGGAACTTTCTCAGCTTGTCGTGATGTGCTTAAAGTCAGGTGAGGAAATCGGCATGGAAGTTCATAACAATATCGATCAGTTCATTAGAGTGGAATCCGGGCAGGGGACAGCTGTTTTGAACGGCCAGAGCCATGAGCTCGGCCCCAGGATATGCAGTGGTAATTCCGGCGGGTGTCGAACACAATGTGATCAACACATCGAACGAAAAGGAGCTGAAGCTTTATACGATCTATTCACCGCCTGAGCACCCGGAAGGCACAATCCACCGCACGAAAGCTGAAGCCGATGCTGCTGAGCACTAAACAGGGCACCGAGATCGGTTCTCAGGTTTCGTAGATACCGGTACAAAGGCGTGGTCAATTGTAGGCAACAGTCACCTGATTATTGCAATCCACGTATTTCCTGGATCATTGTGAACTGGCACTGATCAACCTATGACAGCCATTTGGCAATCGCAAAGCTTAGAGCACTGACAATCGTGCAAAGGCAAACGCCCCAGATAATATCCACCAATACAATTATTGGAGGCCATTCTTTAATGGTCGCCAGATTGGTAAAATCATATGTTGCATAAGTGAAAAAACCGTACAGTCCCCCCAATAGAACGGCTTGCTGCCACGAACCTTCATTCAGTGCCGGGCGGACTGCAAAAAAAAGAATGCCGACAATGTACATCAAGTAAAAGATGATCGCTGCCGCCCAATTGACCTCGGGGCTGAGAATAAAACCCAATTGGCGCCGGTAAAATCCTCTGGCGATCACGCCGAGCCAGATGATATCGATAACAAAAAAAATGGGTATTGTTAGCGCATACAATTTAAGGTAGAATGTGAATGTCATAATCCCTCTTGGCTACAAAGCTGTGCGGACAAGTTAGAATTTGAGCAAATCAGTAATGGACTAACGGGGCCAGCTTTGTAGCCCTTTTCATATTTTCCCGGCTCGTCCATTCAAAGCAAACCTCTATTTTTCAGGGAATGAACTGACAGAAAAGTATTCCACTCAGGTTGCGAACGGCTCCACGAGCCATCCGGGTTTTGGGTTTCGAATAACCGCTCAAATGCCTTATCTAACATCGCTTCGGTATGAGAAAAATCCAAATGGGCCAGTGCATTCATGGTTTGATAAAAAGTTAAATCGTTGCCCCAGCCACCGCCTTTGTCCGTTGAAGTGGCCAGCATTTTCACCGCCAATTCAGTGGCTCTGTCCTTGGCGAACACCGGATGCACCACCATGGCACGAAAAATATTGTGGGAAGAAGCGCTATCAGACCAACCGCCATTGTCTTTTATCCCCCGGTCGCTCAACCACCGATAAATGGTCAGCACAAACGGGTCATTTTCGCGGCCGAAAATGGAAGCCAAAAACAGGCCGGCCCCGGCTAAAAGCATATCCGGGCGGCTCGGAATGAAGGGAAGCCCCTTCAGATCTTCCGAGGTGGCAATCTCGTCACTGCTGACATGAATGGTTCCATTTTGAATGCTGATCTTATTCAATAGCCAGTTTAACGCGGCTTCAATTTGCTCGGTGGCCGATCGCACGGTCAGATGAAGTCCAAACAAATGCTGAATGGTTAGCACCGACTCGTGGGCCCATGATCCATCTGGCTGCTGATCCGCTAGAAGCTCGCCCACCGTCTCCTGGAAATCAATTTTCCACTGCTGGCTCTCGGCTTCTCCCAGCCACTTTTGGCGGGCATATAGACCGGCTGGTGTTTTACTTGACCGAAATACCTGGTATGGATCATAGCGAGGTTTCATCATTTCATGCTTTCGTGTTTGATTTTCTATAGTTCTCCGCTTCAAACGAATCCGGTTTGGGGCAAATTAGGCGAAGTGGTTTTAGAGTGAATTACATGACCGGCGAAAAATTTCAATAGAAATGCCAAAAAGTGGTGTAAATCAATTTATTGTGATTATGATTAAAAGAAATGAGTGTAAAACAATCAGCATTCAAAGTGGTTAATTCCGCTAAGATAAAGGTTCTCAAACTGGTGAAGATGCTTCTTGGCTCGGGGATGAGCGTAAAGAAGATCTCCCTTTGCATCGCCGTGGGAGCTGTGTTGGGAATATTCCCAGTTATTGGTTCAACGACTCTATTGTGCGCAATTGCCGCCGTTTTAATGCGACTGAACCTTCCGGCCATTCAAGTCATCAACTACTTGGTTTACCCGTTGCAAATTGCTCTGCTGGCGCCGTTTTACGGAGCTGGAAATTGGCTGTTTGGCGACCGGAGCTCGCCGATGACCGAGAAGAACATTCTCGATCTTCTAAAAAACGATTTCTGGGGTGGCATGGCCGGCCTTTGGGATTTAACACTCTACGCTGTGATGGTATGGCTGATGATCAGTCCATTGCTCGTTCTGATCCTTTATCGTCTGATGAAACCAGTCATCCGCAATGTTGCTGAATCCAATGGCTTACCTCATTCTCTGAAAAGCCTATTTACCAGCTGAATCTCGCAAGCAAATATCATCCGCACATGGGGGATCAATTTATCGCGATTGGGCGAAGTAGTATTTGGCGGTTTGAAATTCAGGTCACAAAAGGAGATCATGTTATGAAGAAAAAGGTGGCAATCACAATTTTGTTGATTCTATTGGTCAGCGCCTGCTCGAATGTTTCCGGCACCCGGTCATCCGACAGCGAGATGATGGAAAAATACCATGACCTATTGCAAAGAGAGGAAGTACGGCAAGTCGTCACCCGCCTGTTCATCAGCACCGATAACAGGGATTGGGATACGGTCAGTCGGTTGTTTGCCGCCGAAGTCTTGTTTGATATGACCTCGATGGTAGGCGGTGAGCCGGTTAAACTTACCCCAAAGGAAATCGTCGCTTCATGGGATAAAGGATTGAAGCCCTTAAAAGCGATCCATCATCAGGCCGGGAATTTCATTGTCAACACCAATCAAACCGAGGCCACCGTATTTTGCTATGGAATTGCCTCGCATTACCTGCCGAACAAGACCAATCAAAATACACGTATATTCGTCGGCAGCTATAACTTTCACCTGGTCAGAAACGGTGAAAATTGGCAAATCGACCGATTTAAATTCAACCTGAAGTACATCGACGGCAATCCAAACCTGGAGGGCAGCTAACGGCGTGATTGCAGAATCCGAGCATTGATACCAATGCTTTCGTGCGATGTGTTAACTCCCGATTGAGTTGAATCTCATGCCTGTTTATTCGTTATTGGTTAATAGTTGATTCCTGTGTTTCTGGCGTAATGTGGGCTATGCCCACCTTCGATGGTTAGATTTAGCGCTATTTGGTGGGCGCAGCCCACCCTACTGTAAAGAATTTTTGCGGCCTTAGGTTATTTTCAACTTAAATCGAGCTTATAATGTTTCAGGCATTTAACGAACATCACGCCCTTTTTGGCGAAGAAAGGAAGATATAATGAAATTTGATCACAAGATAGCTTTGATTACCGGTGGCAACCGGGGCTTGGGAAAAAACGCGGCATTGCGCCTTGCTGGTTATGGCGCAGATTCAATTATCACCTATCGCAGTCACAACGATGAAGCGGATTCCGTGGTTTCGGAAATCGAAGCCAAAGATCAAAGAGCCGTCGCCCTTCAACTGGATGTCGGAGACATTAAGTCTCTCGATGAATTTATGAACCGGGTATCCGGTGCCTTGAAGGATAAGTGGGGCAGAGACAAGTTTGATTTTCTAATCAACAACGCCGGCATTGGAGCCCATGGAACCGTTGACGAGACATCCGAAACCGTTTTTGACAATTTGTTTAATATCCATTTCAAGGGCGTTTATTTCCTTACGCAAAAAGCCATCCCGCTAATTAATGACAACGGACGGATCATAAACATTTCCTCCGGGCTGGCGCGGTTCTCGCTGCCCGGGTACAGCGCCTACGCCTCCATGAAAGGCGCAATCGAAACATATACCCGGTATCTTGCCAAAGAGCTGGGAGCTAAGGGGATTACGGCCAATGTCGTTGCGCCCGGCGCAATCGAAACCGACTTCAACAAAGCCCGTTTTGATGCCATGCCCCAGATTAAAGAAATGATTGCATCTCAGACTGCGCTGGGACGCGTCGGTCTCCCCGATGATATCGGTGGTGTGGTGGCGTTCTTGTGCTCGGAGGATGCCCGCTGGGTGAATGGGCAGCGATTGGAAGCATCCGGTGGTATGTTTCTTTAGCTCCCCAAACCGGAATTGATCATTGAAGATTGATGAATTCGAAAAAAGTCGAATTCATCATGTGTTTGGTGTTTCGTGTTTGGTATTTGGTAAATCCCTTCGCACGTCATATCAAGATCTTATACCACGAAACACGAAACACCAAATACTAAACACTCTCCTAAATCGGAGGAAAGCTATGAGCGCCAAGAATTTTGCAATGATTATCCTGATTTCTTTTTTTGCCTCTTTTACTGCCTATGGCGAAGATTTCGAAACCTTCGACAAAGACAGCAGATTAGACACCCTGTCCGATCCCGTTCGCTGTTTTTTTAACGCCGCAGCGGAGAATGACAGCAGGGCTTTGGGTGCCTGTTTTTCAGATCAGGTTTCCGTCAATATCGCCGGCATGCAATTTAAAGGACCTGAGGAGGTTGTCTCCTTTGCCGAAAGAGACATCTGGGGCGGAAAATATAAAGTTGAGAAAGTTTTCAAACAGGGTGACAAGGAAATCGTGCACTGTTTATTCTGGCCGCAGGGATGGTCATCCCCGGAACCGCCGATTGAGTATCAGTTCCAAGTTAATAATGGAAAAATTGTCGAATGGCTCGGGAAATACCGATAGCGAAAGGTCAAGAATCCAAGACAAGAGAGCCCGCATTTTGCCATTCCGTGGGGTAAAGCCCTCACCCCAATGGAATAATAGTGAAAGATGGAATGATGGAATTTCGGATGTCAAATTTATACGATAAAATCAGATCCCGACCCGAATCTTTTGTAGGTTGGGTAGAGCCCTTTGGATAATGTTGACTTTTCGGCTTCCTGACCAACTTGCGCAAATTGCGCCTCTCTGCCAAAACATGATTTTATTGGGCGAAACCCAACTAAATCTACAGTAGCGGGGCGGCGAATTAGATCCGTCTGATTTCGTAATCTTCACCCCATTTATTTTAATCTGTGTAATCTGCGAAATCTGCGGATTAATCTAACCTTGAACGTTGAATCTTGAACCTCTGAGCCTCTACGGAGTAGTTATGTACGAGATGCTGGATGCTCATTTTCTGTCGGTTGTCATCGTAGTCGGCTCGATCATGGTGACACCCATCTATGTCATGGCGACCTACGTTTTCAGCGGCGCCTCTGCCAGGAAAGGATGGCAGATCGGTTGTGTTTTTTTGCTCTGGGGCGCATTCATGTTCTGGGTATGTCTGGGACAAATACCCGGCAGACTCGGTGTGCCGGGCAATCTTATCGTGCCCGTGGCGTGGGTCCTGCCGAGTTTGATATTATACTGGCAGCGGGACTGGTTTTTGAGCCGGGAGTTGTCTCAAAAGTGGCTGGTTGGTCTGCAAATTTTTCGGCTGATCGGAGGCGTGTTTCTGATCGAAATGGCAATGGGTCATATACCCGGCATATTCGCTTATCCTGCAGGTATCGGTGACTTGCTAGTGGGGGCGACTGCCATAGTGGTTCTGCTGTCTTACCGAAAAAGTGATCGCATACCAGCCAAAATGATCGTGTTTGTCATCATCTTCGGGATGGCGGATTTCTTAAATGCCTTTTTCTTCGGTTTTTTCTCCTCACCGGTGCCGGTTCAAATCTTTTTCCCGGCCATCGAGAACAGGAACATATTTTTTCCAACGGGGATGATTCCTTTGTTTCTGGTGCCCTATGCCATTTTCTTTCATTTTTTGTCTTTGTTTAATTACATGAAGTTTCAAAAAGCTAAAAGCGATAGCATTCCTCAATTTTAGATCATTTTAGTCATTTTGAATTTTAGATCATTTATCACTTTGGAAATACAATGATTCAACTGATATCGACATTAAATTATCTTCTTGGAGATGTCGCCGGGCACAAAAGGGAGGCCGCTTGAATGTGGCAATATCGCGGGCAAAAAAGACCGGATTTCGCAGATATTCCGGGACCGGGCCAGGAGTCGGTTTGGGACTATCCGAGACCCCCTGAACTGGCGCCGGATGGCCGCCTGGTTGAGGTGTTTAGTGACGAGCAATTGGTTGGTTCATCCAGCCGCACTTACCGTGTGCTGGAAACCGCCCATCCGCCTTCCTTCTATATTCCGCCTGAAGATGTGAAGTGGGAAATGCTGGCATCGGCTCCGGGCAGTTCGGTATGCGAGTGGAAAGGATCGGCAAAATACTGGGCCCTGGCGATAGATCCCAAGCGTCGCGTCGTTGGCTGGAGTTATCCGGATCCCACGCCGGCGTTTGATCCGATACGCGACTATGTTTCATTCTACCCCGCCATTCTAGCGTGCTATGTCTTCGGTGAGCGGGTGCGAGCGCAGCCCGGAAAGTTCTACGGTGGATGGATTACCGGCGAGATCGCCGGTCCATTCAAGGGCGAGCCGGGATCGGCGTATTGGTGACCATCTCTTCAAAAACGCAACTGTTTTACATCTTTGAACGCGATCCTAATCCTGCCGTCCAGGCCAATGAAGCGTTCATTGCTGTCGCCAGGAATGGAAATGAGCTCGACCGGCGCCGTGCGGCGAACAGAGCCTGTCTCCTTTTTGATAATTCTTTCAAAGGGTTCCAATTTCATATTCCATTTGGCAAACACAAAATGGGTCGAGCGGTAGCGGTATACTAAATCGTGAATTTTTCTTCGACTGACCCGCCCCGCTTCGCCCCAAAATATGGGCATTCCATCATCCGAAGTTTGCACGAGATCCGGTTTGTAACGATCTCCAATCCGGATTTCTACAGCCAAATCCGGATATTGCGGGAGGTAAAGCGCCCAGAGAAACGCTTTCGTCAAAACATGGATATCACTCTCAAAGGATTTTTTAAAAAAAACCATTTGCTTCCCGTGGGCGCGAAAGGTCCATTTGCGGCGTAGCTCTATGTCCTGTGTCATGGTTGCATTTAGGCGTTTTGCGGCGGTTGTCTCTTATCAAAATTAAATTCTCAAGTGGGGTGGCCCAAAGCCGGGCACTCTGCGCTCGGATTCCTTACCGGTGCTTTGAGCTCGATAATCGCTCGCCGATTCGTGCGCCCAGCAGTGCGAGACCGAAGGCAATTGCGCCTCCCAGCAGCATTTTATTCAGACTGAACCGAATGAAGGCATATGGCGTAAAAAGGCTCATCGCCAGCATGAGGGCGACTGAGCAGAAGGCGCCGACGGCTGGTTCTCCAGTTCGAATACCGGGAGAGAGCAATCCGATGACCAGGCCGCCTACGAAAAAACTGGTAAGATGCAGCAAACCCTGCAGCAGAAATCCCAAACTGATGGACATATAGCGGCCGACAACTATACCACCGACTATGCTGCCCAAAATGAGTTCAATTCCGATGAAGACAGCCATGCTGATGAAGACCCATTTCCAGGAAAACGTTTGGTAGCGCGAGTTTGACATCAATAGGTCCTTTTTCTGATGTGAATTGTCTTCAGTTACTTAAAATTACAAATTCTGGCGATGCGGCCCTTTTAATGTGATGAATATCGGCCGCCTGAAAAATGCCGGGCAGATGCTTTATCCCTTCAAGCACCAATTCACTGATATTAATAAATTTAATGCCGTGCTTGTCTCCGATATGCTCGGATACTGCGGCCAGTGGCCACTGAGACATTCGAACATAAATATGATCGGTCTCATATCTGCGAGCCAGGGACATTGCCGCGGTGAGATTCTTCAAATCATCATCGGTACAGATAAAGGATGCTTTGCCCTTATGATACAGGGCCGGCAAGTCACGAATATCCGCCTTTTTGAATTCGACGTGTTCGACGTATGCCAACTCTGCCGCCAGGCCCATGACCTCGGTTTCGAAGTCTTCGACGTCGATAACTCGAATTTTGAGGGGGGGGTGACCACTGAGATCTGTTATAAGGATTTCCAGCAGATCGCGTCCGAATTTTCCGAATCCCATAATATCGACGTGCCGGACGCCCTTGCGTTTGGCATGGCTAAAATGCTTATTTATCATCTTTTCTGCGGCAATCCGATAGGTGTCAAAGAGCCGGATGCCGATATTATCGGAGGTTCGGAGAAAAAAGCGGGCCGTATCCGCCATTTTCTCATCGGTGATTTGCGCCCAAATCAGGCGCGGTATAGTTTGATTATTGCCGATCATCCCATAGGCGGCCAAAGCGCCTTCCAGATTGGCAAGATCATCTCCGGAAGTATAAATGACGCTCCTGGCGCGTTCTACGCCGGCTTTTTTCAACAATGTCTGCGAGTGGAAGTCTCCCGTTAACATGGAAACATTATCACGTTCCTGCCATTCCTCAAGATCACTGCTGTGAATAAGATCAATCCCGATGACATTAATTCGGTCCGATTTAAGGGCGTTGGCGAATAATCTGCCGGTTCGCCCCATCCCGCAAACAATAACATGGTCTTTCATCCAGCGTACTTTTAAAAGTGGTGAATAACTTATCAGGTAAGAAACAGCCGTGCCGATGCCCGACAGCGTGATTAAGGGCGCGATAAAATATATCAATATGAGCGGAATTCGGGTCGGAAAACTGGCGTGATCATGTTCAAAAATAAAAAGCCTGAGCGTGTAATACAAAGTTTCCCAACGGGTCTTATCATTGAACTCTTGGGGAAAGTAGATAAGGCCAATTGCGATGACCAGGCCGATCGCACTGATCCAAAACCCGAGTTGATACCGATACTTTCCTATATGTGTCTTGGATTTGATTGTGCGGGGTTTGTTCATCATATTCTCCTGCCGCGACGGAAAGCTGCAAACCGAAACGTAAATCTAATATCGGATCAACATTCAATGAACTTTAGACGTAATCCCTGGCAACTATGCATGGGGCTCAAATGAATCTAGGCGCTAAGGCCTTTTTTCTGACAGCATGATGTAAGAAAGTGAAGGTTTCAGGATTCAGGACTTAGAACCTTCTATCCTTGACACCCGAAACCATGTATGAAACTACGAAAATCGATAGGCTTGACCGACAATGTAGTGGCGGGGTTTATCCCCGCCTAAACGGCGGACACCGCCGTTGTTCGGCATCGAATCGGATAAGTGAGTCTATGGGTGATAGTCGCCAAGCTCTTGGCGGGGATAAACCCCGCCACTACGTCACGACGGTATTTTCGTTTGAGACATTTGAATTTTGGAATTTCGGATTTGTTTCGGATATTGATTTTCGAGTTTCGTATTTCCGGTTTATCCGGGTTAGCTATATGGGGAATGTTTCTCGAGGATATCGTTTTCATTTTTGACGGGTTCCCGAATGCAGATGGATCTGCATAACCTTGGCCAATTCACCGATACACTCATCGATAGTGTTGTACACATATCCGGCCAGCAGTTGTCCGTCATCATAGACATCGACTGCCGGTGCGAAAGGCGGTTTGGCCAGCAGGGCATTGATAATCACATTGAAATCGGATTTCCGGCAGGCCAGCACAATCCCTTCATCCGGTGGATTATCCGGGGAATGGTCAGGAATCGGCTGAGTTTCACTCTCGGGTCTGTCATACATCATCTGAAAACGCACGCTCGGCGGCATGTAGATTGCGCCGACGTCGTTCGGCACGGCGACGGTTTGACTGAGTTTCGCGAAGATTTCACGTTCATGCGCGTCTATTCGACGAAAGGTAATCAGGTGGCCTTCCCGCATGTAAGGTGTCATTTGATGAAGGATCTTCTTCAGCAGATTATGCCAGCCCTGGACCAGGTCTTGCCGCCCGGCGGGTGAACGATTTTCGATAATCTCGGCCACACGCGGACCGGATGCAGGATTGTCAGACTGCTTCATTTGGATGCCTCTCGATTATTCCAGGTTGAAAGCCGTGGCAATATTTCTTTCCAATTCTGCTTGAAACTGAGCATTGACAGATAGACACTGCATTGCGGATAAAATTCGTGGAGTGTTTTCAGGTTCTCAATGGGATCGTAGTTTTCAGCCTTTTTATCTTTTTCTTTTCCGACACTTCTGTAAAGTAAGTCAATATTGTCCGACATCCAGGCTTCAACGACGACTTCAATATTTAATCCTTTAAGCGATTCAACGCTTTCGTCTCGTCCAATTATCGGTTGGGTAACGGCAAACTTAGCACCGGCATCCACCTTTTGCTCCATTCGACTTAGCTCAAAGGGATTTGAATTATAAGGGTTGAAGGCAGCACCGATTGTGAATTGGTCGGAATATTCCGTGTTAATGTACCGGATCAAATCAATGGAGGTGGCCACACTTTTCTTGCCGCCGATACTTTGGGCGTCGAGCTTGGACAACAGGGGGCCACCATCTCCCCTGACAACAAGAATGTATTTCAAGTTAGCTTCAGCAGCCCTTTGCAGTATCCCGTCAAGTTCACTTTTAGTATGAAAAGTATTCAAATTCATCACGACCTTCTCTGAATCAATTGGCAGGTCCCTGAGATTAAAAATCTCCATTGCACCTAACCTGGGCTGACCCATGGGGTTATCGGGTATCGACACACCGCACCCCGCATCAACAATCCTTTGATAGCGATCAGCAAATCTATCGAAAAGGGCTTTAGGTGGATCATCCTTCGATTTTTTCGGTGACAGCAACTCGATTAGATACGGATAATTAAACATCATGATTGTCCTTGGTTGTTATTATCAGTGCCTATTTATTGAAATCACATCATGTTTGCGAAAGATTTTTCAAATAAAAGATTTTCGCCACCAATACACCAAAACACGAAGTTTTTTAAAAAACTTTTTTTTGTGTCTTAGTGTCTTTGTGGCTATTCTTTCCGGTTTATCAGGATTGGGTTTAAATATATTTCCTCCGCAAAGACCTTGGGAAAAAGAGCTACACCCTTATAAGATAGATAACATTGCTCTCTTTTCAAGAGGGCAAGTCGGATCGAGCTTGCTGGCTAAGCGCATCCTTGTAAACGGATAATGTTCGTTCAAAAATACGCGGCCAAGTATAATCAGATGCGATTTTTTCGGCCTGAGGATCATCAAAATCCGGCGATTTTTTAACAGCAGCTATCATGTCGAGGATGCTGTTGCACAGCGCATTTTCCAATTGGATCTCATCTTTCCGGTAGGGGCGATCAATGGTTTCAAGAGGAGGCAATTGGATCAGCTTGATTGTGTCGCGCCTTGCTTTTCCGAAGATCTCTTCGAAACCTGACAAATTGGTGGTGATAATTCGGCATCCGGATGCCAGACCCTCAAACAGCACAAGGGGCAGACCTTCGAAAAACGAGGGCAGCACCTGGATATGTGCAATTTTCATGAGCTCCGATAATCTACGATGATTGACGTAGCCATGGTTGGTAACCTTGGATCCCAATCTGCTTGCAAGGTCAAGGCAATTTCTAAATTCCGGTCCATCACCACTCCCAGCCAAATGAAGGTGCCAGTCGTGATTCTGTATTTTCGCAAGCGACCTCAGCAGCCAGGGAAGGCCCTTGCTCCGGTTAAACTTACCGGCATAGAGGATTTGAGCGGCTCCGGCTGCGGATTTTGGCCTGCGGGTAAATAAGGTTTCATCATACCCGCCGCCTACAACCGCAATTTTATGGGGTGGGATGCCATACAGACGGCTGATATCCGTTTTCTGATCTTTTGTCAGAGCAATGACCCTGTCCAGTTCCCGGCAATAGCGTTTTACAAAACATCTCAAATGAGGACAGTTATTGTATTGTCTCATATCTGTGCCATGGCAGGTTGCCACGACGGGTAGGTTCGGAAATAATTTTCTTACCAACGCCGAGAGTAAAAAAAGGTGATTCGTGTGAATGATATCCGGATCAAATTGGCTTATTGCGGTTTGAAGCGTTTGTGTGAACGCCGATTTATAAGCATTCAAGCGTTTACCTTTCAGCTCTTTGAAAAGTGAACTTTTATAAGGCATAACATCCGACATACCGACAACCGGAAAATCGAGCGATCCTGTTTCAAAAAATACGAAAAAGCCATGATCTTGAACCATTTCCTTGGAGCGATGGACCTGGCCGGCAGGCACACCCGCAATCCAATAGTTCAAAAAACCATGTTTTTGAGATTCTCTAATAATCGACTCCAAATAGATCCCACTTCCGGTCATCTCCGGTCTTTGACCGATGACATGTAATATTTTAAACGGTTTCATAAGAGCACGGCTTTCGGCTATAGGACAGCCAGTCTGATCAAAGTAAAGAAACATCAAAAAGCCAATTTTAGATTTTTGAATGCGGATTTTGGATTTAAGGTATCCTATCCATTTTAAAACGATTGCGCGACGTTTGGGGTCGTAGCGCGAAGAGCGAAGCCCCAAGTGATTCCATCATTATTCATTCGTCATTCGTCATTTTATGTAGTTTCACACGAGCGCTGCCTCTGGCCCAAAAAAAGGCCAGTCTGATCAATGTTAGAAACTTTGTTCATATGACAACGTAGGGTCGGCCACGACACGACTGAGCTCGTCGCAGGCCGTGCCGACCTGTTTTGGCGGGCACGGTGGCCCGCCCTACGTTTCTATAATCAGCGGTTTCACTTGAGACTCCAGGGGTCAAGGAATTAGGTCATCATATGCTGACACCTGAAACCTGACACCCGAAACCTGACACCCGAAACCTTGCTTTTTAGTGTAGTTTCACAAGAGTAAAAAAGATCCGAAATATAGAACCTGACGAATGAGATGATCGTAAAACACGATCAACCGGTTGTTAGCCGTCACCATCAAAACGACCGTAGGCCATGCGCCACGTTTTAGACTGCTTGGATCTTCTGGTAGGCCACTGGAAGCCGAAATGACCGCATAATCTGCAAAAGGCGGACATCTGGTCTGAGAGAGGATCAGCTTCATCCGGCAATTTTTTTCTTCCCAGATTATAACCATAGATCCGATCAATACCGCCCGCAATGGCGCACATGTAGTAGCCCGAAGGCGTTAATCCCAAACCGCACTCCTTGATTATGCGGCAACCGCAGCTGTAGTCCGAAAAGCGGTTAAACCAGGTATCAACAGGTGCCACATTAAAGGGTTTGAATAGATTCACCCGGGAAACTTTCAATGTGCTTTTGATTATAATCGCGTCGGGCAGTTTGTCCAGTACCCGGTGAACTTGATTGCCAAAGAAATTGGTTCCCAGCACCAGTCTTACAGAAGGATTGAAATCCTTCTGATAATCCGTCAACAGGTTGATGATGTCAAAAATACTGCTATGAAGGGTTGGCTCTCCTCCCAGAATTCGGATCCGTTTCCACGCGATTTTATCTTTGATGCTCTGAATTATAAAGTCCTCTACATCCGCAACCGAAATTTCTAAATCACTCGGGGCCTGGGAGCACGACCGGTTGCAGTTGATGCATTTCAGGTTGCACTTGTAGGTTATGTCAATCTCCGCATATTCGCGGCTTGGCAGGAATTGTTTGCCGAAACGTTCTGAGAGGAATGATTGGGCCCGAACAAATTGATAAGCATCTAAGAATAATCTTTTGACAGTAATATTGCGATGGCGGGGTGGTGTTTTCAAAAGCTTAGTTCCTGCAATCTTACTTGAATGGTACCCATCCATTTATAAAGATGGTCCGGATCAGTTCATAAAATCAGAGCGACATCCGCTTTCGATTCCCAGCATTCCATTGTTCCACCGTTCCATTATTCTATTTAGAGTCTGAGGTAAACTCTGCCCCTTCGGGGTGAAATCAAAGCTGGGCCGTCTGGGCTCGGAACCTTTACTGCCAGTTTTTAAATTGCCACCCAAGCAGGAACAAGACCTTTGAATCCCACTTCTCTTCCGCATCGTCAGACGGATCATTGTCGTAGTCGTAATCGTACTGAAATGTTGCCGTCAGACCCTTATACAGGGGAAACCGCAAACCCTGTCGGGTATAAATGAGCCAATTGTTCGAATCCGAAAGACTCCAATAGCCGTTGTTATTGTGAAACAGCTGGATATGCCGTTTAAAGAAATATTGATCGTATCTGACGGTCCACTGGGCCGCCGGAAAATCGTCGTCCTCGGCTTCGATGAAATTCTCATTGATATAGGCCGGGCCTGCCCCGATATTTAAGTTCAACTCCTCGGATTCGAAAAAATTATACCCGATACCGGTACCCAGCGTCGTTCGCAGGTCCAAGTCTTTGAACTTATCGGACTCAAACAGCGCGTTCGCTAAAAGAAACCACTTCCGGTTCAAAAAATAGTTATACTTTCCATAAGCTCGCCAGTTATCGGAACTGGTTCGTCCCCGGTCCTTTTCTTTATTGATTTCTCCACCAACGATATAGCGGTTTTTCTCCGTGCGGGCCACCAATTCCCCATCAATATGGTTATTGTCCGTATCGGTGTTGCCCCGTTCGAGGGCGATGCCCACGTTGGCGCGCGCCGTTATCATGACAGGCGGCTTGGTTGCCGGGTTGATGGCCGCCACCTCCTTGAGCCCGAACTTCCTCGGCTCATCAGGCTTTCCAACTTCGATGGTCATCTTGTCGGAATCCGTTTTATGTGCGGCACCCGTCACAGCCGTGCCATCCTTTAATATCACCTTGATAGGCGCTTCGGTGCTCAGATTCTCAACCATCTCCCAATCCACCGAAATCTCGCCGGCATACTCGGTTCTGAAGATCAGCTTTTGGTTTTCCATTCGAATCGCCTTGCCGGTTAAAATATCTCCATTCGATAGGTACAGTTTGTCTGCCGCGGCCGGAGCTGTGGCCAATAAAATACCCGCCAAAAAGATCAATCCAATACGTCGCCTTTGCATTTTTTAAATCCTTCAGTTCTGCTAGTGGTCGCTGATTTCCCCCGGTTTTAAAGTTTCCGCCAATTGTTGAATTCCTTCCAGGTCAAAGTCCTCCGCCATTTGACGGATCTGTTTGCCAAGCTGTCTGCAAAAATCTGATTGATCTTTGATTTCTTCCGCGATGGCATTAAGCGTTGTAACATCCCCCATCTCGGCTGCCTCATGGATGCGTTCGGCAATAGCCTGTGACAATTCAGGCGGAATGTCTTCAAGCATATCCGCCGACAGCTCATCGATCTTTACTTCAGTGGGTGCACCGAGGCTTTGGGCCGATTCCAGGGCTTGATCGAGAGCATTGGCAAGATCCGAAAATTTCAAATCCAACTCTTCCGGCGCCGGGATCTTATTTTCAACTCCTTTGACAAGTTTTTCCAAATTCCCGGCAGCGGCCTGTAGTTCCGTGGCCGCAAGATTCCCGGCCAATCCTTTAAGATTGTGGATCAGGCTGTGAGCTCGATCGAAATCCGCTGCATCGAGTGCCTGCCGCATTTCATTTGCTGTTGCTTGATAATCTGTGGCAAAGCTTAAGAGAAGTTTCCGGTAGAGCTTTTTATTGTTGCCTAAACGCTTCAATCCATCTGCCAGGTCAAATCCCGGCAAATGTTCCGGAAGCGCCTCTTCGGGCGGGGCCGTTTTATCCGGCTCGGATTTTTCCCCGGGAACTTCCGGCTGTTGGATGATGACTCGCTTTTCACCCGGTTCTATCCATTTCAGCAGCGTAGCGAACAGCTGGCCGGGGTCAATGGGTTTGGTGACATGGCCGTTCATGCCGGCTTTCAAACTTTTCTCCTCATCACCGGCCATGGCGTGGGCTGTCATGGCAATTATAGGAACCCCTTTGATTGCGGATTGCAGATTGCGGATTGCGGATTGTTGATTTGAATCTGCTGCAATTTCATTATTCAAATCCCAATCCTCATCATCTATTCCGTGCCCTGTTCCCTGATTGCTGTCACCTGACCTGCGTCCTAAGTCCTCTGCCTTGAGCCTTGAGCTTTGAGCTTTCAGCTCTTTTTTTGCTTTGAGCTTTGAGCTTTGAGCTTTGAGCTTCTTTTCTTCCCACTTCCGAATTTCCCGCGTAGCGGTATACCCATCCATCACCGGCATCTGCACGTCCATGAGCACGACATCATAGCTGCCCCCTTTTACAGCGTTGACACCTTCCCGGCCATCGGCGGCCACGGTAACAATCAGACCGACACCTTCAAGGATTTCCCTGGCTACCTGCTGGTTAATTTCATTGTCTTCCACTAACAGTATGTTTGCCCCTCTGATATCTTCGAGCGCTCTGGTTTCCTGTTCGCGCCTCTGCGCAATCCGAGAGTTTTCGGGGACCGCTTCGCCAAACGCCTGGATGATGGTGTCGAAAAGAATCGATGGATTGACCGGTTTAAGGAGAAACCCTTCGAGTCCCACCTCATCGGCCTGCTGAATGATCTCTTCACGGCCATAGGCAGTCACCAAAACGATGGCTGGAATTCTGCTCAAACCCCCATGCGCTTTAATCCGTCTGGATGCCTCGATACCATCCATAACCGGCATTTTCCAATCCATAACCACCAGTTCGAAAGGCCTGTCTAGCGGCGCGTTTTCAAGTTCCGTGATGCCCTCGGACCCGGATGCCGCCACGGAGACCTCAAATGTAAAAGACTCCAGCATCTCCCGCAAAATATCCCTTGAGGTCCCGTTGTCGTCCACCACCAGAACTTTCATTCCGCGCAGTTCCGATGCGGGTTTATACTGCTTTTTGGCCTTTTCTTTTCCCAGACTGAAATTGGCCGTAAAGCTGAAGGTGCTGCCCCGACCCGGTTCGCTTTCTACCCAGATTTCACCGCCCATCATCTCTGTCAGCCGCTTGCTGATGGTCAGTCCCAATCCGGTGCCGCCATATTTGCGGGTAGTGGAGGTATCGGCCTGCATAAACGGCTGAAACAGCTTGGCCGCTTGTTCCGATGACATACCGACCCCGGTATCTTGAACCGAGAATTTCAAAGTGACCCGGGCGTCATCTTTTTTTACCAATTCTGTGGAGACGACGATCTCTCCCGTTTCGGTAAATTTTACGGCATTGTTCGATAGATTGATCAGAATTTGTCCCAACCGCAATGGGTCCCCGACAAGGGCCGTCGGCACCGCCGCATCGGTCTTGAATAACAGCTCCAGTCCTTTCTCCTGAGTTTTGATGCCCACCAGGGTGGCAATGTTTTCCAGAGTATCCTCCAATTGGAAATCCAAGCTTTCCATGTCCAGTTTGCCGGCTTCAATCTTCGAAAAATCCAGGATGTCATTGATAATCCCCAACAGGGATTTCGCGGAGTTATCTACTTTTTTAAGGTAGTCATACTGCTTGGCGGTGAGGTCGGTTTTCAAGGCCAAATGCGCCATTCCGATAATGGCATTCATGGGCGTGCGAATTTCATGGCTCATGTTCGCCAGAAAATCACTCTTGGCTTTGGTCGCTTCGACGGCGGTTTCTTTGGCGATTCGCAATTCATTTTCGGCTTTTTTACGTTCCGTGATATCCATAAACGCGACAACCGCACCGACGACCTGATCGTCTTTTTTGATCGGCATGCTGGTGTATTCGACGGGAAACGCGGTGCCATCCTTGCGCCATAGCACCTCGTCTGCAATGTGATGATCCGTGCCGTCGACATGGGTTAGATGCATGGGGCATTCGCTTCTCGGGTACGGCGACCCGTCCGCATGCGAATGGTGAATTATTTCGTGGATTTTCTTGCCGATGAGCTCCCCGGTATCGTAGCCCAGCATCCGATTCGCCGCCGGATTGATGAACACCACTTTCCCATCCAGGCCCACGCCGAAGATACCTTCGCCCACGGATTGCAGCAGCAGGCGGGACTTTTCTTCGGAAGCGCGCAGTTCCGCGGTGCGGGCTTCCACCTCCTCCTGGAGCAGAATGCGTTGACGCTCCGACACTCTAATACGCCAGCGCTCGAGCCCGAAGATGATCGAACCGCCGCCCAGCGCATACAGCATCCAGGCCCACCACCTCAGCCAGGGAGGCGACTGAACATCGATCGTCAGTCTCACTTCCTGCTCCGGCGTGTTCCAGATGCCGTCATTGTTGGTGCCATTGATCCGCAGGGTATAGTTGCCGCCTTGAAGCCCGGAGTATCTGCCCTTGCGCTGGGTACCGGCCGCGACCCAATCCCGATCGAGGCCTTCAAGCATGTAGCGGTACTGATTCTTGACGGCGATGGTGTAGTTGAGTGCGACGTACTCGAACTCGAAGAAGTTATCCCGCCATCCCAGGTCAATCTCGCGCAGATACTCGAAAGCGGTCGGGGAGTCGATGTTTTTGCCGCCCTGTTTGATCGCGGTGAGGTAGATCTGCGGCGGATCGGGATTCTCCTGCAGGTTTTCCGGGTCAAAACGGTTGAGTCCGTTGAAGCCTCCGAACCACAGCTGTCCATCACTTGTCTTGCCCCGGGCGGTGGGAAAAAAATCGTGACTGTGCAGGCCGTCTTCGGCGGTGTAGAGTTTGACGACCCTCCGGCTATCGATGTCGAACGCCACCAGACCGATATTGGTTCCCATCCACAAGCGTCCACTGCGGTCCTCCAGCATATTGTGGACAATCTTGGCGTCGAATCCGAGGCCCTTGTCGAAGCGTTTGAATTTGGCGGTCCGCTTGTCGAATTGGTTGAGACCCTTGTCGGTGCTGACCCAGAGATTGCCCCGGGAATCTTCCATGACATCGTATACCGTGTTGGAGCTGATACTTTGGGGGTCATCAGGGTCGTGTTGGTGATGGGTAAAGACTTCCCACCGGCGATCAAACTGCTCCAATCCACCGCCCCAGGTGGCGATCCAGAAAATGTCGGCATCGTCGCGATCACGGATGAAGCGCACCGCCGTAACGGCTGCAAAACTGTCCGGATCTTGAGGATCGTGGCGGTAGACCCGGCGTTCCCGGGTGCGCAGATTAAAACGGTTCAGGCTCTGTTCCCAGCCCACGGCCCAGATGACATCCGGGTCCTCGTTGTCTGCGATCATGGTGTAAAACCAGGTGTCATCTGTGATCTTTTCCGTTACCACCCCCTCAAATGGGTCGAAATAGACCATGCCGGCGGCGGTCGATACGATGAATTCACCGCGGTGGGTTTCGAAGAATCCGGCCGGGTAGCCATGGGGTAGACTTTGCGGGTCTTTGGAATCAGGCCGGTAGTTAGTGAAGTCGTCCGTGTCAGGATTGTACCGATCCAAACCCGAACCGAAGTGGCCTACCCAGATATGGCCATGGCGGTCCTGATAAACGGGTACCGCCGCATCGCTGGCCAGGCTGCGCTCATCCAGCGGGTTGTGGCGGTAGAGGGTAAACTTCCGTCCGCGGGGGTCGGCCTTGTCCACTTTGCCGTTGTTGTGCATGATCCATAGCCGGCCGTCACGATCTTCGAATACTCCATGCACCGTGTCGGTGGAAAGACTGAACGGGTCGCCCGGCTTTTTGCGGTACTGGCGGTGTTTGCCAGTTTTTGGATCGAACAGCACCAGGCCGACGGCGGAAGAGTCACTGATCAAGGCAATTTCTCCGCTGTTCAACAGCACCAGGTCCCAGATGCTCATGTGGGGTAAACTGGCGGGATTATTCGGGTCGTGTTGGAAGTGTTTGAAACCTCCACTGTCGCGGTCCCGGCGGATCAGGCCGGCTTCACGGGTGGCAAACCAGAGATGCCCGTCATGGTCCTGGACGACGGACTGGATGGCGTTGTCCGGCAGGCTGGCGGGATCATTCGGATCATGGGCGAAGCGGGTGAAGCGCCCGGTTGCCGGGTCGAAGCGATTGACACCGTGGTTTTTGGTCGCCACCCAGATGAAATCCCGGCTGTCCTCGAACAGGCCGAAGATATCGTTGTCGGACAACGAGAAGGGATCGGCAGGATCGTGTTGATAGTTCTTGAAACGGCCGGCCGCCGGATCGTAGCGGGACAGGCCGGACTGCGTGCCGAACCACAGATAACCCTGGCGATCCTGAATGATGGTCCGCGAGGAAAGGTTGAAGACATTGCCGGCAATGCTTGATTCCGGCCGGCTCGAGTCTTTTATAAACCGGGTGATGGAATTCGAGCGTTTATCATAGCGATTGAGGCCGTAATTGGTGCCGGCCCAGATATTGCCGTTCCGATCTTCGAACAACTGGGTGACGAAGTCGTTGGAAATTCCGTCGGGGCCTTCGCGGATCATCCACTTGCTGGAACCGTCAAAGCGCAGCATGCCGTTGTAAAAGGAGCTGAACCAGAGAAAGCCGTCCCGATCCTGAATAATGGCGAAGCCCGGCTCGCCGCCGATGTCGAAGACATATTCGAATTTCATCGGTTTTACCGGGGTACTCGCCGGAGACGCAACCGGCAGCCCGACAGTCAGAATTGCCAGTGTCAAGACCCGGCCACAGCAGCATCGGAAGATGCATTGCAGAAATGCTATTAGTAACTTTTGGGATAAACTATCTGGCAAGGTGTCGGATGATGTTCTCATGGTTTTATTCTTTCTTCTCCCCATGTCTCTTGTGAAACTATCTGAAATGACGAATGTCGAATGACGATTGACGAATGGTGGAATCGCTTCAGGCTTGGGGCTTCGCTCTTCGAGCTACGACCCCACACGTCGCCTTCGGCTTGGGGCTTCGCCCTTCGGGCTACGACCCCACAAGACGACCCCACACGTCGCTCAGTCGTTTTAAAATGGACAGAATACCTTAAATCCGCAATCCGCAATCCAAAATCCAAAATGCGGAGATACCTTAAATCCAAAATCTGCATTCCAAAATCCAAAATTTGGTTTTTGAAGTTTCCTTTCTTTGATCAGACCGGCTGTCCTTTAGCCTGAGGCCGCAGCTCGTGTGAAACTGCGTCTATATTAACTCCAAAACAGGGTACTCAAATCGTGCTCGTCGTCGTACTCGTCCTCGTACTCGATACTGAGAGGCTCAAAAGTTTCGAGGACGAGCACGAGCACGAGGACGAGGACGAAACGGCAACTGAATTCATAGAAAATTCATATTGCACTGCTTAGCACACACTGATCATCGGAATCAAACAAGACGATGATTTTTATCCAATATTTACTACTCACTAAGTATCGGAATGTTTATGTTTTGTCTAATATTTTCAAAGTGACCGAGCTTGTCGATTTTCATTAAATATTTCATTTTGTTAAAAATTTTTCTAGAAAATGCTCACCAGTGATTATAAAAGCATTGACTATTTAAGTAGTGTGTCTTATTTTGTATAAATTATAATTAAATATATTTAACATATGCTCCTAAATCAAATAACAATTAGGAGGACATTATGGATAAAACAAATAGTAACAAAGAATTATTCACCAATGCCATGTCGAACTTGATGAAAAATAAACTCGGCATGAGTATTGACTTGCTCAATGAAATACTCAATGCGGATCCCGCTGACAGGCTCGCTACACTGGCGCGTGGGTCGGTGTACCTTAAAATGAATCAGCCCAACCGCGCTATCAGCGATTTTAATCGGGTAATTGAAATGGATCCGAAACATGCCAAAGCCCATCATTTAAGAGGGCTTGCCCAGGAGATGACGGGATCCAATGATCAGGCTCTAAAAGATTTCGACAAGGCCATCGACATTGACCCGGAATACGGCGCGGCCTACTACAGTCGGGCAACCTTACTTACCAAGATGGGGCAGGAGAACATGGCTGCTGAAGACATGCAAATGGTGGCCCATTTGACGAATCTGAACATTGAAAACTTCGCCAACGAAAACAACGTATGGCGTTCTCGTCAATTGCAAATGGAGGAAATCCTGGAAACCGATCTGAGGCGTTAATTCTCATCTGTAATATTACCTCTAACCAGGGGCTAGTCTTTAAATGCCCGGTCAAGGGAGGTGAGTCTGAATGGAAAATATATCCAGTGAAAACATCATCGTTAATTTGGTAAGGGAAGCTGCCGAGGCAGAAGGCTGCTTCATTGAAGAAGTGGACTTCGAGAGTCTCACCATTAAGTTAAACGGACCGGACGAGGTCGTCAGCAACTGTGCCCGGGCGGTTGCCGAGGTTCTTGACTAATATCAGTACCAAGGAAATAACTGCATTACATCATAGCCCCGCAACCGTAAGATGGCGGGGCTTTTTTGGGTCTGTAGAAGATTCTTGGTACGTTAAACGCAGACAGACTCAGACATTTTAACCCTCGAAATGATTATAGAAAAGATCCAAATAAGTTTGCTCGCCAGAATTACCTGGCCGGTGATGCCACGAATGCCGCAAGCGTCTTGGCTGCGAACCCATCCGCCGACGGATGAACGAATTCGGCGTCTGTTAGCCTTGCGTGATCAGGGCCAGCGGCATCCCACCGTCTCTTACCAGCCGGTGTGGCGCCGCAGTTTCATGCATTAAGGGTATGCTCTAGACAGGGTACTCAAATCGTGCTTGTCGTCGTACCCGTCCTCGATACTGAGAGGCTCAAAAGCTTCGAGGACGAGCACGAGGACGAGGACGAAACAGCAAATGAGTTCATCGGAAACTGCGTAGATTTGGCGCGGCCATTGTAGGCTAAGTTGAGTCCCGCCTGATGCGGGATTGGGTTTCGTTGCGTTCTATCCAACCTACATATCTAAACCCATAACGAAATTCATTTGACAACATATTGTATTTTGCGGAAAGTTTCAGGTGTCGGTGTTCAGGTGTCGTGACTTAGCACCGCAGTTTCCTGACACCCGAAACCTGACACCTGAAATCTAAAACCAATGAACGTCGCTATTGATGCTTCGAAGGAGTCATTTTTCCGAGCCTTGTTTCGGAGAAAACTTAGAAACTTAACAAGTTAAAGACGGTCAAGGTTGGAAGGCAACCAGTAAAAAGAAATGGAGTCATCTAAAACCGCCGGAACACCTTCGTGAATGGTCGGAAATTTGGGCTTTAGTCCAACCGTTTGGTAAATCGATTCCGACACGACCGGCAAACGCAAGTTCCAGCACGAAACGGCTCCGCTGGGATACGGGTTCGGCTGGGCGGTTAAGCCGAACAGTAAGTCCAATACACGCGTTCCCAGATAAGAAACTGTTTGTGGAACGTGTGTCACTCGCAGACGCGGGTAATAAGTTTTGATCGTCTCAAAGTAATCATTCCAGGTACAAGACAAATCGTCAGCCACCACCCAGAGGCCCGGGCGACCGTTTTCGGCGGCATGTATCAGGGCTTGAGCCGCGTCGAACACGTGCAGATGCGCAAACGGGTTATCACCCTTTCCCGGGAAATAAACCTTCCCATGGCGAACCTGATCAAACAGCAGACTGTGCGCCCCGTAGACATGCGGCAGCCGGAGGGAGACAAATCTGACGCCGGCTTTCACCGCCAATTTTTCAAGGCGCAGCTCGGCCTCCAGCTTGGCCCGGCCGTAGCCGGACATCGGCGCGGGATCTGTTTCCTGATCGATGGGTTTGGCGGTATCCGGATACACCAGCAAACTGCCGCCGTACACAAAGGTGGCGACACCCGCTTCAATTGCAGCCTGCATGAGATTGAGGGAGCCTTTGACGATGGACGGGTACAACCGCGGATAGGGTTCGAATGCAGCGCGGGCACCGAGGTGGATAACCGTATCAATCCCTTTCAGGATACGGCTCAGGCTATCGGGGCTGCGTATATCGGCCTGCATAATTTCTGCATCCAGGTTTCTCAGCATCAAGCCGCGCACCGGGCGCCTGACCATCAACCTGGGCCGCATACCAAGCTCCGCCAGCTGCCTGGATACCTCAATGCCAATGAATCCGGTGGCCCCGGTGACCAATACTTTTTGCACGGCGACGTCCTCGGCCTGAATTCGGTAGTAAACAACCTATTCCAGTAGTTGACGCGAAAAGCGCTCATTTAGGTGTTATTAGTTATTGGTTAATCGTTATTAGTTATTGGTTATTCGTTATTAGTATTGGTTGAGAGCCTGATTTTATGTTTATAGCATCAGTGAGACATAAGAACAGATTTCATTCCTTTCAACCATTAACCAATAACCGATAACGAATAACTCCCAATTGGTTTTTGACTCAATTGGGGTTCTACTGATGCTGCGAGAGATAAAAAACTTGTATAAACTCGAAACACGAATATCGAAATCCGAAACAAATACCAAATCCGAAAGTTCAAATGTTCAAAACGATCAAAAGCAAACGCTGAAAGCCAAGCGTAAATTTATCCAAGCGCTGAATGTCAGATAGCGTCATTTTGAGGACCATGTTTTGGTCATTGGTATTTTTTAATTTGAATTTGTTTCGAGTTTCGTGCTTCGAATTTCGGATTTAAATTTAGCTAGCGGACTTCGCCAGCTTCCAGGTTCCTTCCTGACACCCGACACCCGACACCCGACACCTGAAACCTGAACAATGTTGGTAGTACTCGCCACCTTAATTACCTCTCGGAGATAGACCAAAGCCGGGTTTGCCGGGCGCGTATTTTTACTCTTCGCCACTTTCTTGTTTATGCTTTTCAATCAATTTCTTGGTCTGATTTATGCGCTTGGTGATCAGGATGGATCTTGGGCAGCTTTGGGTGCACTTGAAGTGGTTTTTGCAGGGCCAAACACCATCCGGGTGATCCAGTGTCGGCAGACGCTCCTCGAGCCCGTGGTCGCGGGTATCCGCCAAAAACCGGTACGCCTGGGCAATGGCGGCCGGCCCCAGGAAAGCCGGATGGTCTTCAGGAATAGGGCAGGCGGAATAGCACGAAGCGCACAAAATGCAGTTGGTCGTGTCATCAAAGACCATTCGTTCTTCCTGGGATTGGATGTGCTCCCCGGCTTCAGGCAATTCATCATTGATAAGATACGGCTTGACGGCCCGATATTTTTTAAAGAAGTCTGCCTGATCGACAATCAGATCGCGCTGCACGGGGAAGTACTGCAGCGGTTCAACGGTTATCGCGTCGCCATCCTGGGCGGCGACGTCTTTTATCAAGGTCTTGCATGCCAGGCCATCTTTGCCATTGATTCGCATCGCATCGGAGCCGCATACTCCGTGCGCACAGCTCTTGCGGAATCCTAGGGTGCCGTCCTGAAATCGCTTGATATGCATCAATGCGTCCAGCAGCCGATCATTTGGATGGGCATCGACAGTGTATTCCTGAAAATAAGGCTTTTCATCGCTCTCGGGGTTATAGCGTTTTATCTTAAGCGTAATATTCATGGTCATCATATCCTTTATATCAATAAGTCCGCGGTTTGGGTTCCCATATGGATGTATCGACCGTCTTGTATTCAATACGCACCGTGTTTTCGTCCAGAAAAGCCAGCGTATGCTTCAGCCAGTTGTCATCATCGCGTTCCGGAAAGTCTTCCCGGCTGTGAGCGCCTCTGCTCTCCTGGCGATTTAAGGCCGAGGCCGCGGTGAGCAGGGACAGGTCCAACAAGTTGCGCAGCTCAATGAGTTCCAGCAGGTCGGTATTAAAGGCGCGGCCGGTATCCTGGACCCGCACTTGCTGATAGCGTTTCAGCAGGTCCTGAATCTGATCCATGGCGGCCTGCATGTCCGCTGCGTTGCGGTAGATGCCGACTTTTTCCATCATCGCAACCTGCATTTCCTCCATGATATGCCCGCCATGAGGACCGGTCTGACCGTCGGTCAATTGTTCAATCCACTGCCGGGCCGTATCTGCCGCATCCGGGCCGACGGACGGAATCTCGACGGCTTTGACGTAGTCGCCGATGTGTTGGCCGGCTCGCCGACCAAACACCACCAGATCGAGCAGGCTGTTGGTTCCCAGCCGGTTGGCTCCGTGAACCGACACGCAGGCGCATTCGCCGGCAGCATACAATCCTTGCACGATGGTTCCCTGGCCGTCTCTAATCACCCGGCCGTATTCATCGGTTGGGATGCCGCCCATAGCGTAGTGGGAGGTGGGCAGCACCGGTATGGGGCTGTCAGCCGGATCGATTCCCAGGTATGTCTGACAGAAACTGGTGATGTCCGGAAGTTTTGTTTTCAGGACCTCCGTGCCCAGATGAGTGGCGTCCAAGTGGACGTAGTCATCTATTTTACGGTCGCCCCGAATGCCCTTGCCGGCCCTGATTTCCGTCAATATGGATCGGGCGACGATGTCCCGCGGAGCCAAATCCAAAAGTGTGGGCGAATAGCGCTCCATGAAACGCTGGCCGTCCCGGTTGCGTAAGATGCCGCCTTCGCCCCGCACCGCCTCGGAGATCAGAATGCCCAGGCCTTCGATGCCGGTAGGATGAAATTGGAAAAATTCCATATCTTCCAGCGGGATGCCGCGCCGGGCGCATATCGCCGGACCATCGCCGGTGTTGGCATGGGCATTGGAAGTGATTTTGAATATACGTCCAAAGCCGCCGGTAGCCATCAGAACAGCTTTGGCGGCAAAAGTATGCACCTCGCCCGTGGCCAGCTCCACCGCAACGACCCCCTGACAGAGATTGCCATCCATTATCAGATCGATGACCTGAAATTCGTCGTAAAAGGACACGTTGTTTTTGATGCATTGCTGGTATAGCGTTTGCAGGATCATATGCCCGGTGCGATCGGCGGCATAACAAGCGCGGCGTACGGGCGCCTCGCCGAAATTGCGGGTGTGTCCGCCAAAGCGGCGCTGGTCGATGCGGCCCTCCGGCGTGCGGTTAAACGGCAGGCCCCGGTTCTCCAAATCGTAAACTGCTTGAACAGCTTCTTCGGCCAGTATCTTAGCGGCCTGCTGGTCAACCAGGTAATCGCCGCCTTTGACCGTGTCAAAGGCGTGCCAGTCCGGATTGTCTTCTTCGACATTTCCCAACGCCGCGCTGATCCCTCCCTGGGCTGCGCCCGTGTGGCTGCGGATTGGAAACAGTTTTGAGATAACGGCTGTTTGCGATCGCTGGCTCGCTTCCAGCGCGGCATACAAACCAGCTCCGCCTGATCCCACAATAATGGTTTCAAATTGATGAACCATGTCTCCCCCCATTTAGCATCATTTATGTAAGTGTTAAACGTGCCGGTGAACCTATCACATTGGCAGAGAATTATCAACCGCCGCTTATTCTCCATAAATCTTCAATCTTCAATTTTCAATTCCCCGGTATAGCGGGATTACCGCTGCGCGTCGACCGGCTTGCCCGGGTTAGGAGGCCGTAATGGTTAGGTATCCGACGTCGGTTTGAGTGTTTAATTGATCCCTGCCGGGATTGTCTGCTTTAAAACTGCCTGCTTCAGGCATTAAACCCGCCGCGATCGCTTGATCAACGTAGTCGACCAATATGAATTCCATTGATTCGCGCACCTCCGCCGGTATTTCCTCGAGATCCTTCTCGTTGCGCTTGGGCAAGATTACTTTTGTCAGTCCGGCCCGGTGGGCCGCCAGCACCTTCATTTTTATGCCGCCCACCGGAAGCACCCGCCCGCGTAGGGTCACCTCGCCGGTCATGCCAACATTGCTGCGAACCCGGCGCTCGCTGAAAAGGCTGGCCAGAGACATGATCATCGCCACGCCGGCCGATGGCCCGTCTTTGGGGATTGCGCCGGCCGGCACATGCAGGTGAACATCCGTTTCTTTAAAAACGCTGGAATCGATTTGCAGCGAGCCGGCTTGCGAACGAACGTAGCTGTGGGCAATTTTGGCACTTTCCTGCATGACATCACCGAGTTGACCGGTAACGGTCAAGTGTCCATTGCCATCCATGCGATTAGCCTCGACAAATAGTATATCTCCGCCCACGCCGGTGACGGCCAAACCGGTGGATATGCCCGGGACTTCGATCTTTTCCGATGTTTCGCTCTCGAACTTCTCTTTCTTCAGGTACTCAGAAACCAATTCCGGCGTAACCATGATATGTTCCCACGTACCGGCGGTCAGTTTTACAATCGACTTGCGGCAGATTGAACCGATAAGCCGTTCGAGCTGTCGAACACCGGCTTCCCGGGTGTAGTCGCCAACTATGCTGCGAACAGCCCCGTCCATGAAGGTCACATCGCTGTCATCAAGTCCATGGCCCGCCAGCTGCCTCTGTATCAAATGCCGCTTGGCGATCTGTACCTTTTCCAGATCTGTATATCCTTCCAGCCGAATAATCTCCATGCGATCCTTCAAAGGGGCAGGAATGCTTTCCAACTGATTGGCAGTAGCGATAAAGACAACATCGCTCAGGTCAAAATCCACATCCAGATAGTGATCGCGAAACGCTGAATTTTGAGCCGGGTCCAGAACCTCCAGCAGCGCGCTGCTTGGATCACCGCGCCAGTCCCGGCTGATTTTGTCGATTTCGTCCAGCATAAAGACCGGATTGCGGGTACCCGCGCGCTTTATGGCCTGGATGATACGTCCGGGCATGGCGCCGATATAGGTCCGGCGATGTCCCCTGATCTCGGCCTCGTCGCGAACACCGCCCAAGCTCATGCGGGTAAACCGACGGCCCATGGCCCGGGCAATGCTTTTTCCCAAAGATGTCTTACCAACCCCAGGCGGCCCGGCAAAACACAGGATGACGCCGGTTGCCGCCGAATTTTCGGCGTGCAAATTCGCTTTGCGATCGGGGTCACGAATCGCCAGGAGATTGTGTACCGCCAGGTACTCGACAATCCGCTCCTTGACATCGTGTAAACCGTAGTGATCCTCTGCCAGGATTTGTCGAGCTGCGCGAATATCGGTTTGGTCCTCACTGGCAACACCCCACGGGAGATCCAGCAGCCAGTCAAGATAACCCTTCACAACCGAGTATTCCGCCGACTGAGGAGACATTTCCTCGAAACGGCTTACCTCTTTTAATGCCTCCTTGCGCGCTTCATCGGTCATCTCTGATTCAGCAATACGCTGACGGTAGTCATCCGGTTCAGATCCGCTTTCATCCGCATCACCGAGTTCTTTTTTAATCGCTTTTAACTGCTGTCGCAGGTAGTATTCTCTCTGAGTTTTATTCATTTTCTCCCGGGCATCGGATTTGATCTTTTGTCCTAAGGAAAGAACCTCTTTCTCATTGGTAAGATGCGTTACCAGGGTCTGCAGCTTTTCCCTAAGGCTGTCCTTCTCCAGTAACGCCTGCCGACCTTCGAAATCGATTTCGCTGTGCGCGGCGGCAATATAGGCCAAATGTAAAGGGTCCTTAATGCGTGATAGTTTATCGATAGCCTCATCCGGAACATCGAGAGCCAAATTAAAAACCTCCCGGGTAAGGTCGCGTACATGGCGATGTAAGGCCTGGGTTTCAATGTCATTTTCCCTAATTTCCGGCGCCAACCGGATTGAAGCTTTCAGATAGCTTTCACCAGGGATCCATTGCGCAATGCGGAAGCGCTCTAACCCGTAGACAATAATCAGCACCGTGTTGTCAGGTGCTCGCGTAACATACTGTACGCGAACAACGGTTCCGGTTTCACATATTTCGCCGGGAAGCTGAATTTCATCGACCGAACCTTTGGTGCCGACCACGCCGATCAGCCGGCTGCCTTTCATCACCTTCTCCAGAACGGGCAGGGAACGCAGGGGTACGGCTAGCGTCATGTTGAGTGTTGGAAATGCAACCTGTTCGCTGAGCGGTAAGATTGGTAACTCTCCGGGAATACTGTTCTGATCGATCGCGACCACTGCTTTATCATCAGGGGTACCCTTTTCTGTATTCGATTTCATGTGCTCCTCCTTGACCAGCGATTAATTGCTGCCATGTGTTCGATTTTGTATTTGGATGCCACATTTTGCTCCCATCTATACTAATGCGTTCTTTGTCCCGGACGCTTTCCGATTCAGCCTGCGCGGGAAGCGTTGACATCAAAAGAAGCAATGCTGATTGCAAAAGGGTGTTTCGCGTTATGGTGTGACGCCTTTCTATACTGCCTACCGATATGCCAAAAAGGTTTTTTTCATCTCACAACGCTCCAGACTACGCCTTTTATGTAAATTATACTAATTAAATATCATGATACAAAATATAAACAAAAATTAGACAATGTCAAACATTCGGTATCGATTGGTTGAATCAATGCTCGTCATAGATATTCGTTGTCGATTGTCGGCGTCGATCCGAAGCGGAAGAAATAAGCAATTCGGACTTATACCAGTAAATAGGTAATTTTAAGATCTCGAGAAGTTATTGGAAAGTTTCGAGCTTGGAGTATTGGAGTGCTGGAGTACCGGATATGGAAAGGGCATCAAGTCTTCAGCCGATAATCCAATACTCCATCACTCCAATATTCCAATACTCCGAAATATGAATAAATAAGGCCCGACGATGGATTACCTTTTTTCGGGTTATAGACCGAAAGAATTTTACCAAGTTGAGGCATGTTCGGCACGTTAAGATTGTTGCCGGTAGAATTTCGTCAGCCAGCAACTCCACGGGATCGGACAGCCGACGTGGATGTGCTGCATTTCCTCTCGTGAAATACATTTTTTAAACAACATCTTGACAAATCAAAATTTATATTTTAAATTGACCCATGAGCAAAAAAAATTTTTATCCCATCAAATATGTCTCTCATCGAACCGGTTTGACTCCCCATGTGATTCGTGCCTGGGAAAATCGTTACCAGGCCGTTACACCACGTCGTTCAGCAAAGAACCGGCGACTATACTCCGAAAGGGACGTCACGCGATTGCAGCTCCTTAAAACGGCTACTGATGCAGGACACACCATTTCACAGGTGGCTCAACTCGGCACCACCGAACTGAAAAATCTCGCTCAGCGCGAAGTTGTTGCAGCACCGCGCCGGCGGCTGGTCATCGCCGAAGGTTTGAAGCCCGCCGCGGCTGATGAGTACCTAAAGCAATGTCTTGCGGCGGTATTGAATCTCGCTCCCGCCGACCTGGAACGGCTGTATGATCGAGCGGCAATCGATCTTACCAGACCGGAGCTGCTGAGAGACCTTATTGTCCCGCTCTTCAAAGAAATCGGTAAGCTATGGCACGGCGGTTCGCTAAAAATAGTCAACGAGCATATGGCTACCACCGTGACACGAAATTTTTTGCTAAACATGCTGCGAGCAACAGCGGTTTCCGATTCAGCGCCCAGAATTGTAATCGCCACCACTGCAGGGCAGTGGCATGATGTCGGCGCATTGGCCGTGGCTCTTACCGCCGCGGAAAATGGATGGAGCCCGATCTACTACGGACCTAATTTGCCTGCTGAAGAAATTGCCGCAGCTGTCAAACAAAGTGGTGCGCGAGCCCTGGCGATCAGCATTACCCACATGCTGAACCAGCAGCCCCTGGTTGATGAGCTGCGCAAGCTGCGACGATACATAGGTCATGAGGTAACCTTTTTCGTGGGAGGGCGGGCCGTTGTTGACCACACCCGAATATTGGAAGAGGTGGATGCACGCTACCTTGAAGATATCGAGCAGTTCAGTGACGAACTCAATTCATTGACTGAGGCAGATATCATGCGATGACCGTTCCCGGTGACGTTCTACCGGTCCAGACTGGAAATAATCAGATAATTCAGATCCTGGAATCTTTACTTTCCACTGGTTCGGCCCAAGTAACCTTCTTCTCAATTGCCAGCGACATTTCGGTCTCAATAAACATTTCTTGATCGGTTTAAGCCAAATAATCGAGCAAAATTAGCCTGCCACAGGCATAATAATGCTAAAAAACCTAATTTTACTGGGTTTGTGGGCTTGACGATTGCAAAAAATAACTATAGAATTGAATTTAATGAAAATCATATCGATTTTTAAATCCAATCCCTAAGGAGGTCAGATGACAAAAGCAGAATTAATAGAAAAAATGGCAAAGGAAGCTAAGGTAACCAAAGCCGCCGCCGGAAGAGCCCTGGAGTCTTTTATCGACGGCGTGACCAAAGGCCTTAAAAAGCGCAACAGCAAAGTGACCCTGGTCGGCTTTGGCACCTTCAGCAATGTTTATCGTAAAACCCGCAAAGGCCGCAATCCCCAGACAGGCGACAAGATTAAAATTAAGGGTAAGAACGTGGTAAAATTCAAACCCGGAAAGACGCTGCGGGAAAAAGTCTGATTATAATTGCAGCCAACCATTTTTGGGGCGGCGTATCGGTTTGTCAAATACCGGTTTGCCGCCCTTTTTGGTCCATCAAAATAACAGGGTTAATAAATTAGAATCGGCGGCCGCCTGGCTACATGCCACCTGCCGCCGGAGATAAGCCAACTCGGTCACCCTCCGCCAGGACTTTGTCAAAGCCCGCATTCCGATTGTTTACGAATGCAATTTTCACTTTAGCCCGGTCAACTCCCGCTTGCTGAACCAAGTCTTCTACGGTCTGGCCCTCATTTACATTATATGTTGTTTCATTTTTATGGTCACAACAACCTGTACCTGCCAGGGATGAGAAACATTTTAGACTAACCTTCATAGTTATTTACCTCCTACATTATTAATATCATTGTTCTAACAACCTGTTCAAAAGTTATTATTTTATGCCATATTGCAATATTGAATCTTCGACAGCAAACTAACAGTCAAAAACTATCAGTTAATCTCAAAAAAACTGCCCATACGTTATGACTTGATCCGATCAGCAAAGTTAGTGACTCCTTATTGAAATCAAATCATGTTTTTGCGCATGAATTATGCCATAGCTGAATTGAATGTTTCAAGAATGCTCTCGGTTCAAATTGAAAAGACAGAGCGACGTGTCGGGTCGTAGCCGGAGGCGAAGCCTGAAGCGATACTACAAATCTTCAATTTTCAATTCCGGCTTGCCCGGGTTGGGATAGTCTCTGGAAAAGACCCCCTCCCTCCAAGCGGTATTATCCGTGATAACAAATCTGAACATCTCTAAAAACACTTGCGATATCAAATTCAAATCTTATCTTTTAGATGCTTAACCGTACCTGTCGACATAAAGCATCCTGTATTTTGTTGCCTATTAGTTCTTACTCGTGACCTTCAACTTTGCTTTTAAGATGCTGAAAAATTGTTGCAGGTCCGATAATGTGCGATCCGGCAGGTTTGTGACTTCAGGCGGGAGTAATAAAACCATGATCAAAGCAGGAATTGGACAATCAGAAAACATCGACACGCTGACTGCGATTGAAACGGCAATTACTCAATGCCAGGCGCAGCTGGCGAATCTTCAACCCCAAGCCGGAATTGTTTTTGCCGGCTCAGGTTTTGACTATCGTCTGATGCTTGACAAAATTCATGAGAAATTCCCGTGGATGGATATCATCGGCTGTACCACGGCCGGTGAGTTCTCATCGAGTTATGGTTTTAGCGATGATTCCATCACCTTAGTCGTTTTTCATTCGGACGACGTTGAAATCGGTATCGGTGTCGGACGATCGCTATCGGAAAATCCGGAGAAAGCAGTTCAATATGCTGTAAACCAGGCCTCGTCTAAATTGACAAAGCCGGTTTCACTTTGTCTGGCCTTCCCGGATGGGTATAACAAGACTTTTGATCCGATTATGAGAATGCTCAATCTGGCTCTGGGAAATGACTGCCCTGTATTCGGCGGAGCAGCCGGTACGGACCGGAAGGGCGATCTGGTACCGCAGCAGTTTTTTCGAAATGAAGTAATGGTGGATGCCATGCCGATCATGATCTTTGGCGGACCACTTGAATACTCGTTTTCTATTGCCAATAGCTGGAAACCCGTGGGCAAACAGGCCAAAATTACCGGCGCCGCCGGACGTTTGGTCCAACGCATTGACGACTATAAAGCCGTCGATTTTTATCGACACTACTTAGGCGATCATTCCGAACCGGCGCGCGAATTCATCCTGGCAGTGTATGACAAGGACAGCGAACATACTTATCTGCGTGCGCCGATAGATTACCACCCTGACGGCAGCATCACGTTTTCAGAGTCAATTCCCCAGGGTGCCACTGTTCAGCTTACCGAAGCCATCCGTGCGGTAATGATCGAGGATACCGAAAACACGTCGCGTCAAATCGTTCAAACGCTGCCCGACCTGAGGCCGGCGTTTGCCATGGCCTTCTCCTGTGCCTTTCGTAAAAACCTGCTTGGAACCCGCGTAGAGCAGGAGCTTCAGATATTAAAAGGCAACCTTCCAGGGCAACTGCCGATCGTCGGATTTTATTCTTATGGTGAAATTGCGCCATTTGTAAAAGGCGGGGAAAGCTTCTTTCACGGTGCCACCCTGGTGACGCTGCTGGTTGGACAAAGCAACGGCGCGGCGGCTGCAATCGATGACTCGGAGGAAGTCAAGCTGCCCGATGGAAATCATTTGCTGCCGGGTATAGGAGATAAGCGTCCATCCGATGATCTGGAGACACTGAAACTGGAGAACCGTCTCCTAAAGCGGAAACTGGATCGATCTGAATCATATCGTAGTCACTTGGAGGAGATAAAAGATTTCAATTCCGCAATGCACCGCAAGATCATCCAGGAAGTTGAAGAAGCCCGCCGGGAAATTCAGCGCAAGGAAGCATTGCTGCGCAAAAGCGAGGAAAAATACCGTCGTATTGTCACCACCGCGGGCGAAGGTTTTATTTTGATGGACGAGGATATGATTATTACCGATGCTAACGACGCTTTCTGTCGCATGATAGGCCATGCGAAGGCAGACCTGCTCGGTAAAACCCCCTTCGATTTCGGGGCCGACGAATTCCGCCACTTTTTGCGCACCAATCAGGCCAAGGTCCCGTCCAAAGAATATAGACAATTCGAAGGGGTTTTAAAGGCGAATAACGACCGGCTCATACCGATTCTGATCCACGGCAGCAAGCTGAGAGATGACCGCGGTATGATTATCGGGAATATGGCGTTTATAACCGATTTGACAGAACAGAAAAAGGCCCTGGCCCTGGCAGCCGAGGTGCAAAAAAGTCTTCTTCCCCAATTTGGGGTGCATATCCCCGGGCTGGATGTCGCCGGCAAAAATATTTCCTGCGACGAGATCGGGGGCGACTACTTCGATTTTCTGGAGCAAAAAGATTATCCCAATGCGCCTCTCAGCATCGTGGTCGGCGATATCGCCGGGCACGGCGTTGATGCAGCGCTTCTGATGACCACGGCCCGTGCTTTTTTGCGCATGCGCGCTTCTCAGTCCGGAAATATTTCGGAAATTATCAATGAGATGAATCGCCACTTGACCCTGGATGTGTTGGATACCGGCAGGTTTATGACCCTTTTCTATTTGGCCATCGATCCAATACAGAAGCGGCTGCAGTGGGTCCGCGCCGGACATGATCCGGCCATTATTTATGATCCCCGCCACAACAAGTTTGAAGAATTATCCGGCAGCGGAATGGCCCTGGGAGTCAATGAGGATTTTCGATATGAGGAAAACATCAAGGCCGGGGTCGCGGACGGGCAAATCATTGCGCTGGGCACGGATGGAATCTGGGAAGCCCGCAACAGGGCGGGCGACATGTTCGGCAAGGAGCGGTTTCGCGATGTGATCCGCCACAATGCCAATGAAAATGCCGGCAGCATTCTAAACGCGGTCTATGAAGAGCTAGACCAGCATACCCGGGGACTCAAATCCGATGACGATATCACCCTCGTGGTGGCCAAGGTCTCTAACAATTGAAGATTTTGGAATTTAGATTTTGGATTTTGGATTTAATGAATTTTATGGATCGTTAAAATTGATAGAGCGAAGCGATTCCATCAATCCGCAATCCGCAATCCGCAATCCGCAATCGGGAATCCGCAATCTAAAATCTAAAATTTATTGGGGTCTCCAACACGAGCGTGGAATAATGGAATGATAGAGTAATGGAATTTTGGGAATTAAAATCGGACAGATCCCGCGGCGCCCTTTACGGACTGTGTATCGGCGATGCCCTGGCCATGCCCGTTCACTGGTACTACAATCGCCAGGCTCTGTTCAATGACTATGGTCGGGTGGTTGATTATCTGGCGCCACGCAATGCGCACCCGGACAGCATCCTCTGGCGGTCCTCTTACGTGGCGCCGAATGCCAAGGGTGACATACTGCATGACCAGGCCCGATACTGGGGACAACCCGGCGTACATTATCACCAGTTTCTCGAAGCGGGCGAGAACACACTCAACGTCAAGATTTGCCGCTTGCTGGTCGAATCGATCAATGAGACGGGTATCTACGATGCTGACGATTTTCTGACAAGATACATCGACTTCATGACATCACCCGGCAACCATCGGGACACCTATGTCGAGGAATATCATCGCAACTTTTTCGCGAACTTTGCCAGGGGCTTGCCGGCGCGCAAGTGCGCTGTCGAGGAAAAGCATATCGGCGGGCTGATCGGTATGATTCCCGTCGTTCTATTTTTCCACGATGACGAACACAAAGCCCGCAAGGCCGCCCTGGCGCATCTGGCACTGACGCACCCGGGTTCGAGGATGGAGAACGCCGGGTCTTTGATCATTTCTATTTTGCTGAAATTGCTCGATGGCATGCCACTCGATGTGGTCATCCTCGACGAGATTAAGGCCCAGCGCGATCCCCTGTTGGGACACCCGTTTGCCAAATTGCTGGACCAACCGGACGAGCGGGTGATCGGCCCGCGTTTTAGCACGGCCTGCTACGTTGAAGATTCGGTCCCGGCGGTGATCTATTTGGCACTGAAATACCACGATGATCCGGAAAATGCCCTCATCGCCAACACCAATCTTGGGGGAGACAATGCCGCGCGCGGTGCGGTGCTGGGCGCCCTTCTGGGTGCGGCCCATGGGATCGAAAAATTTCCGGACCGCTGGATCGACGGGCTGGCAGATCCGCCGCCGGATTTAATAATTGCCCTAAATAAGCGAAAAGAGCTCATTTAGGTGTTATTGGTTAATGGATAGTCGTTAATAGAATTAATAAATCTGTTGCTTGAACTGATTCGGTCTGTTAATGATAGACCCGATTTTTCTGAAGATGTAAGGGATGCTGAATCTATACGATAAAAGTTTTGTTCAGCAAGACAGAAAACCAATCTAAAAATGAAAGGAATGATCATGCAGGTAGAAGACTATTGTAAAGCAATGAAGGCTGAAGTTACGGCATGGAAAGAAAAGCTTGAGGCGATGAAGAAGACGGCGGACGGATTCGGGTCCGAGCAAAAGGAAAAAGTCCTCCCGCTGATCGGGCAGCTCGAACAGGAGGTCACGACCGCGCAAATGAGAGTGGAGCAGCTCGAGAACGAATGCCCCTCCGACTGGTCGCCAATCAAGAACGAACTGGACGAGCTTTTTGGTACGGTCGGCAGCAAAATCAACCATCAGTTCCAGGAGGTGTCTTCCCGAGAAACGATATGGTAGAAGCGAGCCGGGGGAGAGCGCCTCGCTTTCCCCCGCCGCCAGACGGCTTGAATATGTGGCAAGCGACCTGCGATCTCCGTTCAATCGCAGCCTTAACCCCATAGTTGCATAAGCAATTGAAATCAAATATTGCTGCTGCAATGAAGACCATAGCCTGTATTGACTGATCCCGGATTCTAATTTCTGGATAGTGGATTTTAGTGGAACTCTCCGAAAGTGCGTTCTTCGCCATCCAGTATCCAGCATCCGGCATCTGCTCGTAAAGAGCTACGGTTTCAAGCAAATCGGCCGGGACAGATGCGAAGACTTAATGCAATGTTAGGGTGAAGTCATGCCAATGTTTTATCGACCTGTTTTCGCTTAATGTCAAATTTTGCCGTCAATTAAACGGATCGTGAATCCATCATATTACGCTCTGTGCTAAGTTAGGATGACTTGCAATAGTGGCGGCATAGCCAAGTGGTAAGGCAGAGGATTGCAAATCCTTGATCCCCAGGTTCGAATCCGGGTGCCGCCTCCAGAATCTCCCCGTAATCGGTCGAGCTCCAGTGCGCTAACTGGCATGAAGCACAAAGATCACGATCCAAAGTTAAAATGCCGTCAGAAATGTTGGACCGTCTATTTTGTAGCAGAAACCCTGGTCCTTTGGGCCAGTCGTTGATACCGTGTTCTTTACGGGGGTCAGAGACAATCGGCTATGCCGTGAATCCTGCTGCGAGCGGGAGCGGAACGATGGAATACTGGAATGTTGGAATGTTGGGTTTAGCGGAGTGGGATCTATTTTTATGAGGATGTCACTGATCAGTTTATAAAATCAGACCGTCATCCGCTTTTGATTCCCAAAATTCCATTATTCCACCATTCCAATATTCCAATTGGAGTCTTAGTTAAACTCCACAGCTCTGGGGTGAAATCAAAGCCGGGCCCTCTTGACCCGGATCTTTACTTGCCGCCCAATGTAGGAGATCTTTTCGACAATTTTAACCGTTCGGACTTCGGCTTCGGCAAGGCTTGTCAGCTGCTCATTAAATCCATAGCTTTTGAGCAGATCCTTGCCATCCAATTTGCCTAAATGGGCTGTTCCCGCCGCGAAAAAAAATGTGAATCCTCAAGCTCCTCGCACAGTCGCCTCAGCCGTACTCAGGGCATTGGTCACCGACTGCGGGATTAAGATGACCAAAGCTGCGTCAACTCCCCCTCATCTTTGATGTCCGGTTATCAATGGTAGCGCCCCGATCAGCGACTTCGCGAAATCCTGCTGAAACGATGACAATCCCCTTGACGCCCTTTACAGCAGCTTCGTTGACCACTTCAAGGGCGAGCCGGGCACCAAGCATGAGCATGGCCGGATCCACTTGATCAGGGATTTCTTTGGCCGCGGGACAGGCCTTTGCGCATAACATTGATTTGGCATTCATAGTGGTCTTCTGAGCAGTGGGAATAAGTGCTTGCCTTAGGGTTGCGAGGCTGATAAATATCAAAATCTAGCACTTTACAGCATGCGTTTACCCTATAAACCCATCCCATTCGATTACATGTCTTTACCAAAACTATCGGAAGGGAATGTTTATGAAAAGGTTTTTGAAATAAAACTGCCGATTGAGATTATTCTCGCAGGGAGGGATTTTCAGGGGCAAGAACTCTGTGAGATAATGGAACCAGCAGTCGGGATCAAGGAACCGGTGTTGAACTGACAATGAGATTAAAGCCAATAGATTTTGGAGTAATTCTTACCTACTTAATTTTCGTTCTTTTGGTTGGATTTTTCTTTCGAAAAATTTCAGGAAGAAATAAAGAAGAGTACTTTCTTGCCGGAAGAAACATTCCTTGGTGGCTGGCTGGTATCTCCATTGTCGCCACCACTTTTGCCGCTGATACCCCACTTGCGATATGTGGGATTATAGCTAGTAAAGGTTTGTCAGGAAATTGGCTCTGGCTGCCATGGATGGGCGTTCACTCTGCGGTCATTATTTTTTTCGCGGCCGCCTGGCGAAAAACAGGCGCATTGACCGATGCTCAGTTTATTTCAATAAGGTATTCCGGCCAAAGAAAGGAAGCGCTGCGGCTTTTGAGAGCGGGAGTAAGCGGCATTTTGCTTAATTGCATTATACTTGCGTGGGTTTTCAGCGCAATGATGAAAATATCAGCTATTTTTTTCAATTGGGAAAACTGGTTTCCCAGAATGTTTGATTTTTTTCAACAGGTTTGGCCGGCAAGCGGCAGATTCGGATCACCCAATGAGGCAATCACTCTGGTATTGGCAATTTTGACAATTGCCATATATTCATCCATGGGGGGAATTCGCGGAGTCATACTAACGGACTTTATTCAGTTTATACTTACGTTTGCGGGGGGAGCCTGGCTTGCCTTTAATGCCTGGAATTATGTCGGAGGTCGCCAGGGCTTGTCTCAAAACTTGGAGAGCATATACGGCAAAGGTCACCATTTTCTTGAGCTGTTTCCTTCACAGGCAGGCTGGATCAGCACACTGGAGATCGGGTCGCTGCTATTTGCAGTTTATTTGTTCGTTCAATCAATGTCGGCGGTAGACGCGGATGGCGGCGGTTATATAATGCAAAGACTCGCGACAACAAGAGACGCTGAAGATGCAAAAAAAGCCTCGATTATTTTTCTTTTTTTTCAATATGTTATACGAATTTGGCCGTGGTTCGTCGTTGGCCTGGCTGCGCTTGTCATCTTGCCTTTGGGACAGGATTCATACACGATTGAAAATACCGAATTTATATTACAAGATCGAGAAAGCGCTTACCCGGTCCTTATGACGCTTCTCCTTCCGCCGGGAGTTTTAGGGCTTGTTTTGGCGAGCTTGCTAGCTGCTTTTATGAGTACCGTCGACACCCACATAAATTGGGGGGCTTCGTATATCGTCAACGACTGGCTCCTGAAAATTTTTCCTGGAATTTCCGATAGCGTTCAAATAAGGGTCGCCAGACTGGCAGTTGTCCTTTTTCTTTTGATATCCTTGACGATCAGTTTTTACATCGGATCGATTGAAAAGGGTTGGAGGGCTATCGCAACAATTGGTGCTGCCTTTGGAGTTCCGACAATCATGCGATGGTTCTGGTGGCGGCTAAATGCAGATGCTGAATTCCTGGCAATCGCTGCAGGAATTTTAGCAGGTTCTTTTTTTGCGTTTTTTACAGATATTACTTATGAGTTTCGATTAATCTTGACCTCGTTTTCTAGTTTTTTGGGGGTGTTGGCCGGTGTTTACTGGGGAAAGCCGACGGATGCGGCGACCCTCAACAATTTTATCTCAAAGGTGGATCCCATTGGATTTTGGCCTGACAGGTCGCTTCAGCAGGGCCTGAAGGAGCTAATGGTAAAGCTAATCAAGTGGCTTTCTAGTTGTTCCGGGGTGATTCTTTTATTGGCAGCGCTGCATAAGATGATATTCATGGGTGAAATTCTTTTCCCTCTATTGCTTCTATTTGCCGGAGGTTTGCTGATGTACCTGGCAATATCCGGAATCACCAAACACTAAAACCGCAAGTTCTTCTGCATCCAAATTTATCTTCAAATAATTCCGGCATTAAACCTCCACTTGTAGTGCTGGACCCGAAAAGGCTCAACCGACCCGGTGAGGGTCAAAAGGCGCTTGATTAAATACGAAATACGAATCTCGAGTTTCGTGCTTCGAATTTCGGAATTAAATAGTTGTGTCAGTGGTCTTCTCCCCATTCCAGTAACCTTCCTGAGGCTTCACGCTCAGCGGGAGGAGCGTTCATTCCTTCTGTCAAGTTCTCGTGCGGTCCCCGGCGTCGATGAATAGGTGGGTGTCGGCTAACGGCGAGCGGTTATCTTCATGGCCCTCCACTGGCAAAGCACCGCGATTGTTGGCCCACCATTTTTGGGCCTGGTCTTGAGCCCAGACGCCGTATTCCGGGCATTGAGCGAGCATTTCGGACATCACCTCGGCGCCCTTAGGACGGTTCGCCGGTTCTTTGGCCAAACATGCCATCACGATTGCTTCGAGATCGGGGGAAATCTTGCGGGTTGTGAGTTGAGAGGGTGGCACCGGTTCATCATGCAGATGCATTGCGCAGATTTCTACTGAACTGGTGCCTTCGAAAACATTGCGTCCGGTCAGCAGATAGTAGGCGACCCCGGCCAGTGCGTACAGGTCGCTTAGCGGGCTGAAAGCCGCGGCGTCGGTGATCAGTTCCGGAGCCAGATAAAATGGTGTGCCCACGATCGTATTCGGCTGGGTAAGTTCCGGCTGATCTTGTTGACGTTCTTTGACGAGGCCGAAATCCAGGACTTTGACAACATCGTACAGTCCACCGCGTTCGCACAGCATGATGTTGGACGGCTTTATGTCCCGATGGATCAGTCCCCGGCCATGGGCTTCTCTCAAGGAACCGCATATTTGATCTAGGATATACAATACCCGTGCTGAGGGCTGCGGCCCGGAAACGCGCGCCAGAACCTCCAATGTAATGCCGTTGAGGTATTCCATGGCATAGTACAGAGTCCCTTCGGGCGTTTGGCCGAAGTCGAATACTGCCACTGTGTTCGGATGGGTCAGACTGCTGGTTAACCGCACCTCGTTTTTAAAGCGCTGTTTGGCGGTTGTACTACTGGCAAACTGCGGCAGCATCACTTTTACGGCCGTCGGGCGTTTAAGCAGGGCATGGTTGGCACGATATACCGTGCCATTGCCGCCGCCTCCGATTTTATACAGCAATTCAAAAGGTCCTAATTTTTGGCCGACATAAGAAACGGCTTCCCTGACATCGGAGCGAATTCTTCGCACAGCGTCGACAATCAATATCAGACCCAAAAATAGACCCAGCCCGACAATAGCGACCAGAGCAAAATTCCGCTGCATGGACAGTGCACCCAGAAAATCAGATTCAGGAATTAATATGCCGGTCCAAAAGCCTGCTTGGTTCGGGTGATCCTCAATCCATTCGAAACCGGCCCACCAGCTTTGACCATCGAACTCGAACGGGAATGCCTTTCGGATACGCCCATGCCGTTCCCATTCAGCCATGCCTGTCTGTAAAATCGGGAAGTTCAGATCAGCAACCGCTCTGAGAAGCGCGGCTTTCACCGCACCTTCATCGCTATAGCGTTCATCAGCCGGAATACCCACGAGGCGAAGATCATTGGTGAAGACGAAAACGACGCCGTTTTCACTCGGGCGCATGTCTTGGGTAAACCGCGTGATATTGACCAGTGATATATCGATGGCAGTAATGAACTGCCGACCGGTCTCGCGTTGACGCCAGCGGGTCGAAATGGTGATGCCATGTTCATTTGAGGGATAAAACAAATAGGGTTCGGTCGCGACGATCTCATTCTCTGCGGCCTCAAGGGATTTTTTGTACCAGGGCCGGGTCCGTGGATCGAAATCATCCTTTCGGAACCAGCTTTCCAGCAGTTTACCGTCTTTCCATCGCTCCATGCGGGCTTTACCGCGGCCCCAGGTTTTGGCAATTTGGATGCGGACCTGCAGTTCGGAATCCCCTTGATCAGGTTTTAAAATACCCAGATAATCGCTGTTATCATTCAGTTCGGTGATGATAATGCTGTTTGCGCTATGGTGTTGATTGATAAAGGGCGCCAGGCGAAAGAAGAGCTTATTCAGCAGGTCATCGTGCGGTTCCCGGCTCATTTGCAGCTGCTCGACAGCGACGCGCAGATTGCTGTCTGCTGCTTCGAAAAACGATGTCAACTTCTCTACAGTGGTCGCCGCGGTGCTGGTAATCAATTTGCGTGAAAGATTTTCAACCTGTCGCTTATCGAAATATACCACGGCGGCAGCCGCCAGGACCAGGACCACCACTATCAACAAACCGAAATTTCGAAACAATCGCCGGTACTGTCCGGTTACTTTTCTGTCCAGCGTTGTAAATCCGCGGGTTTTCATATCTTTATTCTACAATCTTAAGATCTTTCATGCGCAATTCAAGTATTTGCTCCTTGCTTTTTAGCAAGCGCCCGGCCTGCAGCAGATCATCCATGATTTCTTGCAAGGTTCTGTCCGATTTCGGTTTTGGATGCCCGGAGGCGATAATCGGCCACAGCGTTGCACGAACGTTCTGAGGGAGCTGATTGTCCAAATACTCCAAAGCAGTACCGCGTATGGTCTGGTCTTCCGCCTGAAGCGATTCATAACAAATATTCATAAGTTTCAGGCCGAAAATTATACCAAATAGAATGAACAAATATCGAAGCGGTTCAACACCCTGGGTTGACTTAAAGCCCGAACTGCTGAAGTAGGAAAGCTCGCGGTGGACAACCCCCCAAATAGCCTCGGTATCGACGGTTAGCTGGGGATAGTTGGTTTTGATGCGAGCCAGCGCTTCAGCGCAGCGAAAGCGGACATCCATCTCCCGATCCTGAAGGCCAAATATTAATCCCTGCACGGCTCTTTCGTTGTCGGCCTGTCCCAGCAGCAATGGTATCCGACGTCGAATCAAGGGATGCTGATGTCGATCCAGCAGGGCATCGACCAGTTGTCCGGAGGCGGCCGACACCATGGGTTTAGTGGCATGCAATGCTTCCTGAAGCAACGACTGGCGCCGCAAAAGAGGCAAAATATGCGGTAGCATCGCAGGCGTAGCGGTTTTGTTTACCAGCACATGACGGATGCGTTTTTCATCTTGACTGCGCAGGTCCTGAATGGCTCTGATTTCCGCGTCCTCATCGGTGCCGTCCGCCGGGATATGGGGAGACAACCCGGCATTTTTCCCGGGTGCAATCTGCCCCTTGGTCGGGATGCTGCCACTGCGGTAGAGGGAGATCTCCTGCAACAACATGTCGCGTTCAAGAGTCGTTTGGGTTGTTGCAATCGTACCTGCGGTGGTCTTGTCCTTGATCTCGATTTCATTGACCCTCAAAACACCGCTGCTTAAATTCTTGGCAAGCTGGGAGACGTAGCCCTGATTCAGCAGAAAGATGAGCAATGACATGGCGCCTGCCAGAATCATAGCCGTGAGCAGTATGTAGCTGCCTGTCGTTCCCGGGACAAGCAATAGTCCCATAATCATAAGACCGCCCAGCATGTTGCCCGCGCGGTTGGCGCCGACATCGATGAGAATCTTGCTGGTGCGTTTGTCGGCCGGAGAAATCGGTGTGAAAAGAAGTTCGTAGCCGGGCCCGAAAAACGAGTTGGTTAACAAATTCGATGCGCCGCGCAACAGCGTAATTGTCGTCAGAGATCGGAAAACAAACGTGATCAGCCCGCCGAATATGATGCCGAGGGGCAGGACGATTATCGTACCGCCGAGTCCAAACCAGCGCAGCGCCTTGCTGCCGACAAAGGTCTGAAGCAATAAAGAGCCGATATCGATGGCGATGTAAAAATAAGCAAAGAAAGTGACCAATGCATCCTTGGAGAGCGTCACTTGAAGCGTCGCTTTAAACAAATAATCCAGCAGCGCGATGGTGGCGGCCAGCGTCACCATTAAAATGGCCATGCGTTGGATAAGGGTATTTTTTTTTACGATTGTCAGCAAGCTTTTGCGAGCCGCCGGCAGGCCCTTGCCGCCGTCCTGCCCGCGGCTGACCTGGTAAAGGGCCAATCCGCTGAAGAGGTGCAAGACTGCCAACATCGCGATAACGGCGCGGATGTCGATTATTTTGGCTATAACACTAGCCGCTCCGGCGCCGAGAAGACCGCCCATAGTGGCGAAAATCGCCAATCGGCTGATCACTTTTTTGGCGCTGTACGGGTCATAGCGTTCATTCATAATGGACCAAAAGCCACTGACCAGCAGGGAATCAAGCACCGTGACATGCAGGTACAGAACGATTGTAACGATATCCGGCCACAGCGACATTGCCATCCACTCGCCAATCGATACGAGGCCGCTGAAGATATAAAGCGGGGGTGTCAGCCGGGCCGGACCATATTTGGCGAGCACCCGCGAATACGTGACAATCGCCAGTACCGACAGCACGGCAGTTGCAACCATCATTTTAGGAAGATCGGTGGCACTAAAGTAAGAAAGGAAAAGGGCGTCCCGCACGGTCTTGCCGCCTTGCATGTGCCCGATCATCATCAGGGCTGCAGAGGCGGCAAAAAAGATAGCATATCTATCTTGGGATTTTGTCCCCGTCATAATATCCACATTGAGATGGTACGTCGGACGAATCCTTGTATCTGTGATTTGTTAATCGATATTCCAAGGAAAGACATGCCATGATGAGCAAAAAGCGAGGACGGCGAGGTCGCCATAGATCGCCCAAAGAGCATGCGAGATCTCCTACCCGCTATCAAAGCGGTCAAGGTTCATCACCTTAACCCAGGCCTCCACGAAGTCGCGCACAAACTTTTCTTTTGAATCATCGAAGGCGTAGACCTCGGCAACCGCGCGCAACTCGGCGTGTGAGCCGAAGATCAAATCCACAGGTGTTTCCTTTTTCAACGCTTCAAAATCGAGTTTTTTGAATTCCTCTGCGTAGTTAAACTTTTCCCCATAAGGATTGGACGCGGCATCGTTTTGACGAAGAGGACTCAGATCAAGTTGCTCCGGCCACCAGAATTGGTTGGATTTGACTTTGCCTAAATCAGTGTTTGCCACGGCTGCAGTTAACAGCAGAACGGCCATGAAACTAGCGATCACGGTCATCACGAATAAATAACGTTTTTTCATTGCTTTTATTCTCCTTGGATTAATTTCGATCTGGGCCTTTCTTTGGTTTTTAAGTCAAAACCTATTTATCGTTCCATCAATCGTAATATTCCAACCCCAGATGGGTGATCAAATCTTCTCCTTTCAAATGACGCAGGGTATTTTTCAGTTTTTTAAGCTGAATAAACAGATCGTGTTCCGGATACAAACCTTCGGCAGCCATCGGAGTTTTATAGTAAAATGAAAGCCATTCCTGGATACCCTTCATACCGGAACGTGCCGCCAGATCCATGAACAGGGCCAGATCCAACACTAGAGGTGCAGCCAGGATACTATCGCGGCAGAGGAAATCCACTTTTACCTGCATCGGATAACCCAGCCAGCCGAAAATATCTATATTATCCCAACCTTCTTTGTTGTCTCCTCTGGGCGGATAATAATTGATCCTGACCTTATGGTAAAAATCCCGGTATAAATCCGGGTACAATTCCGGCTGTAAAATGTATTCCAGTGCACCCAGTTTACTCATTTCCTTTGATTTAAAGGACATGGGCTCATCTAAGACTTCACCGTCCCGATTGCCGAGAATATTGGTGGAAAACCATCCGGCGACCCCCAACATCCGTGCTTTGAAAGCCGGTGCTAGAACCGTCTTCATTAAGGTCTGACCGGTTTTAAAATCTTTGCCGCTGATCGGCACGGCATTTTGTTGCGAGAGCTCAAGCAGCGCCGGGATATCAACCGTCAAATTAGGGGCCCCATTGCCAAACGGCACACCTTCGCTAAGCGCAGCATAGGCATAGATCATACTCGGTGAGATGCCGGGATCATTTTCTCGTAAGCCATTTTCAAATGCGTCAACCGAGCGGTGCACCGGCCCGGGTTCGATATAAACTTCCGTGCTGCCGCACCAAATCATGACCAGGCGCTGCAGCCCGTGCTTTGCCTTGAAGTTTTGTAAATCTGCGCGAAGCTGATCGGCAAGATCCATTTTTGTCTCGCCTTTTTTAACGTGAATTCCCTCGAGGCGCTTTACATAGCGCTGGTCAAAGACAGCCGGCATCGGCCTTACGCTTTGCAATTCGATTTTGACACCGTCCAGAATGTGTCTTTCCAAGACACCGGCCTTGACTGCCGCTGTATACATGTCATCTTCGAATATGTCCCAGCCTCCAAACACAAGATCCCCAAGTCCGGCCAGCGGCACAAAATCCTTGATCATGGGAACTCGCTTATCCGTTCGTTTACCCAGTCTGATGGTACCCATTTGCGTCAGGGAGCCGATCGGCAGTCCCGAACCGTTGCGAACCGCGTTGACTCCTGCAACCAGAGTCGTTGCGACGGCACCCATGCCGGGAGTCAACACGCCGAGTTTCCCGTCAGCCGGCCTGATCTCAATACCTTTTTGCATAACTATATCCCTTTCTTAGTTGAGCGCCCAGTTCCAATTGAATTTATCGCATCGTTAGCCAATGAATCGATTTTATTGCAAGCTATTCGTGTCAAGTCAACAATTGGATTCAATATTTCACGGAACAACAACATGGTTTCACATGACTGCCATATAATCTTCGGCAGACCCAAAAGGTGACCGATTGAAAATCAAAGCGAAGATATGACGGTTAAATCAGAAATTCTTCTTAACAAGAATTGGCAGTAGTCCTGACTTCGTAAATCAAATATAGTTAATAAAACTTTTATTTCAAGCGACAATTCGAGTTGAGGGCGAAACCGCAAATTTTCGAACGCGATTGCGCAAGTTGACTGCGCCGCCCAGCTATCTTCGGATTCTCGCCTTCTACAACAACTGATCTTAGGTGAAGGAACCAGAAAATGCACATGGCCGATGCTTTGATATATGATATTTCGGGCCTACCCTGGAGATTTTGCAGGATGAAGCACTTCTTGAAAAAAGTGGCCTGGAATAACCCCTGCAAATGCAGAATTGTCCCGAGTGCGGATCACGTGATCCCAACCCTGCGAAGCCGGTCGCCGCGTAGTGGTGATCCCGCTAATTACGGCATTAAACCACCACTCCTAGGGGCGGACCCAAAAGGTTCTACCGATGCGGTGAGAATCTAATGACGCTTTAATAAATACGAAGCACGAATGTCGAAATCCGAAACAAATTCTAAATTCGAATGTGTCAATGTTCAAAACGGTTGAAACCAGATGATGAAAGCACTGCCTGAGGCGGATCCAGGGCTTTAATGGCTATTTTTCCGATTGGATCGGGATTTGTTTCTGTCATTGGGATTTTTGTCATTTGAAATTGTTTCGTGTTTCGTGCTTCGGATTTCGGATTTAAATAGTTGCACAAACGGTCGTGCCCCTTTCGAGGGGGCTTCCTGAAGCCTCCTGCTCAGCGGGAGGAGTGTTCACTCGGGGATTTGACTGTTGACAACCACGCAATCAGTCAAAAAACGACCTGTTTACGAGCGTGTTTACCATTTAGTGCTTAGTATTTACATAAGTTACCTATAAGTTGTGTGAAGGGTTTTGCCAAACACGAAACACCAAACACATGATGAATACGACTTTTTAAGAATTCACCACTGATGAAAATTGACTATTCCAAGCATAACACTTTGAAATTTGTATTGTTGGGCCTAACAGCGGCTTTTCTTTTCGGAGCAGCGACCCCTGCCAGCAAAGCCTTGTTGAGCAGCATTCAAGCCCAGGCGCTGGCGGGCCTGCTATATTTAGGGGCCGCGTTAGGCGTGATGCCTGTGGCCGTTAGAGAACAAACGTTCCGTTGGCCTTGGCGAGCAGGTCGGTCCACCCTATTGCTGCTCTTGGGAGCCACCGTTTTGGGGGGTATTTTGGGTCCGCTCCTGATCCTACTTGGACTGAAGACCACCAGCTCAGGATCTGTTGCGCTCTGGCTTAATCTTGAGTTTGTGGCCACCGTGATACTTGGACATTTTGTATTCCAAGAGCATCTTACACCGCGAGGATGGATTGCGGCAGGTGGGACACTGATAGCTGCTGTGTTTTTGGCAGGAGGTGAAGGCGGCGGCGCAATTATTCCGGTAATCCTGATCGCAATCGGGTGTTTTTGCTGGGGTCTCGATAATCATTTCACCGCTCTCATCGACGGCATCTCTCCATCTCAGACCACTTTGTGGAAAGGCATTGTTGCGGGAGCATTCAACCTGGTCATGGCTGGCGCGCTTACCGGTGGCTTGGGCCGACCGGCCATGGTTATTATTGCTCTGCTCGTTGGAGCGGTATCCTATGGGCTCAGCATCACGCTGTATGTCACCGCGGCACAGGGGCTCGGTGCGACCCGCAGTCAAATGGTCTTTTCAGCCGCTCCATTTTTCGGTTTGCTGATATCTGTGACTTTTCTTGGAGAAGCCTTCACTGCTGTTCAATCAATAGCTGCTGTGATTATTGTGATTTCTCTCATGGTTCTCTTCAGCGAAAAGCACACCCATCTCCACCGGCACCATCCGATGACGCATCAACATGGTCACGAGCACAACGAGAGCCATCACGCCCACCCCCACAGCGGACCTGGAACTGCTGGGAGCCATGTGCACTGGCACGAACATAAGCCTCAGGAACACGATCATGATCACTTGCCCGACCTGCACCATCGCCATGATCACGGCGATACCGAAAAACATTAAGCGGCCGCCGAATCGTTGCATGAATCACTATCCCGGTTGTTGCGGCCACCCTGGATTTGAACCCTAAGGCAATCCGATTGTTGGTTGCGGCACCAAGGTTAAAGTGCTATAGATGGCTTAAATCTCCGATGATGGATACCTGATGCTGCAGAGCTGACAACTAGTGATCGCTCCTCCCGCTGAGCAGGAGGCCTCAGGAAGCCTCTTGGAAGGGGGCAAGACCACCGGCGCAACTTGTTAAATCCGAAATCCGAAGTACGAAGCACGAAACAAATTCGAATGACACAAATTCCAATAACAAAAACAATTTCCGATCCAATACACGATCTATCGACTAGCACGTTGATCAGTTTCAGGCGCTGCTTTGATCGTTTTTAAAATTTGGACATTCGGATTTAATATTTGTTTCGGCCCGCCCTGGTTCGACTCATTTGGTTGAGGACGCGATATGTCGAATTTGGATATTCGTGCGATCAAAAGCAAAATGGTAAATATTCGGTCTGGGCCAGGGATTTCGAGATTCGAGTTTCGTTTTTTTTTCACGCTACAGTTGAATTTCATCGCATCGGTAGAACCTTTTCGGTTCCACCACTAAAAGCGGTGGTTTAACGCCGGAATTATGCGATATGTCCGACAAGCTCGACAAAATAAAAGATCTGATACTGCGCAAAAGCAGCTGCGTTTTGGCCACCACAGATGGTGATACACCTCACTGTTCGCTAATGGCCTATGTGCCCTGCGGCTCCGGTGAGCGGTTGTTTTTGGTGACTTCGAGCGCTTCTCGAAAATATCAGAACATACAGCGTCATCCCCGTGTCAGCCTGCTGATCGATACGCGCGGTGAGCAGCAGCGCGAGTTTACACAAGCAGTAACGGTCACCGGCACCTGCGATATCCTGCAAGGTGTCGCAGAAATTGCACAAATTAAAGCCGACTTCATCCGTCAGCACCCTCATTCAGGCGATTTCATCCGCAAAGATGACATCGCCGTAATGTGTGTTCGGGTTGACTTTTTCTTGTTGTTGGAGGGACCTGAACGTGCTCACTGTGAAATTCTGGATAAATAAGGACCGGAAAATGCACAGCTTCCGATGTTTTACGCTTTCTGCTGTTTTTTTATTTTGTTTATTGCCCAATTTGTTGGTCGGCTGTGCAAAACTGCAGATGCCCACCCGCTCGCCTCACCTTGATGAAAGTGGACCGCTCGGCGAATGTGCGGATTTTTTTGCTTCCCTCGATAAAAAAATTGCAGAAGCGAACGTCATCGATCCCGGTGTGTTTCGGGTGAAAAATCATCCTTACCTCAGAGTGGATCGATTCCTCGCCTCATTTAACGACGAGGTCGACAGCAGCGCCGCTTTTGCGACTTGGGTCGACCGCATGCAGGCGCTTGATCGAGATGCCCGTAAATATGAGATTGCCAACCTACCTTTTTCGGCGGCGGACCCGGACGCCGCCATCGACAAGGCCGGACTGAACGATAGGGTGGCCGCCTGTGGCAACATGCTGAAAGCCGCTGATTTTAAGAATAGCAAACTTCAGGAGGCGCTACGAAATAAAGTTGCGGCACCCGATGAATATATTCCACTTCGCAGGTTTTTGGGCATCTATCCGTTTACCAGTATGTTTATATATCGTGGTGTGTCGATCTGGCATAGCGAAGCCCGTAAAAGCTATTCAACTGAGCCGCCTGCTGATTGGCAAAGAATTCAATACAGTCCGGCGCCCAAAATTAACATGGCGTCAGCACGTTATGCCAACCAGCCGACCAAACGGGATGCACTGGGCATCCCCATATACTCCAATGAGGCCCGTAAAGCGCTTTTCCAACTGTATGCCCCGCTCTGGGAAATTCAATTTGAAAGCGATGATGACCGAATTGGATCACCGCTGTGGACCGCTCGAGGTGATCTTGATGTCGACACCAAACGATCTTTGACCTACACCCTGCTTTCTTTTACGCGTTTTGGAAAAGAAATTTTGACCCAACTGAATTACATCATCTGGTTTCCCGCCCGACCCAAAGAAGGCTCCTTTGACATTTACGGGGGATTCCTTGATGGCGTAAATTATCGCGTCACATTGGACAGTAATCACGAACCGCTGCTTTACGAGACGGTGCATAACTGCGGCTGCTATTACAAGGCTTACCCCACAAAACGGCTGCAGGTCCGCGCGAAAATCGATTATGCGGAGCCACCGCTAATCCTCAAAGCGCCTGACGTAGAGCCTTTCAATGAATATATGACGGTGTCCATGGAGAGCCGAACCCATTACGTTCAGCACCTCTATCCCTCATCGCGCAAATCATTGGCGGGAGCCACAGCTTATTCGCTGGCAGAATATGGTCAGCTCCGCAGCCTGGCCTTGTCGACAGGCGATCGCAAGAGCATGTTCGGTCAAAACAGCATCACGCCGGGCAGTGAACGGTTGGAACGGTTTATACTTTGGCCAACGGGCGTTCTTTCGCCGGGGGCCATGCGCCAGTGGGGCCGTCATGCCGTGGCCTTCCTGGGTAAGCGTCATTTCGACGATCCATTCTTTATGAATCGAATGTTTGAGCCACGTGACGTCAAACGAAATTAGCCGCAGTCTTATTCGGACCAGCCGTAAATCCGTGCGAACTCTTGCTCTGACAAATTTCCAGTTCGATCCCCAGCCCCGTGCAGCAGCTTGAAATAATAAACCAATAATTATCAAACTATAGACAAACTACTTGACGTCGTCTAAATTATGTCTACTATTAAGCTTGAATCAGAAATAACAATTTAACTATAAACCCCAAATACTAAGGAGTTGAAAATGGCTGAAAAAGTAGAAAACACGACAACTTGGCCTGACCTTGCTATCGGATTATACGACCGCTTATCCGGCAGGGGTGCTGAAATAACCTATGAATTTGATAACCTGGAAGTTGCGGTGCCCAGCAGCGCATCGGATGATGCTTCTTACGCCAATTGGAAATTAAACGGTGCTGTCAAAATAAGAACCCGTGAAACGAAACACTAAATGTTTGGTGCGCGCGCCGGCCCTCTGAGGCTGCAGCGACGAATTTCAGGAAATAGTCGCTGCTTTAGACCTTGTTTACGACGGCTCAAATGCATCTTTCACGGTACGATTTGAACGATCTACACGATGAGAATTGGTCCCTCCTTCTCGAGGGACCTATAAACCAAATAATCGAAAGAGCCCAAAAGTGCATGAATCAGATCTCTCTGCTTTGGAAGTATCCGCCGATCTAAATATAAGCTGCGCTGCCGTCAAATTCGTAGCTAAAGTCGACGGCAAGTCCATCTATATTCGCTTCCCTTCGCTTCGGTCCGCGTTCTCTGCATTTAGAATGCTCCGGAGTAAGAGCAGTTCCCCAGACTTTCTGACGATGGCTAATAAAACACTAAAGTTGGCCGAATTCACCGTTTTCATTCAAACCCGACACTTTGCAATCTTGGGTGCCAAGGCAAACCGACTATTGCTTTACTTCTTCAGAGGACTCTTAAAACCCGTCAATCTTCTCCGCTAGTCGCCAACCGTTGTCTCTAAAACCCTTTTCCACCCATCGCAATACTTTTGAAAATATTGAGCACTTAATGCTTGGCGGTCTGACAAAGCAAGACGCTGGTAGACTCCGATTATCAGGAAAACAGACCCAAGGAAAAGTTCTCCGGATTAGGGCAGGTGGCATGGATGCGAGGGCCGTTGGCTTATATGGATTTTAACTTTCATCTCCAAACGAACCCAACGCTGCCGCAAATTTCTGTCTAAAAAAAATCTTAAAATACTTGACAGTTCAAATTTAAAGTCTAAGTTTTGTCTAAATAAAATTTTTGTAAATGTGTGAAAGACAATTGCAAGTTTATGAAAAAACAAAAGTGACGCCTATTATTCGATTGCAATTTTTAGGCACATCCAAAACCAAGATATATGAAGGAGGTTCACATGTTAACTGAGAAATTTTCGATTTCAGTCGAAGGATTTGAAATCGTCAACCATATCCTGACGCTTGGATACGCATCCATGGCGGCCGCACTGCTTTTCTTTATTCTCACCAAGAGCAACTGTTTACCGAAATATAGAATGTCGTCCATCATATCGGTTGTGGTTATGACATCGGCTTTACTGCTGCTGTACACCCAAAAAGTGAGTTGGTCGAGTGCTTATGCGTTTACCGGAAATGGGTATACGCTTAAGGATGGAGCGGATCTTTTCACCAACGGTTACCGGTATCTCAACTGGCTTATTGACGTCCCGATGCTTTTGATCCAAATTCTTTTCGTCGCCGAGATTACCGGATCAGATCGTGCCAGGTACATGACCCGCTTCTCCGTCGCAGGCAGTCTTATGATCATTCTCGGCTATATCGGACAATTTTACGAGCCCGGCAGACTTAACGAGAACATCGTTCTATGGGGTTTTTGGGGCATCGTATCCACGATATTCTTTATTTACGTATTGTACCTGATTACCCAGGTCATAAATGAAGGCAAAGAGAAGATGGAGGGCACTCCGCGCAGAGTTTTCGGCGCAATTCTTCCTCTCTTTTACGTATCATGGTGGCTCTATCCGATAGCTTACGCCGCACCGATCCTGATGAATGCCGGCGTGTCTTATGAGTTCACCATTGTAAGCCAGCAGGTCATTTACACGATTGCCGACATTGCTTCCAAGATCGTATACGGAGTCATGCTGACGGTAACGGCCTCGATGCTGAGCGAGAAATTCGGATTTCAGGCAGCGTAAACGTGATTGAGACGCGCTAACTTCGGGGGCATTTGGAGTTCAATACGCCTACTGTGCAGACGACTAAAGCCGAGACTTTAACAGTATCAAATCGAACATCATGATCGGCATTGTCGGATAAAGCCCGCAATTACTTGCGGACCGCAGCCGGCAGAGGATAAAATCTGAATGTCCCCCTTGTTAGGCCAGTGTCATAATCAGCACAGGCCCTTGTGCAGCAGTCAAAGCCAATAAAAACCTGAAAGGCAAAAACCATAAATAGTTCGATTAAGATCCATAGCAAATACTTGGATGAAGACGGCGACCAGTATTACTGGCACGCCGTATCCGATTTTAGCCGGATATACAATCTCCCTTGACAACCCAAGATGCCTCCGATAGTTGAAGATGTTATGCAATCATTTCTAAAAAAATTCGAACATATTATCGTGCTGAGCCTCATCACCATGATGGTCATCGTGGTGGTGTTGGCTACAATCGAGCTGGGCTGGATTATTATTAGAGATATCGTAACCCCACCCATTATCCTCCTGGAAATCGATGAGCTGCTGGAAATTTTCGGATTTTTCCTGCTGGTTCTGATCGGCATCGAACTGCTGGAAACGATCAAGGCCTACTTGCTCACCAACGTTATTCACGTTGAAATTGTTCTTGAGGTGGCCCTAATCGCCATAGCGCGCAAAGTCATCATACTGGACATCGACAAATACGAAAGTCTCACCCTTGTGGGAATTGCTGGGTTGATTGCCGCTGTTGCTTTGGCATATCTGGTCATCAAGCGACACATCGTGCAGCTGAATAAGAATGGGCACGGAGAACAAGCCAACGGCCGGAGATAAAACAATCTAACGAACGACGATCACTTCGCATGAGCGTCTATTCCATTCTCTTATGCCGATTATCTAACTCAATTCATAAGTCATCTCATAAAAAACGACAATTTAGGTTTAGCTTTTATGATCGTCTTGACGAGAGCTGAATCGATAATTAAAATTAGCCCTTATACTAAATCGTGTTGCAATCTGATGTAATGGCTGCTGAAAACCGTCGGCATTCGCAACTTGGAGATCTTTCAAAAGGTGTCAGGGAATACCAATGATAGAAACGATCATCGTATTAGCCGCAACGATAGTGGTGTTTTCAATGTTTTTGATGGTTTATTTGATCAAAGACCGGTCTGACAGACCTAACAAGCAACATTCGGATTGCGGCCGGTGTGACTGTCAACACAGCCACCAACACCATGACCATCATTTCAGACGCCCGAAGCAGATCGAAAAAAGGGTTCGACCCTGTTCAGCGCGTCGAGCGGACAATTGGTCGGCTTCGGATTGATGGTGAACTGAGCAGGAGCTCATTATACAGCCGTGTCGGAAAACCGTGCCAAGGCACGCTGAGCCCCCGGCTATGACTGTGGACCTTTAAACGAAAATCGAAATTTGACGAAGATCTAAGCAAATATACATCTAACAAGGTAACAGACGTTTCGGCCGATTCGATTTACCAAATACCAATGAAAACCATCCGAATCAAAAAGGGCTACAATCTGAAGGTGGTTGGTTCACCGTATAACGCAATACAAAAAACCGAGCCGCCGACCCACTTGTCACTGCTGCCCGAACACATTCCTTTTGTTAAGCCTCGTTTGACAATCGCAAAGGGGGATCGCGTTGCTCTGGGGTCGCCTTTGATCGAAGACAAACGCAACCCTCAAATACAATTTTTATCACCCGGCGGCGGTTGCGTTTCCGACATTCACTTCGGACCTCGCCGGGTAATTCAAGAAATCATCATCAAATTGGATGAAACCGAAAAAGCGGTTGAATTTGAGCGTTACAGTCAAGATGATATTGACCGGATGAGCCGGGAGCAATTGATCCAGGCGCTTATTACCGGCGGTCTCTGGTCATTGATCAAAGAACTGCCATTTAGGGACCACGCGCGGCCGGATGCTGTGCCGCCGGCCTTATATGTTAGTCTCGACAGTTCGGAACCCTTTCATCCGCTGCCCCAGGTCTATCTCAACGGCAACGAAGCGTTGTTTCGATTTGGCTTGAATGTTTTGAGCAAACTGGCCGCCGCCCCGGTCTATGTTTGTCGGCACGAGAAAACTTCAATTTTGGCGTCATCACTCGACGATATCATCAATTTGACATACACGGGCAATTACCCTGCCCATGACCCGGGTGTTCTGCTGTACCGCATGAAAACCTCGGCGACGGAAAACCGGGCCTGGTTCATCAACGGTCAGGATGTTGTGCTGATTGCCCGGCTGTTGCGCGACGGCGTCTATCCCACCGAGCGGATCGTATCCCTCGGCGGATCCGGCGCGCGACAACCCGGACATTTCATCACCCGGATGGGAGCACCCCTGTCTATGATTGCTTCCGAACATAGCGAAGAATTAGACTGGCGCTACATCCAGGGCGGTATTCTGACCGGTTACAACGCTGCGCCGCAGTCGTATCTCGGATTCTACGAATCTGCTCTGAATTTGCTGCCGGAGGGCAAACACAGAGGCGAGTTGCTGGGTTTATTCAATCCCGGCTATCGAAAGCCTACCTTTTCAAGGGCTTTTTTGTCGGCCGTCAACCCAGACAAACTTGAAATGAATTGCAACATGCACGGCGGCGAGCGCGCCTGCATCGCCTGTGGCTATTGCACCCTGGTCTGTCCGGTGGACATTCTGCCCCAATTCACATACAAAGCCATATCAGCTGGAGAGGTGGAAGAATCTCTCGAACACGGCTTATTGGATTGCGTCGAATGCGGTTTGTGTTCTTATGTTTGCCCGTCCAAAATCGACCTATCTGAATCACTAAAAAAGGCCAAAGCCGAGGTCTACAATGAACAGGTACGCCGATGAATCAAATTGAAAAATTCTTTGAATCCACTCGCAAGCATTTCGAAAAAGGCGGAAAACTGGAGAAATTATGGCCATTTTATGAATCCATCGAAACGGTTTTCTACGCTCCGGCTCGGGTCAGCCTGGTTGCACCCAATGTCAGGGACAATCTGGATGTCAAAAGATATATGATGCTGGTCATCGTCGCCCTGCTGCCCCATTATGCCTTCGGCGTCTACAACGTCGGCTACCAATCCCATCTGGCTTCCGGCTTGGCCTTCGAATTTTGGCCGGTGATTTGGACCGGCTTGAAAGCCGTGGTGCCGATTGTTGTGGTGGTTTATATTTTTGGGTTTGCCTGGGAAACCTTGTTCGCATCGGTGCGCAAGCACGAGTTGAGCGAGGGCGTTTTGGTTACCTGCGCATTGCTGCCCCTGACCTTGCCGCCGACCATCCCCCTCTGGCAGGCCGCCCTCGGCATATCTTTCGGCATTGTGATCGGCAAGGAAATCTTCGGGGGGACGGGTCGAAATTTCCTGAATCCCGCCCTGACCGGCAGGGCCTTCCTCTATTTTGCTTATCCGGCACAAAACTCCGGTGATGCGATCTGGACGGTCTTAAGTGGTGGCAGGTCTGCAGCGGTAGATGCGTTTTCCGGTGCAACGCCGCTATCGATTGCTGCCGCTACCGAACCCTCCGGTACCATTCAATCAGCCTTTACCAACGCCGGCTACAGCACTGCGAAGCTGTTTTTCGGTCTTTATCCCGGAAGCATCGGCGGAACCTCGGCCTTTTTGGCGTTTGTCGGCGCCGCATTTCTGATTATACTGGGTGTAGCCAACTACCGAATTATATTCGGCTGTATTCTGGGCCTGCTTTTCACCGGTCTACTGCTGAATCTGGTGGCGGTCGAAGGATCCGCGCCTTTTCTGTCCCTGAATCCATTAGACCACCTGATCATTGGCGGCAGTATGTTCGCCTTTGCATATATGGCTACCGATCCGGTTTCGGGCGCCCATATGCAGGGTGCCCGATGGGTCTTCGGTTTTGGCATCGGAGCCCTGACCGTGTTGATCAGGGTTTTCAATCCTGCCTTTCCGGAAGGGGTCGGTCTGGCCGTTTTGTTTATGAACCTGTTTGCCCCCTTGCTCGATCAAATAGAAATAAAATACAAACTCAGGAAACGGATACCCAATGTCTAACCGATTGAAAACAATATTATTTGCGGCAATTTTATGCTTTGCCTGCAGCGCAATTCTGACAACCGCCTCCACCGGGCTGCAGCGTTTTCAGAAAAAAAACATGCGCATCGACAGACATCGCAACATCCTCATGTCGGTGGGCCTGGTCAAGCCGGAACGCCGGTATGCAGCCGATGAAATCGAAACCATGTACACCGAGTTCATCGAACCGCTCTGGGTGGATTCGGACGGTCAGCTGATCGAAGCGCCACAGGAAGGCGAAAATAATTTGCCGCTTTACATTTTTGAGAAAGACAACCAGATCCAAGCCTATATCGTGCCGATCAGCTCCCGGGGCCTGTGGGGCAAGATTCAGGGATATCTGGCGATTGAAAATGATGGCAGCACCATTTCAGGATTCACTGTATTCAAGCATTCGGAAACCCCCGGGCTCGGCGGAGAAATCGAAAAAGCCTGGTTTCAAAAAAATTGGGTTGGAAAAAAAATCGTCGATCGCAGCGGTGAATTCGTCTCGGTCTCAATTGCCAAGGGTGCGGTGAAGGATATGATACCGCCCCAAAAACAATCTAATTATGTCGACGGCATCAGCGGTGCGACTTTGACAGGCAGATATTTGACAGCCGGGCTCCGAGAGGTTCTCCAAGATTACGAACCGGTGTCGATCAGATTTAGAAAGAATCTGATCGCCGAACCACCGGGATAAAGGCGAGTAACCATCTCGAACGATCAGCGCCCATTACAAATGGAAATGCCATTCGAAACGCCAACGGATGTTTGGAGTTTTGGATGAATAGATTCCAGGCACTTCCTTTTCGCGACCGCTTCATGGTCTGGATGAAGGCAATCAGTAGGACGCATCAGGATGGGCGCCAACATTAATTCAGACTTAACCAATTTTTGACTGGAATTGCTATGAATGGAACCATCACAAGACCTTGGAATGCGATTCGCAAGACCAGGTCCTTTAAAGATATCGTCAGGGCGCTGTGGGATGTCAACCCAATTTCCAAACAAATCCTGGGAATATGTTCCGCTTTGGCGGTCACGGTGCAGCTCAATACCGCCATTGTCATGAGCATCGCCTTGACCTTTGTTGTGGCGTTTTCCAATCTGGCCATATCGAGCATGCGTCGGGTCATACCCCGCAACATTCGCATCATTGCTGAGGTGGCCGTGATCGCTACATTGGTAATCATGGCCGATGAACTCCTCAAAGCGTTCATGTATGACATCAGCAAACAACTGTCCGTTTTTGTTGGACTCATTATCACCAACTGCATCGTTTTAGGCCGGGCGGAGGGCTTTGCACTTTCCAATCCGCCGTTTCGATCGTTCATGGACGGCATTGCCAACGGCATCGGCTACAGCTCGATCCTCATCGGGGTTGCTTTCTTTCGGGAATTGCTGGGTTCCGGCAAACTGCTGGGCTTCCAGGTCGTGCCCAACGCATTTTACGAATTTGGATATGTCGACAATGGATTGATGGTGCTGGCCCCCGGGGCTTTTATCATTATCGGATTGTTTGTATGGCTGGAACATACTATTCTGAACCGGAAGGGATAGCCTAATTCAAAGGACGCAACAGACTGACCGGCTCAACGGGCCAACGGGCCCAAGCGGCCAACGGGTATGCGGAACCATGGAAAACCTGATCAATATTGCGCTTAATTCGATTTTCGTGGGCAACATTCTACTGGCTTATTTTCTGGGGATGTGCTCATTTCTGGCGATTTCAAAGAACATGAAAACCGCCACCGGCTTGGGCATTGCGGTGATCTTTGTATTGACCATCACCACACCGGTGAACTGGCTGATTTACCGTTTTCTGCTGGCTCCGGGCGCCCTGGCCTGGATCGGACTGCCCGATATCAACTTGAGCTTTTTAAAGCTCGTGCTGTTTATCGCAACCATTGCCGCCATCGTTCAGGCCTTGGAAATGGTCATCGACCGGTTTTCACCGGCCCTTTACGCTGCTTTAGGCGTCTTTCTTCCCTTAATCACCGTAAACTGCGCCATTTTAGGCGTCTCGCTTTTCATGGTTGAACGCGCTTACACCTTCAGTGAGACGGTGGTCTACGGCATGGGCTCCGGTGCCGGATGGGCGCTGGCCATCATTTCCATGGCGGCCATCCAGCGAAAGCTGCGTTATGCCGATGTACCTGAAGGCCTTCAAGGATTCGCCATCAACATGATAACCACCGGTTTGATCGCCATCGGTTTCATGTTATTTGCCGGAATATCTCTATAAGGAGTCATCATTGCTGGACACATATTTCATCGCAACGGCGGTTTTTTTGGGAGTCGTCATTATGTTGGTGGGAGCGCTTTTGCTGGTCGAATCCAAAGTGGTGTTGAAGGGCGATCGCAAAATCGTCATTAATGACGACCCGGATAAAATTGTCCAAACACCCACCGGGACCACCCTGCTGGCGTCGTTGAGCCAGAATAACATTCTGCTGCCTTCGGCCTGCGGCGGCAAAGGCAGCTGTGGTGTGTGCAAATGCAAAGTCACCGAGGGCGGGCGGGATATACTCCCCACCGAACTGGCCCACCTGAGCCGCAACGAGAAGCTCGACAATATCCGCCTGTCCTGCCAGCTCAAGGTCAAAGAGGACATGAAAATCGAGATTCCGAGTGAGATTTTCAATATTAAAAAATATTCTGCGACGGTGGTTTCCAATGAAAACGTCGCCTCGTTTATCAAAGAATTGCGGCTAAAGCTCGATCCTGGGCAGAAAATGGATTTTATAACCGGTTCTTACGTTCAGATCGACATCCCCGAATACGAGCGTTCCTACCGGGAGATTCATGTGGGAGAAACCTACAAAAAGGTCTGGGACCGCTTTGATTTCTGGGGGTTAAAGGCACGGGGCGAAGAGCCGGTCTACCGGGCGTATTCCATGGCCAATACCCCGGCCGAGGATGAGCTGCGGTTTACCATCCGGGTTGCCACGCCCCCCCCGGGTGCCACCGATATACCGCCCGGTGTGGCTTCATCTTTCCTGTTTACGCTCAAACCGGGCGATCGGGTGAGTCTGAGCGGTCCTTACGGAGACTTCTTCGTCAAAGACACCCAGCGTGAAATGTGTTTCATTGGCGGCGGGGCCGGCATGGCCCCTTTGAGGGCCCACATTTTTCACAATCTGTTAACGGAAAAGACCAATCGTAAGATAACGTTCTGGTATGGCGCTCGTTCCAAAAGTGAAATGTTTTACGACGAGGAATTCAAGGCGCTGGAGAAAAACTACGAAAATTTTTCCTACCACGTGGCATTGTCCGATCCCCAACCCGAAGATGGCTGGGATGGGTTGGTTGGCTTCATTCACCAGGTGGCCTACGATGAGTACCTCAACGTTCACCCGGATCCCGCTGAGATCGAATACTACCTCTGCGGACCGCCCATGATGCTCTCGGCCGTCGAAACCATGCTGGACAGTTTGGGCGTAGAACCGGAGATGATTGCCTTTGATGACTTCGGGGGGTAATAAATTGAACCCGGTTTTTCGGGGTCTTGAACGGGCACATCCACCGGCGGGGATCCTACTTTTTGGGGTTCATCATCCCGTTACTTTTTCTTTTTCCGGCCCCATTTCCAATCCTCATAATAATTCCAGCTGGCCAAGGCGTTGACATTTTTAAATTGGCGATCCTTTTCAAGCAAGCTGGCCCTCAGCACATCGCCGATTGAAATAAAACCGATATAATGGCCCTCTTTTTCGATAACTAAATGACGAACGAACAAGCCCAGAAACATTTCTTCAAGTTGATGGGTGGGCGTATCGTGGGATGCGGTGTGAAGCGGGGAGGACATATAATTGCCAACCTCGGCGGTTTTGGGGTCAAAGCCTTTTTTCGTAATATTGCGCAACAGATCACGCTCCGTCCAAACGCCGACATATTCTTCATTTTTTTCAACCAGCACCGCACCGATTTTATTCTTTACCATGAAATCACATGTCATATGAATGGTATCATCAAAGGAAACGGTGAGAATTTGCTGGTTTTTGTCATTGACGATATCTTCAGCGGTTTTCATATCTTCCTCCTTAGACGGGTATTTGTATGAAATATGAAACCATCGCCCGCGGTCCCGCGACGCGACTGCCTGTCGGGCATTGGCTGAACGTTTCAATTTTTTTCCGATACCCCAATATAAGCGTCAAAAATATATTCTCAATCGGTTTTTTAAAAATACCGCTTGACTCGTAAATTGAAGAAACAATATGACCGTATGCTGATTCAAATCGAAAAACCATCAAATACAAAGATCTGCCCCTTTTATTCCATTTGGAGAATACCAGTGAAATCATCGGTCTTTTTGATTTTGTTCGTTTTAATTATCAGTTGCTCAAATACAGCCTATGACTTATTGGAAAATAAAGAAGTCAACAATGATGCTGATATTGAAAAAGAATCCGGAGATATTCCTGAAGTAGCTTTAAAGAATTTCCAGGCCAAATACCATCTTGCAAGCTCCATAAAATGGGGAAAAGACGGAGATATTTTCGATGTTAAGTTCATCCTTGACGGACAAGAATACGAAGCTGAATTTGATAAAACAGGAAAATGGCTTGAAACAGAAAAAGAAATTAAAATTATTGATATTCCGGAGGCGATACAGAAAGTATTGAACACCGAATATTCCGGTTATGAAATCAAAGATGCCGAATATGCAGATACTGCCGATTACGGTAATCTTTATGAAGTAGTAATCCAAAAGGGTGATAAAAAAATTGAAATTTATTTCTATCCTGACGGAATCATCTTAAAAGAGGAAACAGTAGGCAAAGACAACGAAGATGACAATGTAAACGAAGGAAAACTTATTTTTTGAGATCGGCAACAATCCCGGCTCGCATCTTAAACCGCCGTAGCGTAGTTGGCTGCCAGTTCTTCTATCTCCCGCCGGTAGCGTTCATAGTCCGCAGATTCATCCGGGCTGTAATTCAGGTTTTTATAAGCCGATGTAATGCGTGTGAAATAATCTCGGGCTTCATCCCTGTCTTTAAACCGATATTCGGCCTTTATGATTTTTTTCAACAACTGAAAACTGTTTTGCTGGCGTTCGAGAGACATGGACGCATCCACATCGTCGAAAGCGTCCTGCTGAAGGAAGACCATGTCGAGCAGCACCGACTTCTCCCAGACGATAAAGTCCTCTAGAGTAATTCCCTCTTCTCCGCTGACCTGCATCATCTGGTAGATGGCATCACCCCGGTGCAGGAGTTCCAGCATGGCCTTGACATCATCGACCCATCCGGGGTCTAAGTTATTGGCAAACCAATCTTTGAGCTGGTCCAAGTAGCGCGACCAGGAGGTCAGAGGATCGATGGCCGGGTAAAACCGCTTGTACGCCCGGTCGTAGGAAAGGCCCAGAAAGGTTTTGACGGTGGTCAGGGTTGCCTGGGTGACCGGTTCCTCAAAATTGCCGCCGGCCGGTGAGACGGTTCCAATCATCGTAAGGCTGCCGATGGATTGATCCGGACATTTGATCACGCCGGCCCGCTCGTAAATATTCCTGATCGAGGAATCCAAATAGGCTGGGAAGGCCTCATCCCCGGGTATTTCTTCCATACGCCCGGAGGTCTCGCGCATGGCCTGGGCCCAACGCGAAGTCGAGTCTGCAATCATCAGGACGTTGTAGCCCATTTGTCTATAGTATTCACCCAAGGTTATTCCGGTATAGATAGAGGATTCCCGGGCTGCAACCGGCATCGAGGACGTATTGCAGATGATGATCGTGCGGTCCATCAATGAGCCACCGGTTCTGGGATCCTTGGTTTCCGGAAACTCCTTGATCGTCTCGACGACCTCGCCGGCTCTCTCGCCGCAGGCGGTCACAATCACGATGTCCACTGTCGCATAGCGCGAAATCAGGTTTTGCAGCACCGTTTTGCCGGCGCCGAACGGTCCGGGGATACAGGCCATTCCGCCCCGGGCAATGGGAAAAAACGTATCGATGATACGGGTGGTTGTGGTCATCGGCTCAGTCGGATACAGCCGTTCCGCCTGACGTCGGCGCAGCATGGCCTCTGGTATCGGTCGGCGTACCGGCCACGATTGGACCATGGTCAGTTCACGTTCAACGTCCTGCATGGTTTGAATCCGGGCGATGGGTGTGTTTACCGTGAAACTTCCCTGCTGAATCCAGGTAACCTCAACGGCCTCGGGTTCATTGAACGGTATCATTATTTTGTGGCTGAATAAGTTCTCCTGGACCGTCCCGATGGGTTGTCCGGCGATAAGTTTGTCTCCGATTGACACCGCCGGCGTAAAGGCCCACTTCTTTTCCGGGTCCAGAGGAAACACGTTTACACCGCGCGGCAGGAAAAACCCATGCTCGCGGGCCAGGATCGCCAGTGGATTTTGTAAACCGTCAAAGACCTGCCCCAGCAGTCCGGGCCCCAGAAAAACCGACAGCAGCTGGTCGCTCATCTCAACCGGATCACCGACACGAACGCCACGCGTGTCTTCAAACACCTGCATATCAGCTGTGTTGCCGTGTACGCGCAGCACTTCGGCCATGAGGCGTTTCTGGCCGACACAGATGAAGCCCACCTCGTTTTTCTTGATGGCCTTACCCCCCGTATCGATGCTCACCAGGCTTTCGCGTACGCTCAACACCCGGGCGCTGGCGCCCTCATCCGTTGGTGCCGTTTTTGGCTGAGCTATTGAAGATTTGTGGTTGCTCATCGGTAACCTCCGTTACTAATTCATCAAAGCGCGCTTGGGCGTCTTCGATGTTATAGGACAGCCACTGGTCGAGGATGTCCCACTTGATCGTGTAAGCCAATACCGCGCTGAAACCGAACTCATAAGGCGGGACGGATCGATCGACGTGGTCCCAGAGTGTGTTCTTCAGCAGCCGTTCAAGTGCCAGGGTTTCACCGGCTTCGAGGTGGGCGCGTGCTTGCGCTATCCAGTAATAAACGGCACTGAGTTTAAAATGCGGCTCTTCCCAGTTATGCTCGATGTGGCCGACATAGCGTCCGACACCCCATGGTTCGCCCGAAGCCGGAGCCTGCAAACCGCGAAAACGACGGCGCAGGGCGGCCATAATCGTGAGCTGGTCGATGGGTAAATCAAAGATGGATCGAAGCTTGGGTTGCGCGATGGGTTCTTCCATCTTCTTGAAGTTGGCAATCATTTCCTGATCCGTCCGGGTTGCGGTTTGCCGCTGCCAGGCCAGAAATTCGGCCGCATGTTTAGACAACAGCGCATCATCCGGCGTGAGCATACTGAGTCTTTGGTGCAGCCGTTCCCGCGTAATCGGCAGCCGCTCGGTCTGATCAAAGCGCGGCAGCGGCGGTAGGCTTGCCAAAAGGGTGATGTATGACTGGCTACCCATGAAATTACTCCATAGTTTTGGTGGCGTGGTGGAGTGATGGAGTGTTGGAGTGTTGGAGTGTGGGCAAATAGGATTTGTTTTATTCATTATTCCGGTACGCCAATCCTCCGGTACGCCAATCCTCCGGTACGCCATTGCGCCACTGTTCTTTAAAGTAGAAATTTCCAATCTAAAATCCGCAATCCAAAATCCAAAATCGAAATCATTCCGCGCCGGAAACAATGGCCCGATAGCGCGGGAGCAGATTTTGCAGCAGCAAATCGGAAATGGCTTGATCGGACAAATCGATCTCCAAATCCTCACCCACCAGGCGAATGCGAATCCCCCCGCTGATATCCTTCGAAGGCTTTAAATCAACGCCTTCCCGCAGCATATCACCGGAGATGCCCAATACGAGACGGCGCATGCGATCCTGGCCCATTTCGGTCAGATTCATGCGCTTCCCATCGGTTTCAAACAGGTCTTTGGGAAGTAAAATTTCAACCGGTTTATCTTCACAAGTTTGGTCGCCGGCGGCGATACCGGCAATGCCCAGAATAACCTGCCGCAAAAATTCTCTGTCGCCCAGTTCAACAGACACTAGCCGTTTAACACGCGCGGCAAAACCGGCTTTCAACCCCGCCTCCATCTTAAGCTCGGTATCCCGAATCGCCACACGCAGCGATTCAATCGCTGCCGCTTTCTCCGTTTCGATTTCCCGGCGGGCTTTACTGAGTGTTTCCTCGGCTTCGGCGTTCGCTTGAGCGATAATCCGGGAAGCCTGCTCCTGGGCCTCGCGCAGGATCTGATCGGATTTTTCCCGGCCGGCCTCAACCCCTTCATCCCGCAGCCGGCGAATGAGTTCCTGGACGCCCGAGGCCACCTTGCTTGTCTCTGCCATGACTTAACCTCCTTGTCCGGTGACGGTGCCCAGCAGCACCAGGGCAAATACAAAGGCAAACACGGCAAAGCCTTCCACCACTGCCGCCGGCGCCAGAGAAATACCGAATACCTCGGGCTTGCTTTTGGAAACACTGATGGATGATGCACATGCATATCCCTGGTAAACCGCGCTGGCCATCAAGGCCAATCCGGTTAACACGCCGATGCCGAAAATGCCGGCGGCTGACTTGGCCTCGATGGCGCCGCCAAATGTCAAGGTAACGACAATGCCGTAGATCACCTGGGAAGACGGCATCGCTGACACGCCGATAAACTTTCCGAAACCACTTTCGGTTTCGAGCATGGCACCGATTGCCGCTTGTCCGGCCCGCGAGCAGCCGATGACACTGCCGACGGCACCTAAGGCCAGCGGGGCGAAGACGCCCAGCCAGCCCAACGCTAAGATCGTGTTTTCCATTATCCCTTCTCCTTTCTCGCAAAGGCCTTGAACGGCCGCCCTTCTTCGGGAATACTCCATCGAAAAAATTCGATAAAATTAAGTCGCAGGCCATGGATGAATCCGCTGCTTAAAGACAACACAAAGTTCAGGGTGTGTCCGAGCAGAACAATTAGAAGCGCAAACAAAATTCCAATCCCCGGCAGTGCTTCTTTGACCTGACCGGCCATAGCATTAAACGTGACGGCCAAAGACTCCGTGGCCAAACCGAGGGCAAAAAGCCGCAGGTAACTCAAAGCGTCCCCGAAGGCATTGGAAAGGGCGGTAAGCCCGCCCAGCCCGCTTAACAGACGTTTCCAGAGCGGACCCTCGGGACTGGTGAACAACAGCACACCGGCCATTCCCAGCACCATGGCAGAAAGGCCGTAGGGCTTCAAAAAGCCCAATGTCTCGCCCTGAGAGGCAGCCTGCCAAAAGGCCACCGCTCCCAGGAAAACAAATACCCAGGCCAAGGGGATGGCTGCCCGAACTGAACGCCGGAAGTGCCAGGCGGTTACGGCATTGGCGACGACGAGATGAAAAACGCCCAATAATATTGAAAGCTGCATCATGAAATTAAAGTTCATCATGTCGATGATCTTCAGTCTGCCAGGCAGGCTGTTTTCAGCAGGGGATATCCCAAAATAGCTTCCGACAGCCACACCGTAGACCAGGCCCACAGCCACCAGGGTTGCGAGCAAAACCCGAAAGCGCTGCCCGGCATCTGATCGCCCCATTTTTTTCCAAAACCCGGCGACTATCAGCGCCAGGATGGCCGAATATCCGGCATCTGCAAATATCATCGCAAAAAAGACGGCAAACGAAAAAAACACGATCATGGACGGATCCCACAGCCAGTAGCGGGGCGTGGTATAAAATGAAACCAGATCCTGCCCGCCGGCCAACAGCCGGGGATTTTGCATCAAGGTGGGCGGTGTTTCCTCCGGTTGGGGCACCGCTGTCTCAAACACCAGCCCCTGATCGTTGGCGTAGTCCTGCAGCCGGGCAACTTTATTTTCCGGCGCCCAGGCCTGCAGGGCGAAGATGAGATCCTCGGCATAGGTCTGCTCGACCGCTTCCATTACGGCCGCTTTATCCTCCAACCGATCGATACTACCGGCAAACAGACTGCACCAGCGGGTCAGGCCGGCGCGCTCCGCTTGAATATCCTCCAGCTCAATTTCAACATCTTCCAGGCGATTTTCCAATTGCGAAAGGGATTGGCTGCCGGTGCGAACCCGTTTCACCGGCAGGTCTGCCGGCTGGTTTTCTGAAATCACCACCAAATAGCAAAAGCGATTATCACGGAATACCACCTCCCAAATAAGATCCGTGGCTTCAATCTGCTGCATATCCCCGTGCGGAACAATGTAGAACCACAGCCGCAGGTTGTTAAGCGCTTCGGGCGGCGGAAATGAAAACTCCCCCCAGGGCTTCAGATTTGCAATCCGACCCATCAGAAAATCCTTTTCAGCCTCCAGGTCCTGAGATCTGTCCAATAGCGCAAGGGTCTGCGCTTCGATGGCATGGGCATCAAATTTTTTCGGACGCCGCACCTGCCGCCGTTGATTCGGACAACTGCTGAGAAACCGCAGGGCTTCCCGCGACCGCGAAGAAGGACCGCCGGTGGTCAGGGTCTCCCTCACAGGGGCCAATGGAATCAGATGCAAGCAGCCGAATCTTTGCAGATCAGTCAATACCTCCTGCCGGTCATCGGTGTGACCGTAAAATGTCACTTTTACCAGCGATACGATGCTCATGGCGGCGTTACCTTTGGAAGTGTTCAGACGCTAATTTATCTTCGATATACCAACCTGACGATTTCGTATGAAGGCAGGATTTCGATTGGCGGCCATATCCATCCTAGTCATTGATTGCGGCGGCTTGCCTTTTTCTCATCTTTTTGGTTATCTTGGATCGCACAACCGCAGCGCGTTCGGCATCAGCCAGATATATCTGGATCTTCTGGATATTTTTCCTGGCAGTAGGGATTAAAATTTTATCGAAGAGATTCACACGCTGGGTGATCCGGCGCTCGGCTTGTGCCAGTAAACGCACCCGTTCCGCTGCTACTTGAACCCTGGTTTTCTGCTCTACCATCTGCTTGAGCTGTTCGACCACCATATCTACCCAATGCGGCTTGGCCAGCATGGAATATGGCCTGACGCTGCACGTTACTGCTACCAGGGTAGGCAGCTTAACCCCCACCAGGTTCTCCTCTTCGATCTGGAAGGATTGCACCTGAACCAGGCCGGAAATGTCAATTTCCCGATTGGCAAGCATCGGCAGCTGTTCCGCGACCTGTTTATTCAACCGTTTAACTTCAGCCGTGGCTTCGGCCAGCTGCTGCCGGCCGCGTTTTAGTTCTGCAGAAAGCTGCATCCGTTTGAGTTCCAGCGACGGCAATACCCTCTGAAAAAGGCGAATGTCTTCGCGCTGCTTTTGCAGCCCGCTTTTACTCAAGTTTAATCTTGCCATAACCTGCACCCCCAACCCGAACAAGCCGGAAATGAAGATTGAAGATTGAAGATTTAAAAATGGATTTTGTGATATATACGCTGTTTGGCGGCTATTTCAATCATCAATCTTCTACTTCAATGCTTTCTTTGGGAAAATACTTATCAATCAAGTCCTGTTTCATGAGCAGTTCCTGGGGCTCAAAACACTCGGCCAGTGTTTCCCAGCAACGATTCAGGGCCTCGATGACCGGCATGGAAACCCGAATATCCATAAATCTCTCACGGAAAAGGCGGCCATATTTGAGCAATTTCCCATCGAAGGGCGACAGCTCGAAGGCCATGGCCTGTTTTTTTTCGGCGTCCTTTGCGCTGGAGTAAAGCCGTATCATAGTGTTCATGATCTGGGCATGATCTTCGCGGGTCGACTTGCCGACCACGTGCTGCTTCAAGCGCGACAAAGAGCCGAATGGATCTATATGACCATCATGCAAATAAAACTGCCCTTCGGTAATATATCCAGTATTGTCCGGCACCGGATGGGTGACATCGTTGCCGGGCATCGTTGTCACCGTCAGGATGGTCACCGAGCCGGCATCTTTGAAATCGCAGGCTTTCTCGTAGCGCATGGCCAGCTGGGTATACAGATCTCCCAGGTATCCGCGGGCAGCCGGTATGCGCTCCAAAGATATACCGATCTCCTTCATGGCGTCAGCATAGGCGGTCATATCCGTCAGCAGCACCAGCACACGCTTGCCTTTCTCTACCGCGTATTTTTCAGCAACCGCCAGGGCCATATCCGGAATCGAGAGCCTTTCCACAATAGGATCGCTGGCCAAGTTGACATACATGACCGTCCGGTGAAACACGCCGTGCTCTTCGAAAGCGGTGCGGAAGAAATGGTAGTCATCAAAAATCAGCCCAAGGCCGCCGAAAACGACAATGTCGGCATCGGCCCGAAATCCGATACGCGCCAGCAATTCGTTGAAGGGCTCACCGGCCACCGAAAAAATCGGGATCTTTTGGCTTTCAACCAGGCAATTAAACAAATCGATCATCGGCACTTCGGTCTGGATCATTTTTTGGGGCATCGCCCGCATCATCGGATTGACGGTGGGGCCGGCAATTTCGATTTTGGGGTCCGAGGATAAATCAGGGCCGTCATCAAAGGCTTTACCGGAACCCCGGAAAATTCTTCCCAAAATGTTATCCGAACAGATCACATTTTGAGGATGGCCGAGAAATCGCACGCCGGCTCTGGTAGAGAGTCCCTTGCTGCCGGCAAATACCTGCAGACTGACAATATCACGATCGAGTTCGACCACCTTGGCCTGGGAGGTTTCACCGTCGACATTTTCGACGATGGCCAGGTCGCCGAGCGCGGCACCCTCCGCTCTTACTCGAATCGTATCGCCGACAATCTCTACAATCCGCGTGTGTCGGGTTAGCTCTGGGAACATGATCTGAGTTTTTCTCCCCCTGTATAAGGCTTTGAGTTCATATCATTGAAACCGTCAGCAAACGATTTGGAAATATTTGTATTTGTGTTCAGCATGTTGCTTCTTGTAAGCGAGAATTCAGTCCAACAATCATAAAGGATTTGCATCATGGATGCGAAAGGTCGATTCAATTAAAACCGAATTATATTCAATATATCTCATTTGAATTGACTGTCAATGTTGGAACGGCTTTAGGGTTTTCTTCCCCAAAAATTGAGGTGTGTGCATTGCCAACATATTATTTAATCCCTATTTTCAGCCGAACAATAACTCGGCTCGGCTAAGAGGATCAACAAGTCTATTAATGAACATGGAATTGACTTGGATGTGTTTGGCGCACAGGGAAGAAGCAATGATGTTGTTGTCCCGCTGGGGATTGTGACCCAACAAGTTTTCCGACCAGCACGGTTACTACTTGCGGTCGTAAAGAAAAATGGCTCAGAACTTTATTCTATTGATGCATCATTAGAACTACTTGAGAGGTCTTGATGAAACTTTTGGAAAAAATTCTTGTGGCGACAGATTTTGACAATTGTACCGATCAAACCGTTCAAACGGCAGTATCGGTGGCAAAGGTATTTAATTCGGAAATTGTCCTGCTGCATGTGATACCGGAAGTGTCCGGTTTCCCAGCGGCTCAGCGAAAGCTTAAAGATAAAGTTACGGAGCAACTGCAAGGTATCCAAAGAGAAATTGAAAAAGACGATGTCCGGGTGGGTGAAACTACGATATTATCAGGCGTCCCGTTTGATCAGATTACACGACACGCCGCCCGGCAAGATGTGAATGTTATCATCTTGGGGGCCGGCGAAAAAAGTGATGATGACCCATACCGCCTGGGAATTACCGCAGAAAGAGTGATTCGAAAATCATCCAAGCCGGTCTGGGTGTCGAAACAAGACGCTGCCATGGAGATCACCAATATCCTCTGCCCGGTAGATTATTCCGACCCTTCGGCCCGAGCCCTGACCAATGCCATCCGCCTGGCACGAAGTTTTCAGGCGAAATTGACCGTACTCAATGTGATTCGGCCCTTGACGGTCATTTCACGTTTAATCGAAGCCGACGGCAAAGCCGAGGAAACTTATTTGAGAGAGCGTCATTCTCAGTTCGAGCAATTCTTAGAGAAATTTGATTTTTATAATGTCAACTGGAGCCGGGAAATCCGACAAGGACCGCCACATCAGGAAATTTTGACTTTCGCCGACGAAATTAAGTCCGATTTATTGGTCATGGGATCCGTGGGTCGAACCGGACTTTCGCGGATTCTAATGGGCAGTGTCGCATCCAAAATTGTGCGGCAAATGCCGTGTTCGGTAATCACCGTCAAGTCGGAGCATGCTGTCCGATTACGGCTGTCGGAGGAGATCCGAGAATTGCGCGATCACCTCAAGCAAGGTCAGGAATTGCTGGAGAAAGGATTCGCCAGAGAGGCCCTAAAACAATTTGAACATTGCCTGGCCAAGGATATATTATGCGAGCCGGCATGGAAAGGAAAGTCGGTCGCCCACCAGCGGCTGGGGCAACATAAAAAGTCGAAAGAGTGCGATGAGGCAGTGGAGCAGATTCGCCGATATCTTTGGAGGTCGAAGCCGAAGCACGACGTCGGCACTACTGTATGGTAGGAAATAGGATAGATTAAATTCACTTTTGCCCTGAACCTGCTAAACTGAATATTCCACCTGACCTGGCCGCAGAACGTCGTCGTCAGGTAAAAACCCCGGCAGGAAGTTAGGCAACGAACTTGGCCATAATATCAATAGAAACGACGCCATATTTGCCGACATCAGCGGTATTTAAAAAATATCCAAATTAAAGCAACTATTGAAACAATGAGGCAGACAACCATATAAATCGTTTCATTAGCCATATAAATTACCTCCAAACCTAGTTCCTGCCTGCGCCGAAATATGGCACCGGCAATCTAACATGCGTTTTGATTTAAAAGCTATCAGACGCATAGCAAAAGTTAAGGGGAGCGGGGCGATTCTTTATCAGTGGACGGTTCGAGACGTATAAGACTGCCGTTGGATTCGTCAGTGAGGACGTACAATAGTCCGTCCGGCCCCTGGCGAACATCTCTTACCCGCTGACCGATTCGCAGGGCAGACTGGCCGACAACCTGGCCGGCTTTATTTAGGTCGATGCGACGAATGTCCTGGGATTTCAAACCTCCGACAAATAGGTCTCCCTGCCACTGCTCAAACTGTGTGCCGGAGTAGACCACCAGCCCGGAAGGTGCAATGGCCGTCATCCATACGGCCACCGGATCGACCATGCCCGTTTTGGACGTGTGAGGCGATATTTTTGACCCGTCAAAGTATTCACGGCTGAAGGTGACCGTTGGCCAACCATAATTTTTGCCGGCCTGGATGAGATTGAGTTCATCGCCTCCCAAGGCGCCGTGCTCTGAGGCCCAAACCATCGAACGCAGGGGGTCAAATGCCAGTCCCTGAATATTACGGTGTCCATGGCTCCAGATCTCTGGTCGGGCATCGGCAGCGTCAGCAAAAGGGTTGTCTGACGGAATAGAGCCGTCATCTTTGAACCGCAAGATTTTCCCCAAGTGGCTCTGACGGTTTTGAGCCTGCTTGCGAATCCAATCGCCCTCCAATCTGACCGGTGGATTACCCCCATCGCCGATGGAGACCAGCAAGGTTTCATCCGGCAGCCACAGCATGCGTGAGCCGAAATGCTGGCGGCCGATCTTGTTGGCCGCCACTTCAAAAATCACCTGCCAGTTATCGAGCCTGTTGCCGTTTAAAACGGCGGTTGCCAAGCGAGTACGGTTGGAGAAGGTATTGCCGTGCGCGTAGGTGAAATAGAGCCGGTGGTTTTCCTCAAATCGGGGGTGCAGGCTGATATCGAGCAGCCCGCCTTGACCGGAATCGAAAACCTTTGGGACGCCGGCAATCGGATCAGAAGCAAGCCGGCTGTCCTGCACGCGTCGCAGCCGTCCCGGCCGCTCCGTCACGAGAATATCACCGTTGGGCAGCCAGACCATGGCCCAGGGATGCTCCAGCCCCCGCAGTATCGTTACGGCACGAAAGCCCCGCTCGGCCGGAACATCACTTTCGGTAATGTACGGTTGCGCCGGAAGAGGACTGGAATAAATCACGACGGAAAAAAAGGCGATTATCAAACTAAAGAGTGGGTTCATTGGAGAGTCCTTATGCAATTTCGCTAAAATTGCAGGTGATGCATCTTATCAAACCAGAGATCTTTAAATTACCAGGTAACAGATTTCACCGGCAGGTGCAAGGCGAAAGACCACGTTTTCACGTCCCAATATTCCATTATTCCACCATTCCAATATTCCAATCGGAGTCTAAGGTAAACGCCACCCCTCTAGTGTGAAATCAAAGCCGAGTCCTCCCTGCCCGGATCTTTACTGTTGTTTCATATTCCTTGATATTCGCTGCCGCAACATTTGACCTGCTATATTCGAGGACGGATTTACGAATCGCACCAGCAGGGTGCGACCGCTGCAAGTTAACAGGTATTACTCCTCAATAACACCCTAAAAAACTCGTATTGCCGAAACGATATCCTAGCCTAATCTTTTTAACGTATAGAGGCGGGTGCAATAAAGCCATGCGACAGATCGTCATACATCAGTCAAATCGAATACAATCCTGAAAGGCGAAAGCGATGACTAAAACGGATATAATTTACAGCAAATATGTAGATGAGGACGGCGACCAATATTACTCAAATGTTAAGTGAAGTTTAATAAAATCGCTGTGGACGCCTATCAATTGGTCACTTAAAGCAAGATGCGCTTGTGGAGGCCTGATTTACGCGAAGTTAACAAAAAAGGCCTCCCTGTGCGCATCCACGCAATTTTAAGCAACGCTGGTTGGTTACAGCGAAGTTGTTTTATCAGGGA
>Ga0209454_1000031_pt1 | contig 119363 bp, 58 predicted proteins | sample WorMetHERISLAND1_2_FD_187400 | JGI IMG/M metagenome (GOLD analysis project Ga0209454, IMG submission 187400) | Marine gutless worms symbiont microbial communities from Max Planck institute for Marine Microbiology, Germany - Olavius geniculatus... | ecosystem: Host-associated > Annelida >... | reverse complement strand
AAGTGTTAAGGTGTATGCCTTCAATGCCGCGGGTACTTATCTGGGCCTCAGCGGAAGAACCGATGCTGACGGGCTGATCGAGTTCCGTCTGCCCCAGGACACCTACAAGTTCCGGGCCGATCATCAGGGCAGCCGGTTTTGGGCCACCTCCCAGGTGGAAGGCCATGTGGTCAACAACGTCGAGCTTGTAACCGGCGGCGGCACGTTCGTGCTCAACGTCCAAAAAGATACGGGCGAGGCCTTAAGCGGCATCCCGGTGTATGTCTTCTCCGATGCCGGCAAGTACCTGGGGATCAAGGCCGACACTAACGAAACCGGACTGGCCTCATTTGATCTAGCCGACGGCACCTATCTGTTCCGGGTGGATTACCTCGGCTACCGCTACTGGACTGCTGACCTTTTCGTACCCGATGCATTGTCCGATGTGCGGGTCATAGATCATCAGGACGTGACGGTAACGGTCAACGAGGTCTACGGCTATGATGCCACGCCTATCGAAGGAATTCCGGTGTACCTGTTTGCGGCCGGCGGTTCCTACCAGCGCGTGGCCGCAAAGACGGATGAAAATGGCCAGGTGATCTTCAACCTGCCCCAGGCTGACTATGAAGTTCGGGCCGACTATCTGGCCGGTCGCTTCTGGTCTGAGGTTTTTAATGCGTCCGATGTAACGGTAGACATCGGCCACGGAATGGCGGCTGTGCATGTTACCGATGCCGAACTTGATTTATTCGACGTTCCGGTGTATCTTTTTAATGAGGCCGGCAAATATCTGAAACGGGTTGAAAGAACCGATTCAGCCGGAATGGCAACATTTCTGGTGCCTGAAGGCATCTACAAGTTCCGGGTGGATTACAACGGCAGCCAACTCTGGTCGGAATCAGTCAACATCCTGGCTGGTGAGCAAAGCGAGATCGAGATGGATGTTGAAATGCTGCTTTCAGAATTGACCACCGACCCGAAGCCCGAGCGTTTTGACGGCGTGCCGCCTGTTTATGAACCCCAAAAGATGATGGTAGCCAGCCTCGGCTCTTTGACAGGCATATTGCCGATATTGACAACCAGTCAAACGGCAGTTGATCGGATCTACTATTATATCAACGATCATTTGGGAACGCCGCAGGTTGCGGTTGATGAGGCCGGAGAGGTAGTTTGGGCGGCGGATTATCAGCCCTTTGGGGATGTGGATGTTGGGTCGGATTCGAATGTTGCAAATAATTTTCGGTTTAGCGGCCAATATTACGACGGAGAAACTGGGCTGCTCTATAACTATCACAGGTATTATGATCCTAGCACTGGCCGATATTTGACGCCGGATCCCATCGGACTGGCGGGAGGGCTTAATCTTTATACCTATGCAAACCTGAATCCCATCAATATGATTGATCCTTATGGGTTAACTGCAATGGAGTGGGCTGTCCCCGCTGCTATTGGTCTTGCGATGGCAGATTCACCAATCTTACCTTTCGGCGATATAGCCGGAGGTGCCGTAATAGCCTTGGCGCTTCTTTATGATACTTGGCCTGATGATCTGCCCCCGTATTATCTGGCTTCAGAAGGTGATAGCAGTGATAACAAATGCGTACCGTCTCATGAACCTTCTTCCGCAACACCGAATCCGAATGGGGATAATGATGATAAGGATAAATACAATCCTCCAAAATTTAATAAAGATATGCACCAGAGACAGCAGAGAATACCTAGGCTGTCTGATGCTAAAAAAGACGAATTGGTAAGCAAGTTTGGGGGAAGAAGAAAGTACTGGGGCAAGTATAAAACTTGGGATGATTACGGTAATGAGTGGCATTATTACTATAACAAACAAATTGGTAGAGTAGGCTTTAAGCCGCCAGGAGTCCCTGATCCATTTTAATCATAAATATGGTTATAATAAATGAAAGCAGTATTTTTAAAAGAATCAGATAAAACATGGTGTATTTCTAAAGAGTTGCAAAAAGAAGCTATAGATGGCTTTTTTTCGCCAAATGAAATTGCTACTTGCATTGGGATATCCAAGGTGGAAGCTCAAAGAGCTGTAGATGACCTTGAAGAAAGAGGTTTATGCTATAGAGTTGATCATGAATACTCTAAAAGTCGTACGGGTGATGAACGCTGGTGCCTATTGGCATTGCCTCTCACTGCTGGAAAGGTATATGAAGTATTGGCAATCGTTGAAGATGATTTTGTCATTTTAAATGATCCTGAAACCAAACCATATGGCAATGATCCTATCGCTGTGCACAACTCCTGCTTTGAATTATCTGACTTAAGTGAACCAGATTTTTGGGATTGCACCTATAATGAAGATGGAATAAGATCTTGTTTTCCTCCTGGATGGAATCGCGATGGTTTTTTTGAAGATTATCATGATAAAATAGATGAGGTACGGGAAAAATTTTTAAATGATTTAAAAATGTATTTTCCTTTTACATGGGCAGAACGAATGAATGGATTTACAGTCGCACCTTAAATCTTAAAAATTGCTGATAGGAAGAAAAGATGAGGGAAACAGTCGTTCAATTTTTTTTGTCCTATGCAGCAGCTTTGAGTCCGGTTTACGCCCATTATCTTTGCTTTAGGGAGGGTAGAGGGTCGCATCTTAAATAATAAATATTGATGATCCGCAAGGCAGTTGAAGATTAAACTTTGACTGCCTTTTAGTTCTAATTACTGTTTTTAATTGACTCGATCCTTCCGAGGGGCGTAGGGGCGAATGCAGTAATAGCTGAGAATAAAATAGGGGTCAGGTCTTCATTTTTGACAGATTTATTTAATTCAGCTAAGGAGTATCCAAACCATATTCCGCCGCTGGATCAGACCAATCTTCAACAAAGGAACCAATATGGCTCGTCCTTTAAGAGTAACATTCCCTGGCGCCTTCTATCATGTAACTACCCGAGGAAATGAACGCAAAGCCGTCTTCAAAAGCAAACGGGATCGGGAGAGATTTCTTGAATACCTTGAATCCGCAACACTGCGCTATGATGCATGCATTCACACCTATTGTTTGATGGATAACCATTACCATCTTTTGCTTGAGACGCCTTCGGGTAATCTGCCTCAGATAATGCAGCATATAAACGGGGCGTATACAACCTATTTTAATGTCAAACGCGATCGATCCGGACACTTATTTCAAGGTCGTTATAAGGCGATCTTGGTTGACATTGATGAATATGCAAAAGAGCTTTCACGTTACATACATCTCAATCCGGTCAGGGCCGATATAGTTCAGACGCCGGAGGAATATACCTGGTCAAGCTATCGAGCTTTTATCGGCAAGCAAAAACCTGCCAAATGGCTGTGCCGCGATTTTATCCTTGGATATTTCGGCAGTAAGGTGTCCAGCGCTCAAAAGGGGTATCAGGAATTTGTAAACGCGCTTGTTTCAGAGGAATATGAAAGCCCACTGGAGCAAGTCGTCAGTTCAACCTTGCTGGGCAGCGCTGACTTTATTGCCTATATCAAAGATAATTTTATATCCGCCAAAGAGCCGGACAAGGAGCTGCCAGCGCTAAAAGAATTGGTACCAAAGGCATCCATGCAGGACATATTTAAGACAGTGGAGTCGGCTTTTCCCCAAGATGAGGCGTTGGCCAGAAATCTAAAAATGTATCTTTGTCAGAAATATACCGGCAAGAAACTAAAGGACATCGGTATGCAGTTCAGCATTGGAGAATCCGGAGTATCACAGTCTTGCCGACGTGTAGCACAAACGATAGAAAAAGATAAGAAGTTGAAAAAAAAGATTGATCGATTAGAACAGCAAATTTATATGTCAAAAATGAAGACCTGACCCCTTTGTTTTCTCCCTAACGAATTTTAGCTGGCACTGAATTTTCGATGGGATACAAGGATTTCAGCCGGCTTATTCTATCAGGGCGTGATCATCGCCGGTATCGGTTTTATCGTGTCGACTAAACTCTACCAGCGCTATATCGCCAGCCACCTGGGAGTGTTTCATTTCGCCACACCGATAATCGGTGTCATCTTCAGCAACATCCTTTTGGGTGAAGGCTTCTCCCCGGGCTTGATCGGCAGCATGATTTTGGTGGCTCTGGGCATTGCGATCGTAAATCTTTCGAGTTGACGCACGAGAAGCACCTGCATTCTGGATAGAAATTTAACGTAAACTCCGTTCCCCCTGTTAAAAAAAATGCCTGAACTCTTAGCTTCGAACAAAGCGACTGAACTGGTGAATTCGCTGCTGGGCAATGGACCTTGGCAATGTCAGGCCTTCGGGGCCGGGAAATTTTCCCAAACCTTCCTGGCCGGGGCTGAAGACGGGGAGCAGTTTGTTCTCCGGGTTGCACCCCCTGGTAGCTTGTTACAGCTCTTTTACGAATACCGGATGATGTGCCAGGAACCGGGCATCCACCAGCGTATTCTGGCGGAAACTTCAGTTCCAGTCCCGCCGATCATCGCGCATGACTTTTCACGCCGCCTGATAGATCGGGACTTTTTGATCATGCCACGGCTTGAAGGCCAACCGCTCAGTGATATGACTCTCAGCCCTACCGCAATGGATCGCGCCTTTCGAGAATGGGGTCGATATGTAGCGGAGATTCACCAAGTTGTTGATCCGGACAATCGATTCGGTTATCTCGGGGAGCATCGATGCATGGCGCCTCAGGACACGTGGCGCGAGGCTTTTGAGGTGATGTACATCAAGGAGCTGGCAGACATTTGCAGCTGCGGCGTCTATTCGCGCGAACAGGCCGACGAGGCGATGGTGCTTTTGGAGGACCATCTGGATATTTTCGAATCCTGTCAGACGTCAAGGCTGTGTCACGGTGATTTGTGGGTGACGAATCTCCTCGTGAAACCTGACGGCGATGTCACGGGCCTCATCGATTTCGATCGTGCCTGCTGGGGGGATATCGAATGGGACATGGCGATCGCAGAGTACTGCGGGATCACCCGCCCGGCGTTCTGGGAAGGCTATGGCCGGACTCTCAATACGCATTCGGGCGAAGCCGCCGTCAGACGTCTTTTCTATCTGCTTTATGAGCACCAAAAATACATCGTGATCTCGATGAGCTCGAGACGCAATGACCCCGAGCGCGCTCGCCGCTACGCACAAGAATGCCTTTTGATCATGGAACGTTTCAGAAAGAGCGGTCGCCCCATTTTTTAGCCGGTATGTCTTTCTTCAAACTTATCTCTGGCCTATGCGAGACGGGAGAATCGCCTCTTAGACTCGGGGAAATCAACCCCCATGGCAATAGCGACAACCAACCCAAAAACGCCGGCCGAAAGAAAAAGCCAGGGCATCGGTTCTATCTGAAGCGTACAAGGATTTCCCGATAAGGTCATTACAATCGCCCCGACAGGTACGCAGGCCAATGCAAGCCACTGGTAAACTGCCAGCCCGCCGAGCCTAAGCGTCTGGGATTCACCGCGGTAAGATTCCTCAATAAATCTACCTATTCCACCCAGCAAAAGGAAACCTCCAATGACGACGGGCATGGGAGCCGCCAGAATCCATACTCGCACGAGAAGCGCTCCCAGAACGATATTGTAAAGAATTGAATAAAGTTGTGTTGGATAAATCGGACGGTTTCCAAGATGCGACAGGTAATTCACACGCGAACGTTCATGTGAAACCACTATTCCATGACCGGGGGGGCATTCCCGACCATGGCAGCAACCCTGCACAAGACATCTGAGTCGCCCGATGGCCTGGACATACGGACCTGCCACAGCAAAAGCTCCCGCCAGCTGCCATCCGTCTGCTCCGATTACGATCGAAAACGAAAGACCCAGACAGCCTCCGAAAAGCCCGCCGTAAAAACCAAAGGGCCGGGAAAGTTTTGATGAACCCTCCAGAGCCTGGCCCCACAACCCGGCTCCAACAAGGGTTGAAAAACTCACCAGAAAGACGTACCAGATCTGTTCCGGGCCTGCCAGGTGAGCCACTATAAAGAAGCCGGTGAAGCCGCCGATGCCGACATAAAAGCCATGGTTTATAATCCTGACCCGGCCAACCTGCCAATCATGCCACGAGTTTGCAAACCATTCAGTCAATTGTAGGATTTTGCACCAGATAAATTGCCGCTTGAGTACAGCTATAAATACAAATACTGCACTGCAAATATCAAGAATTGAATGCATACCGGTTGTAATGCAACTTAATGAAATAATACCGGCCACAAAATACCAAATAAATGAATATTTGAAAGTCCTGGCATAAAGCCATGCGGAAAGCAGCGCCCACAGGACATGAAAGGCCGGTAAAGCACCTGCAGGTCCATCCATTGAACGTTCTATCATCAGGATTTGACCGAGAACGGTGGATGGAATAAAAGGCCGCGGTGTTGCCTTGAATGGCAGAAGGAGAAAACACAAGAGTCCGATTACGGTTGCCCAAATCCCCATGAGCATGAAGTTGCGGAGATCAATACGGCGTTTCACCAGGAGAGGGACCATAATCACAAACAGGTAAGTGAATGCATAAATCAGCTCCGTCCATTCAACTACGGATATGGACCGCTCGAAAGTAAAATAAGTGTCAATTGCATCGGGCATTGGCCCGAGAATAATAACCGCTTCATATAGAATAAGCCAGGGAAGAAAAACCAACAAATAGGCTGAGATCCGATCAGACCAGGTCGGTGGTCCATTTACAGCCGGTGGGAGGCGGATTGCTGTCTGCCATGAGTTCGTTCCGAGCCGGTTTTTCATGTCCATTCGCTCGTAGCCGATCACAATCGCTGCTGAACAAAGGGCAACTGTCGGCGTCACAATCCAGAGGCCTGCCGCAGAACCTGTAAAGATGGCGTAGCCCGCGACCAGCATCGTAAACCCCGAATAAATTGGGTGGGGGATTATTGCGTAAATATCCCTGGATACAAGCCTTTCGGGTGGAAAGGCATTCATCGGCAGCCCCTTGCCATATTTTATAATGGCTCTCCAACCGCAAAACATGATGAAAAAACCCGATACCATCAGAAGCGAACCGATAACCGGTGAGATTAGCGTTGGGAAGCCTCGAATCGCCTCATCCAGTTTTTTTTCCCAGACCACAAGGCAAACCGGTAAGACAATCACGAACAAAAAGCCGTACAAGATTTTTCCACTGATAATTTTCGCAATTTTTCTTTTAGAATTGAACGATCTCATGTATGGTCCATCCCGCATGCGTTATTCCATTAAGCGTGACAACGCTTGAACTGAGCCACTTGCGTTCATGCATATTTACAATTTTTTCCGGGAAAACTGTTCGGATGCCCGGTATTTTCGATAGTGCGGTAGCTACGATAGGGCCCTCTCGCAGGACATAAAATTGTTTGTGCTGGAGTGTGCCTTCCTCCCAATGGACCCCATTTTCGGACACCGTAGCGCCTTCGATTTTTTTGCCGTTTAGATAAAGCACTCTTAGTGGCTGGGAGCCGCTCCACACGACCCAGACGATATAGATATCTTTTGAAATAAACCGTCCCCATTTGAGTTCCTCAATTGGGAGTCTCCATGGTGGGATCGTCAAGTCCAGTTTTTCAGCGTACCCCAATCCCGCCAAATCTGAACCTGAGCGTTTTAATCGCACCTCGGATAACGGGAATCGGGCATTCCAGATAACCGAGCCAACATCGTTCTCAAATAATTTGAGTGCAGGCAGACTGGATCCAATATTCTGCCATTTTCCTGCGCAGCCCAGGTTTTCGGATTCCCACACGACACAATCACCGGAAATTTCAGGCAGGCGTTCTTTTAGCAAAGATGTCCCGGATGTTAAATTGTCACCGTCAAAATCAAGAAAGCTTGCATATGCCAGGCCCAATGACTTCCAATTCAGTTTCGCACTGTATCCTATGAAGGCTTCGCCCTTTTCGCTCACACAATCCAAGTACCATTTTTGGAGGCAGAAGGAAGAAGTGTTATTCTCTGCAGACCTTATCATTTTATTCAGGGTACAAATTCATAAACGTGCAAATACACAATAACCTGTCTATCTCAGGCTTTGGTGCTGTTATCCTTAACGTTTATACTTATTTTCGCACATCAGCCGTAAAATTACAAAGGTATAATATATAAGTAATTGTAATTTATTAATATATTTCTCTAAACGGATAAGTGGAATAATAGGGGACGAATGGGGGGACATTGACTATATTGGCTGAATAAAAATACCAACGCTTAATTCATTTTCTATATGTATTTGGAATTAATAATAATTTGTCCAAGACCGACTCTTTCCTTACCGGAACTGATTTTTGAAATACATAGTTTGTCAATTTGACTTAAAAGTTGATAATCTCAGCATAACATCTTAAATACTGGTATAAAGCAAATATAGTAAGTCAATAAGGTATTGGAATCTTATAAGAATGTAACATGAACACAGTATAAAGTTATTAGGAGGAATTTACCATGCCGACAGTATTCAATGTGACTCAACTGGAGTTTAAAACAAGAAAATCACCAATTCCTGAATTTTCCTGGAAATCAAGTCCGCGATTGGCAAAATTAGTCAATGCTGAAGATTTCGAGTTTGATATCCGTTCGTTGGATCCAGGCCGATTTTCTTTTCCATACCATTTTCATAGAAATGCAGAAGAACTCTTTTTGATCATTGCCGGCAAGGCAATGTTACGCACACCAGAAGGATTTTCGGAAATCAGTAAAGACGATGTAATTTTTTTTGAAAAGGGCCCCTCCGGTGCTCATCAACTCTATAACCACAGCAATTCCGCATGCGTATATTTAGATTTGAGAACTTCGGCAGGGATTGATATTTGTGAATACCCGGATTCAAACAAAGTCAACATTCTCCCCTATATGGAAATCTATGAATCATCAACGCGAGTAGATTATTACAAGGGTGAAGATAATGTGAAGGCGCGATGGCCGGATCACATTGTCAATAAAAGCTGATTCTATTTGGGAAAATCCTGTATCCGGTTCAAGCAGATTGAAGACATTCCGCTTGAAGAAATAGGAAAAATCATCAGCAGGACGTCCGTAAACGACTTCATCAAAAGATATAAGGAAACTGTAAACAGGTGAATATAGCCTGAATTTTTGGAGAAAAAATCAGAATGAAGGCGGTAATTTTCGATATGGACGGAGTAATGACAGACTCCGAGCAATTGATAAACGAGGCGGCTATCGTCTGTTTGCGCGGGTACGGGATTAATCCTGAACCCTCTGATTTTCTCCCTTTTACAGGAATGGGTGAAGATCACTATATCGGTGGCGTCGCCCGGAAGTATGGATTGGCATATCTACCGGAAATGAAAGCACAAGTTTACGAAATATACTTCGGTTTAATTTCCGGCCGGCTGAAAGCTTTTCCGGGGTTGCATGACCTTCTGCGAAAATTAAAAGCCCGGCAGATCCGCCTGGCGGTGGCGTCCTGTGCGGACCGCGTCAAAATAGAAGCGAATCTGAAAGCGATTGAGGTTGAAACAGCCGGGTTTCAAGCGATTTTGGCAGGAGACGAAGTCCGGAATATGAAGCCCGCCCCGGATATTTATCTGGCTGCCTCCGAAAAGTTAGGCGTTAGGCCGAGCGATTGTTGTGTGATCGAGGATTCCATTAATGGGATTCAAGCTGCCAAAGCGGCCGGTATGCGGTGCGTTGCCGTTGCGCAGAGTTTCCCGGAATCCGAATTGCTTGCCCTAGCTCCGGATTGCGTCCGTCAAGGCCTTAAAGATATATCACTGGCAGATTTAATCTCTTAACGGACTGAAAGGATTTCAACGCTCGGCAGGCTGCCATAAAAGAACAGGGTGCTATGGATGTCTTTGCCTGGGTTCTTATCTTAAATCTCATTTTCACCTTCTATGTTTGACCCGCAACTGTTCCTTGTCTTCGAGTTTGAGGAAAATTTTATCCGGATATGTGATCAATTATAGTCTGCCTCACCGCAAGCGGCATCTTCCACTGGCGGATCAGCGGATAAATCTAAAATTTTCCATCTAAAGCTTTCAGAATTTTCACCGATAAAGATAATGCTGTAGTCCATTTTATCGCAGATGTAATTGGATGCCATCTTTAAACTGTTTCAGCAGGCCGATGGATCAACAAACAGAAGATAGGGCGGCAGCGGCCTGGGCTGGTTGATTTGTGAACAACTGGCAACTCTGATGGGAAGGTAGATTTGGGCTGCTGCTCCAGTAGACATCGACAGGGAGCTTCGCTTCATGGTGTGGTTTGAAAACTTTGAACAAAAATTATCTGAAGGCCGTGACACCAATTGCTCAGAAGAAAAAGCGTCCGCCGGCGAGATTAGGCCGCCATTACCGCAATCAGAGAAAATACCCCAATCGGTGCGTCTGCTTATCGCCGAAGATAATCCAGTAAATCAAAAGTTGATCAAGGCGATGTTGACCGATGCAGGCTATCAGGTTGAGTTGGTCAATAACGGAAAGGAGGCTGTCGAATGCTTTTGCGCATTTTCTGAACACTTTGATATGATCATTATGGATGTTCAGATGCCTGAGATGGATGGACTGGCGGCAACCAAAAGGATAAGGGCTGAGGGCTTTGATCAAATACCGATTATTGCCCTCACGGCGCATGCCATGGAAGGTGACCGGGAAAATTGTCTCGCCGCCGGTATGAATGACTACCTTACCAAGCCGATTAGGAAACAAATCGTTATTGAGTTGATCCATCATTGGGTATTGAAGAGGAATGGTTCATGAACTTAGATACCTTAGCTGAAGAATTGGGATTGGACAGCGATGAGTTTTTTGAAATCGCGGAATTATATGTTGAGACTTGCGCTGCGGATTTTTATCAATTGCAATCCGCTATTAAAGCAGCAAATGCAGAACTTATAGCCGGCGCCGCCCATTCAATTAAAGGGGCCTCGGGCAATCTAGGATTTGTCAAAGCTTATGAGGCGGCCGGAAGAATTGAAACCCGGGCCCGCGACGGCAGCCTGGCAGGGATTGCACAAAAAGCCGATGAACTGAAAAAAGAATTGGATCAGGTCAAAATTCTGGTTGAGAAGTAAGGTTGGCAACGATGGCAATTCTAATCGTAGAAGACAATAAGGTCTCAGCGCGGTTCATTGAGATAATTCTCCAAAAGGATGAACATCAAACGGTGACGGCAAACGGTGCCGAAAATGCATTGGAGATCTTGGCAGACAGGACTGACGTTGAGCTTATAATCTCTGACATCGTTATGCCTGGAAAAGACGGCATCGAACTCATTCAAGAGATCAGAGACAATCCCTCATGGGCAAATATACCGATTATAATGTGTTCCTGTTTATTGGATGTGACAACCGTTAAAAAAGCGGCTAAATCAGGCTGCAATCACTACTTGATAAAACCGATTAGAAAAGCTGAATTGCTCAAAAAAGTTAATGAAGCCCTGGGAGCTGAGACCAGCGGCGATCGGATTTGAAAATCTTCGCTCAGGGAAGAAAATGGGTACGTTGGTGCAGAAAGAAAATGGTGACTAGGCCAATCGTTAGCGGTTTTAATCCCCTAAACCCTTAAACCTTTTTCTGACAACATAATGTAAGTTACAGAAGGTGTCAGGTGTCAGTGTTCAGGTGTCAGGATTCAGCACCTCGGTTTCCTGACACCCGAAACCTGACACCTGAAACCTAAAGCCCACAAACGACGCCATCGCTGCCCAATCGGGGCCACTTTTTCCAGCGCGTTCTCGGAATAAGTCTAGTTCCTTGGTTGGAAATTAGCCAGCTTTTTCCCTAAATCCTCGGCCTCCTGCATCAGGCTTTGATTGGATGCAATCTCACCGGGTTGTTCGGCACTGCCATAAACCATCCCCACTATGTCGGCGCCGACATATCGGGAAGCATCCTGAAAGGTTCGCAGGGCATTGATACAGCCGGATTTGAATGGATCCGAGTCCCCGTAGCTCATGGCGATGGCTATCTGTTTGCCGACGAAAACATCTTTGCCGAATGCCAGCAGCCCAAAGCAGCGATCCAGGCATAACTTGGTCTGGGCCGACATGGAGAACCAGTACACCGGGCTGGCGAAGACCCAGGCATCAGTTGCGAGGAGCTTATTATAGATCGGCTGCATGTCGTCATCGATTACGCAACCCTTGCTGTCGGGCTTCTGGCAGGCATAGCAGGCCTGGCAGGGTGCGATGTTCTGGCCGTGAAGATAGACTTGCTCCACATTTGCGCCGGCGGCTTCAGCACCCTCGACGATCTTTTTGGCCAACGTTGTACTATTGCCCTTTTTGCGTGGGCTTCCCAGCAATACCAGCACCTTTTTTGAATCCGATTTATCAGTCATAAGTCCCTTTTGTAATAATTTAGTTGTTTGAATAATTTAGGACACAGATTTCCACAGAATTTCTCAGATTTATAAATGTTTATGAACTAGTGTTTCCCGTCCTGGTGCAATTCAGGGGATCTTTAGTTCACGCTGAGTGCCATAAATATATCTGTGCAATCCGTGTTTATCCGTGTCCTCATTTACGAATAACGAATAACTAATAACAAATAACTGTTTTCCCTATTTCAATTGCGCAGCGCTCTTAATCACGACCGGTTCAGCAGGAACATCCCGAAATCGGCCCCGGGTTCGTGTTTGAACGGCCGAAATGGCATCCACGGTCTTCAGCCCTTCGACGACCTTGCCGAAGGCTGCATATCCCCAGCCCTGCTGAGTTTTGCTTCTGAAATTCAGAAAATCATTATTTTTAGAATTGATAAAAAACTGGGCTGTGGCACTGTGGGGATCGCCGGTGCGGGCCATGGCGATAGTACCCCGCTCATTTTTGAGGCCTTTATCAGCTTCGTTTTTAATGGGCGGGCGTGTGGTTTTGCGTTTCATATCAGCCGTAAAGCCGCCGCCCTGAATCATAAAATCGGGAATCACCCGATGAAAAATCGTGCCGTTATAATAACCTGCATCGACGTAGCTCAAGAAATTTGTTACGGTCTCTGGAGCTCTATCCGGATAGAGCTCCAGCACGATTTTACCTTTGGATGTATCCAAAACGACTTTCGGATTGATATCTTCGGCGGTCGCGATACCACTCAGTAAAATTAAGCTGCACAGAAAAATTAGCGTTGAAACAACCTTAGTTTTCATAATATCTCCTTACTCTTTTGGCTGGAATGCTTGGAGGCTATGAGGCTGGAAAGTTATGAGCCGGAGGGCTGGAATGATGGGAGGCGATAAGGCCGGAAAGCTATGTTTTGTCTCAGCATCCAAGCTTTCCGGCCTCCAAGCTTCCTGGCCTCCTGGCTTCCTGGCTTCCTGGCTTCCAAGCATTTTTGTTTTTCGTCATTTACCATCTTTAGGCCCGGACGCCAATCCTTTTTTGTCCGTATTTGTCCGTCACCAGCTGTTGCATGTCCCGGCTGCGATGGCAGGCCACCAGGTGCCCGGGATGCACCGGTTCCAGCAAAGGCTCCTCGTTTAGACAACGGTCGATCGCAAAGGGGCAGCGCGTGTGAAACCGGCAGCCGGGCGGGGGGCTGACGGAACTGGGGACATCGCCGGACAATACGATGCGTCGCGGCTTGCCTTGGACGTCAGGCGTCGGGATGGCCGACAACAGGGCCAGGGTGTAAGGGTGTACCGGGTCTGAAAAAATGTCGCCGGTATCAGCAATTTCGACGATTTTGCCCAGATACATCACTGCCAGGCGGTTGCTGATATATTTGACCACCAACAAATGGTGGGTGACAAACATGTAAGTTAGATTTAGTCGCTGCTGCAGTGACTTGAGCAGATTTAATATTTGGGATTGAACGGATACATCCAGCGCCGAGGTCGGCTCATCCAGTACGATGAACTCCGGGTCCGTTGCAATCGCCCGGGCCACGGCAATCCGCTGACGCTGGCCGCCGGAAAACTCGTGGGGATAACGCAGCAAATGGTCCCGGGTCAACCCCACCAGATGCAGCAGATCTATCACCCGCTGCTCGAGTTCCCGGCTTCCCAGGCGAAATTGGGTTTTGATGGGCTCGGCGATAATGTTTTTAACGAGCATCCGGGGATTCAGCGAAGTTGTCGGATCCTGAAAAACCATTTGCAGTTTGCTGCGAATCCCCAATCGTTTCAGGGCCGATTTGCGGGTGGTCGCGATATCAACCGGCGCTCCTTTGCCTGCGTTTTGACCGTGATAATAGACATGTCCGCCGCTGGGATCGTGCAGGCGAATAACGGCCTTGCCGGTCGTCGTTTTGCCGCAGCCGGATTCTCCAACCAGTCCCAAGCATTCGCCGCGATGAATATCCAGATCGATACCGTCGAGCGCCTTGACGGTTGCCACCTCATGCCGCAACACTCCGCCCAGAACCGGGTAGTATTTTTGAAGACTTTTCAGTTCCAGAATCTTATCCACACGGGTTCCTCTAAACACAAAAACATTGAAGCCAATCTGTTAAATACTTGAACCCCAAAACATGCAAACCAGTAGGTGTTATTGGTTATTTGTTATTCGTTATTAGTTACTGGTCGGCGCCGGGATTAATACCTTTCGGCTGACAAAATAATAAATGATATTATTCCTTCCAGCCTATTAACAAACAACTAAAAACGAACTTTCCTTCTGTCATCAATTTTCTGACTTAAATTCCTACGACTCACGGTAATATTACCAATAACAATTAACCAATAACGATTGCGCCCTCTGTCTTCTGATTTCCGACTTCTGTCATCTGTCATCTGTCCTCTGTCCTCTGACTTCTGTCATCTAACCTCTGACATCTGACCTCTGCACCCTGTCATCTGTCTACCGTCATCCATTCACCCAATAACACGCCACCGGATGCCCCGGTTTTACTTCTTTCATTGCCGGAAACTCCCGGCGGCAGATGTCCATGGCATGTGGGCAGCGTGGGTGAAAGCGGCAGCCCGGCGGCGGCGTTACAAGGTTCGGTACATTGCCTTCGATGCTTTGCAGCTCATCGACTTCTTCAAATTTCGGTACGGCATCCAGCAGGGCACGGGTATATGGATGCCGCGGATCTTCAAAAAGATCTTTGACACCGGCCACTTCGCACAGGTTGCCGGCGTACATCACGCCCACCCGATCGCAGGTTTCCGCCACGACCCCCAGATCATGCGTGATTAACAATATCGACGATATGACTTCTGCTTTGAGCCGGTTCAGCAGCTCCAGAATCTGCGCCTGAATCGTCACATCCAGATTGGAGGTGGCTTCATCGGCAATCAGCAGCACCGGATGGCAGGCCAGTGCCATCGCAATGACAACGCGCTGTTTCATACCGCCCGAAAGATTGTGGGGATACTGGTTGACTATCTGGGATGAGTTGGGAATTCCCAGCTGATCGATAATGTCGACCGCTCGCCGCCAGGCCTCTGCTTTCAGTTTTTTTTGCCAGAGTTTGAGCAGCGGCAATTTAGAGAGAATCCGCAGGCGCAGGTCAACGGGATTTTTCGCGCCGATCCGGTATACGGTCCGCAATAAGCTATTCAAAGGACTAAAATTATGACTAGCGGGGTTCTCCAAGTGTTCGAGAATGGCGGCACACATCTCTTTTTTCTGGTGAAACAAAAAACTCTCCGAAATCTGATCGCCGATGCTCATGGTTGGATTCAGGGCCGAGTTCGGCTCCTGAAATATCATGGAAATGCGGTCGCCGCGCAGGCTCTGCATCGTGGCCTCGGATTGTTGGAGCAGATCGATGCCGCTTTGCCGGTTGGCGTCATCCAAATAGACAATGACTTTACCGCTTTCGATCCGACCCGGTTCCTGCACGATCCGCATAATGGATCGCACGGTAACGCTCTTGCCGCAGCCCGATTCTCCCACCAATCCGAAAGTGGAGCCATGATCCACCACCAGGCTCACCCTGTTCAGGGCCTTGACTACCCCTTCGTAGGTGTAGAAATTAGTAACCAGATCGGTTGCTTCCAACAAACGCGTCATTTACAGATTCCTTTGATGAGCGCTTCGTTTGATGAGCGCTTTGCTTGAAGAGCGCTTCGCTTGAGGAGCGCTTCGCTTGAGGAGCGCCTCGCTTGAGGAGCGCTTCGCTTGAAGAGCGTTTCACTCGAGGAGCGTTCCACTCAAGGGGCGCTTCGCTTGAGGTTAGAGCCAGAGCATAGAGACCAAAGCGCCAAGCGGTAAATATTGCCCTGATCACTTGCAATTAATTTCTATCTTCAATCATCAGTTTAAATCCGCAATCCGAAATCCGCATTCCGCAATCATGGAATTCCCTTTATATTTTGACCTTTCAGCTTTGAGCTTTCAGTTTATCTGCTTTGAGCTTTCAACCTTCCATCGATCCGAAATCCGCAATCCGAAATCCGCAATCGAATCATCTTCTCCTGAGCTTGGGATCAAACGCATCCCGCAGGGCGTCGCCGATCAAATTCCAGGCCAGCACGAACAGGACAATGCAACCCCCGGGAATTACGATGGCAAACCAGAATTTCAAGGGATCTCCCGGCGGACCTACGATATAGTTGCGGGCCAGGGCCACCATCTGTCCCCAGTCAGCAAACCCTTTGGGCGCGCCTAAACCCACAAAGCTCATAAAAGATGCCGTTATGACCATGGATCCCATATCCATGGAGGCCATGATCAACACCGGATAGATCGCGTTGGGCAATATGTGGCGCAGGATAATTTTAAACTCGGACACGCCCATGGTTTTGGCGGCATGGACGTAATCCTGGTCCCGCAGGGTCAAGATCTCCGCCCGGATGACCCGCACGTACCAGCGCCATTGCACCATGGCCAGCGCAATCATGATTTTATCCAGGCCCCTGCCGAACGCCACGACAATCGCCATGGCCAGCACCAGCGTGGGGATGGCCCACATGACGTCCGTAATGCGCATCAGAATTTCATCGATGATGCCACCGAAATAACCGGCGACCGCACCCAGCGAAACGCCCACGAATCCGGCAATCAAAACGACAAACAGCCCAATTTTAAAGGCGGTGCGCGTTCCCCAGACAACCCCGTAGAAGATGTCGTATTGACCCGCGGTGGTGCCGAAAATATTTTTATCACTGGGGGGTTTAGGTGTCGGTGAAAAACCTTTATGGGGCATCAGATAGGGATTGTGAGCATATTTCGGCGGTGCGATCTGGGGGGCCAAAACGGCCACTGCAACAAAAAATATCAGCAGCGAAAATCCGATGATTGCCGATGGGTTCCGGAAGATCCGGTAAAGCGTAAATTTAAATTCACGCAGTCGTGGATGAGGCTGAACCATAGCGAGTTGTCCAATGACTTATGGCTAATGACTATTGAATAATGAATAATGAATAATGAATAATTATGGAGGTCGCTCCGCTCCGTCGTTTAATGATTATAAAATCGATAGCATACATTAATTATTCATTTCTCATTATTCATTAGTCATTTACGAAAGTCTGATCCTCGGATCGATATACGCATACATAATATCCAAAACCAGGTTGGTGAACACAAACACTATTCCCATAAACAGGCAGATGCACATCAGCACCGGGATATCCAGCTGGACGGCGGATTCCGCCAGCCACCAGCCGATCCCGTGGCGGTTGTAGACCACTTCCACGGCGATGCTGCCCTCCATGGACATGGCCATCAGCTGTCCGGCAACGGTAATTACGGGCAGCAGCGCATTGCGACGGGCATGCTGGATGTAAACGGTGCGATTATCGGCTCCCTTGGCCCTGGCGGTAATCACATAGTCCCGGGAAAGCTCCTCGATCATTCCCGAACGCATCACCCGCATGTTCAATGCCACCACCACGATCACGTAAGTCAAGATCGGACAGATCAGATGGGCCAGCGCATCCAGGGTGATATCCAACTTGCCGTTCAAGATCCCGTCAATGGTGTATAGTCCGGTGTAGCTGGTGTAGGTGTCCGGGTTATCAATGATGTACATACTCAGCTGATCACTGAGAACTCCAGGCGAAAGTACCTGGAAATAGCCGTAAAACACCATGAGCAGTACCAGCGCGAACAGGAAGGTGGGCAACGACCAACCCACGATCGCTAAAATCCGGGTGGTGTGATCGATCCACCGGTCCCGGTGGATTCCCGACAAGGTACCCAGCCAGATACCGAAAAAAAGTACGATCGGGGCGGCAAACAGGTTCATCTCCAGGGTGACGGGCAGATAGATCCAGAAGGCTTCCCATACCGGGCGGGAAGCCACCACCGACCAGCCCAGGTTGCCCTGAAAGACTTCTTTCATCCAACGAAAATACTGGATATAAACAGGATCATCGAGTCCAAATTGTTTGATGATTTTGGGGATGTCCTTGGCCTGTTGGGGCGAGGAAACAAAGGCGGCAGCCCGCCTTTCCGGGCTGAAAGTCATCAGAATGCCGAAAAGAAGCACCGATACGCCGAATAAAACAAGTATCAGTAAAAGCGCTCTGCGGGTGATGAAGGCTAGCATAATGGTTAGATGGTATTAACTTTTATGGCAGAAAAGACCGAAAACAATTTGCTAACTCTTTAGCAAGCAATGACAGTTTCAGGGTTCAGGGGTTCAGGGTTCAAGGTTCTCAAGGTTCAGAGGTTCTGGATTCTGAGATTGAAAATACTTTTCTACGCGCTTTGGGCTTCCGAGGTCTTAATGTCGTTGCTGGCGCCAATTTTAGAATTTGGATTTTGGATTGCGGATTTAAGGTATCGCTTTGCTCTATCTTTTTAATTTATTTGACCCGTCGCAGACGATCCTTAAATCCAAATTCTAAAATCCAAAATCCCAAATATTCCTTAAAAGCATTGTCCTTTGAACCTGCCAACCTCTGAACCTTCAAACCTCTGAACCTAACAACCTCTGAACCTTTGAACCTTCCAACCTCTGAACTACCTACTGTTTAGACAATCTTTTCAAAATTTCATTGTCATCGGTAAACATGGCATTGGGCACGAAACCCTTGACATAATCGCGGTAAGCCCTCACGACAATCTGCTGATAAAGCGGCACGCCGATGGCGTCTTCATACCAGATTTTCTGGAGCCTGGCATAAATTTCCCGCCGCTTTTCGGCATCAGCCGTTGCGATGCCGGCATCCACGAGTTTATCTATCTCATCGTTTTTCAGGGCCATATATCCGCCGTAATAGCCGTTTGAATGCATAAACGGATAGACAAAGTTATGCGGATCGGCGTAGTCGGCCCCCCAGCCGCTCAAGAACAGCGGGTACTGGAAGCTTCGAATTTGCACGATATAATCCTTCCACTCCACATTGCGCACGTCGATGCGAAACTTCGGGTTGAGGGACATGATGTTTTCGGCCAGCATGTGAGCCGCTGATTCCCGCATGACGTTGCCGGTATTGTGGGTGATGATCATTTTGAACCCTTTTTCCCAGACCTGGCCGCCAAAGGCCTTTTTCAAATACTCGGCCGATTTTTTCAGATCAAACTCGTAAACAGGAACATCGATGTGATAAGGAAGTCCTTCCACATTCGGGCTGCTGGGCATCACCACCAGACCGTTGAAGACATCCTGTTTGTAGGTTTCACGGTCAAAGGCATGCAAAAAGGCTTTGCGAACGTTGACATCGGCAAAAAAGTCTGACGGAATACCGTCGCCGTCCAGCTTGCCGCTGCCGATATTCGGGTTTCCGGTTGGATTGATATTGCGGCAAAACATGGCCGCCGTGTAGCCCAGCTGGGGAACCTCGTAAATTTTCAAACCTTTCATGGCTTTGACTTCCGGCAAATAGGTGGTATCCACGACCACGCGATCCGCATCGCCATTTTGCAGCATCAGTTTGCGGGTGCTCCATTCTTTCACATACTTGACAATACCGGTTCTGATCTGAGGTTTGCCTCCCCAGTAATCGTCGAATCGCGCAAAAACGAATTGTTTGGCAGGTTCCCAACTTTTCAGTTTATAGGGTCCGGTGCCGTTCTCAATTTTTTGCAGGGGTTCATGACCGGGGGAAGGATTGTTGTATTTGGCCGCGTTTTTGATATCCCCGTCCCAGCAACCATTGGCGATGGCCCACTCTTTGTCCACCACCGACGATGCTGTATAGCATAGGATACTCATCAGCGGCGGATAAGCCTTCGGCAGATGCAAGATGACCTTGTCTCCCTGGGCCTCCACTGATTTGTCGATGGTATCGAAAATTCCGTCAATGATCTTGCCGTCGCCGTCGCGGGTCGATCCGCTGCCGGTGAGCGCTTCCAGCAGCATCCACATGGGACCGCCGTCCTGGTCCACAATCATATTGCGCTTGAATGAATAAACCACATCCTCCGCCGTCAATTCACCGCCTGCATGAAATTTCACCCCCTTGCGAATGGTGAAGGTATAGGTTTTCCCATCGGCCGAGATTCCGCCGTTGGCCACCGAAGGCACCTCGGCCGCCAGCAGCGGCACATAGGTTTCGGTGGAAGATCCATCAAAAAAAATCAGAGTTTCGTACATGTTCCAGATCCGCATGGATCCGGCAACGTCATAAGATGTTGCCGGGTCGATGGTCTGGACCGTACGATAGTCGGCCAGCACGAAGGTATCGGGGTTCTTGACCTGGGCCCCGGTGTTCACGGCAATTAGTGCCACCAACAAACATCCCATAAGACAGATAAGCTTTTTCATAGTCCCTCCTTTCTGCGGTTAGGTAAAATATTATAATTGCAGGTATGATTAAAATAAGCACCAGGCCTTCCGTTGCGTGGCTTTATTTAACAAAACCTAGCATGGCTGGTACCCACAGGGTGATGGACGGAACGTAAATCACCAGGGCCAGGACGACAAACTCCGCCAGGATAAACGGCCAGAGCGCTTTGACCAGTTCGCCTAATTTGAGGCCGCTGACGATCATTCCCATGAACAGGCAGGCGCCCATGGGCGGTGTCATCAGGGCGATGTTAAGATTCACACACATCATGATCCCGAAATGCAGCGGATCAACGCCCAGGTTGATGGCCAAAGGCGCCAGGATCGGCCCCAGGATCAACAGCGCCGGACCGATATCCAGAAACATTCCGACAATGATCAAAAAAAGATTGCACAGCAGCAGAATGACAAATTTGTTATTGCTTATGGCCATAAACATCTGGGCCACCATTTCCGGTACCTGCTGAATCGCCAGAAACCAGGCCAGCACTTTGGCGGCGGAAAGCAGCATGGTGATCACCCCCATGGTCACGGCACTTTTAAAAAAGACCCCATAGAGATCATTGAATGAAAGATTGCGATAGACCACCAGGCCGATAAAAAGTGCCAGCCCGACCGCCACCGCGGCAGCCTCGGTGGGGGTTACGAATCCGCCCAGGATTCCGCCTAAAATGATGGCCGGCATCATCAAAGCCCAAATGGCGCCCCGGGTTCGTGCGGCTAAACTGGACGCCGTAATTTTCTCGGGGTTGGTCGGGTAATTTCGTCGACCGGCCATTATGCGGGTTAATACCATCAAGGCCACCCCGATCATCAGGCCGGGCACGATGCCGGCTGCAAACAGGCCGGCGATGGAAACCTCCATAATCGAACCGTAAAGAACCATGATGATACTGGGCGGAATGATGGGGGCAATTATGGAAGAGGCCACCGTGACGGCCGTGGAAAAATCCTTTCCGTAACCCTGTTTGGTCATGGACGGAATAAAAATGCTCCCCAGGGCGGCAGTGTCAGCCACCGCGGCGCCGGAGATGCCGCCGAAGATAATGCTGGTTACGATATTAACTTGAGCCAGACCGCCTTTTAGTCGACCGAAAAACAGATTGGAGAAGTCCACCAGCCGACCGGTCAGTCCAACCTTGTTCATAATCTCACCGGCCAGCAAAAAAAACGGCAGCGCCAGAAAGGTAAAACTGTCCATGCCGGAGAACATCCGCTGAGCGATCATGGATAAGAAGACTGTATTGTCCGTATAGTAAAAACCGAAAAGAGTGGTCAGTGCAACCACAATCCCCACCGGCACCCCAATGACGGCCAGCGTGAAAAAGGATAACAGGATGAACCCGATCATAAATCCTCCCTGCTTTCAGGAGAAACAAGTCAGTCGGTTGTAGAATTTTCGAGAAGTTTAATTAAACCAGGGCAGCCCTCAATCCGGTGTCTCTGATTTGGGTGCAAACTCCGAAAATATTTTTTTAATGACATTTAAAAAAAGCTGGATCAATGTTAGGGCCGCAGCGGTAGGCACGGCCACCAGAATCCACGACATGGACAGGTGAAAGGTGGAAGCCGTCATCATATTGTTTACGGTCAACAGATAGCCTTGCTTTAAAAGAATTATGAAGAAAAAAGCGACAAGGACGTCCACCACGTAGCTGACAATTTTGGCAATCACAGGGGGCACCAGCTTGGCTATAATTTCGACCTTGATGTGCCGGTCCTGCCGCAAGGCGATATTGATGGCGGTGAAGCCCATCCAAACCAGCAGGTAGCGGGCCACCTCCTCGGTCCACATAAACGGGCTTTGCATGATGTAACGAAAAAACACACCCAGGATTGCCACTAGCGTCATTGTGGCAAAGCACAAGACACAAATGACACCGCAAACTTTCTCGATGATTAAACCAGCCTTATCTGCTAAGGCAACGATATGGGCGGCCTGGGATGTGAGTTCCACAGCTGGTCTCCTTCACCGAAACGCCGACGAACGCTGCTGGATGTTGGTTCCTGGTTATCTGGCAAGAGCAAGAGCTTTTTTTCGTAGCTTGGACTTACCGGACAAGCATAGTGCGTTTTTCAATACAAACCTGTTCGGGATTGGCCGGCGGTTAATAGCCCAGCTTCTTTTCAGCCGCTGCAATAGCTTTCAGCAGGTCATCTACCCATACGGGCTCCATCTGGGTCTTGAGCCAATCCAGGCAAGCCGGTCCGGCCAGTTTCTGGAGGGCACTGATCTGCTCGCCGGTCAGGGCGGTGATTTCCATTCCCTGGTCTTTGAGTTGCGTAAGAGATTCCTGCTCGCGCAGTAAGGCCATGCTCCGGGTAGACAATCGGCCGGCCTTGACCGCATCCCGTAAAATATCCTGATCCGATTTAGAAAGGCCATCGTACCAGCTTTTGTTGCACAACCACAACTGGTAGCCGAACTGGGAATTAGCCAGGGACATGTGTTTTTGCACTTCATAAAGTTTGAAAACGGCAACCACAAACGCGGCATTGGTTTGGCCGTCCGCCACCCCGGTCTGAAGCGAGGTATAGGTCTCCGGCCAGGGGATCGGAACGGCGCTGGCCCCCAGGGCCTTGAACATATTGGCCTGCAGCGGCCCCATGGCCCGGAACTTAATGCCCTTAAAGTCGGCCGGTGTCCGCACGGCGCGCTTGTTGTTGGTAATGGTCAGAAATCCCGAATCCACAATCGCCAGGGCTTTGATGCCGGTCTTGTCAGTAAACGCATCAAGCAGCTTCTGGCCGTAAGGGCCGTCCACCACCTCCCAAGCCACGGCATCGTTTTTAAAAATATAAGGGGCCATCATGACCTGGGCCGGGGGAAAGATGCGCGATAGGGTTACCATGGAAGCTGACGTCATTTGAACGGCATTGCTTTTGACTGCCTGCATAATATCGGTTTCCTTGCCAAGCGTCCCGGAAGGAAAGATTTTAACCTGCAACCGTCCGCCGCTGCCTTTTTCCATCAAATGGGCAAAATTCACCACCCCGGTGGTATAAGCCGCTTTATGGGGATCAGGTTTGCCCAGGTAGGCAAACTTAATCGATGGATCGGCAGACCAGGCCGACCCCAAGGACAAAACCAGTGTCATTACCGAACCGATGAAAAACAGCATACTTTTTTTCATTTTCTTGCCCCTCCTTTAGTGATGATTTTATTGGAAACCACGCCTTGACCGATAACTAAAGCAGGTATTCTTGTCAATATTTATCTTTTGGGTCGGGATTGAATGTTTAAGCAATTTTGAGCGTCGCTCAAGTGCTTGCCTAAGGGTGGGTTTTTGGGGCAGGCTTCAGCCAGAAATTGTGGTGATCAATTTTTACGTGAAGAACCACTAGTCCGGCTTTTAGGCCCTCGCGTTTGTCGGAGAATCTCGCGCATCAAACTGATTCAAGGCATTTAATTTGGTTGACAGCAAATCAATACTTTCCTATTACCCCTTGAATACTCTGTTTAAATTTCAACCCTCCATTCTAAGGCCCTAGCCCCTGGAATGGTTAAAATTGTTTTTTCATGAAAGCTTTTTAAGTCCATTTTAGTTCCTCACAAGTTGGGTGCATTTTAAAAATTTGAATTTGGATTGTAGATTTAAAGAATTCTGTCCGCTCTAAGTTTCTGGACGAAAGGCTCATTATAATCGATAGAGCTCAGCGATTCCATAAATCCGCAATCCGCAATCCGCAATCCGCAATCTAAAATCTCATATTATGACCCACGAGCTCAACGGAATAAAAATGAGGTGATTTCGTAAATTCAGTCTTTGCATATATTCACCCACCAAGGAGCCTGCCATGTACGACACAATCATTAAAAATGCGTTGGTCTTCGACGGCACAGCGTCCCGGCCTTTTGAGGCGGATCTGGCATTGAAAGGCCCAACCATATCTGAAGTCGGTCGCCTTGATCACAGCCGTGCGGCAACAGTGATCGACGCCGGTGGTTGCGCGGTGGCGCCCGGCTTCATCGACATGCATTCGCATGCCGATTTTTCCCTGCCGGTGCAGCCGACCGCCGACAGTCTGCTTCACCAGGGGATAACTTCGGCTGTGGTCGGGCAGTGTGGTCTGTCACCGGCCCCCCTGCTGCAAAAGACCCGGCAGGAGGTCGTGGGGGCCCTCGGCGGCTTTTTCAGCGGTGTGGCCCAATCCTTGCCATGGGACGCCTGGAATTCCTTTGAAGAATATCTGAACTTTTTGGCGCGCAGCCGCGTTTCCCTCAACGTATTGCCGCTGGTGGGCCAGGGCCAGGGGGTCCTCCGGGCATCGGTCATGGGCTTTGCGGCCGGACGCGCCAGTAAAGAACAGATGGAAATGATGAAAGCCGAACTCTGCCAAGCCCTGGATCAGGGGGCGATCGGGCTGAGCACCGGCCTGATTTACCCGCCCGGTTCCTTCACTCCAACCGAGGAACTGATTGAACTGACCCGCATCGTCGGCCGGCGCGGCGGATTTTATTTCAGTCATATTCGCGGCGAGGGAGACACCCTGCTGGAAGCGGTTGCCGAAGCCATTCGCATCGGCCGGGAAACCGGTTCGGCCGTTCAGATCAGCCATTTTAAAGCCGCCCGCCGGAGCAACTGGTCCAAGTCGGCCCAGGCCCTGGAGTTGATCCGCCAGGCGCAATCACAGGGTCTGGACATCACCGCGGATCTATATCCCTACCGCGCCGGCAGCACCAGCCTCAAAACCTTGCTGCCGGAATGGGCCCACGTCGGTGGACCGACCGAGACGCTCCGGCGGCTGTCGGATCCGGCCCAACGCAGGCGGATGACGGCCGACATGCAGTCCGGCGGGTATGCCCGCGGTATAGAATTCAAGGATGTCTTGATTACCTCTTCCCCCCGCCGTGCCGCATATGAAGGCCGCTCTGTTTCCGATTTGGCGGCAACTGCCGGCCGGGACCCCTATGAATGGCTTTTCGATGCCTTGGCGCAAACCGAGTTGGATATGTCCATGGCCGTGTTCGGAATGTCGGAAGCCAACCGCATGCAGGAGATCCAGGATCCCGGGATGATGATCGGCACCGACGGGGTCGGTCTGGCGACGAGCGGTCCCCTGGCCCGGGGGGTTCCCCACCCGCGCAATTACGGTGCCTTTCCCCGGGTGCTGGGGCGGTTCGTCCGCGATCTGAAAGTGATTAAATTGGAAGAAGCCGTCAACAAAATGACTGGGCTGCCGGCCCGCAAACTGCGTCTGGCGGACCGCGGATTGATCAAGCCGGGCCAGGCGGCCGATCTGGTGGTGTTTGATCCGGCCACGGTCGCGGATAAGGCGACTTACGATCAACCGCACCAGTATGCCGAAGGCATCATCCACGTCCTGGTCAACGGCCGGTTCGTCGTGCGCGATGCCGCCCACACCGGTGATCGGCCGGGTAAAATATTAAGGAGGAACTCATGACAGATAAACTGGACCTGCTGATTATCAACGGCCGGGTCATCGACGGGACCGGCAACCCCCACTATGAGGCCGATATCGGCGTGGAAGGCGGAAAAATCGCGGCCATTGCCCGGGATATCAGCCCCGCGGCTGCTGAAAGGGTCATCGATGCCCGGGGTATGATCGTCAGCCCCGGATTCATCGACACCCACAGCCATGATGACGCCTATCTGCTGATCAATCCCCAGTGCGACGAAAAGGTGCTCCAGGGTGTGACGACCGACGTTATCGGCAACTGCGGCTTTTCGCTGGTGCCATTGTCGGACTCCCACCGGGATGATTTCAAAAAAGCTTCGGCCATTATGGGGGGCGGCCATCTGAGTGATGATTTCTGGCAGCTGTCTTCTTTCGAGCAATTCCTGCAGCAGCTGGACAACGCCCGGCCGGGAATCAATGTCGTGCCGCTGGTGGGCCACGCCACGATTCGCATCGCTGTTCTGGGTTACGAGAACAGAGCGCCCAGTGATTCCGAACTGGCCGAAATGAAGCGATTGACGGCCGATGCCATGCAGGCGGGAGCCTTTGGGATTTCCAGCGGCCTGATATATGTGCCGGCCATTTACGCCGCAACCGATGAGATCATCGAACTGGCCAGGATCGCTGCCGGCTTCAGGGGCATTTACACCACCCATATGCGCAGCGAGGGCGACGATCAAATGGCAGCTATCGAGGAGACGCTAAAAATTGCCGCCGAAGCGCAAATCGCCGCCCATATTTCTCATCACAAAATCGCCGGCAAAAACAACCACGGCCAGAGCAGAGAAACCCTGAAGCGGTTCGCCCAGGCCCGGGCCAAAGGCCTGATCGTCACCTGCGATCAATATCCTTACCAGGCCGGCAGCACCTACCTGGCGGCCGCTCTGCCGCCTCACATTCAGGCCCAGGGCGTTCAGGTTTTTGTCGAAAAATTAAAGCAGCCGGAGGTGCGGCAGGCCATCAAGGCCGAAATCGAGACCGGGGACAGCGCCCAGTGGGAAAACCTGCTCAAGGGCGCCGGCTTCGAGAATGTCATCATCAGCGCCGCGCCGCGCCACGCACAGTACATCGGCAAATCCATCGCCCAAATCGCCGAGATGGAGTCCCAGGATCCCTACGATGTTTTTTTCGACCTGTTGATTGCCGAACAGATGGAAGCCGGCATGGTGATATTCATGATGGATGAAGAAGACATCGTCCGAATCATGCAGGATCCTTTGACCATGATCGGCACCGACGGTATACCCGGCTTCGGCTCCAGCAAGGTGCATCCCCGGATGTATGGCACATTTCCCAGGGTTCTGGGGCGCTATGCCAGGGACCAGGGTGTCATCCGGTTGGAAGCGGCCATCCGCAAAATGACGTCCCTGCCGGCCCAGACCTTCGGACTTTACCGCAAAGGCGTCCTACGGCAGGGACTGGACGCCGACATCGTGGTTTTCGATCCGCATTCAATCATTGACAAATCCACCTATGAAAACCCGACACAGTCGCCCGAAGGAATCAGTCATGTCATTGTAAACGGTGAGCTGGCGGTCGATCAAGGCCGGATCAGCGGTACGAGTTCGGGACAGGTTCTGCGGCGCGAGTAGATATCAGGGCCCGGCTGTGGGCCCACTTCAGAGAGATGTTGTAGGTAGTAGCGTTACCATCGGCTTTCAGCTGTCAACCTAATTGCCGGCCCCAAAATGGCCGATTAAATCGAAAAAGAAAAAAACAACGTTAGAATTAAATATCAAATTTTCGCCACGCCGATCTTTTATCGGCTACTAGGAGGCATTTTTGGTCTGGCTCGTAGCAATCCTTGCTTTGCTATTTTTACTGTCCGGTGCAGCTTTGGCCTACGTGGTCGGCGCGGCGGCCGTTATGATCTTTATTGCCAGCGACAATATTCGCTACCTGGCAGTATTGCCCCAGCGCATCTTCAGTCAATTGGATGTGTTCGCCCTGATGGCCATGGTTCTTTTTATCATGACCGGCGAGGTGATGAACCGCACCGGGGTAACCCGCTATTTGATTGATTTTTCCATGTCTCTGGTGGGACGGTTCAAAGGCGGCCTGGGTCACGTCAACATCCTGACCTCCATCTTTTTCGCAGGCGTTTCCGGTTCGGCCGTTGCCGATGCTGCGGCCCTGTCCAACACGCTGATCCCCGCCATGCGGGAGCAGGGATACCGCAACCGCTATGCCGGGGCGGTCACTGCGGCCTCATCCGTCATCGGGCCGATTATCCCGCCCTCGATTATCCTTATTTTCTACGGGGCCTGGATGCAGGTGTCCATCGGCGGGCTCTTTGCCGCCGGGATCCTGCCGGGACTGCTGCTGGGCCTGGCCCTGATGGTGGCCAACGCCATTTTTGCCCACCGGCAAAATCACCCCGGCGGTCGCGGTACCCCAGTGCCGCCCCTGGGTTCCAGTTTCGTAAAATCCATACCAGCCCTGATGTTGCCGTCCATAATATTGGGCGGCATCGTTTTCGGCATCGCCACGCCGACCGAGGCCGCCGGGGTTGCGGTGGCCGCCGCCCTGGTGGCGGGTTTCTTTTACGGCGGTGTCAGTTTCAAAATAGTCTGGCGCTGCATCGAAAGAACCGCCATCCTCACCGGCTCGATTTTCATGGTCCTGGCGGCGGCCGCCTGCGCCGCCTATGTCGGTTCACTGGAGCAATGGCCCCAGCAAATCGCCAGACTGGCGACCGAATCCGGCGTGAGCGGCATCACTTTTTTGCTGCTGATTAATCTGATATTTTTAATCGCCGGGATGTTCATGGATGTGCCTATGGCACTGGCTTTGCTGGTGCCGTTGTTCGGCCCGGCGGCCGTCGCCCAGGGGGTTGATCCCATCCACCTGGGCATCATTTTGTGCCTGAATTTAACCATGGGGCTGATAACCCCGCCGCTGGGAGGATGCCTGATCTTGGTGTCGGCCATTTCGGGCGAAAACTACTGGAGGCTGGCCGGCGCAACCCTGCCCTTTATTATCGTCGAAATTGCCGTTTTGCTAGTTATCACCCTGGTTCCGTCTTTATCCCTGTTTTTACCGGGAGTATTGGGATTTAAGTAAACCAAATGAAAGGAGACCTGACATGCAAAAAACCTTGAACCGCAGTACATTGATCATCGGCTTGCTGTTATTGCTGTTCACCGCGACTTCGGTGATGGCCGGAGGGGAGATCAAACTGGCGCTGGACAGCCCGCCGGATGCCGATAAAAGCGGCACTTACTTTTGGTCCAAAACCTTCGCCGACTATCTGGGATCCAAGGGCCAGAAGGTCAAGCTATACCCCCGGGACGCCCTGGGCGGCGAGGCCGAAAAGCTGGACCAGGTCAGCCAGGGCCTGCTGGAAATATCTAATTCCGACCTGGCCAAGGCCGGCAGTCTGGACCCCACCATCTTCGGTTTTTACCTGCCGTTTCTGTTCGAAGACATGGACCATTTTTTTCGCACGCTGGACAACCCGGATTTGCTGGCTAAAATCAACGCCGGAATCGTCAAACAGGGGGTGCGGGTAATGGCCCTGATCCCCCTGGGCTCCATGACCGGCATTGCCACCAGCAAAAAGTTTATTAAAACCCCGGCGGATTTCAAAGGAATCCGCATGCGGGCGCTGGATAAAAAACAGGCCAAATGGCTGGAAATCTGGGGCGCCAACGCGGTGGTGATTCCCTGGTCCGAAATCTACAATGCCCTCCAGACCGGGGTGGCTGACGGCTATATGAATCCGGCCTTCGTGCCCATCATGTTCAAACACACCGAGGTGCTGAAATATTATTCCGATGTTAAAATGGGACCGTCCCTGCGCGTGGCGATTTGTTCCGAGGACTGGTACCAGGGGCTCGACGCCAAAGACCGCGCCCTGATAGATGCCGCCGCTGCCCATGCCAACGCGGCCATTAAGAGCTGGTCCAAAAAAGTGGAAACCAAGGGGCTGGATGATCTCAGGCAGGCCGGGATGAAGGTTTACGAAAACACGGCGGTCGAAAAGGCCAAGTTTGCCGAACTGATCCGGCCGAATTATACGGACATCGTGTCAGCGGATATCGCCCAAATGTTCATCAAGGCCGCCGATAAGTCCCGCTAAGGAATATCAATATGCGCCGGATTCTGGATCGAATCAGCTACGGACTCGACAAATTTTGCCGCGCGGCAGCGGTTGGATTTTTGAGCCTGATGCTGCTGTTGGTATTGTTTCAGGTATTGGCCCGCTATATATTCCAGGCGGTTCCGGTCTGGACCGAAGAGGCCGCCCGCTACTGCATGATCTGGGGCGGCCTGTTCGGCGCCACGGTCGCCTTTCGCGTCGACCGCGACCCGCGGCTCGTTCAGCCCCCCACCGGTGGTTCCAGGGCCTGGATAATTTCAGCCTCCTGGCTGCGTACGGCGGCCACGGTGTTGTTTCTGGGACCGGTCCTCTACCACAGCGACCGGTTCCTGGCGCGGGGTCTGCACCGTATCAGCGAAGGGCTGGAAGTCCCGATGGCCTTTATCACCGTGGCTGTGCCGTTGACCGTCGTCATCATATTTGTCCACTTGATGGCCAAGCTGGTGGGAACGGATTCCGCTGAGCGGACGAGTGAAACCTAAAATGAATGACGAATGTCGAATGTCGATTGACGAATGGTGGATTCGCTACGCTCAGTCGTTTTAATATAGACCGTTCGACGAAAAGCTCACGAAAGGCAGAATTCATTATTCGATGTTCGATGTTGGACGTTCGATGTTCGACGTTCATCAGTTTCTATAATTTGATCAGACTGGCTGCTGGCAGCCGGCGGCGTCGTTTATTTGAGGATCAATCAACGAAAATCGAGGAGGAAGTGTTATGACACTATACAGTACCGTTTCGCCGGCCGAAGCCACCGGCAAGGTCAAGGAAGTCTATGATGACATCATGGCCACCAAAAAAATAGATTTTGTGCCCAACTTCTGGCAGGCCCTGTCCAACAACCCCGCTCACCTGGAGGCAACCTGGTACAAATTAAAAACCGTGATGCAGCCGGGCAAATTGGATCCCCTGACCAAGGAAATCATCGCGCTGGCTGTCTCGATCACCAACAACTGCAACTACTGAATCAACTCCCACAGTGCCGCCGTGAAGCGGCTCGGATTGGACAATGAGGCCGTGGCCGAACTGATTGCCGTGGTGGATGTATTTAACGGCACCAACAGCCTGGCCAACGCCTATCAGGTGGAGCCGGATGTTATACCGGAGCCAGACTAATAGCCCTTTATGTAGCTTGCGAAACTAGGCTAGGTACAGATAAATTGAACTACCTTCAAAAGAGGCGATTAAATCCCAAATAACAATAATCAAATTTCAAATAAATCTCAAAATACAAATTTCAAATTTGAAACATAAAACGGATCACTATATTTCTAATCGATTCGGCTGCGCTTATTTACTACTTTTCCTTTGATTTCAGATCGAACAAAACTTGCTGAGGACCTTTAGTTGTTTGAATCATTGGATATTGAAAATTGGATATTGTTTGTGATTTGTTATTTGTGTTTTGGAATTTTGTACTTCATTACCTGCATTAGGTACTTCTTTTAAATCGAATCTATTTTGACTTAAATCAATGTACTGCCTGGCAGTGAGAGATATGATAAGGCTATCAGTCAAAAACAGAAGGAATTGAAAGGAGCGTAACATATGAAGCACCTTAATCTTTATGAAGAAAACGATTTTTCGGACAAAGCATTCAAAAAACTGCTGGTGCATGACTCGCCGTATTTTAAAATTATCAATTTCAACTTCAAAGCCGGCCAAGAGCTGCCCGTGCACAACCATGATATCGAGGGGCAGCTGAGTCTGGTTATTTTGGAGGGCGAAGGGGAATTTCTGGGTAAGGACGACACCGCCCTGCCGGCCAAGGCCGGTGATGTCGCCATCAGTGAAATTGCCGAGCCGCACGGCTTGCGCGCCAAGACCGATCTGAGGCTGCTGGTAACCATCGCACCGCCGATTTAAATTGATAGTTTAATAGCAAGTTTTCAGGCGTCCTTTTCGACGACCGGAATCAAAAGCTTCTGGGAGGGGACAAGGGCGCCGAAGTCCACATCGCCGTTGAACTGTTTTATCAGCCACACCGGCACCTCGAACTCCTGCCGCGATAACGTCCAAATATTGTCACCTTTTTTAATGGAATAGGTCCATACTTTCTCAACCCGATAGGAAGCAAAAAAGTCTTCAGCCAGCTCTTGGTGGTATTCGAAGCGTTTGACCTCGAAATCATTTTTGCTAACCTTGTCCAGCGGAATTTTTATTCTCAGGCTAAGCTGCAGTGGACGGCCATTATTAAAACCATTTATTTGCCGAATCTTTCTGATCGGAACATCGAGCCACTCGGCATAGTGCCCCAGGGTCTCTTCTGCTTCCACCCGAATGTATCCGACGGATTTTCCGCCCTCGATGGATACCCGGTCGACGGCAAAATGTCCTTGCACGATATCCGGTTTCAAGTTCGGCTCCCGGGCAGCCTGCTTCAACGCCGGTGTATCTGGTTGCGAAGCGGGTCCTGGCGATTGTTCTTGAGGCCAATAGTCTATCGGCGCACCCTGGGCGAGTAAAAAACCCGCCATCGGATCGGCCTGGGTTGGGTCGTCGGCGGATTCGGATGACCCGGGTGCACCGGCCTTATTTTGCTTTGCCGTCGGCGGGCTGTCCCCGGCAACCGCGACGGAGTCCGCAGCGGCAGCCACTCGCATCTCTGCCGAGCCGGCATCCAAGGTAAATCGTGTTTTTTGTTCAACCGGCACCGGCTTTGAAACCCGCAGCGCTGCAGCCGCCGGTTTTTTCCCGCTGAACTTGGCAATCCGGATTGGCTTGGATTTCGTTTCCGGCAGCGGTATTCTCAAAGTCTGGTTAACGTAAATCGTCGCCCGGCGGTTGAGATTGTTGACCGCGATTAAGTCATTTAGTTTGACCCCATGGATTTGGGCTATTTTTCCGGCCGTATCGCCCCTGCGTACCTTATAAATCGTGCTGCGCTTCTGGTTGGGCCGATAGATCTGCCGGGGCAATTGGGCAATCACTTTATTCCAATCAAGGCCGTCCCTGTGCGGCAGCCGCAGGTGAAATCCTTTCGGCACATATTTTTGACCGCGAAATACCGGGCGCCGTAAAGCTGGATTAAATGCTTGCAGCTCAGCCGGATCTACATTTAATTCCTCGGCAAGATCCGGCAGGGGCGCATAGTTTTTCAGGGTAAAGGTATGGAATTTGCGGGGGCTGTTCAGTTTGATGTCGCCAAAATATTGACGATAATTCTCAGCTGCCTCCCGGGCGGCCAGAAATTCGGAATAAAAATTGCGGGAGGCAAATTTGAAAATCCGACTGCGGTATTCCTTGAATATGCGCTCATAGTTGCCTTTTTTTCGGCGCGCCCGCCGCATACCGGTGAGACCATGGTTATAGGCCGTAATCGCCATGGGCCAGGTATTCAATTTCTTGTAGTTGTGTCCCAGTAATTTTGCGGCCGCGACAGAGGACAGGAGCGGGTCCCGGCGTTCATCGATCGTGTAGCCGACTTTCATGTATTGCTTGCCGGTGGACCGGGTGAACTGCCACATCCCTGCCGCGCCGAATTTGCTGTAGGCCTTGGGATTAAAGGAAGATTCCACATGGGGCAGGTAGGCCAGATCTTCGGGCAGACCGGCATCCCGGAAAATTTGCTTGATTTTATCAATGTAGGCGCCTGATCGAATCAGCCCCTGCCGGAATCGATCTTTTTGGCCGGTCTGGCAGCGAAGATTTCGCATGGCCGACTTAAAAACAGCGGCTTTGGCGTCCGGGGCAAACAGCTGCGCCACCCGCTTCTCCGTGGCTCCGGTCGGCGGTTTGCCCTGCATCAATTTTTTCAGGATCTCCTTGTATTCTTTTTTGGCGGCCTTGATGCGCTTGTTGTTGATTTTTCGGCCATTGCCCCGATAAGGATCTACCAACGGGATGACGCCGTAAATCCGGTTCATGCGATACTTGTCATGAATAACGCCCTGGTCCGAAGAATATCGCGTATAAATTTTAAGCCAAAAATTGACATTGGGTTGGATGCACGGATAGACCGGGAAGATATCGAATTTGTTCCGGGCTTCGGCCGGGCCGCCAGGTATCGATATTGCCAGCATCAAAATGAAAGCAGGCAGGATTTTCATCCACTTCAACAGGATAAATTGCAAAGGGTCACCTTCAGAAAACCGGGTTTTAGGATTTAAACATCGCGCCAAAAAACAAATTGGCGCAACACCGCAGCGAATATGTTTATGGAAGCAAAATCCACGCCAGAAAATGCCCGAAAAACTATTGACTATTATTTCGAATATTTAATTTTTTCTATTAAAAATACCTCCGAAATTTACGTTCAAAATATTGGCACGTACTGGATACTGGATACTGGATACTGGATACTGGATGCTGGATGCTGGATGCTGGATGCTGCATGCTATATGTGCGATGCAAGATTTAAGTTGCGGGTTGTGGGGGGTAAAAGCTCAAAGCTGAAAGCTGAATGCTCAAAGCTCAAGGCTGAAAGTTCAAAGCAGAATGTGTCGGGTATAGGAAGGTTTTCGGCATTCGGCGTTCGGCTCAAGGAAAAAGGAGACAATTTTATAGTTGACATAAATTAATACCTTGTGGCATTTTATTTTAAAATGCCGGGTCGCAAGCCGCATTGGCTCCAGCCGGTTTTCATCACGTATTCCGCGGTAATCTGTTTCTGGCCTGTCTTTAGTTCATCTGTGTTGCGTACGTTTATTTCAACAACAAGTTCGGTCGTGAGCGACAAGCCCAATATTTGCTTCTGCTATCGTCTCTTCAACGCAGCTTAAATGACATTTTACTTCACTAAACCTAAATCAAGTCGAAGAGGGGGACAAAATGGCCATCCAAAAAGTACTACTCGCCTACAATTTCACCAGCCTGGATCAGAAGGCGCTGGAGTTTGTCAACAGCGCCTTTGCCCACATCGATGGGGTGGAGATAACCATTTTTCATGCATTCACGCCCGTGCCGGATATTGAAACAGAAGCCAGCCTTGTAACCGGAAAACTCAAAGGCAGTTTGACCTTTCTTTCGCAGCAGATTATGCAGCGGGAAAACGACCTCAAGTCGGTCGCCGAAAAGCTGACCCAAACCGGCCTCGCGGCTGACCGGATTCACACAGTTTTCAGACCCCGCAAAAAAGATATAGCCGGCGAAATTATCGGCCTGACCCGGGAGGCGAAATTTGACGCGATTGTTCTAAACCGCAAAGCAACCCGCGTGGCTCGTTTTTTTTCAGGCAGCGTTTCCAACAAGGTCGTAATGACGCTCAAAGACGCGACTGTGTGCATTGTTTCTTAACACCAAGAGGAGGTATCCCATGAGTGCCGAAGAAAGAATTGATATTGATCTGTTCAAAGTTGTTTTCAGAGCCATGGCCCAGTCCGACAACCTCGAAATCATGGCCAACCATCTGACGCAGCTTTTGGTGGCCGCCCTTGAAATCAAGGGCTGCACGATTTTCGCCCTCAATCCCGAATCAAACGAACTCGAGGATCTGGCTAGCTTTGGCCTGAGCATGAGCTATCTGGAAAAAGGACCGGTTTTATCCGATAAAAGCATCGCCGATACGTCCAAAGGCAAGCCCATCGTCATCTCGGATGTCAAAAATACCGACCGCCTGCAATACCCGCAGGATGCCGAGTTGGAAGGCATCGGCGCCATCGTTTCCATACCGATCAACTTCTACGGCCGGGTGATCGGCGCCTTGAGGCTTTATCACCAGGATGTGTGGGATATTTCAGACCGTGATGTCGACTCGCTGCTGGTGCTCGCAGAGAACATCGGCCTGGCCATGACTTATACCCGCGCCCTGAATGCATTGAAAACCATCCGGTATACCGTGGACGATATCCACAGCATTTGGTTAAATGATCAGGAATGAAAATATTGGTTAAAAGGTTCTGGGTTCAGGGGTTAGGATATATTTTGGATTTGGGATTTTAGAATTTGGATTTAAGGTCCGTCTGCGACGGTTCAATTCAATTTTAAATGACAGAGCAAAGCGATTCCTTAAATCCGCAATCCGCAATCCGCAATCCGCAATTTTTTTATTGACAACTCTACCACATGGTGGCAAAATTCTCCAGTTAGGCCAAGACGGATCGTAATATTAACCATACAAAGGAAAGCCTCGATGGACAAAGATGAATTCAAATCTTATCGATCAAAGTTGAATAAAACCCAAAAGCAAATGTCACAGTTGCTGGGAACCTCCCTGAAAGCCATTCACAGTTATGAACAGGGTTGGCGCACCATACCGCCTGCGGTTGAGCGCCAGATGTACTTTTTGGTATCCCGTGTCAATAGCGACGGCAAACGCGCCAAACCCTGCTGGAAGGTTAAAAACTGCGCCCCCGATAAAAAAAAGCAGTGTCCCGCCTGGGAATTTAAAAGCGGAAATCTATGCTGGTTTATCAATGGCACGATTTGTGATGGGAGCATTCGCGATAATTGGAATGACAAGATGAAAGTTTGCCGCTCCTGCGAGGTATTCAATAGTATATTTAACGAGAACAGAGTTGAACAGTCCTGAAAAAGTCATTAATCCGGCGTTTCACGCCCAAAACCTGGCGGAATTTTTCAAGCGGCAGCAGCATGCCATTATTGCCTACAGCGGGGGGGTTGACAGCGCGCTTCTGGCCTATGCCGCCCACCGCGCCCTTGAAGACGCCATGGTGGCGGTGCTGGCAGACAGCCCGTCGCTGTCTCGCCGGGAGTATCGCCACGCCATCAATTTCGCACAAACCCACGGAATACCGCTTCAAATCATCCGCACCGGCGAAATGGAAAACCCCGCTTACCGGGTCAACCAGGCCGACCGCTGCTATCATTGTAAGCGGGCGCTTTTCGAGCGGATCGAGCTATTGCGCCGGCAATTGCAGAATTCATCCGAGATGGAGCCCTGGCCGGTAAGCTACGGTGTCAATGTGGATGATTTGGGTGATTACCGCCCCGGAATCCAGGCCGCCCGGGAAGCTTCGATTCAGTCACCTTACGTTGATTTGGGTTTCACCAAGCAAACTATCCGCGAGGTATGCGCCTATTACAAGCTGGAAATTGCTGATAAGCCGGCCATGCCTTGTATGGCCAGCCGGATAGCCTATGGCCAACAGGTAACGGAAGAAAAGCTGAGCCAGGTGGAAAAAGCAGAAGATTTTCTTTACGATCTTGGGTTGCGGATTTTGCGGGTTCGCCATCATGGAGAAATTGCCAGAATCGAGGTTCCGGCGGAAGATTTCGAGACGCTGGCCCAGAAACGGGCCGCGATCAGTAAAAAGTTCCATGAACTCGGCTTTTTATATGTGTCCCTGGACCTGGATGGATTCAAAAGTGGTTCTCTCAACGCCGTCCTGGAATCGGCGTCCGCCGCCGGGCAGGTCAACTGATCTTTCGATCCCGTTTAAATTTTAATACTCAAAACTTGACGGGAAAAAAACTGCGATTATATTTATAGATTGTTAGTGTCGGAATCACTACATTAGACGGGAGGTGATGGTATGGAGATGGACATGTCCGAGCCAGGTGAAATGCGCTGTTGTCGTGAAGAAGAGCATGATCTGGCGGGAGCGGAAACAACGCTGCAATCGAAAACGAGACGGCATGCAGCCCTAGACCATATCATCAATTCTCATCGAGGCATCGATCAGACCTCATAGATGTTCTTCACACCTTTGCACGTCCCTGTTTTTTCTACCTCCTAATTACATCGTCCCGAGCAAGCTGAAATCAGCCGTAGCCGTTCCTTGCGCACGCACGGCGCATATGGGCCGATGAGAATACCTTGATGCGAGACCGGGCGCCTAACTTAATTCACTTTCGCCGGATTGGATGTACCACCGACGTATTAACTCTACAGATGATAAGGAGATAAATGATGAGTGAAGACCCCAGATTTGAAACTTTATGCCTGCATGCCGGCCAGGAGCCGGATCCTGCAATCACTTCCCGCGGCGTTGCCGTGCATCGCACTTCTTCCTATGTGTTTAAAAGCACCGAGCACGCGGCCAATCTTTTTGCCCTGAAGGAACTCGGCAATATATATACCCGCATCATGAATCCGACCCAGGACGTTTTGGAACAGCGCGTCGCCGCACTGGAGGGCGGTGCCGCGGCCCTAGCGCTGTCTTCCGGAACCTCGGCCGTCTATTATTCGATCATCAACCTTTGCGCTGCCGGTGATGAAATCGTATCGGCCAATAACCTTTACGGCGGCACGTACACCATGTTTGATTCCATCCTGCCGCAGTTCGACATTCATGTTAATTTTGTGGATCCGCGCGATCCGGGTAATTTCGAACAGGCCATTACGAAAAAAACCAGGGGCATATTTATCGAGTCGATCGGCAACCCCGCTCTCGAATTTGCAGACATCGATGCCATTGCCGATATCGCCCACAAACACAATTTGCCGCTGATAGTCGATGCCACGTTTACTTCGCCCTATTTGCTGCGAAGCATCGACCATGGCGCCGATATTGTCATCAACTCCCTTACCAAATGGATGGGCGGGCACGGGACCGGGATCGGCGGCATTGTGGTGGATGCCGGCAAATTTGACTGGACCGACAATAAATTTGCCCTGTACAACGAGCCGGATCCAAGTTATCATGGCGTCCGTTATGCCCATGATCTGGGGGATCTGAATCCGGTCGCGTTTATCATGCGGATGAGGCTGGTGCCGCTGCGCAATTTAGGGGCGTGCCTCTCACCGGACAATGCTTGGATATTTCTGCAGGGTCTGGAAACATTGCCGTTGCGGATGGAACGCCATAGCGCAAACGCTTTGAAAGTTGCGCAGTATTTAAAAAAACATCCGAACGTTGAATGGATACGCTATCCCGGTCTGGAAGACGATCCCACTTATCCGGTTGCCAGCCGCTATCTGAAAAAGGGGTTCGGCGGCATGGTGGTATTCGGCATTAAAGGCGGTGCGGCGGCCGGTAGTAAATTTGTGGAAAATCTGGCCCTTTTTTCTCATCTGGCCAACGTCGGCGATGCCAAAAGCCTGGTGCTGCATCCCTCCAGCACCTCCCATTCGCAGTTGAGCGAGGAACAACAATTGGCCGGCGGCCTGACCCCGGATCTCATTCGGCTCTCCATCGGCATTGAGCATGTGGATGATATCATCGGAGATCTGGAGCAGGCTTTCTCTAAAGCGTGAAGCATTTAGGCTTAGAGAAAATTTTTTACGAGACGCTATTTTGTTGCCGCTAAGCTAAAGGAGTAATGGAGTACTGGAGTGATGGAGTACTGGTGTATTGAACAAATCCTCAACACTCCATTACTCCAGTACTCCAACACTCCAGATTATTTGAACAATCTAAATGTATAATTAAAAGCGAATAAACTAGTAAGGGATTATGGACTATACCTGACGGCACAGCATGAGCGAATACATCGAACATGACCGAGATGAAAATTCAGTGGGGATCGTCGAAAAGAAGTTCTTTACTTTTGCCGAGCCGCCGCACGAGATGGTGCTCGAAAGCGGCGCCAAACTGGGCCCGATTACCCTGGCCTATGAAACCTGCGGGACCCTGAATTCCGATAAGAGCAATGTCGTCCTGATCCTGCACGCTCTATCGGGGGATTCCCATGTCGCCGGCTACTACAAAGAGGACGACGAAAAGCCCGGCTGGTGGGACAACATGGTGGGGCCCGGCAAGGGGATCGATACCAACAAGTACTTCGTAATCTGTTCGAATATTCTGGGCAGCTGCATGGGCAGCACCGGGCCTTGCACCATCAACCCCCGGACGGTCCTGCCATACGGGCTTGATTTTCCGGTGGTTACCATCGGAGATATGGTCTCGGCCCAAAAAGCCCTGATAGATCATCTGGGCATCGAGAAACTGCTGGCCGTGGTGGGCGGATCCATCGGTGGTATGCAGCTGCTGGAATGGTGCCTCCGGTACCCGGACATGGTTGCGGCCGGCGTACCCCTGGCGACCACCACGCGCCACTCCGCCCTGGCTATCGCCTTTAATGAAGTCGGCCGGCAGGCCATCATGGCCGACCCCAAGTGGAATGACGGCAATTACTATTTCGGGCCCAAGCCCAATATGGGGCTGGCCGTGGCGCGCATGATCGGTCATATTACCTACCTGTCGGATGAATCCATGCGCCAAAAATTCGGCCGGCGGCTGCAGGATAAGAGTGATTTTTCCTTTAACTTCGATGCCGATTTTCAGGTGGAAAGCTACCTGCGGTACCAGGGTCGTAAATTTGTTGAACGCTTTGATGCCAACTCGTTTTTGTATATAACCAAGGCAGCGGATTACTTCGACATCCGCCAAAAATACGGCGACGGTTCGGCCGTGAAAGCGTTCTCAAAAACCCATGCCAAATTCCTGGTGGTCTCTTTTACATCCGACTGGCTGTATCCCACCTATCAATCCCGGGCCATGGTCAAAGCCATGAAGAAAAACGGCCTGGATGTGAGTTTTCTGGAAATTGAAGCGCAATGGGGCCACGATGCCTTTTTACTATCCAGCGAGCGGTTAACGAAACTAGTTAGGGGTTTTTTAGAGCGTGTCTTCAGCGAAACCGTTAAACAATAGAATGCGATATGATCTGCAGATCATCGCCTCCTGGATCGAAGCGGGTTCCCGGGTAATTGACCTTGGCTGTGGCGAGGGCAACCTGCTGAAACACTTGATTACCCACAAACAAGTCAGCGGCACCGGCATCGAGCGCAATGAAGCCAAGGTTGCGGATTGCATTGACAAAGGGTTGTCGGTTTTACAGGGCGATATCAACGAAGAGGTTCTGGATTATCCGGACGAAACCTTTGACTATGTCATTTTGAGCCAGACCCTGCAGCAGGTTTATGAGCCGGACACCTTGATCCGCGACATGCTCAGAATCGGCAAACGGGGCATTGTCAGTTTCCCCAATTTCAGTCATTGGAAACCGCGTCTGCAGCTGCTGTTGTCCGGTTTTGCGCCGGTCACGAAGCAGCTGCCTTACGAGTGGTACAATACACCCAATATTCGTGTTATTACCATCAAAGATTTTCGTAAATTTATTCAGGAAGTCGGGCTTAATATATTGAGAGAAGTCGCTATCGGTACCCAGGCTGAGGACCGCTTCGGCAAAGCCATTAAAATTTTTCCCAACCTGCGAGCCACCTATGGCGTATTTCTCATCGGAAACGGAAAATAGCATAGGGCAGAGCGCATAGAGCAAAGGGTATAAAATTCAATAAGAGTAGTGGCGGGGTTTATCCCCGCCCAAGCGGCGAGTTATGCCGCAGTTTACAGATTAATGACATAATGCATTCAAGTAAAAGGAAATTAAGCAGTGAAAATTGTATCCATTGCCATCAGCAAAAAAAAAGGTACCCGCAAAACGCCGGTAGAAGAAGCTTTTATATCCAAAGATCATGGCCTCGAGGGAGACGCCCATGCGGGCAAATGGCATCGACAAGTCAGTTTCCTGTCATCCGAGAGTATCGAGAGCGTCAAGGACCAGGGGCTTGATGTGACTTTTGGAGATTTTGCGGAAAACATTGCCTCCAGCGGGATTGACTGGAAAAGCCTGCCGCTGGGCACCCGGGTCAAATTGGGTGAGGCAGTGATTGTCGAAATTACCCAGATCGGCAAAGAATGTCACAATAAATGCGCCATCTATTACAAGGCCGGAGATTGTATTATGCCGCGCGAGGGCGTTTTTGCCCGGGTCCTGGAAGAAGGCACCGTTCACCGCGGCGATAATATCCAGATTCTTGAATCTTGATGCGAATACGACAATTTGTAACTACCCATGAAAAACAAAATCAAAAAAGAATTTAGCCGTTTGGAATTGGCCGATCACCTGGAAGGTATCGCCCGGCAGCTGCGTAGCGGCACCTTTGACACTGAGGGCAAGCAGTGGTCCGTGCCCGACATCCTGCAGGCCAGGATCAAACACAAAGAAAAAAAAGGCCGCATTGAAACCAAACTGAAATGGCGCTGGTCTACCCTGGGTGACTACAGCCCCTCCGCCAGAGAAGAAGTCACCCGCTGGCAGGAGTCATTTAAGACCGTAAAAAAGCGACTGGCCAAAGAATTCAAAGCGCTGCAGAACCAGGTGCAGGGCGGCAGCCTGCCGCAGGCGGAAACCTTGGCCGCTTTTGTCGAGGATTCAGAGCGGATGGCCGATTTCGCCGATCCGGAATGGCAGGAAGCCATGAACGAATATATGGATCATCTGGCAAATCTGAAACGCGCCTTCCAGCGCCGGCAGTTAGATGATGTCGCGCATGAGCTGCGTGATCTGAGGATCCGCTGGAAGAACTGCCACCGCGACTTCAAGTAATTTGACAATATTCCATATTCAATTGATACAACCGGGGAGGTTTGACGATGAAATACCGCTATCTTGGAAACTCCGGGCTGCTTGTATCACGTATCAGCCTGGGCACCATGACCTTCGGAACGCCGGACTGGGGCTGTGACGAAAACCAATCCCACGCGATTATCAAAGGCTACCTCGAAGCCGGCGGCAACTTTATCGATACTGCCGACGTTTATGCCGGCGGTAAATCAGAAGAGATTGTGGGTAGCTTCATGCCGCAGATTAACCGCGACGAAGTGGTGATTGCAACCAAGTGCTATTTTCCAATGGGCAATTTCCCCAATGCGCAAGGGGTATCCAGAAAGCACATCATCGCCTCCTGCGAGAACAGCCTTAACCGCCTGCAAACCGACTACGTTGATTTGTTTTATATTCACGGTCCGGATCCGATATCGCCGCTGGAAGAAACCCTGCGCGCCCTGGACGACCTCGTGCGCCAGGGCAAGGTTCGCTACCTGGGCTGCAGCAATTTATTTGGCTGGCAGATGGCCAAAGCAGCCGGAATTTCTGCCAGAATGAACCTGGAGCACCTGGTTGCCGGTCAATATTTGTACAACCTGATCAATCGTGAGCCGGAACGGGAGATCATTCCGGCCGCCGTCGACCACGGGGTGGGCTTTATCTGCTACAGCCCGCTGGGTGCCGGATTGCTGACGGGAAAATACAAAGGCATGCAGGAACCGGCCAGGGGTACCCGCCACTCATTTCGAACCCAGGTGGACGGGCCGCGCTTCTGGCATTCGCGCGGCTTCGAGACGGCCCAAATCCTGGAAGCGGTCTCAGCGGACTGCGACATCCCCATGGCCAAGCTGGCTGTGGCCTGGCCCCTGCAGGCCAGATTCGTTGCATCAGTGATTATCGGTGTCAAGAACATCGAACAATTGAATGCGAATCTCGAACTGGGCGATTGGGATATGCCCGGTGATATCTGGCGAACCCTGGAAGAAAAAACCAGACCCCAGGAGGACTATTTAACCTATTTCAACAAACTCAACTACCAACGACACTTCAGTGCCGCGGAGTTTCATGACGAATCGGCGGAGTTGCCTTGATACGGCGGATATGTGTTTAGCAGCATCAAATCGTCTACTTCTCGTTGATCTCTCTGCTCAAAGAAAAGAAACTTCAAAAAGCAAATTTTAGATTTTGGAATGCGGATTTTGGATTTAAGGTATTCTATCGATTTAAATTTATCTAAAATAGTCAGAGCGCGGCGATTCCACACTTCATCATTCGATATTTCTCGTTCGATATTCTGCGGTTTGCTTTTCAAATTTCGTGTAGTTTCACACGAGCGGCGGCCTCCGGCTAAAGGACAGCCGGTCTGATCATAAAAAGAAACTTCAAAAAGCAAATTTTGGATTTTGGAATGCGGATTTTGGATTTAAGGTATTCTGTCGATTTTAAAACGTCTGAGCGAAGCGATTCCACCATTCGTCAATCGACATTCGACATTCGTCATTCCAATGTAGTTTCACACGAGGTATAAAGATCCAACACTTGGGTTTTCTGACACCCGAAACCCGAAACCCGAAACCCGACACCCGACACCCGACACCCGAAACCTGACCCCTGAACCCAATACCCGCAAACTGCGCCACAGCTGCCATGTCCGGGCCCCTTTTTCCGAGCGCAGGATAGGGAAAAATCTTAGAATCTTGCTGTCTACAAGGGCGAGATGCTGATGTTCCACTTGACGTTGGATCTTGCATCGGCGATTTTGGTTTCCCGTAAGCGGACGCGCCGATAATGATCCGGACAGGTCAGAGAAGCATGGGGACCATTAATAATGGTTCGCGCGGTGATCTTGCCGGTAGCCTTTACGGATGCCTTACCTTTTTCTTTTTTTGCTAATTCGTTAATGCTGCTGATTTCATCGTACATGCACTGCACTTCCTTTTCGCAATCGTTGAGCTCGCGTTGATGGCCGGCCATCTCCTCGGCGATATGCTCCTGTTTATCGAACAGTTCCCCGACGGTTTCCTGCAGCTGTGTCAATTTGGCATCGATCTGTTGAATGGCTTCCTCGGCTTTGGCCATCATCTCAGATTCCGGCTGGTCTCGTAAAGCTTCCAGTTTATTTTCCAGGGGTACGCGTTGCGCCAGAACGTTTCCTTCCTCATCAGCCAGGCTGGTAATCTCGTGATCCACCTGATCAGCGGCCCGCTGATTATCATCGATGATGGATTTCAGGTCGGCTTTAATTTTTTCTTTTTCCGTTAGTCTGGATTTGATTTCATCAACGGCTTTTTTGAGTCTGCTGTTGACGCCCACAATCAGCGTACACGGCTTTGACGCACCCGAGCCAATTTCAACCGATTCAATACCCTTCCTCGCATCAATCCGTGAGGCCAGTAATTTTCCCCGCTTGACCAGGCATAGGCCGTCGGTGTGGATATTCGATTCCCTGATCTCCTTCTCAACCACCACATCGCCTAACGCATCGATCTCGGATTTGTAGATAAACTTGGCGGTAACGGCTCCACCGGCCTTGATTTTTGCCCCATTTATTCCTTTCTGAACAATGACATCTTCGTCAACTTCTATTTTAGCTTTACCTATCTGGTCGGCTTGTAAGCTTTGCCCCTTCACCCGAAAACCATCGCTGATCGAGCCTCCGATTTCGACATGTCCTGCAAACTCGATATGTCCTGTTTCAAGCCCGACATCGCCGGGGATGTCGAGAACAGATTGTATCGATAAAATCCCTTCATCGATGACGACGGGACGCCCAGTGCTTTGGGCAAATATCTTAAGCCCGTCTTCGGACATTTGGGTGCCTTCCCCGCCCTTGAATTTTATTTCTTTTAATTGCGGAGGTGCAATGGGTTGTCCCTGAACATTCGTTCCGGGTGTCCCCTCGGTACCCGGAATTTTTTCGGCCACAAGGTCCCCTTCATGCAATTGCGAAATCTTTCCTCGATCCTTGAAATCAATGGTACCTGAATCGGTAAGGGTTCCGGCTTTTAGATGATCTCTGTCGAAATGAAATTTAATTGCAGGATCTTTGCCGGCCGCGGGGGGCTCGCCCGCTGCAATAAGCCAGGGCTTGGATGGCAGGGGATTTTGAGCGAGGTAGGCATTTATTTTATCGTCCTCAACCACACCGAATTTAATGCCCCGGGCCTCGACCCAGGCCTTGAGTTCGGCTGGGGCTGTTTTGGCGGAATTGCCATCTTTGGGGCGGATATGGGCTTCCATCAAATCGTCCGAGAAGGTTAACTCAAATCCGATGTCCCCCGCTTCCGGCTCGGTGAGGTCTTTGGCCGCCACGGCAGCGTCGCCGTTAATCGGTTGCTTCTTCGAGTTCTTTTTGGGCGCTTGCGAAATCTCTTGGTATTTTTCAATTGTCAGCACCCCTGAACTGATCAGTATGGCAGCCAACGATGCCTGCGGTTTCCCCGCTGCAGCCTGCCGCGCTTGTTCACCCACGGCCCGGTCCATTTCCCCGCGGGTGACAAATCCCTTGGTTACTGCAATAATTTTGAATTTTCGATCCAGCAGATCACGTTGTTTCATTGACTGAGTCCTTAACAAATTTATTAGGCTCGGCCCTGTTTCAGTTAAGTCAGAAGCCTAACAAATTATCATTTTTTCTTAAGATGGTACATGTATTTCGGTCGATTCAACAAATAACTTTAATCACTTACAGCATTTTTTCAGATAGAGCCTGGTGGGACACGCTTTGATCACATGCCTTATCACTTGACACGAATCCCCGATACCCCTAAACTTCCAGCTTCGCTTCGATTCTGTAACCCCAAAAAAGGTAATCCATCGTGGTACTTTAAATTTTTGTTGCTATCGGAGTATTGGAGTACTGGAGTGTTGGAGTATTGACTAAAGGTTTGATATTCTGTTTGAATTCCCCACTACTCCAGTACTCCAATACTCCAAGATCAAGGCTTATCAATAATTTCTTGCTACCTTAAAATTGCTTTTTTATTGGTTATGAGTCCATTAAAACTTATTTCGGGAGGTTTTCATGGGAGGTCTATTCGGCACGGTATCGAAAGAGGATTGCGTTACGGACCTGTTCTACGGCACGGACTATCATTCGCACCTGGGTACGAAAAGGGGCGGGCTGGCAGTTAAAAATGCCGCAGAGATCAAGCGCTCCATTCACAACATCGAAAGGGATTATTTCAGGTCAAAATTTGAATCCGACCTTCCGAAATTGCATGGCAGCATGGGCATCGGGATCATCAGTGACCATGATGACCAGCCATTGATTATCAATTCCCATCTGGGTACCTTTGCCATTGTGACGGTCTGCAAGATAAACAATATCGCAGAGCTTACGCGCAAGGCGCTGGGCAGAAAAAATCACTTTGCCGAGATGGGCAGCGGTGAAACAAATCCCACCGAGCTGGTGGCCATGCTGATTTGCGAGGAGGAATCCTTTGAAGCCGGTATCCGCCATGCCCAACATGCCATCGAGGGGTCGTGTACCCTGCTGTTGTTGGCGAAGGATGGAATCTATGCCGCTCGGGATAAACTGGGCCGCACACCGGTTATTGTCGGGAAAAAAAACAATGGATTTGCTGCTTCATCCGAATCCTGCGCTTTTCCGAATCTCGGCTATGAAATTGAAAAGCACCTGGGGCCCGGTGAAATCGTCAAATTGACCGCCGAGGGCTGCGAGCAGAAAAAAAGGCCGCAGGATCAAATGCAGGTGTGCGCTTTTCTGTGGGTGTATTACGGCTATCCGGCTTCCAGCTATGAAGGCATCAATGTCGAGACAGTCAGGTATCGATGCGGCCGGGCCCTGGCAGAAAATGATGACGTGGAAGTGGATTTCGTCGCTGGAATCCCGGACTCCGGCATCGGCCACGCCATCGGCTACGCCAATGCGAAAAATATTGCATATAAGAGACCCTTTGTTAAGTATACCCCAACCTGGCCGCGTAGTTTTATGCCCCAGAACCAGGACATGCGCGACCTGGTGGCCCGCATGAAGCTGATCCCGGTGCAGGATTTGATCCAAGGCCAGCGGGTTTTGTTCTGTGAGGACTCGATTGTCCGGGGAACCCAACTGCAGGACAACGTTCAGATTCTGTTTGATGCCGGTGCCGCGGAAGTGCATATGCGCCCGGCCTGCCCGACGCTGATTTATCCTTGCGATTTTCTCAATTTTTCGACGTCGCGCTCCACGCTTGACCTGGCCGGGCGCAGCGCCATTGAAGAACTCGAAGGGCCGGATTGCGAATCCGTGGCAGCATACGCCGTTGCCGATTCGGAGCAAAATGCGGCCATGGTGGAAAAAATATGTCAGCGGTTGAAACTGACGTCGCTGAAATATCAACGGCTGGAAGATCTGGTTGACGCCATCGGCCTGCCCAAAGAAAAAGTCTGCACCCATTGTTGGGATGGCAGTAGCTACTTCTAATAAATCTGTCAATAAAACAAACATAGATATAATTCCTGATGAAACAATTTATCGGATACAAAGAAGCGCTTGACCTCACCTTGTCCCATGTATCCTGCGGAAGTACTGAAACGCTGCCGCTGGAGCGTCTGGTCGGAAAAACTCTGGCAGAAGAGGTGGTTGCCCTTGTAGACTGCCCATCCGTGAGCTCGTCCCGCAAAGACGGCTACGCGGTGGTTGCGGCCGATCTGGCCCAGGCGAATGAACAGCATCCCGTGCAGCTGGATGTAGTGGGCCGCCTGGCAGCGGGTGAGCCCCGCCAACTGGCCATACGCCAGGGTCAGGCGGTGCGTGTAACGACCGGTGCGCCACTGCCCCTGGGTGCCGATGCCGTATTGTCGGAAGAATATTGCCGCCGGGAATCCGATGCCATTGAAGCGTTTAATACGGCCGATGCCGGGCGCAACATCCAGCACCAGGGCAGCGACATCCGTCGGGGGGATGGGATTGGCGCCAAAGGCGTCACGCTGACGCCGGCTCGGATCGGTCTGTTGGCGGCGGCCGGCCTGGCCGGCGCGGAGGTGTACCAGTATCCCAAGGTGGCGGTAATCGCCACCGGCGACGAGGTGGTGATTCCCGGCCGCAAACTGGGCCAAGGTCAGCTTTATGCCAGCAACATGGTGCAGATCGGCGCCTGGCTCACCCAACTCGGTCTGCCGCACAGGACCGAACTGGTGGCCGACCATAAGGACGACCTCCAGGCCGCGATCGAAAAACACCTGCCCCGGGTCGATCTTTTTTTGACCAGCGGCGGAGCCTGGGGCAGCGAACGTGATCTGATTTTAGACGTTGTGGCAGAGATGGACTGGCAGGGTGTTTACCACCGGGTCCGTATGGGCCCCGGCAAACCGGTCGGATTCGGCCTGTTGCATTCAAAACCGTTTTTCATTTTACCGGGCGGCCCGCCTTCCAATGAAATGGCCTTCTTACAGCTGGGGTTGCCGGCCCTGCGCAAAATGCGGGGGGAATCACCGGTTGCATTTGCGACAACCTCGGCTACCCTCAGCCGGGACGTCTACGGCAAAAAGCAATGGACCGACTTCATCCACGCTCGGCTTGAAAAGCGGCATGGCCACCTCTTCGTCCAACCGGCCCGCTTAAATAGCGCGCTGCAATCCATGGCCCAAAAGCAAGCCCTGATTATTATCCCCGAAGACCGTGATGATATCCCTGCCGGCGAGGTGCTTGATATCCAGCTGCTTTCTTGAACTTCTCTCTTCAGCTTGAAAGGTTTGATAAATTTGGCTGGATTAATATGGATTGAAGGATAACAATTATATAATTTAGGTGATTGTTGAGAATCATTTATTTAACTAGCTCTGACGCTCTCGTATAAAGTCGAAAAACGACCTGTTGACGAGAATGTTTAGTATTTGGTGTTTAGTGTTTAGTGGTATAACATCTTGATATGACGTGTGAAGGATTTTACCAAATACCAAACACGAAACACCAAACAACTGATGAATTCGACTTTTTACGAATTCGTCAACTCTGCTATATGAAAAATATTCCATAAAACTATGAAGCATTTTCTCTAGTGGCGAGTGTGTTTTTCTCTGAAGTTATTCATATATTTTTCTCGTTCTATCCATAATCCATTGTTATCATATCAGTTATTTTTTTCCTATTTCTTGTCTTTCAACTTGCATGTTTTTTGCATATCACAGACACTGGCAGAAACGCTGAAGATTATCTATCCGCGTTATGATGTCGGCTCAGCGTTTTAAGCTCCTTTAAGTTCTTGCGAAAACATCTGCTTTTGAACTTCACAGATTAGAACTCATTTCTAAATGTCGGACGGAAGCGTCACCAAAACTTGAACACGACTTTTCAATACGCGCCATTGATGACTTAAAAATTATGGATCTGCATATTGGCTGTATCAATTCCTGCAGCGTCAAGAAGATATCGGAATTAAGTCCTGGCTTAAGGTTTCTCGTGATTTATAGCAAATTATATCAGGTTCGCAAACGTAAGGCCTGATCCGGCATAGTGCGTCATGTCAAAACTTGCTGATGTCTTCGCCTCAAGGCGAGGGCTTCTCAGCCCATCCCCGAAGGGGAAATATAAATTTTAGTGCAATTCCTGCTAAGCACTGGAAGGAAAGGAGGCATCTAATTTCGTAGTAGCAGTTATCTTTTAGAAGGGAGGGATTATGAAACGATTCATTTTTTTGCTGTTTGCAATCGTGTTTTTAATGTCAAGCACTGCCTACGCCGATTCAATAGTCATGCAATTTGGAGGAACTGGTCATTGGTATCAAAGAATCGATAAATTATTGGATTGGGATGAAGCGCAGGCTTATGCGGCTGCAAAGGGGGGTTATCTAGCCACTATCCTCAGTGCAGAAGAAGACGATTTTATATTCAACAAACTCAACGATGGAAAGACTTATTGGCTCGGCGGCACAGATCTCAACCTAGACGGTATTTGGGAATGGGAAAATGGAGATGGTCAATTTAAGTCAGATGGTAGTATGGGTTATACAAATTTTTACCCTGGTGAGCCTAATCTTTCTGGAAGATATCTTCAATACTGGAGAGCAAATACAGGGAAATGGGACGATACGACCATCAGTCATAATAACTGGAAGAATAAGTTTATAGTTGAATATAACACAAAAACCGTGCCCGAACCCGCAACCATGCTCCTTTTAGGTGCAGGTTTAGCTGGACTTGCAGGAGTTGGTAGAAAGCGAATAACAAAAATGTAAAAAATCCGACAAGGATTTTACTTTAGGCAGGGCTATCTGTAGTTCTGCCTTTCTTATTTTGTTCAATACAATTGCGACAATTGATGGAATTGAAAGTATACTTTATAACGCTCCACTAGGTATCAACCTGACAGTCTGGATCGTAAAGACCGGCCACCGCGGGGATAAGTATTGAAATTTCCCGTCATGGCGCGCGAGGAATACAAATGGATGAAAACGAAACCAACGTTTGGCAAAAATTGGCATCTGACATCGAGGCGACGGTAAATGAGGCATGCCAACGACTTAGAGGCCTTTCCAATGAAATTCTTGTGGCACGGCTCAATCCCGATGACTGGTCGGTGAAGGAGATTATAGGGCACCTGGTAGACTCTGCCTCTAATAACCATCAACGCTTTGTCAGATTGCAGGTGGCTGATGGTTTGGTTCTGCCGGACTATTCACGGGACAATGAGACCTGGGTGGCAATCCAGGGCTACCACGACGCTGTGTGGGATGACTTGTTGGATCTGTGGCGCTTTTACAATCTCCACTTAGCCCGTGTCATTGGAAGCGTGAATCAAAAGTGCCTCGACCACATTTGGGTGGTCAACGAAGACACATCTTTTACACTCGGTGAGCTGATGACTGATTATCTCAGGCATTTGAATGACCACTTGAAGCAAATCCAGAAAAATATTGATAGTACAGACCTCTGATGAAACTACACTGAAATGACGGATGACGAATGTCGAATGACGAATGGTGGATTCGCTTCAGGCTTCGCCTTCGGCTACGACCCGACACGTCGCTCAGTCGTTTTAAAATAGACAGAATACATTATTCGATGTTCGATGTTGGACGTTCGATGTTCGACGTATTAGTTTCTTTTCAGATCAGACTGGCCGTTTTTTGGGCCAGAGGCAGCGCTCGTGTGAAACTTAAGAGAATGACGAATAATGATTGATCCGACGAACGCGGAACGAACTGTAGATGTCGCTTCGTTCTGCTCTTTTCAGAAAATAAAATTGGTAGAATTCCTCCAATTCCTAAAAACCTAAATTCCTGATTTATTATGCTAGAACCATGTCTCTAATTGAAAATTATGCGAGACAGTATTCTTGGCGGCGTTGGTCGGACGTCTATCCTTATTTGGGTGATCTCGCAGGGACCCACGTCGTCGATCTGGGTTGCGGCATCGGGGATCAGGCGCGCGACCTGTCGCGGCTGGGAGCACATGTCTTCGGCGTGGATGGCAATCAAGATTTCATCGAGCATGCGAAGTCACGGAAGATTCCACGCGCGCGCTTCATTTGGGACGATATCACGGACATCGAGCACGACGGGTTGAAATACGACGGCGTTTGGGCGAGTTTCACCGCCGCCTACTTCCCGCGCTTCGATGTATTCGTCGGGGCTGTCGATCAGCTCTTGAAACCAGGCGGGTGGCTGGCGATCACCGAAGTCGATGACCTCTTTGGGCACGAACCTCTCGATGCGCGATGGTCGGCGCTGATCGAAAGATATTATGCCAGGTCGATCGAAGAAGGCATCTATCGTTTTCGGTCCTACGCTCACGTTGGTGAGGTCCTGTCCGGTCGCGGCTGGCGCATCGACGTGGACAGACGACTCGATGACGATGAGTTCTGCTTTGCCGGAGCTGCTTCGGCGGAGATGCTCGCCCATTGGAAAGCCCGGCTTGGTTTGATGATGCCCCGTTTTCTGGAGCGATTCGGAGACGATGCGCGGGACTTCGATTCAGTATTCTTGGAGTGTTTGGCCTCCAGAGATCACCTTTCACGGTCCCGTGTGTGGTTTAATCTGGCGCGCAAGCCCGTCGCCGCCTGAGGGCATTGAATGATCTCAGTAGATCCTTTCGAAAAAAATGTCGTACGGTTCCCCAAGCACAGAGATCTTGAACCTAAGGCAAAAACAGGTGATTGAACTGCCCCGCAGCAAGCCGCGGAGTATCAAAGTGCGATAAATGCTATTCAAACGAAGCAAGCTGAGGGGAATTAAACCCGGCGGATTTCGCTATCGCCTTTACAAATGTATTGCAATCTGTGTAATCTGCGAAATCTGTGGATTAAAGCTAAAAGCGGTTTTGGACGATATCACTATTTTGCGCCCGCCGATCCGGATGCTATTGCAAAAAGGAGAAACAGAATGCGGAAAATGTGGCATAAAAAATTATCCAACGCTTTGAAAGGGTGGGGAATTAGCCTCATAGTGGCCTTGCTGGTTGCAACATCCATTAAGTCGGCCATAGCGGATTGGAATGATATACCTTCCGGTTCAATGATGCCGACGATATTGATCGGAGATCGCATTTTTGTAAATAAGCTGGCCTATGATCTCAAAGTTCCATACACCAGTTTTCATCTTAAAAAATGGTCCGATCCCAGCCGGGGAGACATCGTTGTATTTTATTCCCCACAAGACGCCAAACGCATGATCAAACGAGTCGTCGGCCTTCCGGGAGACACGCTGGCCTTGCACCAAAACAAGCTTTTGATCAATGGACGATTCGTGACATATGGACCGCTTGCCCGGGAATTTCTGGACCAAACCCAGCCCGACCAATATTCGAATCATGTGTTTTTCAATGAAAAGCTGCCGGGCCAAGAGCATGCGGTCATGCTTACACCGGCACGGCCGTCCCTCAACACATTCGAACCGGTGACGATACCGGCAGGGCGGTATTTCATGCTGGGGGATAATCGCGACAACAGCGCCGATTCACGCTTTTTTGGTTTGGTGGATCGCAAGCTTATCGTCGGCCGTGCGACCAGGGTTGTGATATCCAGGGATGGTTCTTTCTGGCATCCCCGGTGGAGTCGTTTTTTTAAAAAACTGTCATAGGTAAACCCCGTTAAACGCCTAATGCGTCTGTGGAAAAACCACCACACACTTGAGACCCGCCGGTAACTGGTATTCCGGGTTCGGCATTTCCAGCCGGACGCCGAAGGTACCGCTGGCGGCGTCAATTACCTGGTCGACGATAACCACTTTGGCGGCATAGTTTCCACCGATGGGGGCTTCCGGTATCACGCTGGCCTGCATGCCTGCCTTGATGGACCCAAAAATCTCCACCGGTGCAAATACTTCGACGTTCAGCGGGTCAATTTGAGCCAGCCTTAAAACCGGCTGGTCTTCCACATATTCACCCGCTGTCAGAAAGCGCTCCATTACCACCCCGGTGATCGGACTGTAGATGGTCATACGCTTGACGACCTCAACCGATCGCTTGTATTCGAGCTCAGCCAGACCGATGTTTTCAACGGCATCCGCCAGCTCCATTTCAGCCAAAACGGTGTTGGTTCGAAATTCATCCATTTCTTCAAACGGAATCGCTTTTTTCTTAAACAAGCTCTCCATGCGCTGCTGCCGGCGCTGGGCATAGTCCAGCCGGGCCTGGCGGGCTGCAATCGTGCTTTTCATTCGGGCGCGCGCCTTCGCCAGCGCCATATTCGCCCGTTCGACTTTGTCCTGGAGTCTGGCCAGTACCTGGCCTTTTTTGACCAGGGCGCCGCGGTCGACCTTGACCATGTCCAATATGCCGGGCACGCTGCTACCGACGTTGACAACCAGGTAAGGTTCAATCAGACCGTCCAGTTCAGCAGGCTCCGCCGCCATGCCCTCCGGAGAAAGGAATGCCACGGCGCAAGACATTATCGCGGATAGTACCAAAACCACGGTGGTTTTCATTAAATTTCGCCCCCCTTGTTCGGTTGATGGATTATCCTGGTTGGTTCATCACCTTTAATCAACACAAGATGGTGTCGAATACAATAAAAAACAATGTATTTATTTCACAGTTATTAATTCCTTTTTATTCTTTTGTGTTATACCGTCTTCCGATTACGAGTCTTGCTCTTCTCTAAAAATTGAGGTGGTGTAGTTGAGGAGATTTGCAGCCAATTGTAGGCGCAAACCAAAATGTGATCACTATTGTCAAGCCTTTTCCCCTTGACATTTCAACACAAAAATGTTTAATGATACCACATAGTCGTATTGAGATTCTGAAAAGCTCTTCCTATTAGCCTGGCCCACACCAATCTCACGCTGAATCTGACCGGTTTCGTCAACTGTCAATTAGCCTCTTTTTGAGCTGTATCGGCATTATAAAGACTTTTGCTGGATTAGATTCTCGTGTTCGTTATATATCAAGATGTGTGTATATTTTAATCCTGCTAATTCTCTAGTGGTTGACGTCCATCAGATCCAAAGCCCTTGAAACATCCGAGGAGATGGCAGACATCTCTAAAAAAAGAATAAATCATTCTCATCAGTTAGAAATAAGTCGGAATCGTAGTAGGGCTTCTAATCAAATAAGGAGGGTTTTCAATGAAAAAATTGAAGATTATTTTAATCTTTTTGGTATTATTAGGTTTTGGAGTTTCTGGGGCCGCGGCAACGACAATTGGGCTTATTGAATATGGTTTTAACATCGATGGTGTCATTTTCAGCAGGGACATTTTTGACGTGGACTTTGGCGCAACACCAAGTGGAGTCAACGCCACCTTCGATTTCAGCACCGGCCTGGGAAGCTTTGAAGTCGAAATCATGGGTGCCGGAGCCCATAATGTCGATCTATTCGTCGACCATGAGATCGATGAGATGATTAATTCTTATTTTAATGAAACGGGCTCTGCAACCGGAGCACCGGCCGCCGGGCAATCCTGGGAGATCGATGAGCCGGGGTTTTTTGATGGAGACATAGTTGTTAATTTCGAAAACAGCGCTCTCGATAACGGAATCGGAACAAGTATATTTGGTGACACTGCCTTTCCCGAGGATGTCTCCATGGCCATGGGCTGGGATTTTGACCTCGCAGCGGGAGAGACGGCCACGGTTGATTTTTTATTGAGTCTGACCGCTCCAACAGGCGGTTTTTTTCTCACACACACAGATCCCGACAGCAGCGCCTCCATTTATTTTTCTGGTGAACTTACCGTTGTTACACCGGTGTCCGAGCCTGCGACCATACTTCTTGCGGGCACCGGCCTATTGGGATTACTAGGCTTGAAGAAAAGGCGGTTTAAGAAATAGTCTGATGAAGCCCTAATCAAAGGGGTATACTGCCAAGAAACTGAACACCCTTCCCTGGCTCGACGCTGATGATTTTATGCGCGAATCGCCCAATGCCTGCGAAATTCGCCTGCAGGCTTAGCTTCACCTCTCCCGTGCTCACGCCTCGTGCGACAGCCTCCACCTTCGCGATCGCGGGGGCAAAGGGGCTGATTTTGAACTGATAAATAGTAAAATTTAAGCCGGCGCTGAACGACGGCTCCCATCCAGGAAGCACCACTTTCGCTCGAAACTTACCGCCGCTAAATCCCTTGCCTAAGTCATTTACGTCGATTGCAAAAACGATTGAGCCCTCGCCTGTGCCGGAGATTTGAAGTCTGAAGCCGACGCTCTTAAAGGGCCCCGCTGTGGCCTTGTTTACGCCTAATTGAAACACGTGTTCAAAAACAAAGCTAATGCTACTGCCGGGGACATGACCCTGGATTGCAAATCCCAACTGTAAAGCCGCCACCGACACGTGCAATCCAAGCGAAATAAAAGATACGAGGTCTCGAACCGAAGTGCCAGCTTGGACTAGCGTGGAGGCACGTGATAAATAGGCCAGGGTGTGAGTAACCCCCTTAACCACGTTCAGCTCGGCCAAAGTGAACAAGCCACTTGGATCAATATTCGATACAGGATTTGCCGACGCATATAGATAGGAATGCAAACTAAGCGGATTCTGCACAAAACCGGAGAAGGGATCGCGGCTCACAAATCGTCCTGTTCCCGCATCCAGGTACCTTGCCCGCAGATAGTCCAGCCTTGTCGCCGAATCTCTCTGTTCCCCAGCAAACTGGAACGCATTCTCCGTCGTACCCGTCCGCGCGATCGTCCTTCCAAATGCATCGTATGTGTACCGGTCCGTCACCACCCCAGTAACATCCGTCAATGCCCTCGTAGTCCCCAGCCCATCGACGTGGTAGTATGAGCGGACCCCAGCACGTTCCTGGGAGATCAGATCAATCCCATATATGTAGGAGACGATGATCGTGCCGTCCGGTGTATACTCTTCAATTAACTGGGCGAACCGACGGATTTTGTCCACGAGGAAGCGGGCTTCCGCACCGTCGACGATCTTGGCGACGCGGATGCCGTCGGCGTCGTACTGGTACTCGACGACGGTGGTCGCGGCGTTCTCGATCACCACAGCGCGGAGGAGGCGGTTCTCGAAATCCCATTCGTAGGTGGTCTGATTGTCGGCGCCGGTCACTTTCGAGAGCGTGTTGCCGTTGTCGTCATAAGTGTAGGTCGTATTGCTGGTGCCCAGTGTCTCGGTCAGCACCCGGTCGTTGTTATCGTACGTGTAGGTCGTCAGGCCCTCCGCCGAATCGTCTCGCGTCAGTCTATTCCCGACCGGATCATAAATGTAGGTGATGATCCGGACCGTCGCGTCGACCCTAGTGATCGTTTCGCTCATCAAACGACGTAGTTTGTCGTACTCGTAGTCGACTTGTCGTCCGTCTTGGTGGACGACCCGCACGCGGTCGCCCACCTCGTTGAGCGTGTATTCAAAGCTTAAAAATATCTCATCGGTCAGGTCCCTGTGTTCGATGAGGAGGACCCGATTCAAATCGTCGTAAGCGCGGGTCTCGAAGGTGCCATTCGCGAGGTCCGTGCGGACGAGCCTGCCTGCAGTGTCGTAGGTGTGCGTCGTGGCGCCGCCATCGGAATCGGTTATCCTCTCTATGCGATTGAGCGCGTCGTAGGTGTAGGTTGTCGCTCCCGAGGGAACGGTGACGGTGAGACGATTACCCGCCTTGTCGTAGGTGTATGCGATGGCGGTGCCGTCGGGATCGGTTCGGCGAAGTAGGCGATTCCGCTCGTCGTACTCGAAAGACGTGACTCCGCGCGCTTCCGTGATGGTCTCTTGTAACCCAGTCGCCGTGTAGCTGAACTCCACAAAAGAGCCACCGGGGAACCGCTTGGCCAGGAGGCGATTGCGAGCGTCGTACTCGAAGATGATCTTGTCACCATTGAAGTCGGTCGTTGCGACGAAGTTGCCGGCAGCGTCGTATCTTGTAGTCGATCGCTGACCGAGCGGAAGGACGGTCGCAATGCGACGTCCTACTCCGTCGTACTCAAAGGTCTTGGCGTTCTCGCTGGCGTCGATTTGACGAATTAGGTTACCGGCTTCGTCGTACATATACTCGGTGCGTTGTTGGAGCGCATCGACGACGGCTATGAGGCGACCGAGGCCGTCGTATTCGAAGTGAGTCGAGTTGCCAACCTGGTCGGTGCGCGATGTTAAGCGGCCGGCTTTATCATAAGCCTGACTTGTTGAGCTGCCGTCTGGTAAGATTGTGCTGAGTGGACGGCCGATGTCGTCGTAGACAGTGTGAGTGACCCGGCCGAGCGAATCGATGGTCCTCGTGAGTCGCCGGCTCGCGTCGTATTCGAATCGGGTCTCGTTCCCGAGTGCGTCCCGGATAAGGACCTGGTTTCCGGCGGCGTCGTACTCAAACTCAGTGCGGTTGCCGCGCTCGTCGACTTCGGCTGTGACCTGCCCCACCCTGTCGTACTCGGTGCGGCTGCGCGGGTTGTCGTCGGGATCCGCGGGGGTACCGTCCGGGAAGATCGTTTCGACCAGCCGGTCGAGCTCATCGTAGACGAATCGCGTCGTGCGGCCGGCCTCATCGGTCTCAGCTACTCGATTCCCCGACTGGTCGTAGTCTGTGATCTGGCGTGGGTTTTCGTCTGGATCCTCCGGCGTGTCGTCCGGAAAAATCGTTTCCACCAGAAGGCCGCGGTCTTCGTAGCGGAACTCCGTGCGTCGTCCGAGGGCGTCTATCGTGGCGGTCACGTTGCTTGCTGCGTCGTACTCGGTTCGCGTGATGCCGCCCTCGGCGTCCGTCACCGAAGTGCTGCGACCGTCGGCATCGTAGGTGAAGGTTGTTACGAGCAAGCGCACTCCAGAAGGCGTCGTGAGCGTGAGGGTTTCAGTGAGGCGGTTGCCGTTTGCATCGTAGCTAAAGGAGAGGTCATTACCGAGGGCGTCCGTTTGCTTCACTACATTTCCAGCACCATCGTGCGCGAACGTCTTCGTCCCGGCGATGGAACCGGTGAGGGAGGTCAGGTTCCCGGCGGTGTCATAGGCGAGTCTCGTCGTTTCGCCGGTGGCGTTGGTGATCGAAGTCTGGTTTCCTGCTCGGTCATACGTATAGGTTGTCGTATGCCCGAGCGGATCCGTAGTCGTAAGCACCCGACCAAACGAGCCGTAGGTGAACCGGGTCACGTTTCCCAGCGGGTCGGTCTCGGTCAGCACATTGCCGCGGTTGTCGTAGGTGAACGACGTGGTGTGGCCGAGCGGATTCGTCTCGCTCAGCATGAAGTTGTTTTCGTCATAGGTTCGAGTGGTTGTGCCACCCAGGGCGTCGACTTCCGTGATGACGTTGCCGCGCGTGTCGTACTCGTAGACGGTGGGATTGCCTCTTGCATCGATGACCGTCTCGAGCGAGTTCTCCGGGTCGTGAACCAGCTCGATCACCTGGTCCCCGGCATCGATGAGCCGGATTAGGCGACCGTTGTCGTCGTACTCGCTGCGAATGCCGCGTCGTCCGAGCGGGTCGATGACCTCCTCGAGGAAGTGTGCGCGGTCGGCGTTGTAGTGGAACTCGGTGGTGTTTCTTTCTCGGTCTGTCACCGCCACGAGGTCACCGTTGTCGTCGTACGCGTAGGTGATGCGGTTCCCCATCGGGTCGACCACGGCCACGATTCGGCCCTGGGGGTCGCGCTCGAAGAGGACCGCTTCTCCCGTAGAGCTGAAGATGCCGTCCTCAGTGAAAGTGAGCGTGTTGCCGTTGAGGTCGCCGAGCGCGCGCAGGTCGCCGGTCCGGCCGTCGACGTCGTAGACGATTCCGTCGCTCGTGGTGAGGGTGTAGCCGCCCCCGAAGATGGGATTCGCGGGGTTGTAGCGGTTCCCGCTCAGGGCGAAGAAACTGCCGTCCGGGTTCTTGCCGAGCTGAACGTTCGGGACGGTGAGCTCTTCGGTAACGCCCGGGTCGGCTGCGAAGACCGGCTCCCAGAAGTCGAAGCCGTAGAGCGCAAGGACAGGATTGATCAGCCTGTGCTCGAAAGTAAAGCCGACGCGGCGGCCACCCGGCAGGGTGGCATAAACCCGGTCGCCACCCCGAATCGCACTGAAGCTCCCGAATACTTCCTGGCCCGTTTCCGGAATGCTCGTACGAAGCCTCGTCTCCGCAAACTCGAGGCGCCAGCCGAAGCCGAAGTCGCCCCCGCGATCGGCGGTGAGGGTGTCATAGGTCCTGGACACGGTGATGGGGATTCCCGAGACTGGGATCACCAGGTCGTCGAACGAGAGGGTGAAGTTCCCGAGCTTAAGGTCACCTGCGACGCTGACGAAGACGCTCTGTTCGCTGACGTTGCCGCCCGCGTCTCTGGCCTCGAGACGGATCTCGTACATGTCGTTGGTGAACATCGTGGGATCGAAGGTCCCCAGGACACCGTCCACCACCGGCTCGGTGCGGCGAACGATCTCGGTAAACTCGCCGTCGAGCGGCGCCACCGACAATGTGTAGGACAGCAGGTTGTCGTCGTCGACGGTTCCGATGATGTCCACGAAGCTGGTTATCGTGTCGCCGTCCACGGGGGAGGCGATACTCACCACCGGTGCCGTGGCGTCACTGGGATCGACGACCAGGATAGTCTCCACGGCCTCGGCGCGGTTTCCGGCGATGTCGATGGCCGTGGCCACCGCCTCGACCTCGGCCGCCGTGTCGAAGCGCAGCGTTGCCCGGCCGTCGGCGTCGAGGACCACCGCCTCGCCGCCGACACGCAATCCGATCGCGGCGATTCGCACATCGTCCACCGCGGTGACGGTGAAGGTTACATTGGAATCGACGAGTACGGGTTCTTCGCTCAGCACGAGTTGAACCAGCGGCGCCTGGCTGTCGGCGAGCACCGGCAGATTGATGGTCTGCGTCACGCCGGCGCCGAAGGGATCCTCCACCGCGATCTCGACCCGCTGCGTGCCCGCGTCCTCCGGGCCGGGGAGCCAGGTGATCCGTCCCAGCGAATCGATGGTCATCCCCTCCGGCGCCTGCAGCAGGCCATAGGTGAGCGGGTCGCCGTCGGGATCGAGGGCCTCGACGTCGTAGCTGTAGGGCAGCCCGACGATCGCGATGTCCGGGTCGGAGGTGATGGCCGGTGCCTGGTTGTCACGGAAGACGCCGATCGTGAAGCTCAGGACGGCGCCGTTGGCCGCGTCATCGGTCGCCACGATGGCGACCTCTTGGGCTGGGAGCTGTTGCACGGTGGGCGTCCACTGGAGGATGCCTGTCTCGGCCTCGATCACCATTCCGTCGGGGGCGGTGCGCAGGCTGAAAGTGATGGCCCCGCCCTCGGGATCGACGGCGTCGACGTCATGGGCGTAAAGCTCACTTACGAGAGCCGAGAGCGGCGGCGTTGAGATGATCTGCGGCGGCTGGTTCGGTGCCGCATCGAGTACCTCGACGGCGAAGCGTTGGGAGGCGGTTCCGCCGAAGCCATCCGAGACGGCGATCTCGACATCTTGCGTGCCGATCTGACTGTCGTCAGGCGTCCACTCGATCAGGCGACGGGCGGCATCGAGCGTCATGCCGGCCGGCGCCGCCAAAAGGTCGAAGCCGAGCGGATCGCCGTTCGGATCCGCTGCATCCAGGGTGTAGAAGTAGGGGACATCCACCGCAGCCGTAGTAGGCGGCACAGAGCGCAGGGCTGGAGACCGGTTGCTGTCACCCACCGTGATGATGTAGCTCTGGAGGACACCAAGCCCGTACTGATCGAATACCTCGACCCGCACCGCGTGCTCGCCGACCTGATCCTGGCTTGGCTCCCAGCGGACAGTGCCAAGCGCCACGTCGATCGACATGCCGACCGGTCCGGTCGTCAGCTGGTAGGCGAGCAGGTCGCCGTCGGCATCCACGGCCTCAACGTCATAGGCGTAGAGCTGATCGGGGGCGGTGCGCAAGGGCGGTGTCGAGACGATCTCGGGCCTGGCGTTCTCGAGCCCGGTCACGGCCTCGAGCGTGAACGACTGGGCGGTGAGGCCGCCTCGTCCGTCCTCGACCCGCAGAGTGACCTGGTGGCGACCGAGCTGCTCGAGATCAGGGATCCAGCTCACAAGACGCTGCTCGTTGTCGAGCCGTAGGCCGAGGGGGCCGGTCTCCAGGACGACGTTGAGCGGATCCGCATCCGGGTCAGATACCTCGACCAGGTACCGGTACTCGCGGCCGATGGGCGCCGAATCGCGCGGCGTCGAGAGGATGATCGGCGCGTTGTTGGGCGCATCAGCCACCACCGTCAGGTTAAAGCTCTGCTGCGTCTCACCGCCGCGCCCGTCGCTGGCCAGGACGGTCACCGGCTGATCACCGAGATGGGCCGCGCTCGGGGTCCAGCGCACTTTCCCGGTCTGCGCGTCGATAGCCATTCCAGCCGGCGCCCCGCCCAGCGCATATGAGAGCTCGTCACGGTCGAAATCCTGGGCGGCGACGTCGTAGAGGAAAGGCAGGCCCACGTGCGCGCGGGCGGGCGGCGTCGAGGTGATGACGGGCGCGGCGTTGGGCAGGCGGACCGTGATCGGGAACGACTGTACGTCGAATCCGCCCTTACCATCGCTGGCGCGGATGATCACCTCGCGCACGTCGTAGGGCCCGGTGAGGTCGAAGATCACGTCATCGAGCTGTGGCGTCCACAGCAGCACGCCCGTTTCCGGGTCGAGGGTCATGCCGGCCGGAATGCCTCGCTCTTCCAGGCTCGAGACTAGGCCGTCGGCCGTTAGGATGAGGACCCCGCTTTCGAAGCCAAAGTCCTCGGGAATCTGCCCGGCGCTGGCAAGCAGCTCGAAAGTGAGTGCGTCGCCGTCCGGATCGCTGCCGAAGGCGTCGTAGCGATAGAGCGCGCCGACCACCGCTTCCTCGGGCGGGATCGAGTCGATGCGCGGCGGCAGGTTATCGATGGCGCGCACCAGGATGTCGAACTCCTGAAGATCGATTCCGCCGCGGCCATCCGAGGCCTGGACGCTCACGTGGGCCAGCCCGAGCACATCGAACTGGGCTCCCGGCACCGGCGTGAACTCCTGATCCGCACTCGGCGTCCAGGTGATGCGGCCGCCAACCCCCTCGATCACCATGCCGTCCGGCGCCTCGAGCAGCTCGAAGCTCACCAGATCGCCATCGGGGTCAAAGGCGATGACCAGGTGGTCGTAGAGCCTCCCGGCCACGGCATCCGTCAGCGGCGCCGACGTGATGGTGGGCTGCTGGTTGGGAAGCGCCGCCCCGACCTCGATCACGAAGGCCTGGCCGGCCGAACCTCCACGGCCGTCCGATACCTCGAGCGTAACGGCGTTCGGACCCAGCTGACCGCCCGCCGGGGTCCAGGTTAGAAGCCCCGTATCCTCGTCGATCGTCGCGACGGACATCCCACTGGGCGCCTGGATCAGCCCGAAGGTTAGCGGATTGCCGTCCGGGTCGCCGGCCTCGATGAAAAAGCCATAGGTCTGACCCTCGCGCGCTTCGAGGATCGGCGTCGAAATGATCACCGGGTCGCGGTTGGCGATCGCCCCGACCGTAAAGATCTGCGTGTCGAAGCCCCCGCGCCCGTCCGTGACCTGCACGGTGACCTGATGCTCGCCGATCGTAACCGAGGCGCCGTCCCAGACCACCTCGCCCGTCGCCTCGTCTATCGTCATCCCGGCTGGTGCGGTCGGGAGGGCGAAGCCCAGCACGTCCGCGTCGGGGTCGATCGCGTCGACCTCGTAGACGAAGTCCTTGTCCTGGGTGGCGGTAGCAGGGGGTTGGCTGAATATGACGGGTGCGTTGTTGCCGGGCTCGCCGCGCACCGAGATCACGAAGGTCTGGGACGCGGCGCCGCCGCGGCTGTCCGCGACCTCAAGCCCCACGTCGTGGGAGCCGAAGTCGTCGCCGGTGGGGGTCCACTCGAGGACACCGGTTGCGCGATCCAGGGTCAGCCCGGCGGGAGCTTCGATAAGCTCGAATGTGAGCGGATCGCTGTCCGAATCGAGTGCGACGGGTTCGTAGCGGTAAAGGGTGTTCACGTTGGCGTCGACCCGCGGCGCGGACCGGAAAAAGGGCGGACGGTTCGGCGGCGCGCGAACCACTGCCAGGCTGAAACGCTGTTCGACCGTGCCGCCGCGGCCGTCTTCGGCCCGGATCGCGATTGCGTGGGTGCCGGCGTCCTCATCTGTGGGCGTCCAGGTGATCCGCTGCGAAACGCTGTCGATGACCATACCGGCCGGGCCCGTGAGCAGTGAGAATCCGAGCGGGTCGCCGTCCGGGTCTTCCGCTTCCATCGCGTAGTGGTATGCGTTCCCGACGACCGCCTCGATGTCCGGAATCGACGTGATGGCGGGGGCCTCGTTCAGCTGCCCGAAGAAGACCAGGTCGAATGTGAAGCGAATCTGTTCGGGATTGAAGAACGCAAGCGTCCGGGAACCGCTCAGCTCGCCGGGCAGCAGGCTTCCGTTCGCCACGACGTCGCTGAAGTCGTAGTAGGGAAGACCCTCCGGGGTGGTGCCGTTGAAGCCGGCGACGCGAATGCCGGGATCGCTGAGGTGGTCGATGGCCACGAAGATCGGGGCGTCGGTGACGTAGGTCCCGTCGTTGCGGACCGCGAGGTCCACATGGAGGATGCGGCCCGACTCGTCGAAGGACGTGCGTCCGTACTCGGCGACGAAGCTCGAAGACACGATTGTCTGCAAGAGCGCGATCTCGGCCTCCCGCTCCGAAGGCTGGGCGCCGGTGAGGCTGAGCGTCGTGCCGGCCGTCTGGCCGAAGCCGTCGATGACGAGAAGCTCGAAATGGTTGTGTCCGGGCGCCACCGTGACCCGGTGGAAGAAGTTGCCCTCGCTGTCGAAGGTGTCGACCGGCCGGCCGTCGACGGTGATGCTGACGAACTCGGTAGCAGGCCCGTGTGTGGCACGCCCGACAATGAGCGCGGTCTCCCCGGCAGGGAGACTGCTCCCGTCGACCGGTTCCAGCACCTCGATCGTTGGTGCGGCTGCCGACCAGGTCGCGGTGGCGACCTCGGCCAAGCTGCCGACGGTCGCCTCGATCCTATCCGGCCCGGGCGTAACACCCTCGTAGGAGAAAACCGCAAGCCCATTGTTGTCGGTGAGCACGACCGCCGAAATCTCGTGAGCGCCCGAGACCGCGAACTGGACGGCGACGCCGGCGATGGGATTGGCGCCCGGGTCGCCGGCCCTGGCCGTCACGGTGTGCTGTGTGCCGACGAGCAGGCTGGCCGCCGAGGGCGTGAGCACGAGGTCGGCCACGACAACCGGCGCGCCCGGCGCCTCGGCCCAGCCACCGGGATAGCCGTAAGCCTGGTCGAGACCGAAGCCGTAGGTGTACAGGCCGAAGGGCACCGGGCCCGTGATGCGGTGGGTGCCCGGCTCGATGGCAATTTGCGCATTAGAGAAACCGCTCGTCCCGATGGGCTCGAACGGATCGACGGGGAGGAATGCCCCGTCGAGGAGCACGGTGCCCAGGGCATCATTCGGCACCAGCAGGTTCACGAACTCGCTCTCGATTCCCTCAACCCCGGTGAAGATCCTATAGTTGTCGAGGAGTTGATCCGACGGTGTGAGGAGCAGCATGAACGGATCGGCCCGGGTGCCGTCGAACTCGGCACTGTTGGCATACTGGGCGACCAGTATGGGCCGATCGGCGGTGATCTCGGACGCCTCGGTGAGAACGACTTCGTGGAGCTGGCCTCGTTCCAGCACGGCCACCTGCGCACCGTTGACGCTCACGACTGTGTTGTCTTCGGAGGCCAGGAAGCGGAAGGTGTCTCCCATTCCGCGGGTGGCGAACGGGGCGCTCAGGAACTGCGTACCCCAGAGGTTAACCGGCGGGAGCTGTTCGACCAGGTAGTCGGCGAACTCGACCGCCGGCGCCGGGATATTGGCCGCGGCGTGGCCGCCGAAGACCGCAATCGGCCGGTCGGACTGGATGATGGTGCCGGAGAGATCGGCCGGCTCGAAGCCGAAGTTCTGGAGCTGGTAGGTCTCGCCGCGGTTCAGCGAGACAATGTACGGAACGCCCGCCGCATGCACGCCTGTGGCGATGGCGGGCGTGATAGTAAGGGTGGTTCCGTCTTGGCCGGCGACGATCGCAAATTCGGTGCCGGGGAACGTTTCCGAGGTCGTCGGACTTAGGTCGACGTTCGGGTAGCCAAGCACGATGTAGTCGGTGCCCAGGAGATCGATTGGCAGCCCGAGGAAGACATCGCTCGTCTCGGCAGCCCGGCTCACTCCGAAGACGGTGATCTCTGAGGCGGAGCTGACGTGGATGCCCTTCTGGGTCACCCGGTCGGAGGTAAAGCCCAGATCCGCAGCCAGTGGCAGGACGACAGTCGTCTGGAGCCCCGGCACCGCCACGAACTCCCGCGTGAAGTCAAGGCCCGGGATGGAGACCGTTCCGGTCGTGGTCGCCTCGGCCATGATCACCAGGCTGAGCTCGGGATCGGCCTGCGCGAGCCCGGCGTTCGCCGGGAAGGTGAGCCAGAAATCGGTGCCCCGGCTGTGGGCATTGGCCCCCGTCGTAACCACCAGGCCGATGTCCGACGGGAGGCGGCGGATCCCCGTCTCTATAATGCGGTTCATCAGATGGAAGGGTTCGTCGTTATCGCTCTGTCCGAGGCGGTGGCCTACCTCGTGGATCAGCGTCGTCAGGAGGTCGACCCGTTCGGCGGCGGCGCCAACCGTCGCACGCAGTTCGGTCGGTGCCACTACGGTGTCGAACTCGCCGTCCTCGGACGGCGTCGGATCCACGAACCAGCCGTTGCCGGCCGCATCGTCGTCGAGCCAGATCATGCTACCGGCCGTGAAGCCCACGAAGGCGCCCTGGAGATTGTCGATTCGCAGGTCGACGTCGACAACCGATTCGATGTCCTCTGCGCTGATGCCCAGAGCGACAGACCAACGGCGCATGGCCTCCGCAAGAAGCAGCTTGGCCTCCTCGAGCGTCAGGAACTCGCCGGACGGTGCCGCACCGGGGGTGACCGCCTGGAGCGGTGTGCCGCCGGCGACAATCGAGAGGTCGGTTCCGGTGTAGACCGGGGTCCCCATGATGCTGTTCGGGAAGTCGAGCCCGGTGACGACGTCGAACTCTCCAACGCGAGATCCAAATGTCAGAATACTGAAGCTGTTGCCGAGGACAGGCTCGAAGCCGTCAACCAGGAATAGGTTGAGTGTCCCGGCAAGATTGGCGTTGCCTGTGACGATGAGGCGGCCGAAGGTGTTGGAGGCCGTGCCACCGATGTCGATGTCGACCATTCCACCCGGGTTCTGGGTGAAGTTGCCGTTGACCGTGATCGATCCACCGGCACCGACTGTGAGGGACCCGGAGTGGGGCTGGAGGGCGCTCACCGTCACGGAGCCACCGGTGCCGGCCTCGATGGTGCCTTCGTTGGTCACGGTCTTGCCGGTCACGGTGACCGAAAAGCCTGCGGCCGCCACGATTCTCCCCTGGTTCACCAGGTCCGCCGATGAAATTCCCACCGTGCCCCTGCCGCTATCCGCCCGAATCGCAATCCCGGGTCCGATGGTCAGCACGTCGGACGAGCTGGCGGCACGAATCCGATTCTTCGCCGTGGTGCCGAAGACTACCGTGCCCGTGCCCGAAAGCGTCTGCGTGCCCGCGAACGCCACCGTCAGCGCCCGGCCTGAACTACTAGTCGACGCGATCGTCAGTATCCCGTTTAGCACCAAGCCGTTGCGCACGGTCAATGTTAATTCGGAACCGCTGGTGAATCGCAGGTCGGCATCCAGCACCACGTTGTCCAGCGTGGTGTTTCTTGTCATCAGAAGCTCGCTTCCGTCCGCAGACCCCAGCGTGGCATCCCGCACGGTCCCCTGGTCAAGCCTCTGCAAGCCTGTGATCGCCCCCCCGAACACCGTTCCCCCTTCGAGAATCACCGGACCGCCGACCGCCGTGAGGTCCAAAAGCGCCCCTCTATTGTCCAGCGTCCCCCCGAACCCGATCCGCACCGAGCCACCCACGCGCTCCAGCAGGGCGAACTGCGCCGTCGTGAACGATCCGCGCAGCTCCATCCTGACGCTGTTCACGAGCATCGTGCCCAACGTCGTCCATCTCCCCTCCAACCGCAGCGTCCCGCCCGTCGCCTCGATCGTTCCTGCGTTCACGATCCCGGAGCCGCCCACCCGCAGCGTTCCGCCGCTGCTCTGAATCGATCCCTCGTTGACGAAGTTGGTGCCCGCCACCTCGAGGAAGAATCCCGCTCCGACCACGATCGTGCCCTGGTTCACCAGGCGCCGGGACAGGCCGACGTAACCGGAACCAGTGTCCGCCCGGATGGTGATCCCGGCTCCGATGGTCAGTACGTCAGACGTGCCGGACGCACGAATCTGATTCCTGGCCGTGGTGCCGAAGACCACCGTCCCCGTGCCGGAGAGCGTCTGCGAACCCACGAATTCTAAGGTCAGGTCCCGGCCGGAAGTGCTGGTCGACGCGATCGTCAGTATCCCGTTCAGAACCAGGCCGTTGCGCACGGTCAGTGTTAATTCGGAACCGCTGGTGAATCGCAGGTCGGCCTCCAGCACCACGTTGTCAAACGTGGTGCTTTTTGTCATCAGAAGCTCGCTTCCGCCCGCCGACCCCAGCGTGGCGTTTCGCACGGTTCCCCACTCCAGCCTCTGCAAGCCTGTGATCGTTCCCCCGAACACCGTTCCCCCGTCAAGAATTACCGGACCGCCGGCCGTCGTGAGGTCCAGAATCGCCCCCCGGTTGTCCAGGGTCCCCCCGTGCGCGATCCGCACCGACCCACCCACGCGCTCCAGCAAGGCGAGCTGCGCCGTCGTGAACGATCCTCGCAGCTCCACTCTGACGCTGTTCACGAGCATCGTTCCCAACGTCGTCCATCTCCCCTGTAACCGCAGCGTCCCGCCTGTCGCCTCGATCGTTCCCGCATTCACGATCCCGGAGCCGCCCACTCGCAGCGTTCCGCCGCTGCTCCGGATCAACCCCTCGTTGACGAAGTCGGTGCCTGCCACCTCAAGGTAGAAGCCCGTCCCGACCAAGATCGTGCCCCGGTTCACCAGGCGCCGGGACAGGCCGACGTCGCCGGAACCAGCGTCCGCCCGGATGGTGATCCCGGCTCCGATGGCCAGCACGTCGGACGTGCTGGATGCACGAATCTGATTCCTGGCCGTGGTGCCGAAGACCACCGTCCCCGTACCTGAGAGCGTCTGCGAACCCACGAACTCTACCGTCAGCGCCCGGCCGGAAGTGCTGGTCGACGCGATCGTCAGTATCCCGTTCAGCACCAAGCCGTTGCGCACGGTCAGTGTTGTTTCGGAACCGCTGGTGAATCGCAGGTCGGCCTCCAGCACCACGTTGTCAAACGTGGTGCTTTTTGTCATCAGAAGCTCGCTTCCGTCCGCCGACCCCAGCGTGGCGTTTCGCACGGTTCCCCACTCCAGCCTCTGCAAGCCTGTGATCGTTCCCCCGAACACCGTCCCCCCGTCAAGAATTACCGGGCCGCCGGCCGTCGTGAGATCCAGAAGCGCCCCCCTATTGTCCAGCGTCCCCCCGTGCGCGATCCGCACCGTCCCACCCTTGCGCTCAAGCCGGGCGAGCTCCGCCGTCGCGACCGACCCGCGCAGCTCCAGCCTGACCCCGGTCACGCGCATCGTGCCGATTGTCTTCCAGCTCCCACTTAACCGCAGCGTCCCGCCTGTCGCCTCGATCGTTCCCGCATTCACGACCCCGGAGCCGCCCACTAACAGCGTTCCGCCGCTGCTCCGGATCAACCCCTCGTTGACGAAGCCGGTGCCCGTCACCTCGAGCCTGAAGCCCGCCCCGACCACGATCGTGCCCTGGTTCACCAGGCGCCGGGACAGGCCGACGTCGCCGGAACCGCCGTCCGCCCGGATGGTGATTCCGGCTCCGATGGTCAGCACGTCGGACGTGCTGGACGCACGAATCTCATTCCGCGACTGACTGCCGAAGACCACCGTTCCCGTGCCCGAGAGGGTCTGCGTACCGGCGAACGACACCGTCAGCGCTCCGCTGGAGGAGCCGGTCTTGGCGACCGTCAGCGTCCGGTTCAGTACCAACCCATTGCGCACGGTCAGCGTTCTCTCGGAGCTGCTCGTGAACCGCAGGTCCGCCTCCAGCACCAGGTTGTCCAGCGTGGTGTTTCTTGTTACAAGAACCTCGGCGCTAGAGTTCCCGGCCAGCACGGTCGCGTTGCGGAGCGTGCTGTCGTTCAGGGTGAGTCCCATGTTGAACTGAAGGATCGAACCGACGTCGATCGTGGCGCCGTTGACTGTCAACTCGCCCTCGGCCAGGAGGTTATCGGCGACCAGGAGGGTGGCGCCGGCGATCGTGAGATCGTTGATCGAGCGCAAGCTCTGGATCCGCGTGATTCCGGTCGGGAGGCTGATGGTCAGATCGCTCGGCATGCCGATGATCACCTCGTCCCCCGGCCCTGGAAGACGTTCCGTGTCCCAGTTGTCGGGGTCCCTCCAGGCTCCCCCTATGGGATTGATCCAGGCGATGTCGGCGTCGGCCACGGTGAAACTGCTCACGATGCCGCTCGTTGCCAGCGGGTTGCCCGCCCGGTCGGTGACGGCATCCCCCTCGATGACGATGTCGTAGCGGTCCAGCGCCAGCGACGCGAAGGTCAGCTGCACGATCGCGTCGCGCCCGCGAATCTGGAAGTCAATGGGGGTGATCGCCGTCCCATTCGATGCTAGCAGGCGGATGTGATCGGGTGTGAGCGTGCTCGGATCCATGCCGTCGGAGAAGGCGATCTGGATCGAGCGCTGGTGGCGGCTGACATAGAAGCCATCGCCGGGGCTGGTGGCGATTATGGTCGGTGCGAACGTATCCGGGACGAGCTCGAGTACCAGCGGATCGCTCGTGGAGACATTGCCGCCGGTGTCGGTGGCCCGCACCTGGAGGGTGGCCGTGTCGGACCCCTGTGCCAGCACGGGCATGACCGCGGCGAAATCCCACGGGAATGCGGCTTCGCTGGCGATCACCCGGCCGTCGAGCAGGAGTTCGACATTGCGGACCTGCACGTCGTCGGCAAGGTCGGCGAGCACCGCGATCGTCGAGCCCTCCTGCACCTGGATCCCGGGCCGGCCCGGGTCCACGTCGGCGTCCGGCACGGACACGGTGGCTGTGGGCGGGACTCCGGCAGTGTCGAACGCCTGGTAGTTGACCACGTGCAGGCCGGTGTCGGGACCGATGGTGAAGCCGATCCCAGCGGCGATCTCGACCGCCTGAAGGTCGGGCGCAACGTTGATCGAAAGCTCGTCCTGCGTCGTGTTCGCCGGATCCGAAGTGTCGACGATCACGAACGCCGGGAAGCCGGCGGTGATTGACCCGATGAGAAGACCGAGCCCCGAGCCATTGGCGGTGAAGTCAGCGCCCGGCCAGGTGACCGCGGAGCCGCGATTGGCGGCCTGACCGATCACCTCGAAGCTGTCCGGATTGGAAACGTCGACCGTCGCATAACCCCCGCGCGAGAGGCCGCCCGCGAAGGAGGATCCGGGGAAGGTCGGCGCGTAGGCCAATCCGTTGGCAACGAAGAGCTTGCTGGCTCCCCCCGGGGCGTCGCCGGACTGAAGGTTGGCGTCGAGATCCAGCGAGGCCCGCGCAATCATCACGAAGCCGCTGATGTCCACGCCCTGGAGTCGGCGCCCCGTGTCCATCGTGTAAAGGGTCAGACCCTCGCGGGTCAGGCCCGTGAGCCTGGTACCGGAAATGTTCAGCTTCTGGAGTCGGTTACCGGTCCGCAGCTCGAAGGACTTGAGATCGTCATCGACCGCCGCGTAGACCACCCCATCGACGGCCTCGACCAGGTGAGCGTCCTGCGCGAGCGTCTGAATGAGCACCGGAAGCATGGGGTCCGAGACGTCGACCAGGTGCAGGCCCCCGCCGTTCGCGGCGACCGCCGCGATCTCGAGAACCGGGTCGACCGCGACGTCGGTGGCGTCGCCCGGGAGGTCGAGCTGCCCGAGCACGATGGGGTTGTCGAAGCGCGAGACGTCGACGAGCGCCAGTCCGTAAGCGCCCGTGGCGACGTAGGCCGTCAACTGCTCAGGATCGGTGATCGATCCCTCGATCACCAGCTCTGCCGCCTCGCCGAAGAGCGGCAGGGTGGAGACTATGCCGGTCGGGAACCCGCGGTCGTCAAAGGGATTGAGACCCTGGCGCAGCTCGGCCAGGTCACTGATGCCGTCGCCGTCCGTGTCGCGATTGTTGACCGCGGTACCGACGATAAACTCGGCCGGGTCGTCGAGACCGTCGCCGTCATTGTCGGGAAATAACTGCCTTTCCAAAATGACGGTGGGTGCCGTAATGAATGAGCCGTCGCCCGGCGTCACGAAGTCGACGGAAGCGCGCCGCAGGCGGATGAGTTCGAGGACGTGCAGGCGGTAGCTGGTGTTGGCCCCGAGAATGGTGTTGCCGAGCAGCCGGTCCGCCACGTTGGTGGACCCCCGGATCACGAAGCCGCTGTCGAGGTTTTCGATCGCCCAGTAGTGCAGCCCCGTCTGCGGCAGCGGGACGTCGCCGCCGCTGCGCCCGAAGAGACCGCCGTTCAGGCCGAGCACCAGGCCGCCGCGCACGACAACGCCCGGTCGAATGATATGCCAGCCGGGCGCCAAAATCCCCACGCCGGGGTCGGAGATCACCGTGAGGCCATCCTCGCTCACCGTGCCCGTCCCCACCGGGTCCCAGCGACCGGCCGCGTGGTTGAACGAGTAAACGATGGTCTGCTGGCCCGGGGCGAGGCCGTCCAGATTCGGGAACGCAATCGGCGCCGGCACATCGAAAGAAGTGGCGCTCCCGGCCTGGATCGAAATGACGAGCCGGGTGTCGGCAAAGGCCCGGGGCAGGGGGGCCGGGATGCGGTCCGGCGGCACGGGGATGATCACGGCTTCGGTCGCCGAGTTGCCGGCGTCGTCGATCGCGGATCCCGCCGGAAAGGTGACGGCCACGCGGGACCACAATGCCGGGTCAATCTCCGGGAACATCGCCTGCAGCTCGGCCAGGCCCGCCGGGCCGAAGCCGATGTCTGTCGATTCCGTGGGATTGAGGGGTTGAATGTCATCCACCGCCATGGGCGGCAGGAAGACGTCGAAAACCTCCCCTTCCATCTCGAGCTGCACGGACTGACCGGGCACGCTGTGGAAGGGCTTGCCCACCGAGGGGTAAGTCGTGCCGGGCGGAGCGCTGGTTGCCGTCGAGCCGTCGATGTGGACGAAGAAGTCCGGCGCCGGCATGTCGACAAGCTCGAAGAAGCCGGTCGCGTCCGTGACCGCGTTCGCCTCGGGGAAGGCGTCGACCCGGATCGTCGCCCCTTCAATCGGCACGCCGCTGAAGGAGTCGAACACGTAACCCCAGACATTGGTTCCGGCAATCCTGGTGAGCGGCACCGTGCGGAAATCGGCCGTACCCAGTCCGCCGGGGACGCCGTCGCTGTCGCCATCCAGAAAGCTCCCCGCGGCGTCGCGGACGCGATCCCCGTCGACGACGATCAGGACCTCGGTCGAAGCCGGGAGCGCCTCGTCCGGCAGGAAGGTCGCAAACCGGTTCGTGCTCGAGACGCGTACGGTTCCGGGGAGTCGGGTCCCGTTCGCGATCAGGTAGAGCGAGTCCGCATCGACCGTTGTCGGATCGATCTCACCGTCGAAGCGCACGATAGCCCTGCGCGCCGGGCTCACCATTTCCTCGCCGTTAAACGGCGCGAACTCCGAGACCTGGGTTACGAGGCCCGTGACGGCGAAACCGAACGAAGTGGGCGACGCCACGGGGTTGCCGGCAAGGTCGGTGACCGCCGGGCCCACGGTCAGGCCGTAGAGTCCTGTGATCAGGGGGGCCGAGAAGCGGATTCGCACGGCGCTCGCGCTGAGGGATTCGATTGCCTCGAGGGAAACCGGCAAGCCTGCAGCCGGGCCGTTTTCGCGTCGAACCGCATATGAGTCCAGCGCGAAGGCAGCGTCCGCCATGTCCTCGTTGTAGACGACTTCGACGACGTCGATTGGCGCTTCGCCGGCCACTTGGAAGGTCGCCCGCGGCAAACGCGAATCGAAGCTGAAGGCGACGTTCACGATATCCGACGACAGGCCGTTCGCGTCCGTCGCTTGCAGGTGGAGGACGTGGTCGCCCTCTGTCAACGGCCCGCCGAAGATATCGAGCAGCGCCGGAAAATCCAGGACAAAGGCGCCGTCCGGCTGGAGGTTTGCCTGGGGCAGCACCTCGGCGAAGCCCGCCGCGTCGAAGGCCGCTGCGAGGCTGACAACGGGCTCGCCGCTGGTCACCAGACCGACGATCGTCGGATCCGATGTGATGCCGTCGCCGGTTTCGCTTGACGCCACAACGGTCGGGACGGCCGCTGCGCCCAGAGGCGATACATCGACGCTGCCGATCCGGACCGTGGTCCCAACATCCGAGTCGTTGTTCACGAGGCGCAGCACGAGTCTGGCGGACGTGCCGGCAAACAGGCCCGAGAGATCGACCGTTACGGTTTCGCCGTCGGAGGTCTTTCCTGTGCCAAGGAGCGGGGGGAAGCCTTCCGCGATGTTAAAGAAGGCATCGCGACCCGGTCTGAAGGTGTGAACCAGGGAGTTGCCCTGGCTGTCGACCAGGGCCATCTCGAACGCATCCTTGACGAAGTCTGCTGTCGTGTCGAAAGCCAGGTTCCGGTAGCGGACCGTGAGTTTCGACGCTTCGTCCGGGATGACGAAGGGTCGCTCGAGGGAGACAATGAACGAGTCCCCCTCGACCAGCACGGCCTCACAGCCTGCGACCCTTACCCCGCCGGCGCCCATAGGCGATCCGCCGTCCTCGTGAGCGGACCACCCGCTGTGCGCGTTGTCGAAGGTGCAGCCTGCGGCCGGCGGAACGACGCCGGGATCCGTATCGTTGGCGAGGCCGGCGGTGAGGATGATCGGTACCGTGCGCTCAACGAGGATCTCCGCCGTGCCATCGTTTCCGGCCGCGTCCGTGGCACGGACGGTGAAGGCATTCTCACCCAGGGCCAGGGCGATGCCTGAAAAGCTGTAGCTGCCCGCACCGTCGGCAAGCGTGGATGCCAGCCGGGTATCAAGGTCCTCGCTGCGGAAGAGCTCAACCAGCGCCCCCGCCTCGGTGAGTCCCTCTAAGGTGACGGCGTCGAGCGAGGTCTCATGGTCCCCGGGTTGGCCCGTGTCCGACTCCGCTGCGAGCTGCAGCGTCGCCGCGGCGACTGTCGTATCGAGGCTGAAGGGCAGCTCGAAGATCGTCGACGTGTTGCCGAAAGTGTCGTCGGCCTCCAGGCGCAGCGTGTAGGCTCCGTCCGACATCGGTGTCCCGAGCAGCGCTTCGAAGAAGGCCCGGTCGAACACGAAGGACCCGTCGGGCTGGATCGCCGGGTCGCCCGTGACGTCGGTGAATCCGTCGAACACCTCCTCGATCGAGACCCGGATAGCAGCAAGCGCGTGCGCATCGGCGATGGCGCCACCGACCGTCGGATCGCTGGTCACGCGGTCACTGGCAGTGCCGGGCAGGTCCAGGCGACCGGTGTCGTTGAGGTGCTCCCCCGAGATGTTCGGCGCCGCAGCGTCACGCTGCACGATAAGATCCGTCGAGAAGTCGTTGCCGGCCGCATCGGTGGTGACGCTGGTGAAGCCGTTCTCGCCCGGGGACAGCGTGACGCCCGGGAAGCTGTAGCTGCCTGCGCCGTCAGCGAGCGTGGATGCCAGCGGAATGCCAAGGTCGTCGCTGCGGAAGAGCTCAACCCGCGCCCCCGCCTCGCTCAGCCCTTCCAGCGTGACCTGCGCCAAAGCGGTACCGCTGTCGCCGGGGACACCGGTGTCGGAATCCGCCGCCAGCTCGAGGCTCAGCGGCGGCGGATTCGTATCCAGTGTGAAGGGCAGTTCAAACAGATCCGACGTCTGGCCGAACGCGTTGTCGGCTTCCATCCGCAGGGTATAGTCCCCATCCTCCATAGAAGTCCCCAACAGGGACTCGAAGAACGCCCGGTCAAAGGTAAACGATCCATCGTCATTGATATGGTCGGTGACGTCGGTAAAACCGGCAAATACTCTCTCAATGGACGCCCGCACTGCGGTGAGGTTGCCGGCCTCACTGATCGAGCCGGCGATCGTGGGATCACGGGTGACTCCATCGCTGGTGCTGCCGGGCAGGTCCGCGCGACCGGTGTCGTTGACCAGGGCCGCCTCGATGACCGGCGGCTGGCTGACTTCAAGGCTGAGCATGACCTCTAACACCGGGGAGACGTTCCCAACCCGGTCCACCGCTTGCAGGCTCACCGTGTGTGCCCCCCCCGCCGGCGGACCGCCGTTGATGGCCTCCAGGTTGGCTGCGGTCAGGATGAAATCCCCCCCGGCCAGGGCCGCGGTGCGGCGCACATCCACCCGGGTGCCCCCGTCCATCCATGCCCAAAACTCGCTCAACACGTTGATATCGGTGATGGTCCCCGCAATGGTCGGATCAGCGGTAATCCCGTCACCGTCGGTGCCGGTGTCGTGGACCAGGCCGGCCGCAATAGCCGGGGCGGCGGTGTCACGCACCCTGCCAACCGAACGCGTCACCTCGGCCGCAGATATCCCAATCGGCTCCGCGTCTCCCACCTGGGCATAGACATAGACCCGGTAGTAGTAGTCCTTGTTGAGCTCGATGGGCGTGTCCAGGTAGGTGGCATAATCGCTCTGCGTGCGGGCAATCTCCACAAAACCATGATTCGGCCCGGACTCGCTCCGGTAAATGCCTGCTTCGGCCCCGGCCTTGGTCCAGGTAAGCTGAATTTTGGTCCCCTTGGGGCGCACGGCAAGGTCGGTCACCAAACGCTCATGGATGGTGATTATGGCAACATCCTCAGCAGTCAAACCGCCAGGGTCCGTCACCCGCAAGCCAATTTCTTTAGTACCCGCACTGGCAAAACCCCCTAAAATCGCCACCCGATCCCCCCGGTAGCCATCGTCAAAGTCATAATCCAGGGCTTGATCCACTTCGATTTCCCAGTCAAAGGTCTGGATTACGTCGTCCCCGGCGGCATCGGGATCAACAGATTCCGTGCCGTCCAAATAGATATCCTCCCCCACCGCCGCCACATAGGGGCCGAACGCTTCCGCCGTGAGCGCCTGGTTCACAGGCTGATTGCCGGATGCCTTAAAATCGGCGACAGCGTCAGGATCCAAGAGATTGCGACGGCCGGCCGACAAAACCGAAGCCATCACCCCGAGCGCATGGGAAGCCTCCGGTGATGGATGCTCGTAGCCGTGCACGTGGCCGAGCTCATGCATTATCACAGTCAGCAGGTCCATCCGTCCACGAGCCGGGCTGCCGGGTGCCGCCGCCAGTGCGGCCGGATTAAGCGTTGGTTCGAACTCAGCATCATCGGCCGGAGTCCCATCGACAAACCAGCCATGGCCGGCTGCGCTGGCGTCGATCAGCACCGTGGTATCCCGCGTCTGCCCGAGCATACCACCGGGCAAATCCACGATCCGGAAGTTGACTTCGTCAAGGACTTCGGCCCGATCAGAATCTAAGCTCGATGCCGACCAGCGCCGGATCGCCTCTTCGATGACAGGACCCAGGTCCTGCTCGGTGAGCTCACGATGGACACCGGGTTGCTCGGTATCGGAGATGAGCGCAAAATTCCAGGGCTCTTTGTCCAAATCAGGGTGATTTCTTAAATCATTGGATAAGGTCGGGTTGCCATGATCTGTCAGATCGACATTGTGATTGGCATTGAAGGAGGGTTCGGCGGAATCGGTGTCTGCAGGATCGAGGCTGATGAAACCCTTGCCGGTTTCGGCGACGATTGACTGCAATTCATCGAGGGTGATGCGACCGTCAGCGGTGATGGTGTCATCAAACCGGATACGGATCCGTCCGTCCGGCGCGATAACATCGTGGGTATCATCCGGCGGTGCCCGGGCCGCATCAATGGCCACAGAAGCGTCTTTCTGTCGGGAATCTATGGACACGCTGACATCAAATTGATGCACTATCAGGAAAAATTCATCTGCTTTGGCCAAATCTAGGCCAAAGCTGAAATCGAATTGCAGGTTGGCTGCTACTTCCGTATCCGATCGTTTTTCTTGAATATGTTCTGATAGAACGTCGAATGATTCAGCAGCACGCAACTCACCCCTGCGCGTGGCCGTCATTTTTAAATTAAACTGCAACGCGTCATCAGGCAGGCTCATCCCACCGCTCAGCGAATCGACGGTGATTTCTAAATCACCGTAATTTCTATGAATTTGCTCAATTGTCTGAAGTAAACCCCGGGTATCGGGCGGGTCGGTGCTGTCGTTGAAGTAGTCATACACCGGCTTGGCCAACCGGGTGTGAAAGATTTCGACCAAGCCGACAAACGCACCCAGGGTCCGGTTGCTGGTTGAGGCCAATGCGGAATCGTACGCATCGAATGTTTCCAGAACGCGCCCCACCCGTAACAGTGCATTCAGACCCAAAACAATCTGATCCTGCTGGTGCGATGTGATCACCGATTCTTCATACGAAAAATTATCGTCCTCGTGTTCGTGCTCGTACTCGAAAATTTCGGATTGATCGTGATCAAAATCGTCCTCGAATCCGTACGCGTCCTCGTACTCGTACGCAGATTCAGAATCGTCCTCGTCCTCGTGCTCGTTCTCGTCCTCGGATATATCAGTCAGATTGTCTTCGGTTAATCCGTCAAAAATGTCATCTATAGAATGGGAGGGATCGTAGGTGGTATGGTTTTGGTAGGGATTATCCCCGAGGCGGTCCTCGTCGCCCAGCGAAACCTCAGCACGAGGCATCAGATCGCCGGAAAGGCCGGACTCGCGTTCATCCGGCATATCCAGAGCTGAAGCCGTGTCCGCGGACAGGAGAATCCGCGGCTCAAGGTTTTCCAGCTCGAATCGGTTGCGGGGACCCGACGATTTCATTGGGTAAGCCCTCATTGAAATTGAAAGGCTACGGGAAATAACGATTTCACTCAATGGTGAGGTGACGGGGGATACTGGATTCCGCAATAGGGTCAGCAGGAAGATTCAGGAAGCAGAGTAAGCCGCGTTTAAGTTCGTCGTCGTCGTTCTCACCGGTTGGAGGCGATTGGGATCCGAATTCAAGCTTTATTACTACATTGTGGCATTTTTTGTCAAGTATTTTATCACAATCGTTGGCCGCAAAAATTCCAATCCAGGGCGCAATGGAAAGGAAGATTGACGCTTGATGCACTGCGGATAGCGAAAAATAGTGACGATGCTCTTTTTTCCCTCATTTGGCGGCAAATCATTGACACATGGATAGCGGCGCAAACGATGGAGCATGGCGCTGAGCTGACTACATCCGACCGACACTTCGAGAAAATCAGCGGGCTGGTGTGCACAATCATCGATATAGAATAATTGATCCCATCCTTCTGCTTCTTGATTTATTCATTGCTGCCGGTCAACTTCTCTCCTGCGTCACCCTGATGCTTGGTTTAGGCAATGGGGGGAGTTTGACCGCCGGAGAATAGCCAATCCGTCGGGGTCACGGAAACCGCAGCAATTGCCGCAGCCGCGGCGGAGACCTTCGCAGACAGGGACGCTGCTGCCGTTGCGGGACCGGTGCCCAGTGCTTCGCTAAGACCCAGTGACGTAATCCCGCCGAATAAAAATACAACGAGCGTTGAGGCGAGACTGGCGTACTCGATAGTGAGATCGAACTTGATCAGGGACCAGGCATTGTAAAGTACCAAACCCTGATCAGGAGAAAAGTCAGTTCCCGATTTTGCTGTTATCACGATGTTTGGACCGATCAATGGCACTTTGATGGTCGCCGGCGGGATATACTCCACACTGAACCCCTTGTGCCAGGGAATCCCCGCCAGCCGGGGAAATTTCAGAGCCCATATGGCCGTGGCCGTCCGCAATACGGTGACATAGCGCGCCAGTTGTCTTGAACCATTCAGTCGCTGACGCGGATTGTCAGGCTTGATCTCGAAGACGCCGCCACCACCAAGGCTCACCAGGTCCGGACGCAGCGCCAGCTTATCAGCCACGGAGAAAGCCAGAAAGAGCGCCGACTCCGCGACGAGCACACGGGCTGAGGGAAACCATATCGGAATGCCGGTCTTGGTCGAGGAGGTGTACGCCTCGGCAGCAGCCAAAACACCGTTTATCGAAGCGTTTTCCACCGCCGGAGGGATCAGCACGCCGTTCACGAACAGCGGCGGATAACGCACTGATTGCTCGGCCAAGAAGTGTTGGCCAATGACGCTGTGCACCCAAATCCCGGCCAGCGCGGCAGAGATACCGAAACCGGTGGGATCAATCAGATTGACCGGATTGTTGTGCGCATAGGCATATTTGTGAAAACTTTGGGGCAAATCCGGATTCCCCCCGAACGGGTCTAGCTGCGTAAAGCGGCCGAGGCTCTGGTCATACCTTCGGGCGCGCAGGTAGTATTGATCCAACACGGGGTCAAACCACTCACCCGCGAAAAGCAGCGCTGAGCCGGCTGTTTCAGGTTCGGAGCCAATTGCTTCTCCGAAGGCGCGATAGGCGTAGCGTTCAACGATTCCACCGCCGGCCTGGGTCACAAAGCGTGTCGAGCCAAGGGCATCCGTGTGGCGCCAAAGGACCGTGCCGTCCCCATTCACCTGGGCCAGAGCACCCAGACCCAGCACAAATGTCCTGGCGGGCCTGCCTGCAGCATCACGCTGCTCCAACACTTGGACCTGGCCGGTAAAATTGATTTGATCAAGCAGAAACACCTGAACCGAATCGGTGATAAGCGTCCCGTCAGCCGCCACCACGGTTTGCGCCCGCACGCGCTGACCCGCTCCGTCGTAAACGAACGTACGGGTCGTTACAAGCGGCAGTCCCTGGTCGTCTTCACCAAACTTTTGAACTTCTACCAGGCGATTTTGCAGGTCATAGACGTATTGGACCCGCAACACGCCGTCCACATAGGTTTCTGTAAGGGACCCATTGGCGTCGTATTCATTGGTCGTCACCGGGCCGTTGGAATCCACTGCCTCAAGCAGCCGGTCGTTAAGCTCATCATAGGCGTAAGTCGTCGTTTGCGTGCCGGCAGCGTCCGTTATCTCCTGTTCCAAACGATTTCCAGCGATGTCATAGACATAGGTCAGCACGTAGGGTACATCCGGCCTTCCGCCGCTCAGGTCCACCACTTCTTCACGGACGAGGCGGCCGATCGCATCATAGGTCCAGAGCAACTGTCTCTGGGACAAAATACCATCGGCCTCGCGAATGGTTTCTTTGGACTGAATGCGCCGGCCATCCAGTGATAGCGTGTACTCGTACCGGGCGAGGAGGAGGCCGGAGGCATCCACCTCCGTGATGCCCACCAAGCGCTCGAGCTGGTCGTAGTCATAGGAACTGACGACACCATTGGCGCGTTCAATCCTTTCAACGGAATCCGTCGGCGTGTAGTAATAGGTACTCACAATGGGGTCGGTCAGTTCAATACCATTGAGCTTGTGGACCTCCAACCGCTGCAGCCGGCCGATGGTGTCATAGATGTACCGCTCATCCGTAAAATCCGTAAACGTGCGATTCAGGCGACCGGTGATGGGATCATAGTCATAGCTGATGACTCCTTCAGGTGAACTCACGCGCGCCACCTGACCCGTATTCGGATCGTAGTCATAGTACACAAGCCCGCGGCGCGGATCAAGGAGGGTATCCAGCCGGCCGAGGGCATCGAAGCTGGAGACAATCTCCACCTGTGGTATGCCCGCATCGGCTTCGGCAAGGCTGCCGAAGAGTTGTGTCTTTACGGGCAGACCAAACTGGTCGTAATCAAACTGTTGGACCTGGCCTTTGTAATCTACCTTGCGGTAAATGCGGCCGCTGTCGTTATAGAACGATTGCTCGACGCTGCCGTCTGGCAGCGTGCGTGTGAGGGGCCGGTTGAAGGGGTCGTACGTCATTCGAGTCTCACGATCTTTCGGGTCCCGGATGCCGATCAGGTTGCCGTACCGGTCATAGTCGTACTCGTACCGCGGATTAACCAGAGTTCCACCGCTTTCCGGATCCACCACCTCCGGTAGAATCACGGCCGTCAGGTTGCCCGCTGTGTCGTACTCGAACCGGCGTGTGCGCCCGGCCTGGTCCGTTTGTTCGGTGAATTTTCCGGCTGCATCGTAGACGAATTTTTGTGTAGTTCCATCGGCATAGGTGGTCTGTGTCACCCGTCCTAATGCGTCGTAGGCAAAGTGGGTTTCGCGTCCGAGGGCGTCGCGCTCGATGATCCGACGACCCCCTGCGTCGTATTCTGTTTCGTGACGCTGTCCCAGCGGATCGATAATGGCCGTCCGGCGACCCGCGAGGTCGTACTCAAACAATGTGACATTACCGTCGGGACCCTGACGCTGCACAAGCCGATCCGCCGCATCCAACCGATCGACAACCTCGGCGATCACATCCCCGGTGGAAATGACATGGCTCTCAAATATGCCCGGGCGAACTTGGACCACTTCGATTTGAAGGTCTGCCAGACGCTTCGACTGCACCGGCCGGCCGGCCGCATCGTAGATGTGCTGCGCACCCATAACCGGTTGTCCGTCGGTGGCATCATAGAGATCGGTCTGAAAGACAACCCGACCGGCTAGATCGTACACTCTTCGTCGGATCGCTCCTTCGGCCAGCTGCTCCTCGACGAGTTGATCCAATGCGTTGTACCGGTAGATGGTGCTGTTGCCCAACTCGTCGATCTGTTCGATTACTTTGCCCGCGGCATCATACCGCGTTTCGGTCTGTGTCCCGTCCGGGCTGAGTGCGGCTGCAACTCGGCCGTTGGCATCAAAAGATGCCTCCCACACCAGATCACGGCGGTCACCGGGGTCTTTGGGGTTCACCCAGGTGTAGCTGCTGGTGAGCTGATTGCCATTTCGGTCGTAACCGCCGCGCCATACATTGCCTGCAGGATCCGTGGCAGCTACGTTGTTGCCCGCGAGGTCATATGCGTAGGAGACGGCTGTTCCCTGCGGGCCTGTCACCGACAGCACGACCCCAAAGGCGTTATAGTCATAATCGTAGGTGCCTCCCGTGGGATCCGTCAGCGTGCGGACGTTGCCGCGCGCATCAAAATCCTGGCCCACGACATGGCCCAAAGGATCTACCGTGGCGGTGATGAATCCATTGACATCCCGCTCATATGTCGTGGTCTCCCCGGCAGGATTGGTTTTTGAGAGCACGTGCCCGGCCTCATTATAAGTGAAACGGCTGGTCAGCTCCGTGCCGTCCTCAAGCAGCACGGTTTCTTCGAGAAGATTGTCCTCGGAATCGAAGACCCGGTTGACGACATGCCCGAGTGGATCAATCTGGCTGACGACATGGCCGCGTTCGTCATAAACCATTGTGCTGACGTTACCGAAGGCATCGCTGATCCGTTCGGTGCGGCTGGCAATATCCCGATCGGACGAGACCACGCTGCCTTCGGGGCTCGTGAGACGTAAGAGACGACCGGTCTCATCGTACTCCTGGCGCATTCCGCGACGGCCCAGCGGATCGTGAATCTCCAGAAGGCTGTGCTGGTCGTCGTAGGTGAAGCGCGTCGTGTGGCCTCCTCGATCCGTTATCGCCACCAGGTCGCCATAGAAATCGTAGAGGTAGCGAATCTCCTGACCCATAAGATCTTCGAGGGCGACCACGCGACCCTGATCGTCGCGCCGGATCACCATCCCGCGACCGTCCGAGTGCGTGATGCGGTCCTCGGTGTAAGTGATGACATTACCGTTCAGGTCGGTAATGCTTTCGATACCGGTGTCTTGGTTGATGATCAATTCTACCCCTTCAGCAGTCGTCAGTCTCCACCGGTTCGGATCGTAAAGTTCTCCTGTCGTGCGGTCACGGAATGTGACCGACCCGAAATCAGCGGGTACCACGTCCACGACATTGTCGGCCAGGGCTTCAAGCTTTGATGTGGTGCCGGTTCCAGGCAGGGGCGCGAAGAACAGTTCCGTCTGCGCCATCGGGCTTGGATTGGGAACGTTGGTCCGCCAGCCGACATAGCCCAGGATAAACCGCTCGACCCTGCCGCTGGGAAGCGTTACGTCCACGGTGACATCTTTGGTATTGGTGAACACGACATCGTAGATACCGGCCCGGGGGGACCGTGTGATCTGTGTTAACCCGACATCGCCCAAGATGTTGGCTTCCGTTACCTTGATATTGTTGACGTTGAGGTTCCACCCAAATCCAAAATCACCTGAAAGATCCTTCAAGCGGCTGTCATAAGTACGCGTGGCAAAAATCGGGAAACCGGCGGCGGAGATGTTGAGGTCCTCGAAGGAGAGGCTGAAGACGCCGATTTTGGCGAAACCATCCGCCTTGAATACTTTGGTCGCCGTAGCGACATGGCCGCTTTTGTCAACGACCGTCAGCCGCATGTCGTAAAAACCGTTGTCCAAGACCGTCGGGTCGAATATCCCCAATACGTCATCCAAGACTGATTCATCGCCCGTTGCGATGACGGCAAATTGCTCCTGATCGCGTGGGGAGAGTTCCAGCGTATACCTGAGGATATTTTCATCGAAAGCCGTGCCCAGGACATTCCCGGGCAGGGTCGCGATCGCTGTGATGAATGGGTCGCGGAAGGCGGCCACGGGCGGGGTCACGTCCCCACTCAAATCCGGGTCCTGAAAGAAGGCCAGCTCCAGCGAGTCTTGCCCTTTATTCCCCATGGCGTCAAAGGCCGTGGCGACGGCGGTGAAAAATCCGGCTTCCGGCGTTGTGCACGTCGCTGTTCCATCGAGGGCAAGATTCAGCGCCTGTCCGTCAACCGTGATCCGTGTATCTGTAACCGCAACATTATCGGCTGCCGTGACCGTGAGCGTCACGGTATCCCCCGGTTCATTAAAGAGACTGGAGGCTGTGAGCGTCACCTCCGGTCGGATGAGATCTTCCGGTACGAAATCGGTGCGCGTAATGATCCGGGCGCCCAGACTGGCGTTGCCGGCAACATCCGTCGCCCTGACCGTAAACTCCACATCACCCGGCCGCAGCAGGGAGATCCCCTTGAACTCGAAGCTGCCGTTTTCGTCGACTTGGGTGACGGCCCCGGTCTGCATCAATTCGACAATCGCTTCCGGATCCGCCCGACCCACGAGTCGAATGTAGAGAAGGTTGGTGGCATTGTCCCCGAAAGGACGCGTATCAGAAGATTCGCCCAGCCCGAACACGGGGACCGCAGGCGGGGTGGTGTCCACATTAACCAGCAGCAGGTTCGAGAAGAGACTGACGTTGCCCGCGGCATCTTCCATCTGGGTGGAGATGCGGATCAGGCCTTCGGGCTGGGTCGCGGTGGTGAAGTCCAACGGCGTGCCGTCCAGGATTGCCGATAAGACTTCAATCCCCTCAACGAACAGGCTCAACCGGCTGTTGATCTCGCCGTTCACCCGAATGTCGAGCGTGCCGTCACGGGTGATGTTGTCGTTGTCAAATCGGCCGGTGTCGCTTCCGGGCAGAAGGTCAGGCGTAGCGGGCCTGGCAGGCCGCGTCGTGTCGAGGGTGAAATCGACAAAGAATGCGGGGGACGTCTGGTCCCCGGCGTCCGTGGCCACCAGACTCAGGGTGTGGGCGCCGTCGCTCAGATTCCCGCCGGCCATTGCGTCCAGGTCGGCCCGGGTAAAGGTGAAGGCCTTTCCGGTCAGCTGATCCAGTACATCCACAAAAGGTGCGCCGTCCAAAGAAGCCAGAAAGGCCGTGATCACGTTGACGTCATCCACGAATCCTGCCAGGGTCGGGTCATGGGTGATACCGTCGGCGTTCGACCGGCCCGTATCGTTCAAGAGCCGGGCGAAGACGGTGGGCGGCAGCGTGTCGGCGGCGGTGGTGGTGATGGTCTTGCCGAACGCGCTTTCGTTGCCGGCAAGGTCCGCGGCCACGACGGTCAAACCGTTGTCGCCGGTGGCCAGAACGATGCCGGGCAGCACGAAGTCGCCGTTGCCGTCCGCGGTCGCCAAGGCAATGGCCGTGTTGGGATCGCTGTCGCGGAACAGCGTCACCGAGGCTTCCGGTTCCGTCGTGCCGACCAGGGCAACCACTTCGAGGTCGGTGGTGTCATCGCCCGGTATACCGGTGTCGGAAACCGCGTCGAGGTCGAGGGTCGGCACCGGCAGGGGTCCCACCGTGTCCACGGTCAAGATCAGGGGAATGGACATCGCGCTGATGTTGCCCGCCTCGTCCACTGCATCGGCCGCGATCGTGTGCTGGCCGTCCGGCAGATCCGCTCCCATGGTGAACTCGACGGCCCCGCCCGCCGGCGGCGACTCCTCGACAATGAGACCATCCACATAAAGCCTCACATTATCGTTGCCGGTTGCCGTTACGGCCAACGTCGGGGTGGCATCATGGGTGATGTCATCCGCCTGGCTCGCCCCCCGGTCGCTGCCGGGGAGGAGGTCCGGCTGGCCCGGCGCCGGGGGAGCAGCCGTGTCGAGGGTAAATGCGAGTTCAAACACCGGTGCAGCGTTAAGGAATTCGTCCACGGCCGCCAGGGCGATGGTATGGGATCCATCCGCCAGCGGCACGCCATTCAGCGCTGCCAGATCGGCCCCGGTCAAGGTGAAGGCGTTGCCCGTCAGGGTTCCGAGGACGTCACCGAAGGCTGAGCCGTCGACGGAAGCCTGGAACACCGTGACCGTGTTCGCATCGTTCACGGTGCCGGCAACGGTGGGATCGGATGTGATGCCGTCCACGGAACTCCGGCCGCTGTCGTTCGCCAGGGCGCCATCGACGACCGGTCCGTCCGTTTCGGGACCGATCCGGCGCAACACGGTCCGGAATTTTCTTTCGTTCCCGGCCTCATCTTCCGCTTCGACGGTGAAGGTATTGTTGCCCAGCGCGAGGTTGACACCGGTGAAGCTGAATGCACCGCTAACCGGATCAGCCGTGGCGGCGGCGCCGCTTTCCACCAGTCTGACGGTGATGCCCGCATCGGTGATACCGATCAGCGTCACGTCAGCCTCGGTGGTCCGTCCGTCGCCCACCGGGTCCGAATCAAATGCCGGATCAAGCGCAAGCGTTGGGACCAGTGGATCGGCGGTGTCGATGGTGAGCTGCAACAGGGCCGAAGGCGCGCTGACATTGCCGGCGCGGTCTTCGGCCGTAGCGTGGACCTGATAGCCGCCGTCGATGAGCGGAACCGGACCGATGCGGAAGATTGCGGGATTGACGGCAATCTGGCTGTCCACCTCAGTGTCGTCGATGAACAGGCGCACCAGGCTGTCAGCCTCCCCGGTCGTGCCGACTTGCGGGGTATCGACAGCGGTAATGTCGTCGCTGTTCAAAACACCGCTGTCACTGTCCGGCAGGAGATCGGGTCGCGTCGGCGCGGCCGGCGCGGCCGTGTCAAGCACAAAGTCCAGGGTGAAGACGCCGGAGGCATTCCCGCGCGAGTCGACGGCAACCAGGTTTAGCGCGTGTGCCCCGTCCGTTATGGCGCCGCCGCTGATGGTCTCGAGGTCAGCCGGCGCAAGGGTGAAGGCGCCGCTGTTGATGAGGCTGGTGATGTCGACGGTTGGCGCGACGTCCAATCCCGCGCGCAGCTCGGCAACGCTGCTGCTGTCGGCGACGCCGCCGATTACCATGGGGTCGAAGGTGACGGCATCGGCCTGGTCGCGACCCGTGTCATTGGCCAGAGCGGCACCGAGCAGGGGTGGGTAGATGTCGGACGTCAGCCCCTGGCGCTGCCGCCAGATCCGGTAGTCAAAACGGTCGATCTGACCGTCGTTGTTCAGATCAAAAGCCGGGTCGTAGCGGGCTTCGCCGCCACGGCTGCGGTAGTGCCGGCTGAGGGCCTCGAAGTCATCCCGATCGATGACATCGTCTCCGGTCAGATCGGCAAGCAGCTTGTGAAGCTCGAACGTCAGGATGCCGTCGCCCGGCAGCACATCGTTGTCGATGAGCCGGTTGCCGCGGGAAACAAAATTCGCGATACCGCTCGTGTCGAGCTGCAGGTGGTAGTGATCGTCCGGGACCGCCACATTGCTGAGGTCAATCGTCAGGGTGAAGGTCGTGTCGTCATACTGGTAGTTGCCGGCCGCAAGCGCCGGATCGCCCCCGCCAAGCCCGGTGACGGTGACAGCGCTGACGATGTCGGCCAGGAAGACGTTGTTGTCAAACGTGACCTCGATCGTGTGCAGCGTGGAGCGCTGGACTTGGCCGCGGTTGATCGTCATGCCGACGACCTGGACCGGATCTCCGGGGACGGGTGTGATCGTGACCGGCAGGGCGATGGTGTCGTCGGCCCGGTCGCCGTTTTCCCGCTCCTCGGCCAGCGAGGTGACAAAGAGGGTGAAGTCCTGCTCGAATCCGGCCGGGGGCTGGATCGTCAGGCCGGCCAGTTCGGCGGGGGTGAACATGAACATACCCGGTTCGACCTGCGACCCGGTGCTCAGCGTGGCGCCGGACGGCACGTTGCTGATTTCGACCATCAGAAATTCAGAACCGTCCTGGTCGGTGAGTTCAGCAGTGATATCGATACCGATGGGGGTGTCCTGGTCGCCGGCGGCCGCGTTGGTCACCGTGGTCGGCTCATCGGCTACCGGGATTACCGTGATGTCCACCAGCGCCGGCTCGGAGATGTTGCCCTCATTGTCCGCGACCGTGTAAGCCAAGCTGTCCGCGCCGGCGTAATTTTCCGCCGGCGTGTAGATCACAACGCCCGTGCCCGGATCGACGCCGGCGGTCCCGTGTGTCGGCAGGACGGTGACGACGACCGAGGCCGGATTGAGCGTGCCGTCCGCGTCGCGGTCGTTGCCCAGCACATTGATCTGCGCCGGCTCATCCTCGTTTGTCCTGGCCTGATCCGCTCCGGCCACGGGCTGCACGCCGGTGAAGGTGACGGTGAAGGTCGCGACGAAGGTCTGCTCGAGCGACAGGTACTGCAGGCTTGCCACCGTGTCGAAGACGTTCAAGGTGTAATCGTCGAATGTCAGTCCGCTCACCGCGAGGGTCGCCGCGAACGTGGATAAGTCGTAAGCGACATCGGCGATACTGACCGCACCGCTCACGCTTCCGGTAAGCGCGTAGTTGGCCGGATTCAGCACCGACGCGGGATGGGAGGGGGCACCGTCGAACATGGGTTGATCGAAGACGACCTCGATTGCCGACAAGGGCAACTGGACGATCGCTCCATCGCCCGGGTCCGTGCTCAATACGCGGGGCGGCTCAACGGGCTTGAGTTCATCCACCTGGTTCGTCTGACTGATGAGCACGCGGCCGTCCGCGGTCGTGATGACCACGTCGCCCCGGGAACCGCCCCGGGCTGCGGCCAGACGCCGCAGGGTCGCCAGGTCGACCATGGTCAACTCGCTGTTATCGGGCTCGACCCCGCCCGTGTTGGCCATATCTCCCGTATTGTGCGAGACAAAAAGCAGACCGTCGAGTCTCGTTCCCACCTGCCCAAAGGCGATCGAGTCGATCTCGGTGTCAAACTCCAGCATCGTTTCGACACGGGCGCGCTCATTGAACCGCACGATCTCGGTGCGCTGGGGCCACGCCACGGCCCACAGGGTGCCGTCGTCGGCGAAGGCGAGGCTGCCCACCCGCAAATCCCGGTCGCGGCTGAAGCGGGTGAAGGTCTCGGACACCGGATCAAACTTTTCCACGCCCCTGTTGGAGCCCACCAGGATGTGGTCCGTGCCGGGCTCGACCGCCAGCCCCAGCGTCAATCCTTGGCCGAATTCGCCGATTACCGCGCCGGAGCCTGGATCCAGCTTTAAAAGCGGGCCGCCGCCGGTGGTCGCCCAGAGGTCGCCGGTGCTGTCAAAGGCCAGATTGAAGATCGGATACGGCAGCGTGGCAATCGGTATTCCGACCTCCCCACCGTCTGTACCGATGCGGTAGAGCTCGTTGCGTCCGGCGCCGCCGCTGATGATAAAGCTGCCGTCGACGGCCTCGACAATGGCCATGGGCCCGATGAAGGCGTGGCTCCGACCCATGCCTGTGGCAAAGGCGCGGCCTGCAAAGGGAAGCAGGATGGTCTCATACTCGGGCACGCGGGTCGGGACAATCGTCGATGCCTCGCCCCATTCAGCCGCAGTAAAGACGGCATTGGTCGACGGATCCGGTACCGCCACCGGTGCGATGCCGAAGTTGGGCGGCGTCTGCTCAAGCTCCGTCAGAAAACCGAGATTCACACCGCTGCCGTCGTCCTGGGCGAGAATTCCCAGGGGCGGCGCTTCGCGGTTTCCGGCCAGATCGGTGGCCAAGGCCAGAAATTCGTAGGTCGTGCCGGCGTCGCCGACGAAAACGGCGCTGCCGGCGGCTTGCGGAAGCTGGCGTTGCCAGATGGCAAAATCGCCCCCGTTTTCGGCCACGTAAAGGGTGACATGCCGAAATCCGGCGCCTGCCGCATCATCGCTCACATTCCAATCGATGGTGAAGTTCGGCTGCCCCGGTGCGATCCGGGTGACCGTGAGGTTCGTGGTGGGTGCAACGGCGTCGATCGTCTGGGTGAGGGTTTCGGTGTCTTCCGGCGCCGTCCCATCAAAGAAGATGCGGGCGCGGGCGCTGATTTCGTCGCCGGTCACCACGTCGCGTTCGGGTTCGATGGTATAGGAGACAAAGCCAAAGCCGTCACCGAGTGCGTTGTTGGGTGGCAGAAGACCTTTATGGGGATCCGTCAGAACCTCGCCGGAGATCGGATCGATGGCCTGAATGAGCCAGGTGGCCTCGTTGGATGCCAGGTCCACCCCCGCGCTGACCCGCAGCAGGAATCCGCGGGTTTCGAGAAAATCGAACTCGCCCTGGAAGACCCCGCGGCCGGCGGGCACGTCGACACTGATATCACCAACACGGATGTCACCCAATCGGAAGGTGCGGGTGTCGAGCTGCTCATCGAGATCGGCCACAATGCGAACCTCGTGCACGTAAGATGACGCGACCGGGTCATTCTGGAAGTTGATCGTGTAGGGCAGCGCCCGGCCCGCCGGAATGAAGCCCTCCGTGGCGGCGCTGAACGGACCGGTGATCGAGGCCACTCCGGTAGCCGATGCGTCTCCGGTCAGGAAACGGCTCAGATCAAGGTTCGTCAGTTCGGCCGTGTCCCCGAATTCGGGACCCAGCCCCGAGATCTGGAAGTCCGGCGGCAGGCCGGCGCCCCGATCTTCGAAGGGAATCCAGGGCGAATAGACGCGAAACACTTGGAAATGCGTCGGCGAATCGAGTCCGAGATCGAATTCGCTGAAATCGGGCAGCACCGGGATCGGATTCCCGCTCCTGGGATTCACACCGTCGGTCGGTGCCGGCAGATCTTCGTCGTGGCCGTAGCGCCGGCGCAAGTCGTCGAAGAAGGCCAGCGGATCGCCGGTCTGCAATTCGTCGCCGGCCGGTCCGCCGAGAAGACCGGTCGCCAGTACCGACATCAGGCTTTGAATCAGGGCATTTTCGCGGATCGGCGGCAGGGATCCCTCGGGACGAAGCACGCCGGCCTCTTCGAGCGCGGCGAGGAAGAGATCGCCCCATGTCGTCCGGTCGGCGGCCAGGGCCAACAGCGCGGCCGAGGTGTCGGGATCGTCCAGCACGCCCCGGCGCAGTTGTTCGGCCTGGGCGAGCGCGTGCGCCACGAATTCGCCCCGCGTCATCGTCGTGGCAGCGGCAACCACATGGAACTGGAAGGGAATGAAGTTGACGGTAATAAAATCGGGTATGCTGCCGAATGCCTTATACAGGGCGAAGAGTCCCGGCTGGATGAGATCGAGGCCTTCGGGTCCGTCGTCGAGAATCCCCAGTTCGGCAAGATCCGGCCGTGCCGCGTAAATGCGCTCGCGAAGCTGTTCGAAGTTCCGCTGGTTGAGCTCGCGCAGGCCGGGATAAGTTTCGACATTAAATGTGACACCGTCGAACCCGGCGGCCTGCTGGTCAAAGACATATCCGGAAGTCAGCAGCTGCCCCGTCAAATTCACGGCCGGATTCAGGCTGGCGAAGGGAACCTCCGGATAGTCGCCCGCCGGAGGGGCGCCGCGCACATTCGAGAAAAAGTGGAGATAATCGAGATTGTAGACATTTATGTTTCGACCCATCTCGGGGATGCCGATCTGGAAGAACACGTACGGGGTATCGAGATTGCCGATTCCCTGCAGCGCGACCGAGTAGGTGCCGACGTCACCCGCCAGGATAATCCGCGGGCCGCCCACACCGATGGTCACCTCGGGCTGAATGGCCCGTTCGACCAGGAAACGGTATGGTACGATCGCCTGGCCGCCATCGGGATTGGTCACCTTCACGTCGTAGAGACCCCGTGGCCGGCCGGTAAGGTTAAAGGTCGCGATAATCTTCGTGGCGTCCAGCACCTCGAAAATGGCGGGCTGAATGTCGGCGAAACCGGGCCGCACCAGGTTGACCGCGGCCTGCGGGTTGAACCGCGCGCCGCGTATCGTGGTGGTGACGAACTGGCCGTCGCCGCCGATGTCGGTCTGGACGCCGGTGATGATCAGGGGGAGCACCTCGGCCAGAACCGTGACCGGGGTCTCCGGCAGCGGCTCGCTCTGGCCCCGTATCAGGATGAAGATCGTGCGGCCGTCCGTCGATGGAAGAACCGAGACCACATCCGGTGCGAGGCCGCCTTCATAGTCGGCGTCAAAATCAGTCGAAGTCGGCGCCGTTCCCTGCCGCAAAAAGAGTTCGTGAACGGAATCCTCACTGCTGGACGTCAGGGTGACGCGCAGGGTTTCGTGAGGCCCTGCATCGAGCTGGAGAAGCCGCTCCTGGCCGCTGTTCAGCGTCGTGCCAAACGGCACGCCCAGCTCGATCTGCTGGGCGGACACGGCCAAAATGTCGCTCGACGGCGCGACGTTGTTTATTTCCCCGGCCGTTCCTTCGAACACCTGGTTGAAGATATCGTTGCGGATGATGACAAAGTAGGCGCCCGGCGTCACGGAGGGCAGGAAGGCGTCGAGGCTGAGCGTATAGCCCCCGCCGGGGGCAAGCGTGCCGTTAAAGGTGACCCGGCCCAGGGCACGGTCCCGGATATCCCAATGGCTGTCCGTGGAGAGAAAGGCCACATCCGACCACCTGCCTGTGACGGCGTCGCCGCTGGTGTTGACCACATCCCATTCCAGCTGCAGCCGATCACCCGTTTTCAAGGCCAGCGGATCGATCCGAAGCGCCATGACCTGCAGATCGGTGGCCGGCGGCGGCAGGATTTCGAGGGTGACGGAATTCGCGTTGTTGCGCTCGTTGAGGCCTTCAAAGACGTCCCCGATGATGCTGTTCGAACGCACCGGATCGGTAATGGCAAACAGGTTATACGTCCCGCTGAAGTCGGCCGGCGCCTGGACCTGCAGGGTGATCGCGACGCTCTCAGCCACGTCCAGCACGCCCTCGTGCTCATCGAGTTCGAGGAAGGTATCGGCCTTGACGTCCAGAAAGTCATCGACCGAGAGCAGCACGAAGCTCTCCCACTCGTCTTCCGTCGGCGGCACCGGCGCGGTGCCGCTGTTCACCAACTCAAAGGTGACGTCAAAGGTCTGGCCCGAGAACACCACGGCCGGCGCATCGATGCTCGCTACCCGGAGATCCGGCGCGGGCGCCAAGCTGATATCCAGCGGCACGGCGAAAATATTGTTGCCTTCGTTCTGGAACTCCTGCACCCGGCCGCGGGACAGATCGCGGCGGATGAAATCCGCCATGTCGAAGGGGACAAACAAGCTTTCGAGCTCGAAGGTCACGCCCGGCAGATTGAAACCAATGTCGCTGATCGGCCCGATACCGCTGCGATCTTTATCGGCGGCGGAGTCGGTATATCCGATCAGATAAAAACTTCCCTCCACGCCTTCGGGCAGCTCCAGGGTCAGGGTTTCGGTGTAGGGAGCGCCGATGTCGACTACCTGCGACCGCTGTACCGAACCGACGAGCAGATCGGCCGAATCCAGCGATGGATCGCGCGACAGGAAGGTGCGGTCGGTGTATTTTCCGGTACGCGTGGCGCGGGTCCCTTCGTTGTTGACCGTGTATTGAACCTCGAGCCCCTTGCCGGATTCCGCGATGCCGAGCGGTGTGATATCCGTGACCCGGAGATCCGGCTCGAAGAACTCCACCGTCATCGGCTCGTTGTGAAGATTGTTGGTCGGGTCCTCAAACGCCCAGCGACGGAATTCGGCCAGCCGGGATGTATTGTCGCCCGTGTCCCCCGGGAACCAGTCTGTCAGGAGCAGGCGGCACTCAAGCGGGGAGAACAGACACGAAAGGTCGTTGTGGGCATCCAGATGGATGAAGAGATTGTATTCCCCGTCGAGACCCTGGGGCAGGACCGTGTCAAAAACGACCTCGTAGCTTTCACCCGGGGCGAGGCTGGCCGGTGCCGCCTGGGTGTGCTCGCCGATGTAAGAGGCGCGCAGGCGAATGAACTCGGCGTCCTGACCGATCCAAAGGAAGTCGCGCCAGAACTGGGAGCCTGCCCAGAGGGCGTCCGGGCCCTGGTTCTGAACCGTATAGCGGATCCGGGTGGGTTCGCCCGAGCGCAGTATCGGCTCGAACGTGACGCTTGTGACGACCAGATCAGCCAGCACGGGGGTTACGTCGGCGGCCGCGGCCGTTGCATTGTTGTCCTCAAAGACTTCTTCAACGACGTTGAAGGGACTCGGCTCCGGCGTCCGGCTGAGACCAAATAGGCTCCCAAAACTCGGTATCGTTTCCGGGGGGGTATCGTCGGTCACCACCACAATGAACTGCCCACTGGCCGAGGGCGAAAGTTCGACGTTGATGGCGGCCGAGTAGGTCTCGTTGACGCCCAGGGCCTGATTGTGGAAGACTTCACCGATTATCAGGCTGCGCGCCGTATCCGACAATGGATCGCCCTCGGTCGAAATGTAGACGCGGTCCACCCAGCGGCCGTAAGCGATGCCCGTGGCCCGATTGGCCACCGTCCAGCCGACGGCGATCGTATCCCCGCCCCGCACGGGTCCGGCCGGAGCGGTCACGGAAATCACCTCCAGATCGGGCAGAATGCCGATGATGTCGATGGCCCGGGCTTTGTAGTTGTTGTTGTCAATCTCGGTCGGATCGTCCGGATTGGTATTGCCGGCCAGCGTGTCCTCGAGCACGGCACCGAACGGGTCGACCCACGGCGTAATGTGATAGATGCCGGAAGCAATGTTCTGGGGAATGGTCACGCTTTGGGTGATGTCCAGCCCTTCGTTGACGGCCAGCGGCGTATCCATGATGCCGAAGGTCCTGAGGAGGACATCCCCCGTGTTGGGATTGGGCCGGTTCCTGTCGAGGGTCAGCCAGATCTGGCCGGTGTAGTCATCCGTATTCGTCGGGCCGCTGCCGAGGTTGTCCAGGGAAAAGGTGACGTCAAAGGTCGAGCCGCTGGTGGCTGATGCGGGCACAATCACGCCGCTGACCACGAGGTCGGCCAGGGGCAGCGGATTGATGAAGATCGGCTGCCGGAAGAGATTGTCTTCATTGGGAAATTCGTCCACCCGGTGATCGGCGTCCGGCAGGATGAGTATGAACATGCTGCCGCGCAAGCGCTCGGGAACGACGACCGTATCGCTGACGGTGATATAGCTGTCGCCCGGGTTGAGGCTGGCGGCGTTGTCGATCACGCCCAGCGAAATATCGTCGTTGGTAATCTGATCGTCCAGCGACAGAAAGATCTTGTCTTGCCACTGCGTGGGTGTGGTCGCTGCCGTTCCGGCATTGCGGACCTCGAACTCCACCGTCAAGGTTCCGCCTGCATCGACACTGGCCGGCGCAATCACGCCGGCTATCACGATGTCGGCCCGTGGCCGAAGGGTGACGACGGTCGGCGTGTCATTGGCCACCGGGTTGTTGGCCGTATTGTCTTCATAGAGCTGACGGTCATGGTTGGTGGCGACGACAAGGTTAAACTCGCCGCTGGCTTCGTTGGTAATCGTGATCGATTCGGTGCGGGTGTAGGTTTGGCCGACGGCCAGCGGGCCCAGAAAGGTGAAGGACCCCAGCGGAATGACGGGTGCGTCCGGATCCGCCACCGATTCCAAAAAGAGCAGGTCTTCCCAGTTGCCGGTGGCCTCGGCCGTGCCCGTGTTGATGACCGTCCATGTAATCTCCACGACCTGACCGTCCTGCGCCGTTGCCGGGACCTGGATAGCGGTGACGGTCAGATCCGGTGAGGGGGCCAGGACCACGGAGATCGCCGAGGAGCTGTCGCTGTTGTTGGCGGTCAGGCCGAATTCGAAAGGTCCGTTCTCCACGGCAGTGGTGACAATCGCGTACAAGGGGCCGCTGAACCCGTTCGGCACCTGGATCGAAGCGGTGCGTTCATACTGTCCGCCCGGTCCGACCGGTCCAAAGTGATCAAGCTCGAACTCGGCGATGAGCTGAGTTCCAGCGGGGTCTGCCGCCCAAGCGACCCGGTCGACCCAATGGCCGGTGCTGGTCTGGCCGATGCCGATGTTCTCGACCGTGAAGGCCACGTCGACGATTTCGCCGCTTTCCGCGCCGGCCGGAACCGTGATCAGCGCGATGTCGAGATCGGCAAACGGGATGGGCATGACATCGATCGTGCCGGGCGCCTGCACGGCGTTGTTCGCCTTGAGGCCGTTTTCGAAGACGTCGGCGTCGGCATCCGTCTGCACGAAGATATAAAAGGTGCCGGTGAAAGCCGGCGGGAAGAACACCCTTTCATTCCGGCTGTAGCTTTGGCCCACATCCAGCGCATTCGGATTGGCAAATCGGGCGAACTCGATGTCATCGCGATTGCCGAGGACATCATCGGAGGAAGCGATGAGGACGTCGTCCCACAGCAGGTCGACACCCGGACCGGTCCCGGTATTGGTCACCGTCCACTGGAAATCGACCGGCGCGGGATCGCCGATGACCTGCCCGGGAAGCACACTCTCCAAGGTGATGCCGAGGTCGGCAATCGGGCCCAGCGTGATATCGATCGTGTGACCGGCAACATTGTCGGCCTCGCCGACGTGTTCTTCGACGTCATCCGCCGCGTCGGTGACCACCAAAAGGGACATGTCATCCGCAAACAAATCGATCGGCAGCTGCATATCCACCGACTGCACAACGCTGCCGGTTGGGGCCAGCGGGCCGGCGACGCTCACTTCAGCCAGAAGGCGGTCGCCGGCGGAGAATGCGTCATCGAAGGAGAGATAGATCCGCTCAGTCCAGCCGCCGGCCGTGGCGGCAGTGCCGTTGTTGGTGGTTGTCCATTCGACGGTTATCTGTGAGCCGGATACGCCGGCGGCCGGCGCCGCGGTGATGCTGGTTTGGAGATCGGGTAAAGCCGGCACCGTGAGTTCGATGGCGGCGCTGCCCGTGTTGTCCGTGATGTCCAGCTCGGACACCACGCCGTCGGTGTCGGTCTCGACAAGGATAAAATAGGCGCCGCTCAAAAGTGCCGCGTCGATGGGCGGGGTGACCGTTGCGCTGTAGGTGTAGCTGTCCGTGCTGGCCAGGGGCGTGAAGTCCGCTGCCGGCGTGGTTGCCAGGACGACATCGCTGCCGTCGAGCACCGGGTCGGCGGACAGATAGATGCTGTCGGACCAGGGGCCGATTGCCGGATCGTCGCCGTTGTTTTCTACCGTCCAGGTGACCCGCACGTCCGTACCGAATTGGGTGGCGGCCGTGTCGAGCGTGACGTCAGTCACGCCGAGGTTTGCCAGCGTCAGGTTGAAGTCAAGGTTGAAGACGTCGTCCGGCACCTCACCGTTTGTGCCGTCGTCATCCTGGTTCATGGGGTTGCCGACGAAGTCGAGCACATCCGGGCCGATCAACGCCGTGTAAGTGCCCGTCCCGAGGGTTGGTTCCTCGAAGTCGACGCGGTATCGCAGGCTCGTGCCGTCTAGACGCACCGGGCGTGCGACCCCCACAGAGCCAAGCGGACCGGTCACCTGCACGTCTTCTGCCAGGAAGCTGCTCCGGTCGACCGGCTCGTCGAAGGTGACCGTCAGGGATGGCACGGCCCCACCGCTTCCGGGATTAAAGACCGCATCTGTAATGCGGGGCCCCGTGGCAAAGGCGGTCTGCAGCGTCAGGTTCGTGTCGGCCAGCAGCGGCACGAACTCGGTGTTGGCCCCGGCATCGAGACCGATATATTCAGTAAATGCGCCCTGACGGCTGCCGAAGGTCACGACCTCGAACTCGTCGCCAAGCGCGGGTGAATACCCGCCGCTCAGACCCGTGGCGAACGCACCCAGCAGATCGGCCACGCCCGTGATGATGATCTGATCGAAATCCGAACCGGCGATGGGACCACCGATTGTCACTCTCAGGCGCCCGTTGGCTGTTTGGGTGTAATCGCCATTCAGCGTGAGGCTGCCGACTGAAGCATTGGAGTCGACCGTTCCACCGGCGTTATTCACGTCGGCGGTCAATATGCCGCTTCCGGACAACACCGCCCCGTCCAGCAGTTCGAATGTGTCGGCCAGCAGAATCCCCGGCTCTTCGAACGCCACCCGGACCCCGCCGAAGGCCGTTGTCCCCGGGGCTACGAGTTCAACGGCGCCGCCGTTGAGCGCCGCCAGGCTGGAGTCCGGCATTGGGGCGCTGTTGGTGTAGCTAGTCAATGACGTCAGATCGATGGTACTGCCGGCGCCGTCAGCCAGCACGTGAACGCCGCGAAGATTGGTCGTGCCGCCGGCGGGGCCGGTAATCGTGCCCAAGCCGGGCAGATCCACCTGGCCGCTGTCCAGCGCTTCGATGTTCAAGTAGGTAAACGCCTGAGTGCTGCCCGTGATAGCGGCCAGGTTGGGCAGGGCCAGTACGCTGCCGGCGCCCTCGGCCTGGAAAAAGCTCTCAACATTGAATTCATGTGGAACCGCGTAGCTCGTGGCGGCCGCTAAAGAAAGGGTTGCGCCGTCCCGGACAAAGAAGCTGGCGCCGTCGATGCTCGCGGCATTTGAGAGATCGGCCGTGGCGCCGCCGCTGACCGTCACCTCCCCCAGGTGGAGGGTTGTGATCTGGCTGGTTGACAAGTTGCCCGTTCCGTCAAACGGCAGATCAACCCCCTTCAGCTCAGTCAGTACCGGATTAATGATGGTGCCGCCGTTGCGTGCCACCAGGCTGGAGTCCGGCCTCGCGGCGCTGTTGGTAAAGCCGGTCAAAGACGCCAGATCGATTGTACTGCCTGGTCCGTCAGTCAGCACGCGAACGCCGCGCCGATTGGTCGTGCCGCCGGTGGGACCGGTGATCGTGCCCAAGCCGGCCAGATTCACCTGGCCGCCTTCCAACGCTTCGATATTCAAGTAGGTAAACGCCTGGGTGCTGCCCGTGATAGCGGTCAGATTGGGTAGGGCCAGTACGCTGCCGGCGCCCTCGGCCCGGAAAAAGCTCTCGGCGCTGAATTGCTGAGAAACCGCGTAGCTTGTTGCGGCCGGCAGGGACAGCGTCGTGCCGTCACTGACGAAGAAGCTGGCGTCGTCGATGCTCGAAGCGCTCGAGAGGTCGACCGTGGCGCCGTCGCGGACGAAGAAGCTGGCGCCATCGATGCTCGCGGCATTTGAGAGGTCGGCCGTGGCGCCGCCGCTGATCGTCACCTCTCCCAGGTGGATGGTTGTGATCTGGCTGGTCGACAAGGTCCCTGTTCCGTCAATGGATAGATCGACCCCCTCCAGTTCCGTCAGTACCGGGTTGATGACGGTGCCGCCGTTGCGCGCCTCCAGGCTCGAGTCCGGTGCCGCGGCACTGTTGATGAAACTGGATAAAAACGTCAGATCGATCGTACTGCCGGCGCCGTCAGCCAGCACGTGAATACCGCGCCGATTGCCCGTGCCCCCGGCGGGGCCGGTAATCGTGCCCAAGTTGGCCAGATCTACCTGGCCGCCGTCCAGCGCTTCGATGTTCAAGTAGGTAAATGCCTGAGTGCTGCCCGTGACAGCGGTCAGGTTGGGCAGGGCCAGCACGCTGCCGGCGCCCTCGGCCTGGAAAAAGCTTTCGGCGTTGAATTTTTGGGGAGCCGCGTAGCTTGTGGCGGCCGGCAGAGACAGCGTCGCACCGTCACGGACGAAAAAGCTGGCGCCATCAATGCTCGAAGCGTTCGAAAGATCGGCCGTGGCGCCGCCGCTGACCGTCACCGCTCCCAGGTGGAGGGTTGTGATCTGGCTGGTCGACAAAGTCCCTGTTCCGTCAATGGATAGATCGACCCCTTCGAGTTCAGTCAGTACCGGGGTGATGGCGGTGCCGCCGTTGCTTGCCGCCAGGCTGGAGTCCGGCGCCGCGGCTTCGTTGGTGAAGCTGGATAAAAACGTCAAATCGATGGTACTGCCGGCGCCTTCAGCCAGCACGCGAACGCCGCGCCGATTGCCCGAGCCGCCGGCGGGGCCGGTGATCGTGCCCAAGCCGGCCAGATCCACCTGGCCGCCATCCAGCGCTTCGATGTTCAAGTAGGTAAATGCCTGAGTGCTGCCCGTGATAGCGGCCAGGTTGGGCAGGGCCAGAACACTGCCGGCGCCCTCGGCCCGGAAGAAGCTCTCGGCGCCGAATCGCTGGGGAACCGCGTAGCTTGTAGCGGCCGGCAGGGACAGCGTGGCGCCGTCACTGACGAAAAAGCTGGCGCCGTCGATGCTCGAAGCGTTCGAAAGATCGGGCGTGGCGCCGCCGCTGACCGTGACCTCCCCCCGAAGAAGGGTTAGGACCTGGCTGGTCGACAAGTTACCGGTTCCGTCAATCGATAGTTCGACTCCCTCCACCTCCGTCAGTATCGGATTAATGATGGTGCCGCCGTTGCTTACCGCCAGACTGGAATCCGGCGCCGCGGCACTGTTGGTGAAGCCGGTCAATGAAGTCAGATCAATCGCACTGCCGGCGCCGTCCGCCAGCACGCGAATTCCGCGCCGATTGCCCGAGCCGCCGGCGGGGCCGGTGATCGTGCCCAAGCCGGCCAGATCCACCTGGCCGCCGTCCAGCGCTGCGATGTTCAAGTAGGTAAATGCCTGAGTGCTGCCCGTGACAGCGGTCAGGTTGGGCAGGGCCAGAACGCTGCCGGCGCCCTCGGCCTGGAAAAAGCTTTCAGCGTTGAATTTTTGGGGAGCCGCGTAGCTTGTGGCGGCCGGCAGGGACAGCGTGGCGCCGCTGCGGGCGAAGATGCTGGCACCGTCAATGCCTGCAGTGCCGTTGACCGTGAGCAAAACCGCGGCTCCTTCAGCAGTTAAAGCCTGACCCGGGTCTACCGTCAGGTCGCCGTTGATCTCCGAATCGGCCTGAACTGTGAGTGAGCCGCCGGCGATATCAACAGACGCAGTACTATCCAGGCCCTGGATGGTTACATGACTGTTAATCGTCACCGTGACACCCGGCTTATCGATCAAGACATTGTCAGAGGTGGCCGGCACTATGTTGTCTAGCCAGTTTTCGGGCGCCTCCCAGTCGCCGCTTACATCGGATATCCAGGTCCGCGGGTTCGCCAGAGCGGCTAGCGTATTGAATTCTCCGGAAGGATCAAAACCGGGTGAATTGCCTGTCAGATCGGTCGATCTACCCAAACTGCCGGCGGATTTTTCGGCGGTGGCGTTGATGGGAGGTTGGCCGGTCGCGAGACCCTGGGTCGCAGCAGACACTTCTACGATTAGTTCATCCGAAACGCCCATATTGCCGGCAGGATCCTCTGACGTTGCCATAATACTGTGCGTACCAACCGTGAGATCGTTCAGGGTAAATTCGATTGCATCGAAAACCACGCCCGCTCCGATCTGCTGTCCATCCACCAAGAGACGCGCCAGGCTTTCCGCTTCCGACTCTACTCGCACGGTCAGGGTTTTGCCGGCTAACCCCAATCCGCGCGCGCCGGGATCGAAACCGGCCTCCACAAATTCAAAGGTGGCCGGCTGTCCGGGCAGCTCGACTCCGATCACACTGTCGAAGGCCTCGATTGAGACGAAAACGGGCGCGCCGACGCTGACCCCTGCAGCCCCTAGATCAACCGTCAGGGTTCCGAGCACGTAGTTGCCGGCGGTCAACGGTGCCGAGGCCGTTTCAAATTCGACCACGGACAGGAAAGGGGCGGGTCCAAAATCGGCGCCGGGTATCTGTCGCCAATCCAGCAGCAGGGGCAGCGCCGGCGTAAACGAGAACGCGGAAAAATCATTTCCCGAAGCGGTCAGGAGCGGATCGCTGGAAGAGACATCCAGACCAAAAAAGACAAGCTCTTTTCCACCCTCAGCACTGAAATCCAGGGAAACTTCAAAACTGGCCGCGGTTTCCGAGATTACCGCTGGACCCAGGGTGTAAACCGCCGCCGCATCCCCCGGATTGCCCGGACCATCTGTATCCGGCAATATCAGGGTGACCGTCATTACCGGTGGCGTGCTATCCAGTGTGAAGGGCAGTTCGAACAGATCCGACGTCTGGCCGAACGCGTTGTCGGCCTCCATGCGCAGGGTATAGTCCCCATCTTCCATGGGACCTCCCAGCAGGGACTCGAAGAACGCCCGGTCAAAGGTAAAGGATCCGTCGTCATTAAGACGGTCGGTGACATCGGTAAAACCGGCAAATACCCTGTCAATGGACGCCCGCACCGCGGTGAGGTTGCCGGCATCACTGATGGATCCGGCGATCGTGGGATCATGGGTGATTCCATCGCTGGAGCTGCCGGGCAGGTCCGCGCGACCGGTGTCGTTGACCAGGGCCGCCTCGATGACCGGCGGCCGGCTGACCTCGAGGCTGAACATGACCTCAAACACCAGGGAGGCGTTTCCAACCCGGTCCACCGCTTGCAGGCTCACCGTGTGCGGCCCCCCCGCCGGCGGCCCGCCGTTGATGGCCTCGAGGTTGGCTGCGGTCAGGATGAAATCCCCCCCGGCCAGGGCCGCGGTGCGGCGCACATCCACCCGGTCACCCCCGTCCATCCATGCCCAAAACTCGCTCAACACGTTGATATCGGTGATGGTCCCCGCAATGGTCGGATCAGCGGTAACCCCGTCGCCGTCGGTGCCGGTGTCGTTGGCCAGGCCCGCCGCCATAGCCGGGTCAGTGGTGTCACGCACCCTGCCAACCGAACGCGTCACCTCGGCCGAGGAAATCCCAATCGGCTCCGCGTCTCCCACTTGGGCATAGACATGAACCCGGTAGTAGTAGTCCTTGTTGAGCTCGATGGGACTGTCCAGGTAGGTGGCATAATCGCTCTGCGTGCGGGCAATCTCCACAAAACCATGATTCGGACCGGCCTCGCTGCGGTAAATGGCCGCTTCGGCCCCGGCCTTGGTCCAGGTAAGCTGGATTTTGGTCCCCTTGGGGCGCACCGCCAGGTCGGTCACCAAATGTTCATGGATGGTGACCTGGGCAACATCCTCAGCGCTCGAACCGCCATGGTCCGTTACCCGCAAGCCAACTTCTTTGGCGCCCGCACTGGCAAAACCCCCTAAAATCGCCACCCGATCCCCCCGGTAGCCATCGTCAAAGTCATTATCCGGGGGTTGATCCACTTCGATTTCCCAGTCAAAGGCCTGGATGCCGTCGTCCCCGGCGGCATCGGGATCAACAGATTCCGAACCGTCCAAATAGATATCCTCCCCCACCGCCGCCACATAGGGGCCGAACGCTTCCGCCGTGAGCGCCAGGTTCACAGGCTGATTGCCGGATGGCTCAAAGTCGGCAACGGCGTCAGGATCCAAGAGATTACGCCGGCCGGCCGACAGGACCGAAGCCATCATCCCGAGCCCATGGGAAGCCTCCGGTGACGGATGCTCGTAGCCGAGCACGTGGCCGAGCTCATGCATTATCACGGTCAGCAGGTCCATCCGTCCACGAGCCGGGCTGCCGGTTACCGCCATAAGGTTGTCAGGGTTCAGTGTCTCCTCGAACTCGAGATCGTCGGCCGGAGAATCATCGATGAACCAGCCGTGGCCGGCCGCGGTGGCGTCGATCAGCACCGTGGTGTCCCGGGTCTGACCGAGCATACCTCCGGGCAGGTCAACGATCCGGAAGTTGACCTCGTCAAGGACTTCGGCTCGATCAGAAACTAAGTTCGATGCCGACCAACGCCGGATCGCCTCTTCGACGACAGGACCCAGGTCCTGTTCGCTGAGCTCACGATGCGCTCCGGGTCGCTCGGTTTCGGAGATAAGCGCAAAATTCCGGGGCTCCCTGTCTAAATGAAGGTGATTTCTTAAATCGTTGGATAAGGTCGGGCTGCCATGATCTATAAGATGTAATTGGTGAATGGCATCTAAGGAGGGTTCGGCGGAATAGGCGCCTGCAGGATCGAGACTGATGAAATCGTTGCCGCTTTCGGCGATGATTGCCTGCAATTCATCGAGGGTGATGCGACCGTCAGCGGTGATGGTGTCATCAAACCGGATACGGATCCGTCCGTCCGGCGCGATTACATGGTGGGTGTCATCCGGCGGTGCCCGGGCCGCATCGATGGCCACTGAAGCGTCTTTCTGCCGAGAATATATGGACTCACTGACATCAAATTGATGCACGACCAGGAAAAATTCATCCGCTTTGGCCAAATCGAGACCAAAGCTGAAATCGAATTGCAGATCGGCTTTCAGTCCTATAACCAACTGTTTTTCTTTTATATGTTCAGAAAGTAGATCGACCGGTTCAACAGCATGCAACTCACCAACGCGCATGGCCGTCATTTTTAAATCAAACTGCAATGCGTCATCGGGCAAGCTCATCCCACCGTTCAGCGAATCGACGGTGATATTTAAGTCGCCGTAATTTCCAGAAATTTGTTCAATTGTCTGAAGTAAACCTCGAGTATCGGGCGGGTCGGTGCTGTCGTTGAAGTAGTCATACACCGGCTTGGCCAACCGGGTGTCCAGAATTTCACCAATGCCGATAGACGCACCCGGGGTCCGGCCATTGGTTAGGGTCGACGCGGAATCGAACGCATCGAATGTTTCCAGCACGCGCCCCACCCGTGACAGCGCATTCAGACCCCGAATAATCTGATTCTGCTGGTGCGATGTGATCACCGATTCTTCATAAACGGCAGCTTCGGATTCCGAAAGATCCAAATCATCGTCCTCGTCCTCGTGCTCGTGCTTGTCCTCGAATTCGCCAGCCAGATCGTTGTCCGCCACGAACTCGCTCGAGTCTCCAGAATCGTCATCAATAACAATCAAATTGTCTTCGCCGAGTCCCGCAAAAATATCATCGATGGCCTGGGAGGGATCGTAAGTGGTATGATTTTGATAGGAACTTGCCTCGAGGAGGTCATCATCTCCAAGCGCAACCTCATCAAGCGGCAGCAAATCAATGTCCGTGTCTGACTCGGTTTCCTCCGGCAGATCATTGGCCGGAGTCATGTCCGCGGACAAGAGAATCCGCGGTTCAAGGTTTTCCAGCTCGAATCGGTTGCGGGGATCCGACGATTTCATTGGATAAGCCCTTATTGAAAGTGAAAGGCTAAGGGGAAAAAACGATTCCACTCAATGGTGAGGTGACGGGGTTACTGGATTCCGCAATAGGGTCAGCAGGAAGATTCAGGAAGCAGAGGAAGTTGCGCTTAAGTTCGTCATCGGCGTCCTCACCGGTTGGGTACGAATTGGATCCGGATTTGGGATCTATTACACATTGTGGCATTTTTTGTCAAGTATTTTATCACAATCGTTGGCTGCAAAGATTTCAATCTTTTTTACCCTCTCCAGTTTCGAACGGCGATTTAATTATAGTGGAATACAACGAGTCAAACAAAGTGAGTCCCCGCTCGAGACATTCCTCGGTACTGTTGGAAGAATCCATAATTTTCTGAAACATCTTGTTGATTTTTTTAGATTCTTCATACCGTTTGCGTCCCCAATAGTTAATCTCGATATCGTGAATGATTTTTCCAATATTTTGGAGAACCTGATCATCGATATCATATTTGTGCAAGATAAATTCAAAGGCGGCCATATTATGATAACGCCGGATCTCCGCCTGAGGGACATCAAATGGGATTCCTTCCGGCATCAGCTTTCCTTTTGGATAAAATCTGAACGTCGCGCTTTTATCGACAAACCGTTTAATGAGCCAGGCGGATGCACACTTGTCAATCTCCATATTCTCCCATGTTACATAGACATTTGACGGCTGTTCCGCACTGACTTGAAGAACCCAAGCAGGAAAGAAAAACATAAACAACATAAACTTTGTTTTCATCGGCTAAGCTTTAATAGGGATGATGATATTTGGGAATTATAAGAGGGGTCATGAAAAAATGCATTTCCAATAAAAAATAGATAGAACTGCATATAATCATGACTGTCCCCGATTTTCCCGATTGACGAATCGTATGACTTTACCGTGCTGATCTTTTGGGGGTTTATTTTGTGCCTCAGCATGGTCTTTTTCCGGCGCGCCTATTGCAGTCGATTGGATAGGGTCGATGCTCTCAATGCGCCCGTCTTTCATGCGCATGATCCGTTGGGCAATAACGCGGGCCTCATCCTCGTCATGGGTTACATACACGATGGTTATATTCAGGGACCTTAAGATCGAGCGAAGTTCTGCAAGCAGTTCCTGTTTGAGGGTGGCGTCCAGGCTTGCAAGGGGTTCGTCCAACAGCAGGATCTTCGAATTTTGCCCGAGCGCCCTGGCAATTGCCAGGCGCTGCTGCTCTCCGCCGGACAGCTGATGCGGATAAGCATCTCCTAAATGCCTGAGCTTGACCAATTCCAGCAGTGACGCTATTTTGGCTTGCCGCTGTTTGCGGCCTCGGATAGCCTTATCCAAGCCAAATTGGATATTTTTCCAGGCTGTCATGTGCGGCCAGAGCGCCAAGTCCTGAAAAACCAATCCCACAGATCGCTGATAGGGAGGCACAACTCTTGTCGGACTGCTCATCAATCGACCCCCGAGCCGCACTTCCCCCCAATCGGGTGTTTCCAGGCCAGAAAGGATCCGCAGCAGGGTCGTTTTACCACAGCCGGAGGGGCCGAATACGGCAAGGCATTCCCCCTCCGCGATGGTCAAAGAAACCGATTCAAGAATATTTGAGGCGCCAAGCCGTTTTGAAATGTTTTTCAACTCGATAGCGATACGAGGTTGATCTAGCTGCACGGATTCCTCCAATGATGAGTTATTCTTCTGAATCCCAATGCAATGGCAGAAGTGACGACCAGATTGGTGAATATCAGTATCAAGGATAGCGCGGCAACAAGCTTGCTCGATCCATAATGCATCAAAGTATAGATTTTCAGAGCGAGCGTTCCGTTTCCCGGGGGTATGACCAATAGCGTTGCACCGAGCTCATTCATACAAAGAACAAACGCAATGACCCAGCCGGCTGCCAAACCCTGCAATGTGAGCGGCAGGTCGACCTTGACGACCCGTTTGACCCAGCTTTTTTCCACGATCATGGCCGCCTCTTTCAGTGATTTGCCAATTTGCTGTGCGGATGCAAAAAATATCCGGATAGTATAAGGGATAAATCGGATAAAATAGGCGATAATCAAGATCAGGCTGCTTTTGTATACAATGTCGGTAAAGGGATTGTTCCAAAAGTGGATCAGTCCGATTCCGATAACCGTGGCTGGAAATGCGAATGGAATAAAAGTTAGAATATCCAGCATATTGCGGTATCCGGTTTTGACATGCTCCAACGCGCTCGATATGAAGTAGCTCAGAACGACAACAACCGTTGCAGCAATTACTGCAAATTTTAGCGACGATGTAATTTCAGTGGCAGAAGTTCGCCAGGCAACCTCGATGCTGTCCGGGCTGCCAATTTCGACCAGCAGGATCATCAACGGCAAAAGGACCGATAAAATAAAGATGCCGGATACAAAGCCTAAAGCAATGGTTTTAAAGCGCCCAAGATTGACTTGTGGCTGGGGTTTGCTTCCCGTGCCCATGGTGACATAGGACCGTTTTCCTATACCCTTGCGTTGAATTAGGAGTAGCATTAACGCTAAACCAACGATTGGAAGCGCCAAAGAGGTCGCCCGGCCCTCATTGTAAAATGCACTGAACTGGGAAAAAATTTCAACCGGGTAGGTGTGCACGCGGAAAACCGCGGGCACGCTATAGTTGAAAAGCGAAAAGATAAACACGAAAATAGCCCCTGAAACGATAAATGGGAAAAGCAAGGGCAGCGTGACCCGCCAAATGGTTTCAGCAGGATGATGACTTAAGTTTGAGGCTTCTTCGTAACGATGGTCGATGGAATACAAACCGCTCACAGCCAACAGCGTTACGAAGGGAAAATAGGAAAAAGCCAGTATAAAACTCGATCCGGTAACGCTATAGATATTAAAAAAGGAATTTTCGATCCCCAGAAATCTATACAATATCCCTCGGGTGCCAAGCAAAGAAATCCAGGTCAGCGAATGGATGTATGGGGGGATAAGAAGGGGCAGCAAATATACCCACAGCCACAATTTGCGCCAAGGGATGTCTGTTCGCGTGGCGACAAAGGCAAGCGGCACCCCCATTAAAATAGATAATAGGGTCGTGAAGAATGCCAGGTGCAGGCTTTTAAAAAAAAGCGAGACCTGCCGCGTATCGGAGAAAATACCAACGTAGTTTGTTAACGACAGAGCGCCTTCATGCCACAGGGATTTTCCAATCATCATCGCAATTGGAGCGATCACGATGATAATGAAGGCCAATACGGAAGAATATGATATCCACTTCGGTTGAATGATGAATTCCCCGCTAATTCGCGTGATCAGCCATCAGCGTGCACGGACAACTAATTTTTGATAACTTAGGTTGGGTGGTTATCTGATAAATGTATCTTGCACAAATGAGACAGATGACTCCATAATATCGGCAACCTTCTCAAAATCGACATTCATTGCTTTGATATCTTTTAAGGATACAAAGTTAACCGGAGTTTTGACATCTCCCCTCAATGGCATCTGAACTGATTTGCTGTGCGCCAGTCGCTCTTCAACCGCTTTGCTCAGCAGAAAATCAATCAAGTGTTTGCCCGCTTCAGGATTAGGGCCATTTTTTATCAGGCAGACCGTGTTGGGGATCAATAGTGTCCCCATACCATCTTTATCGGGGAAGATCGCTCTGATCGGCATCCCCTCGAAAATACCCATATTGACATCATCGGTATCCGTGAACCCGACAATCAGCTCTCCGGCCCCCACTTGATCCTTGACGACGGAATTGCCATCGACAATTCTGATCGCATTGTTCTTCAGTCCCATCAGGTATTGCTTGGCCGGCAGTGTTCCCATTGATGAATAAAGTGCGGCAATATGAGTGGCAGTCGTACCGAACAACGGGTTGGCAATTGCGGCATTTGCTCTCCAACGGGGAGCAAGTAAATCAAAGATAGATTTGGGGTATTCAGGGGGCTCCAGCAGTTGGGTATTTACCACCAGAACGCGAGCACGGGCGGCAAAGCCGGCCCAATAGCCGTCTTTGTCCTTGAATTGTTCCGGAATATCTGCCGAAGCCGGTGAACGGTAGGCAGCAATAACCCCTTTGCGCTTCAAGAAAATTGATCGGACAACCTCATTGTTCCAAAACACGTCACACTGAGGATTTCTCTTTTCGGCAATCAGACGATTTACAAGTCCGGTTGTTTTCGCGGCTTCAATGTCATAGACCGCCCGAGTCTGAATTCCGGTTTGGGCTTGAAATTCTTTCAGAATCGGCTCTGAATACACCTGATCCAAAGCCGTGTAAACGACAACGACACGGCCTTCAGTGCCCGAACCGGGAGAACTAATGATCAAAATGGAAAAAATTGCCAGGAGATATTTCATCCTTGACCAAAACAAACGCATCGCAATTATCCCCCTCCCTAAATCCTCCGTTTCCGGGGCGCAGGCTCCATGAGCCGGCGGACGCGGGGAAGGTAAGTGAGATCCGACATACTTGAATTTGTGATTAACCGGGTTTTACAAAATGAAAATGAATTAAAAGTTTGAAGCTGTCTAGTACGCTAGAGTTGAACCTTAATTGGAAATGAAGTTTTTCTGTTATAAGCACGAACAAAAATAATGATCATGAACCCAGAATCGAATTTTTTATAACTCACGGATTTGAATGACGATTACCTTGGTGCTGCAATAGAAAGAAGAAGTTTTTTAAGCCACAATGTAGTATTTCTCAGTATGTGAAGTCATCAGGAAATGATATGTGGAGCAAATACCGGCAGTCGTTTCAACACGCGCTTGGGCTACATTGGTTACTAGTGGATGCTTTACTAAGAATGCACCCAGTGGCTTTGCTCATGAGGCATATATTAAACCATGAAACATGTCAATAGTTAAGATAAAAAAGATGAAGCTAAAGATATAAAATTTGGGGCGGTGTTTGCTAAGTTAACTTTATATAACTCGTTTTAACAAAAACTTTAGTAAGATATGCTGATTCTATCATCATTTGCAACGTCTTCCCTAAGTATATACCTGAAGCTAACCAATCAGTTGAGGGGCGAATCGCGTATTGAAAATTTGCTGTAATTCAAACTGAATAAAGGAAAAGTAGTAAGCAACTGAATTGCAATTCAGTCAATTTCAAAAACAACATCCCGTATTTTTCCTCGTGAAGCTGAAGGATGTTGTCACGATGTTGGGCAGCCTCACAGTTATTGGGGCTCTAACTTTTGTGTTTTTTCCGAATATTTTCTAGGTATTTTCAAAAAAATTTTATTTGACTTTTTTCTATTAATACGGCATAGACCGTAGGAACTTCAAAACATCTAACCATCTAATATTTATGCAATAAATTGATACATAGTGGTAGTTGATGGTGAAAAATGCTCAAAGATTTTGCTTCAGTAATTGCCTGATAGGAAACAGGTTTCGGTATCTTCTCGGACACAGATTTATTTAATACGGTTATCCAGAAAGTTCCAGTGCAAAAAATTCTGAGATTGAATCGTGATCCCACTTGGTTTGATCCCATTTAATCATTGACGATTTTACAATCAGCTGTGCGATGCGCATAAATTTCTTGCCGATATATCTTGACTTACGACCATTAAATCGGAAGACATATTCATCCAATTAATTGTAGAGATATTCTGGTTCAAAACAACCCTGAAAGGTTCCTCGAATCAGACGCTTAACAAGAGACGCTGATTTGTGAACACCATATGACTATTATAGTCATTAGCGGCTTTTGATTGGTTGGTCGATATATGCTGGTATTGTTTTTTGACGACCGATGAGCAGATGGACCACGCAACCGTGGCGAATCCTTCAGCCTGGTTGGATATATGCAGTAATGAAAGTTTCCAATGAATACGCTGAATAGTCCAGGACTACTTGCGGGCGAGCGCAAGCGATCTGCTTATACTGATAACATCGCTCCGCGTCAACAGCAACGATGGTTTTACTCTCAGCACCGCGGCCTCGTTTGCTGGATTTTAGTTCACACTCTGAAAATTAATCACAAAAGAGCAAAGTCACAGATCAAAATGCGACACCATATCTTCAATGATCGAGTCAAATTTATATCTGTGCAGCGACCATCAGCGGAGCGTGGCTCAGACTACTTCGAGGGGGTTTCCTCATTCCGACAGCTCTGCTGATTTTCGCTGATTTGGTTAGTAGGAAGAACAAACAAAACTTGGGAGCTCATGTATGTGTAAGGCTAAATTTGTATTAACTTTTCTGGTTTTGAACTTAGCATCACACGCATTTAGCGCAAACTTTTTACCCACAACTAGCGAACTGGATGAAGCGTCAGAACTAAGACTGAATTCCTATATGAGCACAGTACGTTCACTCCTTACCTTGTTGCCCGAGAACCAGGAGTTAATACAGATTGATGACATGGTGTTTCGTGTTGCAAACGTTTCAATTCAAAGCGCATTTTCCGAAAGTAAATGGACTGATGGTATCGTTTACTATGAATTTGATGCTGGCGTGACCCAAGAAAATCAACAGAGGTGGATAGATGCAGCTAATGAATGGTCTATTGTTGCAGACCTTCGATTTGTTAGACGGACAACAGAACCCAACTACATTTATGTTAAGAATGATGCGGGAAACTGGTCATATGTGGGTATGGTTGGTGGTAAACAGGAAATGGGAATTTTCAACTGGGGAATGAAATACATAATTGCCCATGAAATTGGGCATGCATTAGGTCTAATTCATGAGCACAGTAGATCTGATCGTGATGATTATGTTTCTATTCTATGGAATAACGTTGAAATAGGTAAAGAAAATAATTTCGAAATAGATTGGTTTAGTTCGAACTATGGAGAATATGATTTCGATTCTGTAATGCATTATCCAAAAGATGCGTTTTCAGATAACGGAGATAATACTATTGAGCCATTACCTGCATACTTTGACAATTGGATCGACGCTATTGGGCAAAGAACTCATCTGAGTATTTTTGACAAAAAAGGTATGCTTGCTCGCTATCTCGAAGATGAAATACGAGATATTAACAGCAGCAATCTGCATATCGGGGAATGGGGAACTTTATCTGTCGAAATAATAGTCCCTGAGGGTAATGACTACTACGTTCGAGTATGGGATGATGACGGATTTACATCTCCGGAGTGGGAGTGGGCTTGGGAGTCCACGTCTTCAGTAAGTCTTGATCTTGCAGAGTCCTATACATTTTCATTTTCTGTTAAACCGGATGATTATAGCGAAGGGTTCGAATTTTGGTTGTATAAAAAAGATGTTTTAGGATTGTTCAAAATAATAGATAAAGTTGAAGTAACCTTATACGCATCTGATCCACCAGACCCTGACACCACGCCACCGACGATTGATGAGGTGACAATTGGCGGCACAGCCATAACCGATGGCGGAAGCATCTCTCGCTACAAGACACAAAATAACGAAATCTACGCTGAAGGAGATGATGACCAATTACTGACGAGGCTTGAAATATTGATCAATGGCGAAGTGAAAGCCGGAGAAGGTCCTTTTGCCCCTGGTGAAGCTAGAAACGTAAATTATCCATGGAATACAGAAACACTATCAACCGAATATTATGCAATCGAAATCAGGGCATACGATCATGAAGATAACGAGCACTCATTCAACTTTAATGTTTATCTGGAAGATCCGCCTCCGGAACCCATTCTTGTCGTTAGTCCGGCCGCATTGACGTTTAATACCATCAACGGCGGTTCTGACCCCGAGAATCAGTACCTAACGATTACCAATGGCGGTAGCGGAATATTGAATTGGAGTGCAATTCCCAGTCGGAGTTGGATAACGTTATCGGCATCTTCAGGGACGGCAACGTCGTATCCAACAATATATATTGATTCCGGTGGCCTTTCCACAGGGACACACGCAGGGGAGATCAGGGTCACCGCCACGGGCGCGATAGGAAGTCCCAAGATTATTCCTGTCACCCTGACGATTCATTCAAGTCAGGCTGGTGATACCAATTACCCGGTCGCCGATGCATACATTGGTGGCAGTGAGTGTGGAAACTGCAATTACGGCTCCGATGAGAAATTGTATATTGGGGGTATGCCTCTAACGCCCGTGTTGAACTCGCCGGTCCGATCTTTAATTAAATTCAATATATCTTCCTTTTCCGGCAAATCAATCGGGCGTGCTAGTTTAAGGCTCTACTGCAACGAGGATCAAGGGGACAGCACGAGCTTATATGCCTGCAGCAAATCAGGGGAATGGGACGAAAGTACGGTTAATTATTATAATACGGATTTAAGTTGGTATACCTGTTCTGGCTCCACATCAATAAGCGCTGCAGGCTGGCAAGAATGGAACGTTACAGACGAAGTTCAAAGTTGGGTCGATGGTGTTCATCCAAATAACGGATTTTTCATGAGACCTTCTGTCGACAACGAGGGCTATTTAGGCTTCAGTAGCCGTGAAGGCAGCAACAAACCTGAATTGGTTGTCGAGGTTTGTGAAGGAACCCCCGACCTTATTTTGTCGCCACCCCGCCCGGACAACGGCAGCACAGCTGCACCTTTTTTCGTAGATCAGACAATTGACTGGTATATAACCGTGACGAATCAGGGGACCGGGTGTGCCACAGAATACAATGTGCGATACTTTCTTGGGGACAGCATAGGCGATTATTCATATGAGATAACAAACGACCACGGAGTGTCGTTATTCGGGGGCGAATCCACTACCGAATACGGCCCTTATAAATTTTTCAATGGTGATTTAGGGACAAAATATCTTATCGCCAGAATCGAAGAAAACGGTTATTCAGAGTCGTTTGGACCTTTCGAAATTATCCGACAGCCCTCACTGGCAGTAGACCCGACATATTTTAATTTTACCGGAGATGAAACCGGTGATAATCCCTCCTACCAGGAATTTAATATAACCAATATTGGCGACGGCTCTCTAAACTGGGCCTTGATTGATGATGCAGACTGGTTGACAGTCGTTCCATCTTTAGGAACTGCTCCTTCAAGTCCGCGTATTTTTGTGGATATCTCCGGTCTAACGAGCGGGACATACAATGCCTTGATAACTGTAGCGGCTGATGGTGCCGAAGGGAGTCCCAGAGAAATACCCGTGACTCTTACGGTCCATAGTGCGCCCGGCTTTATATCGCTTTCCCCTGCAAGCAATCTTTCAGCGGATGGCGCCAAAGGAGGACCATTCACCCCGTATAGCCTGCAATACATCATATCAAACCCCGGGGGACGATCGATATTTTGGTCGGCTTCCAAAAATGTAGATTGGATATCGCTGTCTTCCCAAAGCGGCATATTGTCTTCCAGCAGTTCGACCAACGTTACGTTATCGATCAACAGCAACGCCAACCATCTTTCCCACGCTTCATACGAAGATACAGTCACATTTACGAATATAACAAATGGAATAGGGACCACATCCAGGCAGGTGAACCTGATTGTAACAGCGCAGCCTGGATCCATAACGGTAACACCTGCTGAAGGTTTTACAACTGCCGGTGTGCAGGGCGGCCGGTTTAATCCCGAAAGCAAGAGTTACACGATTGAAAACACAGGCGGGGAATCTGTCACCTGGTCTGCATCGAAAGCAGTTAACTGGATAACCATGTCTTTGGATGGGAGCACCCTGCCGCCCGGCGGAAGTGTGGTATCCACAGTGTCAGTGAACACAAATGCGGATAACCTTGCCCCCAATTCCTATTTTGACACGATCAGCTTCCTCAATGATTCAAACGGCTCCGGCAATACAACACGAAGTGTCTCACTGACTGTGTATGAAGGATATGCATATGACATCAACAATGATTTTGTCATCGACATCTTTGACCTGGTATTGGTCAGCGCATCGTTTGGCCGTCAGGTGAATGACGGTCAGGCACCATCATGGTCTGGCATCGGTGATGGATCACCGCCGGATGATGCGGATGTCAACAACGATGGTTTGGTGGACATTTTTGATCTTGTACTCATCAGCACCCATTTTGGAGAACAAATTAATTAAAGCATTTGATCATTATGAATAATCACAATCTCAAAACCTAAAAAGAGGGCAAAAAATGAAAAAATTAGTCATCACCGTTGCCGGATTTATATTCCTATTGCTGTCTTCAGAGGTTTTTGCTTTAGATCATTTGACGGTATTAAACGAGAATACGTCTAGTATTCCGGCAACAAATTGTTCCAATTTTCCATCTTCAGTGACCAGCTTTAGTAACGGTCAAACTGTGTTTGCCAATATTAGTATTGAAAATAATCGATCCTATTCTGTTTGGTATGATATAAGAGCCAGGTGGTATGAACCGAATGGCGATCGGGATTTTACATATGAGGATACTGGCTATCTGCAAAGCGGCTATTACACCTGCTGGTACTTTGATTATGACTGGCCTGATCAACCGCCCGGCACATACAGAGTGGAAATCCAAGTAAACGAAATTGTTCCTCCTGATGAAACTGGCTGGCAAACGGCGATGAACAGGAACTTTTCTGTCGATGATCAGGAACCCGATGTGAGGAGTATTACGGTATCGGATGAAACACCGAATCCCGGTGACGTGATCACGGTTCAAGCTGAAGTTTCCGATGCCGCAGCCTACAGTGGCACATGGGGCGATGAAAGTTCAGGAGGAAGTTTCAACCCTAGTTCATTTAATGTAAATGACTATCAGCCACAGGTTCGCAATCATACAGCGTCTTACACAGTTCCGCAACTTCCTGGTCAGAACATCGACATTGAACTTTCTGCCGGCAATTCTGAGGGATCGGACTCACGCTCCAAGCGTATTTCAATACAAAATCAGTATAACCTGACAACTTCTTCGGGTGTGGGCGGGTCGGTTACTACCCCGGGGGAGGGGCAGTATGGGCCATATAATAACAATCAGCAGGTTTCGATTGCGGCTGCAGCAGATATCGGCTATCACTTTGTCAACTGGACCGGATCAGGTGTTGACGCTGGGAAGGTAGCAAATGCTAATGCGGCTTCCACAACAATTACCATGAACGGTAATTATGCGGTCCATGCCAATTTTGGACCGGATACCAAAACGCTGACCATCTCCTCAACCATTGGCGGGTTGGTCATTGAGCCTGGTGAAGGCACGTTTAGCTACAACTATGGGGCGCTGGTCCCTATTAGTGCATTAAATGATATTGGCTACAATTTTGTCAACTGGACCGGGTCAGGTGTAGATGCCGATAAGGTATTAAACCCCAATTCACCAACGACGAGCATACTGATGGACGGTAATTTTTCGGTAGAAGCTAACTTTGAACCAGGTATGCGGGTATTGAATACGGTATCCGGGGATGGTGGATCGGTAATCACCCCAGGTGAAGGGGCCTATAGTTTTCTCTACAACTCCATAGTAACGATAATTGCAGGTCCTGAGGCGGGCCACCACTTTGTCGAATGGTCTGGTACCGGCGTTGACGCAGGCAAAGTCGTCGATCCAGGTTCACCTTCGACCACCATCACCATGGATGGTAATTATTCGGTTTATGCAAACTTTGCCCCTGATGTGAAAATACTAACCATCTCGTCCGGTATTGGTGGATCAGTGATCGATCCTGGAGAGGGCGCTTTTAACTTTGGCTATGGCGATGTTGTTCCAATCATAGCCGATACCCTCAGTGGCTACCGATTTGTTGGCTGGACAGGTACCGGTGTCGATGCAGGCAAAGTCGCCGATCCGGGATCGCCTTCGACAACCATCACCATGGATAATGATTATTCTGCCCGCGCAAATTTTATATTTGATTCGACCGCTCGATTAATCCTTTTACCTTCAATCCAGGAAATAAACTTTGATGCGACATTTACTGTGTCGTTAAGCATCAGTGATATCGAAAATCTCTATGGACACGAGTTGGATGTCGATTTTGATCCCAGTCTCTTTGAGGTAATCAGTGTCAGCCAGGGTGATTTTCTCAGCAACGGCGGAAGTGATTCTGTGTTTTGGCAGCCGCCCGGAATCGACAACATTGCCGGAACCATAACCGATATCGTCAACGTTAGACTTACACCGGGTGTCGGTGTTACTGGTTCAGGTGAACTGGCACGCATTGAATTTATGGAGAAATCTGAATTATATACGGATTATGCTTCCGACATCACCATTGTTCCTGGTGAATCCAAACTTTCCGATCCGGATGCGAATCCCTTATTGGTGGTCGGTTATGACGGTTGCACTATTATGGTGGGAGGAATGATAGACTCTGATGATGACGGTCTTCCCGATGAAATCGAGGCAGTGCTGGGTACTGATCCGGACGATGCGGACACCGATGATGACGGCATCGACGATGGCGATGAAGACGCGAATCATGATGGTGTCGTGGATGCCAATGAGACCGACCCTCTCAACCCGGACACCGACGAAGACGGCATCCAGGATGGCACCGAAATCGGCGTTACCTTGAATGATGTCGGCTCCGATACGGATATTAGTGTGTTTGTACCTGATGAAGATCCCAGCAGTGTAACGGATCCCAACAATGAAGACTCCGATGGTGATTTGATACCAGATGGTATGGAAGACATCAACCATAACGGTCGTATCGATGCATGGGAATCCGATCCTACTCAGAAAACAACTGATGTAGAAACCGATTTGGACGATGATGGTGACGTAGACGGCAAAGATCTTGCTATTGTCGCAAACTTTTTTGATCCGGTAACAGACCAGGATAAACTTACAACATTTGCCGCGTTGCTTGGCTATACTGGATTCCCTGTTGATTCAGACGGTGACGGAATTCTGGATGACGGCAACTTCAGTGGCACTGTAGGAGACGCCTTCTGTAGCGGTGGGCAATTCCTCATCTGTGATGATAATTGCCCACAAACTTACAACCCTGATCAATCGGATTTCGATAATGATGGAATCGGAGATGCTTGTGACGCAATGTTGCCGGATTGAGAAAATATACGCATTACAGGGTCCTGGGGAGACTCAGCCTGGATAAATCAATCAAATGCCGAAGATGGAGATTCGGCAACAGCAGCCATTGTAAGCCCTCCCAACATGCAGTTGTTTGCCGATCATCAGTATACTGTTGAGGGTGAGCGGTCGTGGCAATTTGAATACTCCTGCGGCTTAGGAGGTCAGTATATTTTGAGGGTTATATTCTGTGTGAATAGATATTTTTCAATGTTGGGTTGAGAAATTCAATCCACCACCGCCGCAGGGGGATTTCTCCTACCATGCAAATTGAATGTAAAGGTGGGTAATAGCTTACATTGTGCCGGTCAAACCATCCAGGTACATCCAACTTGAAACTTGGGGACATTACCGAAGTTGATTTACTTCATATTGTAAAAATTAATTTAATCTTTATTTAAAATTGGTGTCAGGTTCCATAACAAACGGAAATTCGGTGTCGCGTCTTGATTAGTGATTAATAGTAGCTGATTGATCACTTTCTTAATCAATTAATCAACGAATCAACCAATCTACCGCTCACTCCCGGGCTCTGCTCCCGAATCGTCACCTGGCCCTGCACGCCATCGATATCATGAAAAAATGAATTTCCAATTAAAATAGATAGAATTGCATAAAATCATGACCCCAACTTTCCCTATTCTAGTTTGAAAATCAAATGTTTCATCTTCAAGAATTCTTCCGGCAACTCTAACTGTAACCGGCATTAACAGAGCTACAATAATCCGCATTCCATAAAAAGCAACTATTTTAAAACCCTAACCGATTGTATCTAAGGTTAAAGTTGTGCCATCGGTAGCTGTGGTTTCACTTTCCCTTAATCCGCTGCTAAAACATGAGTTCAGCCATTGCGCTTGGCAGCATATTGAATTGCAATGATACACTTGTTAAAGGCCGTTCGATAACGCCTTTTGGTTGCGAGCAAGGATCATCATAGTGCAATGGATTGCTATTCCACTTACCAGGCTCCGGATGTCCGGCTACCGCCATAAAATGGTTTGACCCTCCTTGATAAGGGAAATAAGCGGAGAAATTTGTATAGGTTACGGGTTCGCCACTAATCCATTGCACACTGGAAACACTGGAACCTTGGAGGCCTATCCACACGAGTGCGTGGGCGGCATTACCGTTATTGGACCGGGTATATGTACTAGCAAACGTGCTCGTAACCCATTCGTTTTCAGTTGCGTCGTTAATGGAAACAAGGTGGCCACCATGGACCACAGCCTCCGCTTCGGCTTGGTCCCAATTTCCCCAATCCGACGTAAGGGCGTATTCATGTCCATTGTATTCATGCCAGATTAGCTCTTCGTTTGGCTCGCCTTCATCCATTACAGCAACAAAAACAGCAAGGTCCGAACCGTCCACGTCGTTTTCCTTGTCATAGTCGGCCGGACCGCATTCACCGCCGCAATCATAGCTGCCAAAAGCGGCAGCGAAAACGGCGATGTCATTCGTATCGCATGCATCCCCAGTACCATCGCCATCCGAATCCACCTGGTCCGGATTAGGGGAACATATACTCAAATGTTAAGTGAAGTTTAATAAAATCGCTGTGGACGCCTATCAATTGGTCACTTAAAGCAAGATGCGCTTGTGGAGGCCTGATTTACGCGAAGTTAACAAAAAAGGCCTCCCTGTGCGCATCCACGCAATTTTAAGCAACGCTGGTTGGTTACAGCGAAGTTGTTTTATCAGGGA
>Ga0209454_1000030_pt1 | contig 124700 bp, 99 predicted proteins | sample WorMetHERISLAND1_2_FD_187400 | JGI IMG/M metagenome (GOLD analysis project Ga0209454, IMG submission 187400) | Marine gutless worms symbiont microbial communities from Max Planck institute for Marine Microbiology, Germany - Olavius geniculatus... | ecosystem: Host-associated > Annelida >... | reverse complement strand
ACCGTGCCGGTTTTTTGCATTTGGGGGTCATTTTGTAAGAGAAGAAACCTATCGATATTCTAAGACATGTAAAATGCGAAGACAATTATTTTGCGAACTTTGGCGTTACACTATTCGCTAGCGTTTACCCCCTTTCAACAGAAAATTGGTAGAGGGTGAGCTTAAAACTTTACCAAACTTTAAGAAACTATATCCTACAATAGCAGTTTTAATGATTGAGTCGTTATTTTTTATTGATATAAATGGCCTTTATAAATTTTTAAGAGCTAAAAAGACTTTGAGAAATCCAAAAAAATATAATAATTTTAGACGCTTGACACACAAGGATTTATCAAGATTATTTAAACAATTCAATAAGACTTATTTTAAGGGAATTCGTTGTCAAAATTTAGTGTCATCGCTACACATCGAATTGATAATAAAACATGCAAAAGAGATCTCTAGTTTTGTTGCGACTATTCCAAAAAGAAATATCACGTTAAATCAGTAGATTGAATCAACGCTTACTTTCAGTGTATCTGCTTTTCAACCTAAGTCGATCTCGTTAATCTCCAGCTGACTCTCGCATTCCCCACAAATCAAATTAAGATCCGGCTTGCCCCAAGCATTCAACCCGCAATCCGGGCAGGTGTATTTGATCTTCTTTTTCTTTTTCTGCTTCGCGCTGACCGTCCGGCCAAAGCCCACCCAATCGATTTTAAAGCCGTCGTCAATAAGCTGGTCGGCAACAATGTCAAAAAGTTCGCCGGGTTTGACAAAATGCGTCATTTTTGATCCAGTACGCTTGCCGCCCTCAGATCCGGTATCGGACGGCATAAGGCCGATTGATTCCATTTTGTCAGCCCATTGCTTGTTGTGGTACCCGTTGTTTGACGGCTTCCCATATGCTTCCTGCCAAACGTGACACATTTCATGGGCCAGAAAAAACCGAAGGGTCAAGTCTTAGAAAAAACCGAAGGGTCAAGTCTTCATTCTTGACATTTATATTTGCTTTTCTAATCGATCAATCTTTTTTTTCAGCTTTTTATCTTTTTCTATTTTTTGTGCTACTCGCCGGCAGGACTGTGATACGCCGAATTCCCCAATGCCGAATTGCAAACCGATTTCCTTCAACTTCTAGTTGGTATATTGATGCAATGAAATCAGCGCTGCCCAGCAGGGCTGCCCAGCAGGGTTGAACTGACGATTTGCTGCAGAGGGCTGTTATATTCCTCGAAAACAAGCGCGATTATAAATTCCTGGTATCCCTTTGGAGCGCTGGATACTTTTGATAGTGGTTGTCCATCAGGCAGTAGCCGTGAGTGCGTACATCATATCGCAGTGTTGCGGATTCAAGGTATTCAAGAAATTTTTCCCGATCCCGTTTACTTTTGAAGACAGCTTTGCGTTCATTTCCTCGTAAGGTTAAATGATAAAAGGCGCCGGGGAATGTTATTCTTAAGGGGCGAGCCATTTCAGATTCTTTGTTGGAGATGGGTTTATCGCATTTGCTGTAAATGGGTTGGATCCATAATAGCTGACAGGAATAAGAATGTAAAGAATGAAGGCCTGACCCCTATGTTTTCCTCTCAAAGCACGAAAAGAAGCCCAAACCGATCAAGGGGTTGGATGGGTTGTATTCGTTGAAGCGGTTGTCGGAAATGATTTGAAATATTGGACACGGATTTTCACAGATTATGGCAGATTACGGATTGCAATCACCACAGTCTTTTGTTGGCGAAGGCTTTGCCGGAGTGGGATTTGAGTGTCTCCCGAAAGAGAGTGCCCTACCCTTTTGGTCGAATGCCAGGTCGGTTATCAAGCTCCGGGGTTTGTATTTGGATGAGTGAGGAGATTGGCCGTGGTTGTGGGATTTCTGATTAATAATTATCGACTTTTAGATAGTTTCTTTAACCTTTCCAAATCTCCGCTTATTAATGCTTCTTTTTTGGCTCTGGACCATCTTTTTATTTGGCGTTCCCGCTTCGCAGCTCCGTCAAGGCTGTTGAATCTTTCGTAATAAACTAACTGGACAGGGCGTCTTTTAGCAGTATATGTGGGGCCTCTTCCCTGGTTGTGTCGATTTAAGCGGTCTTCAAGATTAGAGGCTGAACCGACGTAGTATGATTCGTCTGAACATTTTAGGATATAGCAGTAGTAGGCTTGTGGCATGTCCTGGAATTGTTTCTATATGGATTATTGGAAGGTTTTCACTAAATCGTACTCTTCGGTGGATTCGGCGAGCTTATCGCGTACAAGCTCTGGACAACTTTTTTCCCTTCGGCGGATTCGGCGAGCTCAGGACACTTTTTGCCCCTCGGTGGATTCGGCGAGCTCTCCACAGGTGGGTTCGGCAAGCTCGCCACAAGCAGGCTCAGGACATTTTGGCCCTTCGGCAGGCTCAGGACACCAAATTTCGCCGGAGGCGAAAATTGGTGGAGGCGGCGGGAGTCGAACCCGCGTCCGAAAACATTCCACTCGGGCGTCTACATACTTATCCTGAAATTTAATTTTCGCCCTGCAAGACTCCTTCAGGCAGGATTCCTGAAGGGCTAGCCTGCTAAAGTTTCGCCGATTCCGTCACAGACAGCCGGAAGCGACTATCCCGCTAGTCGATGCCCTTATCAGGTCCGCAGGATTAACCTGACAGGACACTGGCTATTTATGCAGCCAGAGCATATTCATAATCATCTGCGATTATGTTTAAGGTCCCATCGTTTTAACGAGCTGACAGGAGCTCGGTATGCAGCCGGAGCTTCTTTGTCCCCGTCGAAGCCGTTTCGCCCCCATATGCAAACTTCGTTTGCAGCTCAAAGCCTGTTGAAGCTCAAAGCCAGAACAGAAAGCTGAAGGCTCAAAGCTCAAAGTTGAGGTAGGTGGTAAGGGGTATGTGAAAGAGCGGATTTTGGTTAGACTCTAATGGGAAACAGGCGGTTTGTCAAGTATTAGGTTCCCCACGCCCGCTGAACGGCGATATCGGACATTGGATAATGTTTATAATTCAATGTATATATTCTACCACCAGTTTGGAAAACGGTCGCCGCAAGAATCGCATCGTTGACGTCAGTTCCTTTACGAGGATTCCAATGGCGATAAAATTCCCAGGCCTTGTCGATGATCTGCTGATCTATCGGCGCCGTTTTAAACTGCGCTAGAAATAAGAGTGTGGCTGACTCCTCAGCCGGCCGCATGAAGAAGACCACCTCGGCCCGCTGCATAGCGCCAATCCACAGGTCCACCCCGTCATTATCCCGCAGTTTTTTGAGCAAATCGAGGGCCTTTTTTTCACCGCGCAAATACCAAATGAGCACATCGGAATCAATATATGCCCTCATCTCTTGTATCTTTCCTGTGATTTGCGCATTGTATCTTTGACGGTCTGCACGGTTTCAGCAGCCGATTCGTCTCGCTGCCAGCTGCCAAAGGTATGGGTCAAAACATCAAAGCCCTGTTCCGCTTCGATCTTTTCAGCATAGCATCGAACTGCATTTTCAAGAACAGCCTTCTTGGACGTTCCCAGCTTTTTAGCTAACATGCCGATATGCCGAATCACAGCTTCATCCATTCGGGTTGACATAATTTTATCCATGGTTGCCTCCATTTACATACGTAAGAAATATAACGTAAGAAAAAGACCATGTCAAGCATGGCATGGTTACGCGGATATAACTTTCATCCATCATTTGGATTTAAGCCTGCCCTCCAGTTCGGTGCACGATCAAAAAAACAAATTCCCGTGCAATTCCGCACAGAGTTCTGACGAATGGTTAAAATAAAATTTGCTTATCCAGAAAGATCAAGTTGAAGGTATGCCATCTATTTTATCCCCCACCCTCGATCCCTCCCACCAGTCGAAGATCCCGAGACCTTTTCGGGGGGGAGGGAAGTGACGGTTACTGGAGCTTTGTAGATAACCAGGAAAAAAATCCGGAGTATAAGATTCGTTTTCCATATTATACTGATTTGATTTCTGAAGCAGTTTAATTCGATTTTGAAAAATCACCGGCTACCATAAAATCAGCCATTACATGTTGTTCAATAACAAATTGTTATAATAGATTATATAATCTTGACAGATGATTAGATTTTGAGATATCGGAATAGTTATCAAAATCAGCGAATAGATAATTTAAGATCGGCAACCCTTAGACTTGACCTAAATGAACCATGAATAAGGGAATCCAGTGTGTACTAGATTACAGCCTCCATTGGTTAATCACCATTTGGAGGTTTTTGTTTATAGGTATTAATCAAGCACGGGAGACGCCATGGCAAATAGCAAAACCCAATCAGAAAGTCGATTTCCCATAAAGGCGCTGACTGTTTCCCTGGTTCTGACGATCAGTCTGTTTATCGTTTTCGGCTACATCATCTGGACCACTTACGAGGATTATAAAACGACCGAGCTGGCCAACCTCAGGTGTCGGGAGCTAAACGGTATCATTCTACACTACGACGAAGTTCTAACCATGTCGGCCCGCATGGCGGCGGCTACCGGAAACATGAAGTGGGCCGAACGTTACCGGCATTTTGAACCACTGCTGGACAATGCCATACAGGAAGCCAAACAACTGGCACCCGAAACATTTATGACCGAGGCCGCGGCCATGACAGATGCGGCCAATGTTAAACTGGTTGCCATGGAAAAGGAGAGCTTTGGGCTGATCCAAACCGGAAATCGGGAAGCCGCCAGCGCGTTGTTGTTCAGTAAAAATTATGAAAAAGAAAAAGTTCTCTACCGCAAGGGGATGGACCAAATTTCCGCCGGTCTTGATAATCGTATCCAATCCTCGTATGAGAGTCACCTCCGCCAGGGACTGTTTGCGATGATATCAGTAGTGGTTGTCGTCCCGGTCCTTTCAATTATCTGGCTGCTGGTTGCGCGAACCTTGAATAATTATATCGCTGATCTTAAACAAACCCAAGCGGCGCTCGGGGAAAGCGAAAAGCGCTACCGAACGCTGATTGCCCAAATGCTCAATGGCTTTGCATTGCATGAAATCATATGTGATGGAACCGGCAAACCAATTGATTATCGATTTTTAGAGGTCAACTCCGCTTTTGAACAAATGACGGGATTAAACGCCGAAAAGATAGTCGGAAAGACGGTGCTGGAAGTTCTACCGCAAACGGAATCATACTGGATTGAAAATTTCGGCAAGGTCGCCCTGACCGGTGAGTCGGTCCAAATGGAGAATTATTCGCAGGAATTCGACAAATACTTCGAAGTGCTGGCTTACAGTACTAAGAAGGGCCAGTTTGCCACCGTTTTCACGGATAGAACCGAGCGAAGAAAAGCTAAAGAGGCTCTGCAGTTGACCCAGTTTTCCATCGATCAATGCTCGGATGCTTCCTTTTGGATGGGATCCGATGCGAGATTTGTTTATGTCAATGATGCCGCCTGTCGTGCGCTCGGCTATTCTCGTGCAGAACTTCTATCAAAAACACTTTATGACGTCGACCTGGGCATCCCCCGAGAGCTATGGCCTGAGCATTGGTCCACGCTGAAACGCCAAGGTTCACTGACAATGGAATCCCATCACCGCAACCGGGAAGGTCGAATTTTTCCAGTCGAGACCGTCGTCAATTTTGTAAGATTCGGTGACCGGGAGTACAATTGCGCATTTGTCCGTGATATTACGGAACGCAAAAAAATGCAGGATGAATTGCTGAAAGCCCAGAAGCTCGAATCCATTGGTATTCTGGCCGGCGGTATCGCCCATGACTTCAACAACCTTTTATCCATCATCATGGGCAATATCGATCTGGCAAAAGACGAGGTCAAATCAGGCGCTGATATTTCCGCTCTTTTGGCAAAGACGGAAAAGGCATCGATTCAGGCACAGGAGCTGACCCAACAGCTAGTAACATTTTCAAAAGGCGGCGCTCCCATTAAAAAAGCCGGCTCAATTACAGACCTGGTCAAAGGGATAAAGGACTCTACGCAGCTAGCATCAAACATGAAGCTTGAAATTACCCTGGCGCCAGAACTTTGGTTGGTTGAATTCGACGAAGATCAAATGAAACATGCGATCAACAATATATTGACGAATGCCGCAGAATCCATGCCTGATGGAGGGGCAATCTACCTGCGAGCGGAGAACTTCAATTTGGTTGCCGAAGACGACTCACCCTTTCCGGAAGGAAGATATGTAAAGATCTCCGTCCGTGACCAAGGCGTTGGGATACCGGAAAACAATCTATCCATCGTATTTGATCCTTATTTCTCAACCAAAGACCTGGGACACCAGAGGGGCATGGGATTGGGGCTGACCACGACCTATTCCATCGTCAATCGACATGGCGGTAATATAACCGTTGAATCCGAGGTGGGCGTTGGAACGACATTTACCATAATTCTTCCGGCCCATGAAAAGGCAGTCGGCAGGACCGAGCCGATTGAAATCTCAAAACCGGCAGAATCAGTCGTCCGAACCGGCAGAATTCTTTTAATGGATGATGAGGATATGATAAGAGAACTCGGGCATCGGATATTAGACCGGCTGGGCTACGAACCCGAACTTGCAGCTGACGGGAATGAAGCGATAGAGATGTATCAAAAAGCAATGAAATCGCGCAGGCCATATGAGACCGTCATACTGGATCTGACTGTCAAAGGCGGGCTGGGCGGCAAAGAAACTGCTCAAAAAATACTGAAATTGAATCCTCAGGCTAAATTAATCGTATCAAGCGGTTATTCGAACGATCCGGTGTTGACGAAATTCAGGGAATATGGGTTTATCGAAGCATTGCCCAAGCCGTATAAGATGAAAGATATGTTTGATGTGTTGAAGAGGTTGTGACCGTTTAGAGGATTCAAGGCTGAAGGTTCATAGGTTCAGGGTTCAAGGTTCATAGGTTCATAGGTTCAAGGTTTAGGGTTTAAGGTTTAAGGTTTAAGGTTTACGGTTCATAGGTTTAATGATTATCGTCAAGTGATGTTTTGAGCATTGTCAATGGAGTTTTAGGCGTGACTCAAGATTTGGGTAATCGAATGACCAACACCGGAATCGTGGAATGCCGGACCACCCACTTGGCCGTGCTGCCGATCAAGGCATCGGCAATGGCGCCAATGCCATGGGTGCCCATGACGATGAGATCACAATTCCGTTTAACGGCTGTCTCAACGATAACTTCGGCAGGTGAGCCGCTCTCGATCAATATTTCATCCGTAACAAAAGCCTGAACCGATTCATCAGACTTGGCCCCCTCCGAAAATACTTCAAGGGCTTCTTTCAATGCGGCACTGCCCCTTCGCTTGCCGATCAATTGCTCCCGGGCCTTGGCATAATGCCGGCCTTTGATCTCCTCCCAGGTATCGCTGCTGATCATATTCGTTACAAACTCTTCGCCGGGATATTCAGCCAGCACATGCAAGATAGTGATGCCGGCGCCGTACAGGTTAGCCAGGCTGACCGCATGGGCAAAAGCATGTACGGCACTCTCCGACAGGTCGGTAGCATACAGAATTTTTTTGATCTGAATTTCCGGCAGGTCCATTGGAATCTCCTAATCCGGATAAACCGAATAAATATCTAAAATGATTTAAAATTTAGGCATCTTGCAATTTTAGGCACTTCTTTAAATGGGCTATCGTCCGAAATACAAATCGGGCAGCCACAGGGCAATCCCGGGAAACATCATGACGATAATCAGTCCGACCATCATCACCAGCACAAAGGGGATAATGGATCGATAAATATCCGCCAGCGATACCTCATCGGGCGCCATGGCCTTCATCAAAAACAGGTTATAGCCAAAGGGCGGTGTCATGTAGGCAATCTGACAGGTGATGGTATACAAAACACCGTACCAGACCGGATTGTAACCCAGACTGATTACCAAGGGGACATAGAGGGGCGCGACAATGATCAACATGGCCGTGTCGTCTAAAAACATGCCCATCAGGATGTAGGACAGCTGCATCATCACCAGTACGCCAAACGGGCTAAGTCCCCATCTTTCAATAAATAAGGACTTGATTGCGTGCACCGCTCCCAGGCCGTCAAAAACGGCGCCGAAGCAAAGAGCCGCCAGGATCACCCACATAAACATACAACTGACGCTGAGCGTATTCTTCAAGGTTTCATCAAGAACCTTCTTGTTCAACCGTCCTTTGGCAATGGCGGCGATGGTGGTGGCCGTCGCGCCGGCGGCGGAACATTGCACCAGGCTGGTGATCCCCATCAGAAACAGCCCGGTCATGGAAAATATGATGACCAGGGGAATGATCCCGGCCCTGAGCAGCCGCAGTTTCTGCCCCCAGGTGATTTTTTCCAGTTCTTCTTTCGACAATGTCGGGCCCAGGTGGGGTTGAAGCCGGCAGCGGAGATAAATATAGGCCATAAACAGGCCGGCCAACAGAAATCCTGGAAAGACCCCGGCCAGCCACAATTGACCGACCGGCTGTCGGGCGATCATGCCGTAGAGGACCAGCACCACGCTGGGCGGGACCATAATGCCAAGAGAACTGCCCGCCTGGATGACCCCGGTGACCATGACCTTATCGTAATTGCGCTTGAGCATTTCCGGCAAGGCAAGGCTGGCGCCAATGGCCATGCCGGCCACACTCAAGCCGTTCATGGCGGACACGGCGACCATCAATCCCATGGTGCCGATGGCCAACCCACCGCTGATAGATCCCATCCAAACATGGAACATCCGGTAAAGGTCGCTGGCGATGCCGGATTCCGAAAACATATAGCCCATGTAGATGAACAGCGGCAGGGTTAGAAGCGGATACCAGTTCAGTAAACCAAAAGCCGCGTTAAAGGGCATTTCAGCCGCACCTTTACCCCACAGCAATAACGCAAAAAGGGTGGCAACCCCGCCGATGGCCCCGAAGACCCGCTGCCCGGTCAGCAGCATCAGCATCATGGAGGAGAATATCAGGATCGCAATCATTTCGTAGCTCATGTTTAAATCTCCCTCCCGCGTGCTTTGGCCAGGTCCTTGAAAAATGTTGCGATTGCCTGCAACAGCATCAGCAGGACGCCGGTTCCCATGATTATCTTGATGGGGGCCATGTAGGGTGCCCAGGCGGATCGGTTTCTTTGCCCGTACATGACGGCGTATTCAATGCTGGAATAGGCGCCGTAAAGCAGAAATACCAGGTAAAAGATCAGAAAAAGATCGGTAAAAACGTCATAGGTGGCCTTTTTTTTCTCCGACCATCTGCCGTAAAGTAGATCCATCCGGACATGTCCTTTGAGCATCATGGAGAACCCGCCGCCAAGCAGGTAGTAAGCAGCCATGGTGAACTGGGCCATTTCGACGGCCCAGATGCTGGACTTATCGAAGAGGTTTCTGGCTATGGGCTCGTATAGCAGAATCGCGATCATCATGAAGACAAGATACATGGCGAACGTGCCGACCACTCTGTTGACTGCATCAACGGTGCGCACGAATTTTACGACTGCTTTTGGCATCTTTGTCCCTTTCCTTGGGTTCCCCAACCCTAAATTAAATTGAGCGATTTATTACCGGAGCCGCACCGAATGCAACGCATATTATCCCCGGTCGGCGGGAGTATGCCTCAATAATTTCAGCACATCTCCGGGTAATAAATCGCTCAGCAACGTATTGGTTTTAAAATTAAGTGGCCGTCCCCGTTTGTTCTATTTTAGAGCCGGGGACGGTCTCGACACACGCCTAGTGATCCAATTTTAGTACCGGTAGGGAGGACCGGCATCTCGCATGGTTTGAGCGTATTCTTTCAGTATCTTGACCACCTTGGCACTTCTGGGGCTTTTCTTGGCGGTTTCGTCCCAGAATTTAAGGGCGGCATCTTCGACCTGCTTCCACTCTTCGGCGGGAATGGAGGTCAGTTTCAGCTTCCCGCCCTTGGTGCGATAGTGCGCTTCGCCCCACCAGTACCAATGCTGGCGGTAATAATGCGAGCTGTCGATTTGCAGATGGAACAGGGTCTTGAGGTGCTCCGGCAAGGCGTTCCAGGAATCCTCGTTGGCGTAATAGGAGCCGGCCCAGGCACCGGAAATCGGATTGGTCAGGTAGTAATTGGTGACATCGGCCCAACCGACCGTGTAGTCCTCGGTAATGCCGGACCAGGCCACACCGTCCAGTTCACCGGTTTGCACGGCCATCTCGATGTCCTCCCAGGGCAGGGCGACCGGGATGACGCCGAATTGCTGCATGAAGCGGCCACCGGTGGGAAACATAAACATTCTCAGCCCCTTGAGGTCTGCGAGCTTCCGGATCGGCTTGGTCGTTGCGAAGTTGCACGGATCCCAGGCGCCGACACTCAGCCATTTGACGCCTTTAACCTCAGCGAAGGCTTCCTCCCAGATCTCGTTCAGCCCATACCAGTGAAACAGGGCCGGAACATCCAGCGAGTACCGGGAAGCAAAGGGAAAGTAAGCTCCGAATACCGACACATCGACCGGCGCGGCGATGGAGTCGTCATCGCTCTGGACGGCGTCGATGGTTCCTTTCTGCATGGCTCTAAACAGCTCACCGGTGGGCACCAGTTGATCAGCGTTGTAAAGTTCGATCACCATCTCGCCATTGGCTACCTTGTTAAACGCATCGATGGCTGGCTTGCAGACATGGGCGGACAGGGCGGCGCCGGCATAGGTTTGCATTCTCCACTTGATGGTCGTTTTTTTTTGGGCTTTCACAAAGGGCGCATTAACCGCTGTGGCTGCCACTGCAGCAGCTCCGATACCTGCTTTTTTAATAAAGTCGCGTCGTTTCATTTAGCATGGCTCCTTTCATGGTGTTTTGGTTGACGAACGTTCAAATCAACTTGTCCGGCTGCGAAAGAATTGTAAATTCGTAAGATGCCAAGTTGACGGTTAATCGTCAAGGAATTAATGCACCGCAGTCCCGGCAACAACGGCTGCGATGCAAATCAGACTACCTGTCTATACAATTTTTAGAATAAAAAAAAGCCCTATTTCAAAAGCTCCGGCAAAGCTAGATCAAGCTCGGATCAGGGTCATTATTTTCTGACTAAATATTTAAACTTTGTCAAGAAATTTATTTACTGATTCGGAATCAGCTTATGGATTTTTTGGGATTTTACATCGCATAAAAAAGAGATTGACTCAATATAGGCCCTCGTTATATCAAATTCGGTTAATCCAACAATATTGAGAATCGACGGACAATAACCTCCCGGCGAGTATGCCCTGTCTGCCGGTTTACACTCAATAGGGTCAACCGTTTTAAACTGAACGAAAGGGAACGAACATGAGCGACGCAACGCGCCTATTGGACCAGGAATTTACCACTGAGGTCTGCCAGCAACTATTGCCGGAATGGAAAGGCCTTGACATTGAAATCATTGAGCTGAAAGGCGGCATCACGAACAAGTTGTATCGGGTTCGGTCGGAAAAAGGAGACTACACGGTCCGGATTTACGGCGATAAAACCGACCTGTTCATCAACCGGGACTACGAGGCCCATACGATTCAGGAAATGTCCAAAGTCGGAGTGGCCTCCAACCTGATTAAATATATGCCGGAAATCGGGGTGACCATTGTGGAATATATCGGAGACTCCATCGTACTCACCAACGACCACTTTCTGGACTCATCGCTGCATTCCAAGATCGTGGCGCCGATTCGAAAAATTCATGACAGCGGTGTGCAGCTGAAAAAAATCTTCAACCCGCTGGTCGAAGTGATGAAAATGTCGGCCATATTAAAACGACTGGATGCGGAGTATCCTGAATTCGATATATCCGGCACCATCCAGCGCCTGATCAAGCTGTCCAGCATCATCAACCTGCCGGAAAGCGGGTATTCCCCCGGCCACAACGATCTGCTGGCGGATAATTTTATCCTGATCAATGAGGATGCCCGGGACCGTTACGCTGAACCCATGTATATTATCGACTGGGAATACGGCGGAATGGCACCCAAATACTACGACATAGCAGACATGTTCCAGGAAATTCTGGTGCCGCGCGATGCGGAAAAAAATATTGTGGCCGAATACTGTGAAGGCGACAGCTATGAACGGACCCTGTTCCTGATCGACCTGTTCAAACCTTTTCCCGATATCTACTGGTTTTTGTGGAGTCTGATTCAGCTCAATATTTCGAAAATAGAATTCGACTACTACAATTACGGCAAGGTTAAATATGAAAATGCCCTGGGTAATTTGGAGTTTATGGAGAAAGAATACGGGGTAGCGGTATAAATACCGGAATGGTGGAATGGTGGAATATTGGAGTGATTCGATTGCGGATTGCGGATTGCGGATTGCGGAAAGGAAAGAAGGTGAGAAGGTGAGAGGGTGAGAAGGTGAGAGGGTGAGAGGGTGAGAGGACAGAAGAAGCAATTGTTATTTGTTATTAGTTATTTGTTATTGGTTGTCGGATTTTGGCGATCTAAAAAAATGATAGAAGACAGATTTTCGATTGCGGATTTGGGATTGCGGAATGCGGATTGATGGAAGATTGGAGTGATCCGATTGCTGATCTCGGATTGCGGATTTCGGATTGAAATCATTTTTGAGTCGAACATATCAATGCAAATTCAAAAATTCGGAATATAATTGCTCTATCACTCCGGCAGGAATGTTGGAATGGTGGAAGATTGGAGTGACTCGATTGCTGATTTGGGATTGCGAAAAGATGGAGTAGTGGAGTGATGGAGTATTGGACGATTAATAGCCCTTACGGGCAAATTTTGAACATTGAAATGAATTAGATTCAGATAGAAAACAGCGGATGCGGCTTGCAGCTGCGGCAATTGATATCGCGGCTGCAAGCCACTCCCACACTACCTCTATTGGCTCTTTCTATAAAGCCGGATATTAATTTTTGTCCGAGCCGGGGCGCTTAGATCGAACCGGGTATGATCACCAGGGCATCCAAATTCCACCGGCTGTGGCACCAATGGGACAAAAATTAGGCCAGCACTTCTTCCAGGCAATCGAATGATCCGTTCCAACCAAAGGCATGGCTTTCTTTGGACTCCTCGGTCGGCAGGAAGTCGTGGGTCAGGGTCAGCCGCGTGGCGGATCCCACCTCCTGAAATTCAAGGGTGATCACAGTTTCGGCGTATACACCGGCACTGCCCTCACAGCCCTGGCCATCCAATATCCCGGTGAATACCAATTTGTTCGGCGGATCGATTTCGCGATATTCACCTTGATGCGTAGCGATTTGCCCGTCGGGCAGCTTCAACTCGTACTGGTACTTGCCCCCGACCCTCAAATCGACCCGGGCCGATTCAGTCGTAACTCCTTTGGGCCCAAACCATTTCATCAATATTTCCGGATCGGTCCAGGCTTGAAATACTCTTTCACGGGGTGCGTTGAAATCACGGGTCAGTGACAGGGTGTAGCTTTGAATATCGGTAGCTGGTAAGCTCATGGTAGGTCTCCTTTACGTGGTTTTGTCTAAATACTCCGCCAAGGCATCGAATTGCTCCTCCCAGAACTGCCGGTAGCGGGCGATCCAGTCCGATGCCAGTTTAAGGGAATCAGACTGCAGTTGAAAACGGTGCCATTGGGCATCTTTCTTACGAACAATTAGGTTTGCCTTTTCCAACACCTTCAAATGTTTGCTAATGGCCGGTTTGGAGATCCCGAACGGTTCGGCCAATTGCCCCGCCGAGGCTTCTCCCAAAGCCAGTCTTTCGAGAATAGCCCGGCGGGTCGGGTCGGCCAAGGCAGCAAAAATTGGGGTGAGGTCTTTCATAGTCGTTAATTAACCTTTTATTTAATTAACCAATAGGTTAAATATATAGGCTGTTTGCCGGTTGTCAAGACCGCGGGAAAAAAAAGTTATTGGTTATTGGGGATTGGGGATTGGGTATTCGGTATTCGGTATTGGGGATTAGGTACTGGGGATTGGGTATTCGGTATTAGACAGTTACCAACTCAGTTTTACGCAAATTGTGCAAAACATTTGTATGCATCTTTGTAAAGCACTTACAAACAAGCATTTGCAAAGATTTGAATTGAATTCAACTTTCTCACGACGGTAATTTTGTTTGAGACATTTGGATTTTGGATTTTCGGATTTGTTTCGTATTTCGATTTTCGAATTTCGTAATTCCGGTTTATCCGGGTTGGGTATTCGGTATTCGATATTTCTGGATTCGCACACTCGAAACCGATTGGGGCAAGCAAGCCTCCGTTGCCTTTTCTAAAGCCGAGATTATTTCAAGCTTTCTATATTTGTTGTATTCGTGATAATGATTTTTTCCAGTTATGTAGCAAAAGCAAGCTATAGCGTTTAGCAACGTAAGTCAGCTTTTTTTGACCTTTGAACCTTGAACCTTTGAACCTTGAACCATTGAACCATGAACCCAGAACCTGGAACCTTTGAAACCAAAACCTGGAACCTTTGAACCTTGAACCCGGAACCTTTGAACCTTGAACCCCAAACCTTGAACCTTGAACCCTGAACCTGGAACCTTTTATACGAGCCATGATCTTAATCCACCCGCCGGTGGCCAAGCCCTGTGAGCCGCCCGGCGGCATTGCAAAGTTAGCCGGGGCACTCGCGCACCACGGTATCAAACACACGGTTTTAGATGCTAATCTCGAAGGGTTGTTGAGCCTGATTCTGGGGCCGGCGATGGCAACCGATCGCTGGACCGTGCGGGCGTTTCGCAACCGGCATCAACACCTGGCAGCACTGCGAAAACCGTCAATCTATCGGACGCCGGACCGTTATCGAAGGGCGATATCCGATGTCAACCGGCTGGCTGAAACGGCTGCCCGCGAAAAATCGGTTCAGTTGAGCCTGGCAAACTACCAGCATCTCGCGCTTTCTCCGCTCAGAAGCGCCGATCTGCGCCGGGCAGCCCGCCATCCGGACAACAATCCTTTCTACGATTATTTCAAAGACCGCCTCGAGACGATATTCGAACGGGATCAACCAAGCGTTGTCGGATTTTCCCTGAACTATTTGAGCCAGGCCCTGTCCACATTCGCCATGCTGGGGTTTATTCGGCAGCAATGGCCGGAACTAACCCTTGTTGTCGGCGGCGGCTTGCTCACTTCCTGGATGCAGCAGCCGGACTGGCAAAACCCTTTCGAAGACCTGGTGGATCACCTGGTGGCCGGCCCGGGGGAGGCGGCCCTGCTTTCTTTGAGAGAGCCCCCCGGGGTCCAGAACGCGACGACCACATATTACCGACCCGTCTACCGATCTTTTCCCCTGGCAGACTATCTGGCACCCGGCGTAATTCTACCCTACAGCGCTTCAACAGGCTGTTATTGGAACCGGTGTACCTTCTGTCCTGAAAAGGCGGAAGGCAATCCGTATGTTGCCGTGCCGGTCGGCCGCGTTATGGAAGATCTCGCGGTGCTGGTGCGACAAACCTCCCCAACCATGATCCACTTCTTGGACAACGCCGTCAGCCCCGCTCTGATGGAGGCTATCATCAAACAGCCGCCGGGGGTTGAGTGGTATGGATTTGCCCGCATCAACCACCATCTGGCGGACCTGGAATTCTGCATGGGTCTGAAACGATCGGGCTGCACGATGTTAAAGCTCGGCCTGGAATCCGGGGATCAATCCGTGCTGGATGGGGAACAAAAAGGAATCGATTTGAAGCTGGCATCCCAAACCCTGCAAAATCTTAAAAAGGCCGGCATTGCCGCCTATGTATATCTGCTCTTCGGAACGCCTTCGGAAACCATCACCCAGGCACGTGCCACCCTGGATTTCTCGGTTAAACACGGCGACGAAATCGATTTCCTGAACCTGGCGATCTTCAATCTGCCGCGCTGTGCTCCCCAGGCCCGGCAGTTCGAGACCAATATGTTGTATGAAGGCGACCTCTCGCTTTACACCGGATTTCGTCATCCCAAAGGCTGGGACCGGAAATCGGTCAGGATATTTCTGGACAAAGAATTCAAGCGGCATCCGGTCATCCGCCGGATACTGCTGCAGGACCCGCCGCTGTTTACGTCCAATCACGCCGCATTTTTCAATTTTGGATTTTAGATTTTTGATTTTGGATTTTTTAATTTCGGATTGCGGATTTTTTAATTGCGGATTGCGGATTTATGGTATCGCTTCGCTCTCTCCATCAATAGTGAGTCCGAGTCCAGAGGGGTCGTCTTTGATTTCACACTAGAGGGGTCGAGCGTACCTGAGACTCCGATTGGAACAATGGAATGGTGGAATAATGGTATTTTGGGACTCGAAAGCGGATGCGGCTTGCAGCCGCGGCATTTGATCTCGCGGCTGCCCCGCTTGAAAAACAGCGGGATGCGAGCACAGGCCGCTCCCACATTCATTTTAACTGCTTTTTATATATAATCAGATAGGATACCTTAAATCCGCATTCCGCATTCCGCAATCCAAAATACGCAATAACCTCAGCAATTCGAGATCTGACTTCAAGCAAAAATTATATACTTCGCGCTATATCGCGGTCAGTACATATCCGGCTTTACGTCCTGGGAATAATCGACCCCCGGCATGCCGAAGCCGTGGTGCCTGAGAAATTCCTCCCGCAATCCTTTAATATCCGCCAGTTCGCCGAGGTTCTCCTGATCGACCTGCTGCCAGAGATTGCGGACCTCGTCTTGAACATCGGGTCGCATCTCCCAGTCATCGAGGCGCACCCGGCTGCGGGCATCCAGCTTCCGATCTCGCCTGCCAAACAAAAATTCCCGGTACAGCCGATCAATTTGCTGGATGCAGCCTTCATGCAGTTTTTTGGCCTTCATCACCCGGTACAGTAGGGCGATATACAGCGGAACCGCCGGTATAACGGCACTGGCGCGGGTGATCAGGGCTTTGTTGACGCTGATCAGCGCATTGCCACCGATCGGGGCCAGCATGCTGTTTATTTCCGCAGCCTTTCGTTCCAGATCTTTTTTTGCCGCACCGATGGTGCCGTCACGGTATAGCGGACGGGTTTGTTCCGAACCGATGTAAGAAAACGCAACCGTCTGAAACCCCCGGCTCATCAGATTATCGGCCAACAAGCGTTCGATCCAAAGCATCCAATCTTCCCCACCCATCACTTTAACGGTGTGAGAGATTTGCTCCGTGGTGGCCGGTTCGGCGGTAACCTCACTGACGACGCCACTTAAAAAATCAACGGTCTTGGCCGTAAAAGAGCTGCCGATGGGTTTGATGACCGAGGAATATATATCTCCGGTGGCCGGATCAATCCGCCGAGGCGCCGCGATGCTGTAAATCAACAAATCGATCTTACCCAGTTGCGCTTTAATAATCGCCAGGGTTTCCGATTTTGTCGCCTCGGAAAACGCATCGCCGTTGATATTCCAGGCCGACAGCCCTGCAGCCCGGGCTTTTTCAGCGAAGGCTTCGCTGTTGTACCACCCGGCGGTGGCGGTCCGCCCCTTGCCGGCGGGCTTTTCAAAGGCCAATCCGACCGTGGCGGCGTCCGAAGCAAAAGCCGAAACTATTCTGGCCGCCAGGCCGTAGCCGTTTGAAGCACCGATGACCAGCACTTTTTGAGGGCCCTCAATTTTACCGCGCTGCCTGACATAGTCGATCTGGCTGTCGACCTGGGCCGCGCATCCCACCGGGTGGGCATTGACGCATATATTGTTTCGTATACGGGGATTGATGACCATTATTTTATTTGCGATAGATATTGATCATACAGAACATATTAGATCCGCTTCTGGAAGTCCACAACTTTTGCGATATAGAAGACCGCAAATAAAATATAAAATCCAAAATCCGCAATCCAATTTTAAATCGGAAAGAATTCCTTAAATCCAAAATCCGCAATCCAAAATCTAAAATCTAAATCACCTTTCCCTTTTCCTGCATAAATTCCGCAAAGCTCTCCCGCTGGGGAATTTCGAATTCAATATCATCCAGATTCCCCGCGATGGGAAGCCGACCATAGGTATGACAGGCGGACACCGCTGCGTGAATATGTTCCGCCGGAGTATCGGCCGGAATCTGGTTGAGGTGAATCAGACAGCGTCCGTCACGGGCCAACCGGTCAATATAAAGCTTGATCCGCTCCACGATGGCTTCGACCGGCCCATCTTTGAGAAGCGTGGCATCGACACCGGCCGTCACGGAGACATCGTGCAGGTCGGCAAAATCCTTCACCCGCTGCGGACCGACCTGAAAGAGGTCCGGATCGAGCACACTTAAAGAATCGGGGCAGCATTGGAGTTTTTGTGCAAAAAACCGCTCCGGATCGCGGCTTTTGGCATCGCCCCAGTTGCCCCGGGTGATCAACCGCTCGCCCAGCCTGTCGCGCAGCCGCGCGGTGTAGACCACCACATATTCATCCATCATATCGAGAGTGATCATGGGCGGTGAGGCCCAGGCGTCACGCCCGTCCAGGATCAACTCCGGCATACCGACGTCGCTGCGCATCGCTTCAAGGTGGGGTATCAGCACCTCGTCGCACAAAAATTTAAACAGTCGATGGACAAAACGCGGACGCTCGAACATATCCGCCACCAGGTTCTCGTAGCCCCTGATATTCACCGCCAGGCTGAAGGGTGCCGTAAAAAAAGCACGCTCGAGCCTGCCCGTCATATCCCGGTAATGCTTGTTGACCTTCAGAACCCAGGGCATGCGGCCGGACTTATAGGGGTTGGGCGGCCTGAGACGGTCCAGATCCGCCGGACTTTCAATCAGGGGCCGGGTGCGGTCCGCGTCGGGAATTCCTCCCGGGTGATACACAATTGTCTGCCCCAGGGCCTCGGCTTCGACATTGTAAACGTCCCAGAAATTGATGGGACTATCGACCCGGTAGTATTCGCTGACGAGCAGCTGCACCCGGGCGAAGACCGCGGCATCGGTGAAAAATCGCTTGGAGGAAATGCCGGCCAGGTGCGCCGAATGGTCGTTGCTCTGGGCTCCGACGGAGATGTGGTCGGCCGGGATAGCGGATGTCATATAGCTCTCGCTTTCTGTTGACTATTGCCAAGTTTCGCATTCAGGGTACCGAGATGGGAACTCCTGACACCTCGTGTGAAACTACTTAAAATGACGAATGACGAATGTCGATTGACGAATGATGGAATCGCTTCAGGCTTCGCCTTCGGCTACGACCCGACACGTCGCTCAGTCTTTTTAAATGGACAGAATACATTATTCGATGTTCAATGTTGGACGTTCGATGTTCGACGTTCATTTGTTTCTTTTCTTTGATCAGACCGGCTGTCCTTTAGCCGGCCTGCGACGAGCTCAGCCGAATCGAGGCCGCCGCTCTTATGAAAGTACACTGAAGGTTTCAGGCGTCAGGTTTCAGGTGTCAGGTGTCAGGTGTCAGGTGTCAGGATTTAGTACCCTAATTCCCTAGCACCGGAAATCTCTAGTGAAACTGCTTATTTCCGAAACGTAAGGCAGGCCACCGTGCCCGTCCCGCTACCGGCGGGATCGGCGCGGTGTGGCCGACCCTACGTTGTCATATAAACACAGCTTCTGACATTGATCAGACTGGCCGGTTTTTGGCCAGCACGAGGACGAAGCGGCAAATGAGTTCATGAGAGACTGCGTTGACTTGGCCGGTGGCAAAATATATAGGTGAGCCGGCTACACGCTTAAGAAGCATCGCGTATAACGGCTTCCAGTTGGGCAATATAGTCCGCCGGCAAAGGTATCGACTTCGCACCGGATAGAATCGGACGCGTGTACGAATCCGTTGGTGCATGGGCGCCGCTGGGGTTCGGAATGACCGAAGTATTGGCCGGCACTATATTGTCGTTATCGTCCAGGAGGTTAATGTCAAGTTTAGTCCAAAGCCCGGTATCGTAACCGGACGCTTTATCAAGGATTTGGCGTTCTTTTGACGGCATCTTATATAGGACGCCATACATGGTATTGCCGAGATCTTCAACCAGCGTGCAGCCTCCTGAGCTGGGATCCGGTCCGCAGGCGGCAAATCCCAGGCGATAGCCCTTGAGGCGAAAAACGCCCAATGATTCAGCCGTGGGGCAGTATTTTTGGATTTCATCCATTTCCAGCAGCGTGCCATAGGCAAAATAGATGACTTCATCACTTTTTATTTCAATTGCACTCATGTCCGCAGACCTCCTTTGACTCCGGTTTAAGTTGAACAAGATTTAATCAGCACCGTTGACTGACCAGGTATCAGGTTCGATTGCCAAATTTCTCATTTCGTCAACACGATCAAGATGATGGCAGGCCGCGTGGTGCTTCGGCCCGACCTTCGTCAGCGCCGGTGTTTCCTTATCGCACCGGTCGGTGGCAAACGGGCAGCGCGAATAAAAGCGGCACCCCTTGAGTTTCCCCAACAGACTCGGCGGGACGCCGGGAATGGAGATCAAGTCGGATTGAGGATCCAGAATGTTTGGAAAAGCGTTTTTCAACCCCATCGTGTAGGGATGAAATGTATTTTTGATCACCGCGCGCATCCGTCCGATTTCCATTATCCGGCCGCCATACATCACGGCAATGTCGTCACAATTTTCAATAACCAGCGCGATGTCATGGGTCACGAGCAACAGGGAAAACCCGATTTTAGACTGCAAATTTTTGATATTTTTAAAAATTTGATCCTGCACAATGACATCCAGCGAAGTGGTCGGTTCATCGGCAATTACCAGCGACGGTTTCAATATCAGACTCATGGCGATGATCGCCCGCTGCCGCATACCACCACTGTACTGGTGCGGGTATTCGGAAAACCGTTCCCGATCAATTCCGACCAGCTCAAACATGTTTTCCACCTGCCTGCGGGCGGAATGTTTATCAATGCTGCTGTGCGCCTTGAGGGCTTCTGCAATCTGGTAGCCGACGGTATACACCGGATCCAGGGCATTCATGGCACTCTGGGTGATCATGGAAATCTCTTTCCAGCGAATGCGGCGCATCTGATCCGGAACCAGGGCGGTCAACTCCGTTTGCTTGAGCCAGACACGACCCCCGGCAACGAAGGCGTTTTCCGGCAAGACACCGATAATGGATTTCAGCAGGGTTGATTTGCCGCAGCCCGATTCCCCCACAAGCCCAAAACTTTGACCGGCTGCCAGGCTAAATGAGATATCCTCAGCACCGGTGACATCCCCATTTTGGGTGCGGTAAATTGTTGTTAGGTTTTCTACTTTTAGCAGGGGCATGGTATCAATTGTCATTTTTGCGTATAAAACCGAATTTCGTTAATTGCCCAACTTTGGGCCACCTCCAAGGGAGTTGGAGTGCTGGGGTATTGGAGTATTGGAGTAATGGAAAAAGCATTTCCCGGCGATCAAAGATTGTAAAAAAATGATTTGGACACTCTTCCCATTACCTGTCCCTGCCCATTCTGCCCATTTTTTTCATCAAGAAAAGGATCATATCGCGATATGCTCGAAACCCGGATTTAACACCTCAATTCGCTTTTTAACCCAACACTCCACCATTCCGCAATCCGCAATCCGCAATCCCAAATCCGCAATCGAAAATCTGTCTTCTATCATTTTTTAGATCGCCAAAATCCGACAACCAATAACAAATAACTAATAACAAATAACAATTGCTTCTTCTGTCCTCTCACCCTCTCACCCTCTCACCTTCTCACCTTCTCACCTTCTTTCCTTTCTGCAATCCCAAATCCGCAATCGGATCACTCCGGCCTATATTTCCAATTGCGTCCTTCACCAGCGCTTGAGCCGGGGGTTGATCATTTCTTCGTAGGCCCGGCCGATAAAATAAACCGCCGTTACCAATACCATAATGGCCGCACCCGGTGGAATGACCCACCACCAGGCTTTGTAGGACATTTCTGAAGCAAATGCACGGTAGATGATGGTCCCCCAACTCAATACATTCGGATCACCAAATCCCAAAAAACCGATGCTGGCCTCGGTAATGATGGCCCAGGCCAGGGCAAAAGCGATATTGACCAGAGCGATGGGCAGGATGTTGGGCGCAATTTCATAGTAAATTATTTTTAAGCTGCCTGCTCCGGAAATCCGTGCGGCATCGACAAAGGGCCGCTCGCGCAAGGACAATACTTGAGAACGGATAACCCTCGCCGTTGAGCGCCACATGATGATCACCATGGCCATAATAACCGTAAACATGCTCTCACCGGTCAAAGACAGCACGACAATGATAAACGGCAAAAACGGCACCCCCATAAAAATATCGGTAATCCGCATGAGCAGGTGATCGATCCAACCGCCGTAATATCCGGCAATCAGTCCGATGTTGACACCGATCAATATGACGCCGAAGGCCGTGCATAGGCCGATAACAAGTGCCGGGCGTGTGCCCCAGATCAACTGGCTGAAGACATCCCGGCCGAACAGGGTTGTGCCCAAGATATGCTCCCCGGAGGGCGGATGCAGTTTCTTAAGCCGTTCGGCCGCGTCGTAATTTTTTTCCAGGGGTTCATAGGGTGCCAGGACCGGTGCGAAGACCGCCACACCGATGCACAGGGCAAAAACCAACAGCCCGAAGCCGCCCAGGCGCGAGGAAGCCACCAGCCGGAAGAAGTTCAAAATCAAGTTGTCGCCTCCACTTGTTGGGTAATGGTTATTCGTTATTGGTTAATGGTTATTAGTTGTTAGTCGTCATACGTCGGTTGTCAGTTGTCAGTTGCAAAATTTGAGTGATTTTCAGTCGCAGAAACCAGATAATCGACGCCCAAAAAGGCATTATGTGATTTAAGTCTTCGCGTCTTTGCGCCTTGGCGAGAGTCCTCTACAGTTTCTTTCGTCCGGATTGATCCATCGTTTAATCATATACAATCCGCGGATCTAAAATACCGTAGAGCAGGTCAGCCACGAAATTGCCCACGATCGTCAATACCGCGATCAACAAAAAACAAGCCTGAACCAACGGGTAGTCGCTGCGCTGAACAGCTTCGACCATGAGCAGCCCCAGGCCCGGCCATGAGAAAACCGTTTCGATCACCACCGAACCGGCCACAGCCCAACCCAGGATCAACGGGATGGTCGTTGCGATCGGCAGGCAGGAATTTCGCATGGCGTGCTTGAATATGATTCGTTTTTCCCGCAAGCCCTTCATTTTGCACAATTCGATGAAGTCCTCTCCAAAGGTCTCCAACATGCTGCTGCGCATCAACAGCAGGGGGAAGCACACATTGTAAAGCATGGTCACTGTAAACGGCAGCGCCAAGTGATGAAAGAAATCCAGGCTCAGATATTTCTGCAGGGCCGTTTTGCCGTAGTGCATTCCCGGCGAAAGGATATGCCCCAGGGGAAAAATGTCCAAATGAACGGCGAAAATGAACAGGGAAAGCATTCCCAGCCAGAAAACCGGTGCGGATTGGAAGGCTGTCGCCATGATCACCGATCCGATTTCGAGCTTGCCGCCCCGTTTCCAGGCAATCAAGGCCCCCCCGATGATACCGAAAAAGTAGGCCGCCAACATGGCCGGCAGAATTAACAGGACAGTATTGAGCATGCGTCCGGAAATCATCTGGCTGACCTTGCGGTTGTGCTGGAAGGAGTAGCCGAATTCAAGTGTAACGATGTTGCGCAAATACACCCGGTACTGTTCGTATAGCGGTTTATCCAGTCCATATTGGCGCTTCATGGCCTCCTGGGCCTTGGGATGCAGCGCCGAGCTGATTACGGTCATGGTCGGGTCGCCGGGCAGCATGCGAAACATGAAAAACATAAGGGTTGCCAGAACGTAAAATGTGACCAGCATAAACAGTAATCTTTTGACAATGTAACTGACCATAGAAAGAATTATCGCTTCACTCTGACTATTTTAGAAAAATTTAGATCGATAGAATAACTTACTTCGATATTCATGATTCCTTGTTCGATATTCGATATTCGCTTTTTAGAAACAGCGGTCGATAGCAGGCCGCCTGGTGGCCATTTTCTGTTCCAAGGGGCTCAAGGACCGGTTCCGCCGCAAAGCACTCCGGGCCGGCCCGGGAACATCGCGGATTGAAACGGCAACCCGCCGGCAGGTTAATCGGATCCGGCACCGCCCCTGATATATCGATGGTCTCTCGATTCAAATCCGGGTCCGGAACCGGTATGGCCGAGATGAGCGCCCGGGTATAAGGGTGGCGGGGAGTGTCCAAGACTGCCGCCGTGGGTCCGATCTCGACAATTTTACCCAAATACATGATGGCGATGGAGTTGCAAATGTGTCCAACAGTCGCCAGATCATGGGTGATATACAGCAGCGACAGGTATTTCTGCTGAATCAGTTTCTTGAGCAGTTTCAAAATACCGGATTTAATGGAAACATCCAGCATCGAAATCGGCTCGTCGGCCACCAGGAATTGCGGGTCCATTATGATAGCTCGCCCGATGCAAAGGCGCTGGCGTTGTCCACCGCTTAGCTGGTGGGGATACTTATCCAGGTAGTCGGCCGCCGGGCTCAACCCGACCAGTTCCAGGGTTGCAGTTGCTTTGTTAATAACCTGCTTATTGTCATCAATCCCCTGGTAACGTAAAGGGCGGGTCAGGATTTGGACCACGTTGTGCTGCGGGTTGATGGAACCATATGGATCCTGAAAAACCATCTGAACCAGGCGATAAAATTGCTTGGCGCTTTTGTTTTTTAATTGCTGACCGCTTTGGCCGTCGATGAATACATCGCCATCCGTAGGCGATTCCAGCCCGACGATAACCCGGCCGGTGGTAGTTTTTCCGCAGCCGCTTTCACCCACCAATCCCAACACCTGACCGCGGGCAATATCAAAGCTCACACCGTCAACGGCTTTGACATATTTTCCTTTGGAGCTGGAGAACAAGGAACGAATCCCGGTGACGACTGGAAAATATTTTTTTAAGCGAACCGCTGATATCATGGTGATTCCGATTTAGGCAGTTGTATCCGGCACCGATTTGATCCATTTGAAATCACATTGATTTAGACAGGATAACAGGATTAATCCCGCTGAAAGCGGGATTGATCCCGTAGATCCTATAAAATGATAATCGGATTAATTCGGTGGAAAACACAGTCGGCCTTTGCTGTTCCACCGAAACCCGGCATCCTCGAGAATCTTGCGCGCTTTGGCAAGGTCATATTCCCGGACTTTGAGGCTTGAATCGTGCCAGAAGGCGTTGACCGGCGTGATCCCGGTCGGGGTGGTACCGGCATTGCCGCCCAATACTTCATCAATGATTTGTTGATGAGGAATGGCATGGGACAATGCCTGTCTCAGGGCTTTGTGTTTGAAAATCGGACGACCGCAGTTAAAGCGAATGGCCGTGTAGCCGTTTGAGCTCACATCGAAAATCTGAAGATCTTTTTTCTGGGCGAAGTCCTTGACCACTTCCGGCGGCAGACTTTGGATATTGATGTCGATACTGCCTTTCTTCAGGGCCGAATTGCATAGCTCGCGGGAACCGAACACAATGAACAGCAGGTCCGCTTGGGGCGCCATGAAATGGTTCTTGTTGGCACGCAGCATGAACTCTTCAGATTCTTTCCAATATTCCATCGTGTAAGCCCCGCTGCCGACCACAGGAATGTTCTGGTAATCCTGAGGTTTGGTCAAGCCCTGTTTATCGACGATATCTTGCCAGACATGCTTGGGTAAAATGAACACCTGCCCGAGGGTATTCATGACAAATGGCGCAAATGGCTTTTCCAGGTTAAACCGCAGCTGGTGGGAATCTTTGAGATCGATGCTCTTGATAGGCTTCAAGTATTTGAGAAAATAAGCTGATTCCCATTTTTTCATGAATTCGTATGTAAATTTGACATCCTCGCCGGTAAGCGGCTTGCCGTCCGAAAACTTGAGATCCCGGCGCAACACCACATCCACGGTCAGGTCGTCAACCGTTGTGACACTTTCTGCAGCCCACATTTTGATCTCCCCCTTAGGGCCGATTTGCACCAGACGATCATACACCATACGCAGCATCTCGAAATCGTCGGATTGGTTGGCAGCAACCGGATTCCAGGTTTGCTGGTCGGAGATTCGCCCAACCTTCAGGAATTCGACATTGCCCTTGGGCGTAAATTTCACCTGGTTCCAAATAGAACGCAATCCGTCCGGTGCGTTGACGTATTCCAGGCTGACATTTTTGGTATTGATGCCCATTTTCTGAACTTCATAGTAAACCGGAGCCTCAGGCATCTCATCCAGCAAAATTTTCTGGAGTTGGAAAATCAGGGGACGACGCACATCGGGCTCATATATTTCAAGTTGCTGGAGGCCGATTTTGTCGAATTCGGCGCTGGCGAATTCACCCACATTCCAATTTCCCGGTGCGGAATGCTTGGAATTGAATTGAGAATTGGTGAAAAAATCCGGCTCCATGCGATACGGCAGCCCGGAAAGAACGGAGACGACCGCATCGAATTTGTGCTCCTTAAACCAGTAGGTTAACAATGGGCTTGGCATATTTTCCGGGTTCAATTTTACATTCAGGCCCAATTTGCGCCATTCTTCAGCGATATAATTGCTCGTTTCATAATAGGCGGTGAATTTGGCCGGGACCCAGGTCAAAAAGTCGATCTCCGGCACGGGCTCCATATCGTCAGCGGCAAAGCCGATAACGGTAGTCAGCATAGTAACGGTCATCAAGACAACCAAGACTTTCCTTTTCATTTTGTCTCCTCCTTTTTGTTACGGTTGACGTTAAATGATGGCTTCGAAGGTTGATGTATTTTTATCTTCAAGCATCCGCCTCAGACCGCTCAGGACATCCTCCTTCACGGCGTTGATATGGTGCGATAGCGCTTTTTTAGCGCGATCGAGATCCCCGCCAATGACGGCATCGAATATCTGCTGATGGCAGGAGGCGGTGCTGGCGATGTGGGCGGCAAAATCGTCGGGTTTCATGTATTGGCTGAAAAGAACATCGCCACCGTACTTTAAATAAAGCAAATCGAAGAGATGACCCAGGGCCCGGCTCTGGGTCCGATTTTGGGAAAGTTCAGCCAGGGTCATATGAAACTGCACATCCTTGGTTGCGCGCCGGCTGATATAGCTATTGTCCGGGGTGTCGACGGAAGCCTCGAAGGCTTCGCGCAATCGCTGCTTGCCGCGTTTATCTATATTCGCAATGCTGTCCTGCAACAAAGAAACTTCTATCAACTCCCTGAAGTCATAGATCTCCTGGACCTCCTTCATACTGATGGACTCGGTGTAGTAGCCGCGATTGAGCTCCTTCCTGACCAACCCCTGAAACTCCAGGTACTTCAACGCGTTGCTGACCGGCGTCAGACTCATATTGAGCCGCTGGGCCAAATCCCGGTACGCCAGTTTCTGGCCGGGTACGATTTCATTATGGAACATCATCTGCCGAATCAGCATGTGGGCTTTTTTGGTCAGATCGATTCCCGCATCTTTTTTAGGGACGGATTGGGACATAAACAGCATAATCCTTTCAAACTAATTGATATTGGGCAAACCTGCTCCGAACTCTGTTTAATATGGGACCTCAACAGCCGGAAAAAATCTCATAAATTTCTGTTTATTTTTATAAAAATTAGATGGCAAGTAAAATATTTTAAATTTAATTAAAAATATAATTACAAATTGGAGCACCCATTTCAATTACACAGTTTTCGTGAAAGGGTCAAGAAAATTATTTGGTCGGAGTGGTAGCAGATACCTACCAATACGCTACAAAAAATAAACCATTGCGCATTGAGAGTTCATGGCAATATTCTAATATAAAGTAACTCCTTGACGGATAATGAATCATGAGAATACATGGCTGAAGCGGACAGAAATCTCGTTCAAACGCATGTCATGCGCAGAATATCCGGCAAGCATCCTGGAACAAGGATCTCAGAAAAGATTGACTCATATCAGTCATCGCTGCCTATGGGGTATGCTGACTGATAAATAAGATACTGGAGGACAACATGGACAGGACAGATTGTAAACGTGAAAAAATATCCATGAGAACGGTTGGATTCATAATGCTTCCCTTTGCACTATTAATCTCATTTGCGGGATTCATGGTAATCCCGATTGTTGGGGTCTTATTCGCGCTGCCGGTACTGGCGCTGGCAATCATTCTCATCGCAGCGCCCGAGAGCAAAGTGTGTCAGCTTATCAGCGGTAAAATAAATTAGTAAATCTCCTGCTCGTGGGGAATTTACTTTGATACTCCTTAGGAGGTCTATGAGGTTGGCAATTTTTACCGGCATTTATTGGTTTCGGGTGTCGGGTGTCGGGTGTCAGCAACTAAATTCTTGCAGTTATATGGCAGCCTCTCATGACTTCGACAATCTTTAACAGTTGTCAGTTTCAAGCCTCAACCCATTTAGGTTAGGAACTTGTTTTTGTTTGATTTGTTTTGTGCTGACACCTGAAACCATGAATAGCTTGGGCGGACAATAGAGGTGCTTGTCTAAGGTCCGGCTTAAAAAACCGGGTTTTCTGCGACAAGATAAAGAATTGGCAAACCGGCCTAAAAATTGCTGGCGGCCTCAAGCGCCGATACCACGATGCCGCTGACGTCGGTTTGCCTTAAATTTAAGAAGTTCATGGAGCCGGATTCAGGCTCCCTCAAAGCATCGTCGTCGTCGTAGTCGATGCCGCCCATCGATGCAATGTAGTCCGCGACATGAACGATATAGGAAAGTTCATCACCGTTGGAAAGCGATGGCTGATGATGGGATCCGATTGCCAGGCTGATCTTGTCGGGTATTTTCCAAGTGCGGCAAACCTCTGATGCAATTTCCGCATGATCGAATCCGAAAATATGTCGTTCCGCTTCGAGGAATGATTTTTCCCCCTGCACCATATAAACAGAAAACGAATCCATATGATCCAGGACATATTTATCGAGAATGATTTTGCCCACATCATGAATTAGGCCGGCAGTGTGCGCCTGGTGGATTAAATTATTGTGTTTTAATTCTGCTATCGATTTGGCGCTGAAAGCCACCGTAAGCGAATGCTTCCATAATTCTTCCGAGTCGTAGCCGTATCCCGGCATACTTCCGCTCAGGATGTCGGCGGCTCCGGCCATGGTGACAATTTCTCCCAACACCCGATATCCCAGTAGAATTGAAGCCTGGTGGATGGTTGAGATTCTGCCGCTCATCCCGTAATAGGCCGAATTGGCTATTTTGAGAACCTTTGCAGCAATGGCCTGATCGGTTTCGATGATGGCCGTCAGCTGTGTAATGTCGGAATCAAGATCTGATATCAGGTTCTGAATTTCTATCACAACCCGGGGCATCGGGGGCAGATCTTTAATACTCTGAATGATTCTGGTTTTCAAATCGGCTTGATTTTGCGCGGCATCGGATGGGTAGATCCCTGCGAACGATTCCTTTTCGATCTGGTTACCGGGGGTGGCCGCAATTTGATCTATGGTCGGGTCGATTTCGATATGATCGGCGCCCGATCGGCATTGACAGACGTGGCGACCGTCGCCGGATAAAGCTGATCTTTCGGATTTTTGTTGGTGTTGGCAGTCGCCGCCGCAAGCACAGGATATCTCCATACCTTTCTCCCCTAAAGTATTTTATCGGTATTAATATTGGCAATTCGGCCGAAATCTTTAGGGGAGAAAATAGGTTGCCAAAGGAAAGTTGATGATTATATTGAACCAAATTTAAAGGGGCAAGGAACCGGATTTGTAAGCGCAAATAGCCGGATTTCTATTTGTAAACCACTATGATTCAGCCGATTGATGGAATCCAATAATGAGAAAAAGAGAATTAAATCAAATCAAGAAGTTATTGACCCAACAGCTTTCAGAATTGTTAAGCAGAGCCGACTGCAGCCTGGATGGTGTTGGGGAATCCAACGAAAATATGTCCGACGTTATTGACCGGGCCGCTAAAAATGCCGAACGCAATTTTTCCCATCATCTCTGCAGTCGGGAAAAACTACTGATCAGAAAGATCGAGCGGTCTCTGCAGGATATTGAAAACGGAACTTACGGACTTTGTGAGCACTGTGAGGAAGAGATCGCCATCAAGCGGCTAAAAGCCCGGCCGACGGCGCGCTATTGTATTGATTGCAAAACGCAGCTGGAAACCATGGAGAGGCTGACAGGAGTCGAGTCCAACTGAGGGCGCGCACCAAATAATGCTGCACCCCAATTGCGCTAAAAACCAATTGGTTGTTACTCGTTATCGGTTATTGGTTATTGGTATAAGGGAATAAAATCTGCTCTTATACCTCACTGGTGCAAGAGATTTAAAATCAGGCTCTCAACCTATACAAATAACGATTAACCATTAACTGATAACACCCAACCCGGTCGCCGCGTAGCGGTGATCCCGCTACACCGGGAAATTGAAGATTAGATGTTTTGCACATTTTGCGCAAAACTGGTCTGGTAACCGTCTAACACTGGCACCCCGCCCCAGTTTGCCGGTCCGGTGCATGATAATCATGCATCATCAATTCAGGAGAACCACCGGACAGACCGCCCTCCCTGTTGTTTGGCATCGATTCTAAAGATGTGTCAGGCCACCCACCCTGGCACCGGGTTTTCACATTCCGACTTTCCGGACGGAAGCTTTCCCATAAGTTGCATCGACCACCCTCGCTTTTTCAAATCCAAGCTTGTGTTTTTCACTCGATATATGGCAGAGTGACAATTAAGATGAAATCAGTAGCCGTCATACTGGGCAGCGCTTTTCAGGACAGCATGCCTTCGGCATTGAATCTGGAGCAAATTGAGGTTCAGACCGCCTGGGGCAAGCAGGTGCTGTATCAAGCCAAAAATTTCCAGCATCCGGCTTATATGCTGTTTCGCCATGGGCTGCCCCATCGGCTGCTGCCCCATCAAATCAACTATCGAACCCAGGCCGGGGCCTTGGCGCAATTGGACTGCGGGGCGCTGCTGGTTACCAGCTCAGTGGGAGTGCTGGACCCCGCCCTGCCCCTGTTTAGACCGATGTTGCTGACGGACCTGATAATGCTCGACAACCGCCTGCCGGATGGGTCGACCTGCACCATGTTTACCGAACCGTCTTCGCGGCAAGGGCATCTGGTCGTGTCCCAAGGATTGTTTTCAGGGGATTTGAATCGACAAATTCATAGTTTGGCCGGTGATCTTATTTATGCGCCCAAACAGCAAATCGTTTTTGGCTATGTCGCCGGACCGCGCACCAAAACCCCGGCGGAAAGCAGGCTCTGGCACCAGTTGGGGGCCCGGGTTAATTCCATGACCCTGGCACCCGAAATCATTTTGGCCAATGAATTGGAGATTCCCTGCACGGGATTGGTCGTCGGCCACAAGTATTCAACCCCCGATGTGGAAAACATCGCCGACCTGCAATCCCTGTCTCAATCCCTGGATTCTTCCAAAGCGGCGATGCAAACCATAGTCTTGGAATTTCTGGAACACGGCAAACCGGTTTCATTCGGCAACCAACTATACCGGTTCAATCATGGCTGACACCCGGCCGACTCGGACAGTACTGGTGGCATTTGCTCGAAAATTCGTTTCCGATGTCGCCGAAAATTCGCCGCTCGAGGTGTTGCAGGGCGGCAGTCTGAATTTTGTCTGGCGCATCGGCAGCCTATCGGGTAAATCATATATCATTAAGTATGCGCCGCCATACGTCGCATCACTGCCGCACATCGGGTTCGACAACAGCCGCATCTTATTTGAGGCCGGCATCCTGAAGGCATTCCAATTTCGCAGGGAACTGGGTCAACTGAAGGGGGATGATGTGCGGCCGCCGCAGTATCTGGGCCATGACACGGACAGGTATCTGCTACTGATGGAAGATGTCGGCGGCCGACCGGATTTACTGAAGGCTGTGCGAGGATCCGACTACAACTTTGCACACCTTGGTACTATGCTGGGTTCTTATATCGCCCAATTGCATATGCAAACTTATCAGAACCGGTGGTTTGCCGAGAACTTTGCCAATTTGCCGGTCCAGCAAACCCGGCTGCAGCTCCAGTACAATGGCTGTCTGGAATTTTACCGCCGGGCGTCCCTGCCGGACGCCGACCCGATCGGGAGACGGTGTCGCCGACTGGGTGAGAAGCTGAATGCAGTAGGCAAGTGCCTGATTATGGGTGACCTATGGCCGTATTCGATCCTTGCGGGCCGCCGGGATATTCGGCTGATTGATTGGGAACTGGTGCACTTTGGTCATCCCGCCCAAGATGTGGCTCATTTGGCCGCTCATTTATGGATGATGTCCAAGCGGGTTTCCGGGCGGCCGCAAAAGGAGCGCATTGATCAATTTCGGCAGTCATTTATCAACAGCTATTGCATGCTGATTTCAAAGCAAAGGCCGGAACTCATGACCGCGGAAGATGGGCGTGATTTTCAGATCCACTTTGGCGCGGAGATTTTGGCACGTACCTTGGGAAACTTTCAGCAAAATTATCTTTACGACGGGTTGCCGCCGGACCATCCGGTGATACGGGCAGCCGCCGAGGAAGCCCGCCAATGGATACTGGGTGGTTATGAGCCATTCGAAACGGACAGGAAAGAATTGAAAATAGAAGATTGAAGATTGCTGATTGATGAATACTTAAAAAAGACGAATTCATCATGTGTTTCGTGTTTGGTACTTAGTAAGACACTTTACATGTCACATTAAGCAATAGCATCCATAAACACCAAATACAAAATACTAAACCCCCTCGTATACGAATCGTCTTTCGACTCTACACGAGATCTTCAATAGATTGGGTATTACTTTCGATGAAGAAAAAAAACTTAAATAAGCTGACAGCGGCTGAATGGGAATCCCTGTGTGACCATTGCGGTCTGTGTTGTCTGCAGAAGCTTGAAAATGAAAAAACAGGCAAGATCAAATATATCGGCATCGCATGTGAATTTCTGGACATCGAATCGTGCCAATGCCTGGTGTATGAAAATCGCCATTTCGCCAACCCGGACTGCATTGAGCTGACCCGGGACAATATCCGGCAGATGAAATGGCTGCCGGCCACCTGCGCCTACCGCCGCCTGGCCGAAGGCCGGAAGTTGGAGTGGTGGCACCCACTGAATTCAGGCGATCCCGAGACCGTGCATCGGGCCGGAATATCCGTCCGCGGCAAAGCGGTATCCGGTCAATATCTTTCTACCGGAGATGTCGATCTCGATATCGAAGTGTAAGCCGAGGATTGCGGATCGCGGACTGCGGATTGCGGATTGCGGATTGCGGATTGCGGATTGCGGATTGCGGATTGCGGATTGCGGATTGCGGATTGAATGTATCGCTTCGCTCTGCCGAATTTTAAATAGAATCATCACATGCCAGCCGCGAATCTCAATTCCAAAATTTTATCCGAAACCCTGAACCTTGAACCTTTGAACCCCTGAACCTCCGAACCCTGAACCTCCGAACCCTGAACCTCTCAACCTCTGAACCCGGAACCCTAAAACCGCTGAACCATTTCCGCGGATTCGGTTAAATTTAACTTGACAGGATAGATTATTTTCGATAATTGGTCTTACCGGTAAAACCGGTAACCTTGGCCATAACAGAGGGTGGGTTCCTCTAATTTTATTGATAAATAAAGAATTAAGAGATGATGGATGTACTAACGATCTAACAAAAACCTATGATGAATTTAAAAATAAAGAAAAACAAAATGCGCAACATTAATTAATTTTTCCGCTCGACCATCGATCGAACAACTTTCATAATATACATGGACCAATTTAAATTCCTGAGTATGTATTTTCTCCGGACGGAAAAATTATCATGAAAAACACCTCAGATTCTCCCTTTACCCGGGTCACCCAGGCCGGATTCAAGAAAAAGAGTTCCCTGATTGCAGATCAGATTTTGCAGCTGATCAAGACCGGTGTCTATGAACCGGCCGGCAAGCTGCCGCCTGAACGCATAATCGCCGAACAGATGAAAGTGGGTCGACCATCTGTCCGGGAAGCCATCAGCGCCCTTCATATTGCCGGCATTCTGGAGAGTCGGCCGGGCGACGGCACCTATGTCGCCGCCAGCCCGCCCATCGATTTTCCGGTCGACAATGCCCTGTCGGTTTTGGAGGAGAGCGATAGCCCCTTTGAAGTTCTCCAGGCTCGCAAAGCCATGGAAATCGGGGTGATTCATTTGGCCATCAAAAATGCAACCCAAGCGGATATCGATCGTATCAAAGCGGCCTGGCGCCATAAACGCGAAAACGCCCGCCAGGGCAATTATGCGGAATTCATCCGCCACGGCCGGGAGTTTCATCGCACCATCGCTGAGGCCACCGGCAGCCGGTCCATCGTAAGCCTGACCGAGGGGCTGTTGAAAATGACCCACCAATCTTTGTGGGTCCACATGCGGGAGCAGTATTATCGGCAGGACATGAGCCGGCTGGAGCCGATGATAAAACTGCATGACGACATCGTTAAGGCCATTGAAAATCGGGATTCGGAAAATGCAATCAAGCTCATCGAGAAGCATTATGACGTCCAAATAGAGCAGCACTACCACGATGTCAACGAAGCGGCTGCCAGAAGAGATTCGTAAATCCCGGGGCAAGAAAAAAACGGAAAGTTATTGGTTATTCGTTATTCGTTATTCGGGACGGATTGAATTGACTTCGCTCAATGCAGGAAGACTTTGGGGGATTGGTCAAAGGGAACCGTAAATGGTGTTTAACCTGCAATCAAAAAAAATCAAAAAAGGAGGTAGTTTATGAAAACGAAATTTATGTGGTCAAAACTGGCACTGATTTTATTTGCGGCGATATTTGTCCTTAATGCCGCGCCGCTAAAGGCTGAAACAGCCATTACGCTCTGGAGCCACTGGGCCGATCATGACAGCAAACGCAATTTTGTCGAAGACGCCGCCCGGGCCTTTGAGAGTGCCAACCCGGGCATGAAAGTCAAGGTCACCTGGTATGAAAAAAAAGCGCTTTATGCAGCTTTGAAAACCGCACTGCGGGCCGGGCAGGCGCCGGATATTTTCTACGCCGAACCCAACCAGATCGAGTATCTGGAAAACAATATGCTCTATGATCTCTCCCAGGGGCTCAACTGGGGCAACATCGAAGCCTGGGCCAAAGATGGCTGGACCTACAAAGGCGGCGTCTACGGATTCCCGTTGGAAGCCTGGACGGTCGAACTTTACTACAATACAAAGATGCTGGCTGAGCTGGGCTTCAAATTGCCGGCCGACAAACAATTCAGCCAGGCTGAATTTTTGGAGGTCGTTAAAAAAACCCGCGCCGCCGGCATCACACCCTTGGCCCTGGGGGTTGGCGACCGACCGTACCCCGGCGCCTTCCTCATCCATGAAGCGCTGCTGAAAAACCTGGACACGGACGATTACGACAAACTGCTCAAAGGTCGACTGGACTGGAGTGATACACGGGTGCGCGACGCCCTCGAATTTGTCAAGGCGGTGATCGACGCCAAGGCACTGCCGAGCAGTTTTTCGACCTTGAAACTAGGTGAATCCCATTTTTACTTTCACACCAAACCGGGCGCCCTGATGTTTTTAATGGGCAGTTTCTATCCCTCCCGGGCATTTAATCCCACCGACAAGGGCGGGCAGCCGCCGGACTTTAACCTGGGCATCATGCAATACCCGGCGCTGGACAACGGCGCCTGCAACAACTGCAAAACCATCACCATCGGCGGCAGCTATGTCGTCAACGCGGCTTCCAAAAATCCGGATGCGGCCATCAACTTCCTGAATTCCCTGGCCACCCCGGAGATGGGCAACAAATGGCTGGAAACGGTCCTGGTACAAACCGGTATCAAGGCTGATCCCAGCAAAATCACCGGGCCGTATGCATCCTACTTCCAGAATCTGGCTGAAGTCGATGCACCGTGCAAATTCTATCCCAATCTTCCGCTGGGCGCCATGCACGGCAAGGCCAAAGAGACCTTTATCCAGGTTGTCAATCAGGCCTTTCCGGCCGGTCTGCTGAGCGTGGATCAGGTAATTGAGAGAATGAATGCCGCACGGTGATAGCTGCTGAGAAATACCGCCCGTGGCAATTCCAGATTAAATCGATCCAGATGAGAATAAATGAGGTTATTGGTTGAGGAGGTTTCAGGTGTCAGTGTTCCCCGCTTCCGCTTCGCTCCAGACGGGATCGTAGACAGGTGTCGGGAAATATGATCGCGGTTCCCTGACACCTCTTCTGAAACTACAAAAAAGGCGAACCGCAGAATATCGAATATCGAACAGCAGAATGTCGAAGTATGGAATCGCTTCGCTCACTCTTTTAAAAAAAGACAGAATACTTTACTTCGATATTCGAAATTCCTTGTTCGATATTCGCTATTCGCTTTTTGATGTTTTTATCTCGATCAGTTTTGTGGATTGGGTTGAAATTACTCCAGACATTGTTGGGTTTCGTTGCACTCAACCCAACCTACATTTAATCTGGAAAGAACAAGTTGTAGAGAGTGTGGGAGCGGCTTGCAGCCGCGATCATTTTAACTCGCGGCTGCAAGCCGCTCCCACAGTGTTCCCAACAGAATTTTTTTGACAACTTGAGCATTATAGTTATGCGTAGTGAATTATAGCATGGTTGAAACCAAAGAAAGTACTTTTGTTGTCAAGCAACGTGACCTTTCGCGGCCGGTCGGTGCGATTATCAGTTTCCTGCTGCCGGCAATGATAATTTATGTGACCTTTACCGCCTACCCGGTGCTGCGCACCCTGTATAACAGCTTTCACCAGGTGCTGCCCGGTCGGGCCGACGTGTTTATCGGCTCGGAAAATTATATCGAGCTTTTCAACGATGATTTTTTCTGGCAGGCCGTCAGAAACACACTGGTTTGGGCCTGTACCGCCCCGCTGCTGGAGCAGGTCCTGGCCATATTGCTGGCACTGGCATTGTATGCCGGGATACCGGGCGCCAGGTTTTTCCGCATCGTCTGGTTTACGCCGGTGCTGATGTCCTTTGTGGTGGTCGGCATTATCTGGATGTGGATATTCAACTATGACTGGGGGGCGGTGAATGTCATCCTGCGGGCCCTGGGCCTGGAAGGCTGGGTGCGCTCGTGGCTCGGCGATCCAACGACGGCCCTGCCCTCCCTGATTTTCGTGACCACCTGGATGTGGACGGGATTTAACATGGTAGTGCTCCTGGCCGCCCTGCATTCACTGCCTTCGGAAGTGCTCGAAGCTGCCGAACTGGATAATTGCAGCTGGCTGAAAAAACTTTGGTTCGTGATAATTCCCTTGATCAGGCCGACCATCTTAAACCTGGTGGTGCTGTCTTTTGTCGGCAAAATGAAAGTATTTGACCTGGTCTGGATTATGACCAAGGGCGGGCCCCTTTGGTCGACCGAAACCGTCTCCACCTACGTTTACAAGCGCGCTTTTGAGTGGAGCACCTTTGACCTGGGCTATCCCTGCTCCATTGCCAGTGTCTGGTTTGTGATTGTGCTGTCCGGTGTGCTGCTGCTGACCGTATTGTTTCGACAACGCGGAAAATTGGAGTATTAAGGGATGTCGATATTTCTCAGAAGATGGAAACATGCAGTATTGATTGTTGTTCTGTCGCTCTACACGGCCTATGCCGCCGGCCCCCTGTTCTGGGTCTCGATGATGTCGCTGCGCACCACATCGGAAATTGCCCACAGCCCTTACGCGTTCCCGCAAAAATTCCACGTCGCGAAGTTCGCCGACGCCTGGGTCACCTCGAACTACAACGTCTATTTTGCCAATAGCGTCAAGGTGGTGCTGACGGCCGTGGCCATTGTTACCCTAATCGGCGGAATGGCAGCCCACTGTTTTGCCCGCTACCGTTTCCCGCTGCGGAAGGTTTTCTACTTCACCCTTTTCAGCACCATCATCTTTCCACCCCAGATTACGATCATCGCCCTGTTTCAGATCCTGGTGGAATACGGGCTGTACAACACCCTGACCGGATTGACCCTGACCTATGTCGCTTTTCAATTGCCCATCACCGTGTATGTGCTGGAAAGTTTTTTCGCCAGGATACCGTCCGACCTGTATGACGCGGCGCGCATGGACGGCTACTCCGAATGGCATATTTTCTGGAAAGTCAGCATGCCCGTAGCACTGCCGGCGCTGTCGACCACCGTCATCCTGAATACGATTCTGCTGTGGAATGAATTCTTATATGCCGTGGTTCTGATCACCGACGAGAGCAAGCGCACCCTGCCCCTCGGCATCCAAAAATTTATGGGCGACCAGTTGGAGGATATCGGCATGATTGCCACGGGACTGATGATTGCCATCATCCCGGTGGTCATCATCTACGTATTTTTTTCGGAAAAACTGATTCAGGGCATGACGGCAGGAGCTGTGAAATGACACCCAAATTGAGGAAAACCGTTCAATTTGGCTGTCATTGGTTATTTGTTACTGGTTATTTGTTAATAGTTTACTACCCTAAATGAGCAACCAGCGCTCATTTAGATGTTATTCGTTATTTGTTAATCGTTATTCAAGTTGGTTGAAAGCATGATTTTATATTTCTACCATGGGGGTTATGTAAAAACAGATTTCATTCCTTTCAAACCACTAACTAATAACGGATAACGAATAACTAATCCCGGAGGCCAGCCAATGGCGGTTGTGAAACTGGAAGGGATCTCGAAAGTCTACGAAGGATCAAAAGAATCGGCCGTCAAGGATATCAATTTTCAGGTCGAGGATGGCGAGTTCATGGTGCTGCTCGGTCCCTCGGGCTGCGGCAAATCAACCATATTGCGCATGATTGCCGGATTGGAAAATATATCCGACGGCCGACTCAGCATCGACGGTAAGATGATCAATCATATCCCGGCCAAGGATCGCGACATCGCCATGGTTTTCCAATCCTATGCCCTGTATCCCCACATGAAAGTCAGGGATAATCTCGCTTTCGGCCTCCGTCGACGGGGGATCCCCAAAGACAAGGTCCGCCAGCGGGTGGATCAGGTGGCCGAATCGCTGGGTCTGACCCCCCTGTTAAACCGGCGGCCCCATGCCCTGTCCGGGGGGCAGCGCCAGCGGGTGGCAGTCGGCCGGGCCATCGTGCGTGACCCGAAGGTTTTTTTGTTCGATGAGCCGCTTTCCAATCTCGATGCTTCCCTGCGGGTGAGTACCCGCAATGAACTGGTGAGCCTCCACGACCGCCTGGGTGCCACGACCATTTATGTGACCCATGACCAGGTCGAAGCCATGACCATGGGTTCCCGCATATGCATTATCAATGAAGGCCAGCTGGTTCAGATCGGCCCTCCAATGGAGGTTTACCGCCGGCCGGCCAACACATTTGTGGCCGGCTTTTTAGGCAGCCCGCCCATGAATCTGTTGACCGCCGGAATAATGCCGCAGGATGGCGGCCAATCGTCGCTGAGCATTGGGACTCAGACCTTCAAGATTCCGTCAGAGTGGGGTGACTTGCTGGCGGGTCGCTCGGACGAAGTGATATTCGGAATCAGGCCCGAGGATCTGTTTTTACCCGGCCAGTCCCAAAGCGGCCGTACCATGGCCGAACTGGACATGCAGGTCAGCGGTGTCGAAGCACTCGGCGCTGAAACGGTGTTGATTTTCAAGGTTGACGGCCTGGATCAGGCCATCTTTGTCAAAGCCGACCGCTATGCCAAAGCCCGCCGGGGTGACCGGGTGCGCGTCAAGGCTGATTTGTCGGCCGCTCGGGTCTTCGACCCGCATAGCAAACAAGTAATTGGAAATTTAGGGATTTAGGTATTGGGTATTGGGTATTAGGTATTGGGTATGTATTGGGTATTAGGTATTGGGTATTAGGCAGTTACCAATTCAGTTTCGTGCAAAATGCGCAAAACTTTTTTGGGCATCTTTGCATAGCACCAACAAACGTGCGTTTACAAAGATTAGAATCGATATCAACTTTTGGTTCGTCTATGATTCCAGCTTGTCCCGGCTGTGTATTTATTAATCCGATTTTAGCTGTTATGCCGACGGCGGTAAATTAAAATAGATCCGCCGACCTGCGATGAGCTTAGTCGAATCGAGGCGGACCACAAATCTTCAATCTTCAATCTTCAATTTTCAATTCCGGTTTATCCGGGTAAGGAGATGACATGGCAGACAAGGAAACGGCGTTGACGATCAAACAAAAGTTTACCCGCGCGGCCCAGAAATATGTCAAACAATTCACGGACCTGCCTATCGGCAATATTTGCGACGCCCAGGGGCGGGTCGGCGCGCTGGACTACCGCATAAAACCTGTCAGTGAGGCATCGCAATTTTGCGGCACCGCCCTGACTGTCGACAGCGGACCCCGCGACAATCTGGCTGCCTGGGCCGCGCTGGAAATTGCCAAACCGGGCGATATCATCCTCATCACCACCGGGGAGCATCTGGCAAGTTCGGTGGCTGGTGACCTGTATGTCGGAATGGCCAAAAATGCCGGTGTTGCCGGCATCGTCACCGACGGCACCGTGCGGGATAGTACCGGTATCGATGAGGTCGGGATCCCGGTTTTCGCCCGGGGAATTTGTGCCGATTCTCCCTGGAAAAACGGGCCGGGCCGGGTTGGCCTGCCGATTGTCATCGGAGGTGTGAGCGTCAATGCCGGCGATATCGTGGCGGGCGACCGGGATGGGGTGGTGGTTGTGCCGCGCCCGACAGCACCTGCTGTGGTCAATGAGCTGAAGGCGGTACTGGCCAAAGAGAAGAAAATGGAGGCCAACGTCAAAGCCGGAATGACGGTACCGGGTTGGCTCGAGGAGGCGCTGAAGAGCAAAGGGGTGAAGTATTTGGGTTAGGTGATTAACAGCGCCAAATCGATAATTTGTTGTCGATTTATTAGGTGTCAGGCAAAAGAAATGACGAATGTTGAATGACGAATGTCGAATTGAGGAATTCTTTCTATTTTATTTTAGAAAGAACAGAACGTAGCGATTCCACACTTCGACATTCTGCGGTTCGCTTTCAATGCAGTTTTAAAAGAGTATTGCCTCAGGTCGCGAGCGTCCAGTCTGATCAAAGAAAAGAAACTAATATACGTCGAACATCGAACGTCCAACATCGAACGTCGAATAATGCATTCTATCTATTTTAAAACGACTGAGCGAAGCTATTCCATCATTCGTCATTCGTCATTCATTGTAGTTTCACAAAAGTTGTCAGGAATTAGCATGTCGGTTCCCTGACACCTGAAACCTGACACCTGAAACCATTTCGAACATTGTTTGCAATGCCACGGTTAGCAGTCAAAGCAATGGCATCGCATAAAAACCGGAGGAATACCGCATGTCCCCTCACAAGGTGTTTTACTTCAGCCATGCGCCGCAAAATGTTTACGACATCATTGGTGAAGAGGTGCCGCCGGGTTTCGTATTGACGGCACTTCGCGAAGATACCGACGAAGAGCGCCGGGAAAAATTGGCGGATTGCGAGGTCGTTATCGTGGCGGCCAAGCCCATGGGTCGTGAGTTTATTGAGGCAGCCCCCGCGTTAAAGCTGGTGCATCATCAAGGAGTCGGCTACCAGGACACGGTGGATGTAGACGCCTTGAAGAAACGCAACATCGCACTGGCCCTGACTCCTTCCGGCACCTCAATTGGCGTGGCCGAACACACACTGCTGCTGGCCCTGGCAGTCTGTAAGCGTCTGCCGTTTGCCGACAGCGAATTGCGCCGGGGGCGTTGGCACATCAATAGCCTGCGCCCCTATTCCTTTGAAGTGGCGGGCCGCACGGTGGGCTATGTCGGCATGGGACGCATCGGGCAGGAAACCGCCACCCGCTTCAGGGCCTTCGGCACCGCCGGTATCTATTACGATCCCCACGTGGCCCTGTCAAGAAAGCGGGAAAAAGCGCTGGGATTAAGGCGCGTCGAATGGCAAGAGCTGCTGTCCGCCGCGGACATCATCACGCTGCACGTGACGTCGGGTGAGGCCACCCATCACATGATCGACGAGAATGCGCTGAGGCAGATGAAGCCCAATACTATCCTAGTCAATACCGCCCGCGGGTCTGTCATCGATGAAGCCGCACTCTGCCGCGCCCTGGAGGCCGGCCGCATCGCCGGCGCCGGTCTGGACGTCTTCGAAACCGAACCCTTCCGACCGGACAACCCCCTGGCCGCCATGCCCAATGTCGTGCTGACCCCGCACATCTCGGCCGGCACGCGTGATGCGCTTAAAACTAAAATGCGGGCCTTGTTTCAGAATGTGCAGCGCTTTTTTAAGGGTGAAGCGATGGAGAACGAGGTGTTGTTGTAGTCAAACGAGAAAATAAAATTGCCGATAGTTAAATAGATGACGGATTGCACCAGAAACAGGTACCATGGAGTGATGGAGTAATGGAGTTTTGGAGTTTTGGCATGTTGAGATAACACCAATACCCCGGTTTATCCAGGTAATTCCATGTTAGGAGCATAACTTTTATCTAAAGGATATCTAGTCGGGTTTGCCTGAAAGGACCCATGAGCCCGCGACCTGCGTGAATGTGCTACCAGTGTAGTGGCGGGGTTTATCCCCGCCAAGAGCTTGGCGACAATCACCGTTAAACTCTAAACTCTGTTAGCCGATTTGTTGGTGTTAAACGGCGGCACCCGCCGTTTAGGCGGGGATAAACCCCGCCACTACAAAAATTGACAATTTTTATGTTTACCTTGATTTACTAAAACGAGCATAAATCTTTAGACACAATGTAAAGCCTAAAATCGAAATTCAACCTTCACCCCCGCGGTTGCGGGATGACACATCTATTTTAAAAATTTATGGAGTGCCTCTTACGCCGAAAGCCTAATACCGAAGGCCATTTCTTGAACGGCACAAATTTGCTGTTCAGACCGGGCTGCGTTTATGTCTACTTAATTATGGCTTACTCTGTAAGTTCCTATGGGGATAAACCCCGCCGCTACATTATTCCCGTGTCAAGTTGAATGCTGAATTTGGCAAAAACTAAGGATGACAAAACAGAATCAAAATACCAAGCTTCCCATGGCCGACTGCCACTTTCACATTGTCGACCCGCTGGGGTTTGCGTTGTCGGAGGGCATGGGATACCAGCCCAAACCGGAAGAAAGCGGCTCATTCACAGATTTTTCGGCATGCATGCAATCCCACGGAATCAGCCACGGGTTGGCGGTTCAACCCAGTGGCTATGGATATGACAACGCCGCCCTGCTGGATGGCATCCGGCGGTCACAGGGGCGGTTGAAGGGCATCGCCGTGGTGCCGCCGGGCAGCACCGTGAATGACCTGCACGAACTGAAAAAGGCCGGGGTAGTCGGGCTGCGCTTTAACCTGGTGGATTTTAATCCGACAAGCTTTGCCGAAGATGGCGCCGGATCTCTGCTGGAAATTATCCGGGAATTGAACTGGTTTGCCGAGATTCAGTGCAGCGCCGCCGATTTTATTTCCATAGAACCTCTCCTGCGCCGCAGCGGCGTCAGAATTCTGATCGATCACCTGGGAAGGCCGGACCCGGGACTTGGCATCGCAGAGATTGGATTTAAAACGGTTCTGGTGATGGCCGACACGGGCCGGGCCGCGATCAAACTTTCCGGGGCGTTTCGGGAATCGCACCAGGATCACCCGTTCGCGGACCTCGACCCGTTTGCCGAGGCGCTGATAAACGCATATACACCAGCAAATTGCATCTGGGGCTCCGATTGGCCGTTTTTAAATATCGATCCTAAGCCAGAATACCGTCAAACCCTGGCCTGCCTGGAACGCTGGCTTCCCGATGAGAACGACCGCCGCAAGGTTCTGTGGGAGACGCCGGCCAGGCTGTTTGGATTTGGCCCTAAATGAGCAAAAAAAACGATCATTTAGAAGTTATTTGTTGTAGGTTATTTGTTATTCGTTAATCCGCCCCAGCGGAATGACAAATAGAAATGGCTGCTTAGGGTCGGCCACCGCAGTAAACTTTCTTTAGCAGGCACGGTGGCCCGCCTACATGAATCTGTAAAACTATGTGGTTTCAAATGAGCACTGCCTCCGGCCAAAAAGCCGGCCAGTCTGATCAAAGAAAAGAAACTCAATCCGCAAATCGTGGGTTCATAGATGGTGGGAGCGGTTTTTAACCGCGATTACCCAGATGGGTAATCGTGGCCGGCCTGCGACGAGCTCAGTCGAATCGAGGCCACTCCCACAATCCTTTAACTTTTATCTGAATGGTTCTGAATATGCTGTAGTTTCATAAGAGTGCTGCCTCTGGCCAAAAAAACGGCCAGTCTGATTAAAGAAAAGGAACTGTGCCAGATCAATGCAATATCAATTTCCGATGAACTCATTTGCCGTTTCGTCCTCGTCCTCGTGCTCGTCCTCGTCCTCGAAGCTTTTGAGCCGCTTTCAATCCCGAGGATGAGCACGATTTAAATACCCTGTTTTGGGGTTAATAAAAGCGTAGTTTCATAAGAGCGGCGGCCTCGATTCGGCTGAGCTCGTCGCAGGCCGGCTAAAGGACAGCCGGTCTGATCAAAGATGAGAAACTAATGAACGTTGAACATCGAACGTCCAACATCGAACATCGAATAATGTATTCTGTCCATTTTAAGAACGACTGAGCGACGTGTCGGGTCGTAGCCGAAGGCGAAGCCTGAAGCGATTCCACCATTCGTCAATCGACATTCGTCATTCGTCATTCGTCATTCCAATGTAGTTTCATAAGAGCAGCAACAAAGAACTAAGAGCGAATCACTGAGAACCACCAACCAACGATATTTGAAAATGACTCGGAAAAAAACAATCAAAGTTGCCATAGCCGGCGCCGGAATGGTCACCCGGCATCATCTGCAGGCCTGGGCCAAGCTGCCCCAGGTAGCGGTAGTGGGAATCTGTGCCAAACACCTGGCAAATGCCGAAGCCAGGGCGGCCGAATACAATATCCCGGCCGCTTATGATGATATCGCCGTCATGCTGGACCGCGAAAAACCCAATGCGTTGGATATCGCCACGCCGCCGGAGGTGCATCGCGACCAGGCCAAAATGGCCGCTGAGCGGGAAATTGATATCCTGTGCCAAAAACCGATGACGCCCAGTCTGGTTGAATCCGAACGGCTGGTCAAGGAGATCGGCGAACGGGTGCGCTTTATGGTCCATGAAAACTGGCGCTTCAGGCCCCAATACCGTCAGGCGGCCAGGTGGATTGCCGAAGGCCGAATTGGAGCTGTGCGCGAATTTCTATTGACCACCCGCAGTTCGGGGCTTGTCTCACGAACCCCGAACGGCACGCCCGTTGCCCTCGCGCGCCAGCCGTTTATGGCCGGACTGGAACGCTTCATTATTATGGAACTGCTGGTCCACCACCTGGACACAATCCGTTATCTCGTGGGACCGGTCTCCGTCACTGCGGCCTGCGCCGTCAGATTCAGTCCGGAAGTTATCGGCGAAGATGCCGCATCGATCAGCCTGGAAGCTGCCGACGGTGCCTTTGGCAGCGTTATCGGCAATTTTTGCGCAGCCGGATATCCACCATTACCCTCTGACCGTCTGGAACTGGTCGGAGATCGGGCCAGCATCATATTCGATGGAGACGAGCTGAAACTTCTGGGCAATAAGCCCGAAAGGTTGAGTTTAAATCTCGAACATGCCTACCAACAGTCCTATGACAATGCCATCGCCCATTTTGTGGCAGCCCTGGAGCAAGGTTCGGATTTTGAAACTGACCGTCTGGACAATCTACAAACCCTGCGGCTGGTGGAAGATGCCTATCGCAAAGCAGGCAGCGGCAAGCCATGATAAGGGAACGCTCTTCCCGCTAAACGGAAGGCCTCAGGATGTCCCCTGGAAAGAGGCGAAGACCAACATCACAATTATTTAAATCCGAAATTCGAAGCACGAAACTCGAAACAAATTCAAATTACCAAATAACACCTAATTGAGCGGTTTGTTGCTCAATTAGAGTTGCGGATTATGGCTTGCGGTTCATAGATTTAGATAGTTGATTTCCCATAAATACTTTTCTCACCTTGTCCGACCTTGCTGTAACCACCCCAATATATAGTATATTTAATTTTCCACCAACAGTGGCATGTGATTTGCTAAAGGGGAAGAAGGGGGCGGGTGTAAGGCTTAATACTCTTAACCGGACAAGTTTTGCACCCCAACCCCCAACCCGTTTACTAATTGACCGATGGAGTAAATGCATGATGACGGCAGCCTGGCAAAAATTGAAAGTTGGGCTCTTAATTGGAATGCTCTACACGATTTACATATTGATCAGGGTCTCCAGAGCCCTTAAGCAAGTGGCAATTCCTCGTTTCAACTGGAGCACCAAAAGCTGATATGTGGTTAACCTTCTCCGACAAGCTTGGGATCATGTTCCGCCACCTGCGCAAGCGCTTGGTCAAATACATCCGCGACCGGTCTCGCCGGCTGCGTATCACCTCCCACCATGGCCCCCAGTGAGTGAACGCTGATCCCACAGAACATGAGCCCCCGGAACTCCCCTGCAAAGGTGCAAGACCTCCAGAGCGACCACTTAAATCCGAAATTGCTTGCTGCTGGCGCTACTTGAAAACACGCAATGTCCCCATACCACCGTCCACATGCATGACCTGCCCGGTAATCCAGGAGCCTTCGTCCGATAGCAATTGGGCGGCGACGTGCGCAATCTCTTGCGGTGAACCGATGCGTTTTAATGGATGCCGGTCCGCCGCAGCACGACGTTTGTCTTCACCGGCCAGCAGACCTTCAGCCAACGGCGTGTCCGTCAAGGAAGGCGCGATGGCATTGACCCGGATGCGGGGGGCAAACTCGGCAGCCAGGGACCGCGTCAGACCTTCGACGGCACCTTTGGCACCGGCAATCGATGCGTGGAAAGGCATGCCGGTCTGAACAGCGACGGTGCTGAACAATACAACCGAGGCCCCTGTTTTTGACTTCCTCAATTTGGGCAGACACTTTTGAAGTACATTGACGGCTCCCAGAAAGTTAATCCGGTAATCTTCCAGAAACTCATCGCGGCTAAGGCGCTGAAACGGCCGCAGCCGAATGGTTCCGGGGCAATAGGCCAGACCTTGCAGGTCGGCAGGCAATTCCTCAAGGTCAAATGATTCCCCGGCGACATCAAGCGGGATGTAGCGGACAGCCGGCAAATCTGCCAGCGAATCTGATGTTCGTGATCCTACATAGACAGTATGATTGCGGGATACTAAGATTTTGGCGAGTTCCAGACCGATACCGGAGCTGCCGCCGACAACTAAAATGTTTTTTGCTTCCATGATTTCGCTCTCCTTATTGCTTTGTTAGCAAACTAATAACTACTATCATCAGCACCTGCAAGCCATCTGCCGGCACATGAATTATTATGGCCGCCCGGGCCTAATTTGAACTATCGTGTAACTGGCAAGACCCGGATGTCTCTATATCTATTAAAGTCAACCCGTTATATCGCATCAATCTGCAGCCACGCGTATATTTTAATGGGATTTACCTATCAAGTTACTAACTTTCTATTATCATTGTTTTTCAGAGCGCAGTGGTAACTTTGTAAGTGGTCAAACAGATCAATCGATATTTGAAAGGCTGCCGAAACACAGATTGGTGGAATTGGTTATGGAATCAACACTGAACAATAGGTCCTCAGACAAAGTAACGACCGCTCAAAAAATGGCATATGCAATGCCGGCATTCGCTCTGGCTGTCGTAGGCATCCCGGTGTACGTGTATATTCCAAAGTTCTATTCGGATGTGGTCGGAATCAACATCGCTGTGATGGGCTACATTATGTTTAGCGTGCGCCTGTTCGATGCCCTTACTGACCCGGCCATCGGCTACTTGTCGGACCGGACCCGCACCCGGTATGGACGGAGGGTTCCTTATATTGCGGCCGGTTCCGTATTCATATCGGCTGCGATGTTTCTGCTGTTCGTACCCCCCGAATCGACACCGCTAATTGAGACAATCTGGTTCGGTGTTTCCATTTACTTACTTTTTTTGTTTTGGACCGCCGTGGTTGTTCCATTCGAGTCTTTAGGACCGGAAATTACCTTCGACTATAATGAACGAACATCTTTGTTCGGCTTGCGGGACGGTTTTCTGATTGCAGGCACCCTGGCGGCGGCAAGCTCACCGGCGGCTGTTCAGTGGCTGTTCAATCTGCCGCCGGACGCGGACGGAGAGCGGGCGAAATTTCTCTGGATCGCGGTCATATACGCACCGCTCCTGATTGGGACCTGCTGGTGGTGCGCTGTATCAATCCGGGAGAAAAAAAATAGCGTTGCCGTACAGAAGACAAAAATCAGGCAAAATTTGCGACAAGTGGCGCACAATCGGCCTTTCATGATTCTGCTGATCGCATACACGGTGAGCGCGATCGGCAACAACCTGCCGGCAACCCTGATCCTGTTCTATGTGGAGTACGTGCTGGAATCCCAACTGGCCGATTTTTTCTTGATGCTGTATTTCGTTACCGGCATCATATTCCTGCCGGCCTGGATATTCGTCGCCCGCCGTACCGGGAAAAAAGCAGCCTGGCTCGTCTCCATGGCCGTTAACACCGGGGCTTTCATCGGCGTCTTTTTCCTGGGTCCGGGCGATGAGGCCATCTACGGAATCCTTGTGTTTCTATCCGGGATCGGCTTCGGCGCTACCCTGGCAATACCTTCTGCGATTCAAGCGGACGTGATCGATTATGACGAATTGCTGACCGGCGAGAGACGGGAAGGCCAATACATCGGCTTGTGGTCAATTTCCAAGAAGCTAGCGGCAGCCGTCGGCATCGGAGCCGGCCTTTCGATCCTCGGTATGGCTGGATATACACCCAACGCCGAACAGCCGGCAGAGGTTTTGATGACCTTAAGGGTGCTGTATGCTCTGGTTCCTTCAATCTGCAACGTCGTCGCAATCGCCATCGCCATCGCCTACCCGATCAGCGGTCAGATTCACGGGGAAATCCGTCAGGCGATTGCACGCCGGCAGGCAGGACTGCAGGTGACGAATCCGTTGAATCCGGCTCAGACGCTGATAGCGAATAAAGCCATAGCTGAACATGGATGATGGCCACTCGAACCAATTGTCATGTCCTTGCCATTTAAGAAATGGCATTCGGTATTCGGCATTCGGGACATGACGTTGGACGCAGGGTGAAAATTGAATGTTTTAACTATGTGGTTAATTCGCCGGACAGACCAAAAGATAAAGTTTAAGATAACCTTGAACGTTGAACCTTGAACCTGTGAACGTTTAGGAATTTTATATGCAATCGTTAATGAACATAATGTTTTGGAATCTTGCCGCCGTGTCTGGGATGATGATGGTTGGATGGGTCGTGAGTCTTATCTACCGCAATGTAACGGTCGTCGACAGTCTGTGGGGGTTGGGCTTCGTAATGATCGCCTGGCTGACATTTCTGATGTCCGATGGGTATTGGGGCCGTAGCCTACTCATCGCCCTGTTGGTTTCCTTCTGGGGCCTGAGATTGAGTATTTATCTGTCGTGGCGCAATTGGGGCAAGGGAGAGGACCCGCGCTACGGAAGTTGGCGCGAGAAAAGCGGCGATGGGTTCTGGCTGATAAGCCTATTCAAAGTTTTCATCTTGCAGGCCTTGTTTTTATGGGTGATCTCCATCGCCCTGCAACTGGCACAACTCGCTGGTCAACCAGCCGCCCTGACCTGGCTCGATGGTCTGGGGATTCTGGTCTGGGTTTTCGGCTTCATTTTCGAATCTGTGGGTGACTGGCAGCTGGCACGGTTCAAAGCCGATCCCGACAACAAGGGTCGTGTGATGGACCGCGGGTTGTGGGCCTACACCCGGCATCCCAATTACTTTGGAGAATTTCTGATCTGGTGGGGAATATTTCTGATCGCGCTGTCAACCCCGAACAGCTGGTGGGCAATTTTCAGTCCCATCATTGTGACGGCGGTTTTGTTGAAAATGACCGGCATTCCCCTGACCGAAAAAGGATTGGTTGAAAACCGCCCCGGATACAGTGAATATATCAAACGCACCAGCGCCTTCGTGCCCTGGTTGCCGGCAAAGGAGAACCAATGAGCTTTCTAGTAAATATGGCAGACAACGGTCTGTTGCCGGATCGACTGATTCGATACGGTATTCGGCAATTCGACAAAAAGCGCCTGCGGGAAGAGGATCGACGGACAAACGGCCAGCCGCGTCAGGCCAAGCAACGCTTTATCGACCGGATGCGCAGCAGTCCGATAGCCATTCAGACCCGTAAGGCCAACGAGCAACATTACGAGTTGCCGCCGGCTTTTTTTGAACACGTCCTCGGGCGGCACCTGAAATACAGCGGCTGCTATTGGCCGGCCGGAGTCGACAGCCTCGATCAGGCCGAGGCTGCCATGTTGGCGTTGACCTGCCGGCGGGCCGAGCTGGCAGACGGCATGCGCATCCTGGAGCTGGGATGCGGCTGGGGCTCGCTGTCGCTGTGGATGGCCCGCAACTACCCAAGCAGCCGGATCACGGCGGTTTCCAACTCCAAGCCCCAGCGCCGGTTTATCGAGTCCAAAGCCGCCGCGGACAACCTGCAAAATCTGCAGGTCATCACGGCCGACATGAACGACTTCAGCACGGACCAGCAATACGACCGCGTTGTGTCGGTGGAAATGTTCGAACACATGCGCAACTGGCCGCGCCTGCTGGAGCGCGTCAGCGGCTGGCTGACACCGGAAGGCAAGCTGTTCATTCATATTTTTACCCATCGTCGATTTGCCTACACCTTTGAGGAGATCGGTGATGACAACTGGATGGGACGTCATTTTTTTTCGGGCGGCATGATGCCGTCGGATGGTCTGCTGTTCCATCTTCAGGACCGGCTGGCGGTGGAAAACCACTGGCAGGTCAACGGCCGGCACTACAGTCGGACCGCCGAAGCTTGGCTGGCAAATATGGACAACCGTCGCCGCGAAATCATGCCGATTATGCAGGATGTTTACGGGCTCGAAAATGCCGGCCGCTGGTTTCAACGCTGGCGGATCTTTTTTATGGCCTGCGCGGAGCTGTGGGGCTACCGCGATGGCCGGGAATGGCTGGTTTCGCATTATTTGTTGCGAAAACGTTAGAGATTTAGCCACGATTTTTCACGAATGCACACGAATTGATATGAAGTTATTCGTGCTGATTCATGTCAATTCGTGGCTCAAAAAAATCAGAGTAATTACATCATAGAAAGCGCAAGGTTTCGGTTCATCCGATCTGCGCACATAGAGAGGCTAAAATGTTATTCGACTTAGATCCTGTAATGCTGGCAAGAATCCAATTTGCCTTCACAGTTTCCTTTCACATCATTTTCCCGGCCTTTACCATCGGTCTGGCCAGTTGGCTGGCGGTAGTGGAATGGCGCTGGTTAAAAACAGGCAACAAGGTTTACCAGGAAGTCTACCGTATGTGGGTTAAGATATTTGCGGTTTGCTTCGGTATGGGCGTCGTCTCCGGCGTGGTGTTGTCTTATCAATTCGGCACCAACTGGTCGGTTTTCTCGGACAAAGTCGGAAACGTCATCGGTCCGCTGCTCGGCTACGAAGTGCTGACCGCTTTCTTTCTGGAGGCCTCGTTTCTCGGTATCATGCTCTTTGGCTGGAACCGCGTCAGCCCGAAGATGCATTTTGCCTCGACGATCATCGTGGCCTTCGGTACCCTGCTGTCCGCTTTCTGGATCCTGGCAGCCAACAGCTGGATGCAAACGCCCCAGGGCTACCGGATCGGTGAAGACGGTCTGCTGTATCCCACGGACTGGCTGCAAATCATTTTCAACCCATCGTTTCCCTACCGATTCGTCCACATGATTTTGGCGGCTTACCTGACCACCGCGTTTGTCGTAGGCGGAATCGGCGCCTATTACCTGTGGCGTCGCCGGCACGTCAAACATGCACGCGTGATGTTCGGCATGGCCATGCTGATGGCAATCTTCGTGGCGCCGCTGCAGCCGATCGCAGGTGATCTGCACGGCTTGAACACCCTGGAGCATCAACCGGCCAAAGTAGCCGCCATGGAAGGGCTTTGGGAAACCCAGCGCGGCGCGCCTCTTAAATTGTTCGGCTGGCCGGATGAAGCAGAGGAAAAGACCAAGTACGCGATTGAAATACCAAAACTTTCCAGCCTGATCCTGACCCATGATCTCGACGGCGAAGTCAAAGGTCTCAAAGAGTGGCACCCGGACGAACGTCCGCCGGTGGCCATTGTCTTCTGGTCCTTTCGCATCATGGTCGGCATCGGCGTTTTGATGGTGTTGACCGGAGTGTTCGCCGCGGTGCTGTATTTCCGGAAAAAGCTGTTCGAAACACGCTGGTTTCAGTGGTGGTGCATGGCGTTGACCCCGACAGGATTCATTGCCGTTTTGGCGGGATGGTTTGTCACCGAAGTCGGCCGGCAGCCCTATGTCGCCTATGGCATTATGAAAACGGCTGATGCCGTGTCGCCGGTAATCGGCCCGCACGTCGCACTGTCGCTACTGGCGTTCATCATCAGTTACACATTTATATTTGGCGCCGGCAGTTACTACATCCTGCGACTGATCGCCAAGGGGCCGGGTACTCCGGAGGAAGAAGTCTACGGCACCCATGGCATCAAAGAGCCGCCCTTGGTTACTGACTTGGTGCATGAAACAGGAGGTAAGAATGTTTAGTTTCGAAAGTTTTGTGGACCTACCGCTGATCTGGTATTTGCTCATCACGACGGCCATATTTTTGTACGTCATTTTGGATGGCTTCGACCTCGGCGTGGGTATACTGTTTCCTTTTGCGCCTTCCGATAAATGCCGCGACCGCATGATGAATTCGATCGCCCCATTTTGGGACGGCAACGAAACCTGGCTCATCCTGGGCGGGGGCGGTTTGTTCGCGGCCTTTCCCCTGGCATATGCCATCCTGATGCCGGCGTTGTATATCCCGATCATCCTAATGCTGCTGGGATTGGTGTTCCGCGGGGTTGCCTTCGAATTCCGTTTCAAGGCCAACACTTCCAAACGACTGTGGGACCAGGCCTTTCACTTCGGCTCGCTGCTGGCAGCCTTCAGTCAGGGTGTGGTCCTGGGCGGGTTTGTTCAGGGGGTGGTGGTCGACGGCCGCAATTTCAATGGGGGCCCGTTGGATTGGCTGACGGCCTTTAGCGTGATGACGGGCCTGGCCGTGGTATGCGGCTATGGCCTACTGGGCGCGACCTGGCTGATCATGAAAACCGAAGACGATACCCTGGACTGGGCGCGCAAATGCGCGGCTTACCTGCTGGTGTTCGTTGGAATTTTCATGGGACTCGTCAGCCTCAGCATGCCGTTTATGAATGAGGGCATCAAGAATTTATGGTTCAGCTGGCCAAATATGCTGTATTTGTCGCCGATGCCGCTGCTTTCCGCCGGCTTTCTGTTGCTGCTCTGGCGCGATCTTCGCACCACGCGCGAAGTACGGCCATTTTTCCTGATCCAGGGCTTGTTCTTAATGAACTATATCGGTCTCGGAATCAGCATGTGGCCGTGGCTGGTGCCGTTTGAGGTCACCTTCCGGCAGGCCGCGGCTGCGCCCGAATCTCAGTCGCTGCTGCTGGTCGGGACCGTCATCATGCTGCCGATTATCCTGGGATATTTCGGCTATCTTTACTATGTTTTCAGAGGAAAGGCATCCCATGAAGCGACTTACTGAAAAACAGCGCCAGTGGGCCTGGTTCATTGCGTTGTGGTGCGCCGGCTTGTCGACTGTGCTGCTGCTGGGCTACGTTATCCGCTGGATGATGGGGATATCGTAGGTCTATGGATGGGGTCCGAGTACGGATAACGCAGTATGTCTAGTGACGGGCTATTAGAGACTATTAGTTTAGCGGTGTCAGGTTTCGGGTGTCGGGTTTCGGGTGTCAGCCAAGCCGACGATCCATGAAAGCCGCCAGGTCAATCAGAAGAAAAAACTATTGATCTCGGTTCCCGATTCTATTGATGTTGGGTTTCGCATTCCGCAGTACCGTCGTAAGGTGTAGGCTGGGTAGAGTGCAACGAAATCCAACATATGCCCGTTTAGGCTCAACCCAACCTACGACTACTACAGGCGATTATTATTTTAGAGGTTTCAGGTGTCAGGTTTCGGGTGTCAGCAAAACCGACGATCCATGAAAGCCGCCAAGTTAATCAGAATAAAAAAACTTTGAATCTCGGTTCCCAAATCGATTTATGTTGGGTTTCGCATTCCGCGATAACATCAAGTATTGTAGGTTGGGTAGAGTGCAACGAAACCCAACAGATTCTATGTTTAGGCTCAACCCAAACTACAATAAAGAATATTCGCAAAAATAGAGTCATTACTTCAACAAATCGCCGATTTTTTTGCAATCGAAATCGCAAGGAGATAAACAATGGCAAATAATTTAAGTAAAGTTATAAATGAAATTGGAAAAGAATATGAAGAGAATATCCGCGATGATTCACGATTTTACCTTGAGGTCAGCATCGGACGTATGGCCGGGGAGTTGGGATTTGCGGATATCAAAGAATGCTACAAAGATGCCTACGCGATCGTGCCGCTGAAGCAACCCGTGGGCGGAATGACGGTCCGGATCGACGGCCGGACTTTCGTCAATTACTCCCAATTTGATTCCGGCGTTGTAGTGCCTCAGTATGTGGCCAGTCAGGTCGACCTGCCCCGGAAAGCCTATGTGGCCCAGGACAGCATGATCTGCAACTATAGTAGTCGCGCAGAGAGTCAGGATGCACGGCTGGTGGGTTCGAATTAAAGTCTGATAAGCTGCAAAAAAGTTGCAGCTTCAATTAAATGCTAAAAATGGGTTTATTCCGCTGCTTTATGGAATTTGTCCCGACAGAATACTATTTTAGACACCCGGTCAATCCTTAAGGACAGCGCGTGAAATTCCCCAGCTATCACTTGAAATAAGGGTATTCTTTTTTTGAAATATTACCCATGGTTCTGAATTACATTCTTATCACTTTTTGAAACATTGTAATTCGCTTAAAGTAGATGCCATTTGAAATCTATCTGACAGGGCATTTAATCTGCCTTTAATCGAGTTGTCCTATGATTTTAATATCTAAATGATTAATCTATCATTACCATTGAAGATAGATGGCAGAAACCTTTCGTTGCCCCAAATTCCGTGTACGTTGAAGATATGCCAGGTTTCAAAAATTGCTGGAAAGCCCTTCAGATCCCTATTCCAAAGGGATTATAAATTCTAAAATTCTAATATGGCTTTCAACCTTTTTTCTTTGGTTTATCACGATCTGAAGGGTCTGTATTTTGCCACCGTATGATTTTAGATTTGAGCGCCTCTATTGCCTGAGGGTCTTCCGATAGCGGTTTATCTGACTTTACGGATGAAATGATATTTGATTTTAAAAAACCTGTGGGGATATTCCAATCTTTCCGAGTTAAATTACCTGTAAATACCGCAACTATATTATTCTCCGGTATAACTAAGATATACTGTCCGCCATAACCCAGGGCGAGGTACTCGTTGGAATCGGTTATCCACCACTGATATCCATAGTCAAATGACTCTGTTGTAGAAATATGCTTACGCGTTGAGTCCTTTATCCATTGGGAAGATATTATCTGGTTATCATCCCACATCCCATTATTCAGATAAAGATAACCGATTTTCGCCATATCTTGCGGGCGCATGTGAAGTCCCCCATAGCCGATGGTTATTCCTTGGCGATTGGAAGGCCAACTGAAATCAGAAATACCCAGGGGACCAAACAGATATTTCTCAGCAAACTGAAGCGCATTTAGGCCGGTTTGTTGTTGTAAAATGGCAGAGAGAAGAAAAGTGCCGCCATTGCAGTAATTAAAACGGGTCCCCGGTGCCTCTGCCATAGGCAAGTCTATAGCAAACTGAACCCAATCAGAGCTATTCTCTAATTGCCTTAAGCCTACCCAGTAATCATGGTAGCTGTCACGGCATTCCAAACCGGAACTCATGGTTAACAGGTGTTGAATTTTTATGGCTTTTTTGTTGCTATCTAAATTTTTGGCAACACGCTTTGGGAATAAGTTCAGTACGGTCTGGTTTACATTATTTATGTAGCCTTTATCAATGGCGATGCCAACCAATGCCGATGTTACGCTTTTGGTAATAGAATATATCGGATGTATATCATCTGCGGTGAGAGGATAACTGTAAGCATCCAGAACTTTATAACCATTGCGAACAATCACTATGCCGTGAATTTCAATATCGTTTTCCCATATCCTATCCAGCATTTTGGCCAATAAGTTAGAATCCATTCCCTGGCTTTCAGGAGACACGCTACTCCAATCCTTGGTTGGCCAATAATCTGGTTGATTATCTATTGCTAATCCCACATTCCACCATATTGTAAGAGTCAAAGTTAATACAATCAGCAACAGAATATGTTTCTTCATTTTATTCACCCCGCTCAAATATACGTTGATATAAAACGAAAAATGCAGACTGCAGATATTGAGTCTACATGCTAAAATCCATGCCTGTTATTACCTGATATAGCTAGCCAATGTATGAAATTCGAATCTTAATGATATGTGGAGATATTATTTGAATAGCAAAAGAATTTGGAGCCGTCAATTCGGGTTTAGGGGGGGCGGGAACGACTTTTTACGATTAGGCATTGATCTCAATGGAATTTGCTTATAAGTACCCTATCGAATAGAGAGCTGTTAACCCATTCAGTACAATATGCCATTACCACTTAGTATCACATGCATTTATTTGCAGGTATTTGGCAGGTTTAACCTGCAGGCACTGTGAAAATGCCAAAGAAAGGAGACGAAGTGCACCAGTTCGACAAAGATATCTTTTTGAAATGCGAAAAACCCGGTGCGTATTCGGGGCACATTGCGGATAATTGGTCGATCAACCGGGTCCCCAACGGCGGCTATTTGATGGCAATCCTGGCCAATGCCATGCTGCAATCCAGCGAAATGAAGGCAACCCCGATCATCACGGCTAATTTCTTAAACCGCTGTGAGCCGGGGGAGGCAACTGCGGTAATCGAAAGAATGTCCAAATCGAGACAATTCGATCGATTTCAGGGCAGTTTGAATCAAAACGGAAAAGAAAAAATTCGGGCCTTCGGCACCTTCGCCAATGAACACAATGAATGCATTTTAGAGAGCTATGAGCGCAAACCACCGGAAATTGCCGAGCTGGATACATGTGTGCCGATTCCTGAGATGCCCGGTTTCACGATTTTTGCCAATTTGAACATTCGCCTGGACCCAGGTTGCACGGGATGGTTTTTCGGGGATTTGTCCGATCGTTCGGAGATCAAGGGCTGGATCCAATTCAAAGACAAGAAACCCTTCGACATGCTGTCGATGCTTCTGATCGCGGATTCGCTTCCGCCGGCCGTTCTGACCAGCCAGGGTATGGTGGCCTGGGTGCCGACCCTGGAATTTTCGGTGAATATCCGCAACCTGCCGGCAACCCCCTGGCTGAAATGCGTTTTTCGAACCCGCTTTATTACCTGCGGCCTGCTTGAGGAAGACGGTGAAATTTGGGACGAAAACGGTGAGCTGATCGCAATATCAAGGCAGATTGCCCAGTATCGGGCTCAGCCGAAGTAAATTAATTTCCTGAATTTTTGACGTCAATACTGCTTATAAACACTGGCATTCGGATTGCCGTAATTAATGGGATGCAATTATTTGTGCTCAAAAATTCAGGAAATTAATCACGTCTCCGGATTCGCGGCGGTCCAGGCCTTGTCGAGCTCCACCATATCGATCTCCCGGTCCTTCTTCATCTGTTCCACGAGATCGGCGTTGTGCTGCTGATACATGGAAATATATTTCTCCTCGTCCTGACAATATATCCGGTAGAGCTCGGACAGGGTATCCCGATCTTTTTTGCCGAACAACCGGCTGATCTTATAGGCTTCGTAAGGATCGAAGCCGAGCAGCTGCAGTGCATCCTGCCCCAGCGCGAGGGCACTGCCGAAGGTTTCCCGGCGGATGGCGTCGACGCCGAGATCCATGAACTCATAAGCGGCCCGCCGCTCCTCCGCATTGACCGCAATTTTGAGCTTTGGATAGTGCTTTTGAACCAGTTTGGTCAACTCCATGGCTTTTTCATGATCTCCAAATGCGATAATGATCAGTTCGGCCTCCGCCGCCCCGGCCGATTCGAGCAGGTCCAGGCGTGTGGCATCTCCGTAATACACTTCGAAGCCGAACCGTCTTAAAATATCGACGCTGGCCTCATTGTGGTCGAGAATGATCGGCTTGATGCCGGCGGAAATGAGCAGCCGCCCCAGGTCGGTGCCCAGTCGGCCGAAGCCCGCCAGGATAACCGAACGGCCGCCGTGCTCAATGGCGTCCGCCCGGCGCTGCGGGCCGATCTCCTGCAGCCGGGGCGCAATCAGGCGGTCGTGCAGTAAAAAAAGCACCGGAGTCAGAAACATAGTTATGGCCACAGCGGAGATCAGGGTTTCCGTCAGCGACTGCGGCAGAACCCCATTGACCTTGGCGACCTGAAACAGCACGAAGGCAAATTCCCCCCCTTGTGCCAGGGCAGCGGAAAAAAGCCACCTTTCATTGCCGGGCATTCTGAAGATCCAGGCCAAGACCATCAATATGATGGCTTTGACCAAGATGAGCCCGCCGACCAGACCGCTGATCAGCCAAATACTCTCAGAGATCAGGGCAAATTTGAGGCTGGCGCCGATGGAGATGAAGAATATGCCGAGCAGCAGTCCCTTGAAGGGTTCGATATCGCTTTCCAACTCGTGGCGGTACTCACTGTCGGCAAGCACCACGCCGGCGATGAAAGTGCCCAATGCGGGTGAAAGCCCGACTGTTGTCATCAGCAGGGAAATACCGATCACCAAGGCCAGTGCGGCTGCAACAAAGACCTCGCGGACGCGGGTCGCGGCAATGGTACGGAATAACGGGCGGCTGCCGTATTTGCCGAGGATAAAAATGAACCCGATCGCCGAAAAGACCACGATCAGACGCAGGTAGGCTGGCAGCGCAGTCAAATCGATGAGCCCGCCGCCATGATGGACCTCGGTATTCACAGCAGCCGTCGCCAACATGGGTAAAACGGCCAGCATGGGAATGACGGCCAGATCCTGAAACAAGAGCACGGAAAAGATGGATTTTCCCGGGGAGGTGCTCATCAATCCTTTCTCGCGCAGGGTCTGAAGAACAATGGCGGTCGATGAGAGCGCCAGAATCAGACCGATGGCAACCGCCTGCTGCCAGGGCAGAAGCAACGTGCCGATCATTGCGATGACGACAAACGAGAGCAACACCTGGCTGCCGCCCATGCCGACAATTGGGGTGCGCATCTGCCACAGCAGCGACGGTTTGAGTTCCAGGCCCACCAGAAAAAGCATCATCACCACCCCGAATTCGGTGAAGTGCAGCACGGCTTCGATATCGCCGATCAGGGCGAAACCGAAAGGGCCGATCACAATTCCGGCAATCAGATAACCGAGCACAGACCCGAGTTTGAACTTATTGGCCAGCGGCACTGCGATAACCGCCGCCGCAAGAAAAACAAACAACTGCACTAAAAACTGTTCCATGGGTTATTCCTCGTTGATGACGGCATCTAATTTTTGGTTAAGCAGCTCGCACTGGCGGGCCCGTGCGATGTCTAACCGATCGTCCCGCAGGGCAATCAGCGTGCGCCGGTAATCCTCTGCATGGCGCACAAGCTGCTTTTCCGGGAGTCCTAGGTGCACGCCGAGAACGGCAAACGGCGGCAGCCACTGCATTTGACACAGATTTGCGGTAGCCCGGTAGGGTGTCGTGAGTTCCCGGATGGTAAAAGAATTCAAACCGCCGGCGCGGTAATTGCTGAGATCCCCTCCGGCGGTCAGTGCCTGGAAAGTGATTTTACCGGCCAGGGCGTTGCCCAGGGAGCCATAGGCCCAGTCGTGCTCCAAAACCAAATCCATCCATTCCTTGAAAATGGCGGGGGTCGAGTACCAGTAAAACGGATGTTGGAGAACAATCACGTCGTGGGCGACGCAGAGGGCTTGCTCGTAGGGAACATCGATCAGGAAGTCGGGATAGCTGGCATACAGGTCATGCAAGGTGATGCCGTCAAGATGGTCCACTGCCGCCCGCAGGGCGGCATTTATTTTCGACCGTTTGAAGGCCGGATGGCCAAAGAGGATCAATATTTTATTCATCATTTTTTTCGGATTGGCTTTTGTAGTATTTCAGGACACCGATCACATCCTTGGCGACAAACCGGCCGACGGCACCGGTGCTGTATGCAGCAATTTCCACCGTCTTGTCGGGACGTACAGCGACGTTGGTGGGCTGAAGGTATTTTTTATCCTTCTCAAAAAATGCCCCGGTCAAACGGGATACCGCTTCCGCATCCATGCCGCAGGCGATCGGATAGGTGAGGCCCAGTTTGTCCGCCAGGGCCCGGGTCTTTTCGACCGAATCAACGGAACCCGCAATCACGTGTATCTGCTCGGCCCGGAAGTCGTCGATTGCCGCCTGAAAATCAGCTAACTGCTGACGGCAGTACGGTCACCAGTCTCCGCGATAAATCAGCAAAATACCGTAACCGTCACCAAAGCCTGCCGGTAGGGTTAGGGTTTCGCCCGAGAGCAGTTTGATTTCAAGGCTGGGAAAAGGATCGTTCACATCTAAGAAAATGGATTGTGCTTTTGCCATGAGGTTTCTCCTTTTTTAGACTAGTTGTTGAATATGAGCGGTAAAAGTAGAAATCCGAGCGGTTGAACGCTTACCGTATTATTAGATATATTTGGAAAAATCAAGTTCGGTGGTGGGAGCAGTTTTTGCTCGCATCCCGCTGGTTTTTAGCGGGGTAACCGCGATTACCTTGATAATCGTGGCCGGCCTGCGACGAGCTCAGTCGAATCGAGGCCACTCCCAAGAACCATTAACTTATAACCGAATGGCTTTGAATATTCTTTAGTTTCATAAGACCAGCGGCCTCCGGCTAAAGGACAGCCGGTCTGATCGCAAAAGAAACCGATAATTTTCTCGCAAAGACGCCAAGGCGCCAAGATTATTAATATTTTAAATCCTTTCCTTTGCGAGCTTTGCGCCTTTGCGAGAGATATATAAAATGTAGTTTTACACGAGCGCTGCCTCCAGCTAAAAGACAGCCGGTCTGATCGGAAAAGAAACTTCATCCATTTATCGTGCTTTCATAGATCGTGGGAGCGGTTTTCAACCGCGATCCCCGGGTAATCGTGGCCGGAGGCCACTCCCACAAGCCGTTAACTTATATCTGAATGGCTTTGAACATGCTGTTTCATTTGAGTACATCCTTTGTTTCGTACGCGTACTCGTGCGCTTGCTCGTTCTCGATGCCTTCGAACCCCTTTCGATTTCGAGGACGAGGTCGAGCACGACGACGAGGGCGATTCAAACACCCGATCTGTGTCGCATACTTGAAAATCCGACAGTCGGCTGTATATTGATAGGTATATTCGAAAAAGACATAATCTGTCTAATGATGAAAAAAGCAGACAATCCTGGCCCAGATAACCAGGTTATCAATCCACGGGTAAAGGGGGCTACCATGAAAAGAACAGCGCAACTTATAAAATCGGCCTTGTTCTTAACCGCTTTCAGCATCTTGATCATTCCGACACTGCAGACCGCGGCAGCGGAGCCGGACGTCGTCAAAACCGCCGCTCAGGTATCGTCAGCCGCCGGTATTAAGGAAACAGCAGCAGGATCAGGATGGCAAAATATGAACCTGATCGAAGAATCGGCATTCAGTCAATTTTTTAAAGATGCTAAAGCCAAGCTCGACACTTTCGGTCAACAGTTGACATTTGTTTTTTCCAACTATCCGGCGGTGCCGTCGGAGATCGCCAAATCGATCAACGACCTGACCGGTGGCGAGGGCTTCGGTCAACTGATGAAAATATTGCTCCTGTTCCTGTTGCCGATTGCCATTGGCTTCGGCATCGAAAAAATGGCCAACATCCCCATCAACAAGCATAAGCATCAGTTGCAAAGCACCATTCCTAAATCTTTTCTACAGCTGTCTTTGCGACTTTCAGCCCGCACCGCATTGGAGCTGGTTTCCTTCGGCGTATTCGCGGTCGCAACCGTTGGAGTGTTTCTTTTATTTTACCCGACTCAAAGCCCGGCCTATGAACTGGCCATGGTTTATTTGCCGCCGATATTTTTCATGCGCCTGGCCTCTATTGTGTTATGTGCGTTATACTCGCCCACCACGCCCCACTTGCGGATTACTCCCCAGAATTGCCGTTCAGCTATCACGTACCTGTTTGGATTCATGGCCTTTATCATCATCACCCTGTTTGCCTCTAAAACCCTTTGGCTGTTGAAAAGCCACGGGATGGGGGATGGAGTGTTCCTGCTGCTGTACTCGCACCTGGGAATATTGCAATTTATTATTCTGCTGTCCATGGTGTGGATGGATCGCGCCCATATCACACACCGAATCGAAAATAGAGACAACCATGCGGGATCCGCCGCTCAATCTTCCGGCAGCCGGCTGGCGCACCTTTGGTTTCCCCTGACCTGCCTCGGACTTTTGGGCTTCGAGCTGCTCTGGCAGATCAATCTGATCCTGTACCGTAAGGACCTGGTGCTGCCGCTGCTGCTGACCATTCTGAGCATTCCCTTCGGCTTGCTGCTCTTTTCCATCGGCAATCGATTGCTGCTCATCGCCGCCGGGCGGACCGAACTCATGGACCCGCGCGTTGTCAACCAGGATATCATTACCGAGGACATGGACATCAGCGAGTATATCAAAGTGGAGTTGCCGCCCGAACCGGTGTCCGGCGCAGTTGAAGCTGAATCGGCGAATCAGAAAGCATCACTGTTCGTCCGAAATTTGGGGCTGATTCGAAAAATGATGGGCTTTCTCATTGCGTGTGCGTTGTTCTTCTGGGTCCTGAACTTGTGGGGTCTGGACCTGCCCTTAGGGCGCTCGATTGTCCAATCGGCGACCAGCATTTTTGCAACGCTTCTGCTGGCCTACGTGGTTTGGGAAATCTGCCGCTCGGTGATCGACCGCAAGTTGGAAGAGGACCGGCCGCAATCGGCGGATATGGAGGACATGGAAGAAGGGGCCGAAGGTTCGCGCAAGGGAACCCTGTTAACCCTTTTGCGAAAGGTGATCCTGGCCCTGATTGCGGTGGTCGTTGTTCTGACCTCTTTGAATGCCATCGGCATCAACATCGGACCGTTGCTGGCCGGGGCGGGAATTCTGGGTTTGGCCGTCGGTTTCGGTTCGCAAACCCTGGTGCGGGATATCCTGTCCGGCGTGTTTTTTCTGATGGATGATGCCTTCCGGGTAGGCGATTATATCGAAACCGCCGGCACCAAGGGCATGGTCGAACACATATCGCTGCGCTCCTTAAGGCTGCGGCATCCCCGGGGTATGGTGTATACCATCCCCTTTGGCGATATGGGATCGGTCCAGAATTTCAGCCGGGATTATATCATCACCAAACTCGATGTTCGGGTCCGCTACGATGCGGATATTGAAAGAATCAGAAAAATTATCAAGAAAATCAGCAAAGAGCTGCAAAAGGATGAAGATACCGGTCAACTGCTGCTCAGTAAAATCAAATCCCAGGGCGTGCGGGAGATGGATGATTCGGCCATGATTGTGAGGGTAAAATATAAAACCAAACCGGGGGATCAATTTGCTGTGCGGCGCGAAGTCTACCGGCGGATCCAGGAGCGTTTTCGGGAACAGGGTATCGAATTCGCCCATCGCAATGTCACGGTTTATCTCCCGCCGGAGGTGAGCGGAGCGGTTGATGAAAACGGCCAGAAAGAAGAGCCGGCGCCCGATCGCATCCTGAATAAAAAGTTGGTCGAAGCCGGGGCAGCCGCAGCCATCGCCGCCTCCCAGTTGGATGATGCCGAGGGCCAAAAACCGGCTTGAAAGTAGATTTACCGTAATGTCACATAGATAGTTGCTAGTTAAACCGTAGGATAAGCTTGAGTCCGTAGCTTTTCCCAAGCAGATGCTGGATACTTGATTCTGGATGCTGGGTAGTTAATTGATCTTCTGATCCTAGGGCCTTTGTTTTTCAACTTCTGCCTTCTCTGTAAATTCGGCCTCCTAGACCTCAATGCGGACCGAAATAGCATGCTCCCGGACACCGTTGTTGGCGTAGCCCAAGGCATTCCAGCGGGCGGTCTGGGGCTGCCGGACGCCATTGGTGTCGGTGGTGCGAGCCATAATGATGTAGTCTCCCCCGGCCGCCACATCCCACAAATACTCCCAGTGGCGCCAGGCGTATGGTTGTTCCGGACCGATCAAATCTGCTTGATGCCAAGTGGTCCCCTTGTCCACCGACACTTCAACTTTTGCCACACCGGCTTCTCCGGCATAGGCCGCCCCCCGGATAGGAACGACCCCGGCAGCAAGTGCCTGATCCCCGCCAGGCTCGACGATAATTGCTTTGACATCAATACCGGTGACCACCTCGCCGGATTTGGGGTCTTCGCCCTTTTGAAAGGTGCGGTAGACCCTGTCCATAAAAAAACCTTCGGCCGGCTGGTCCAGAACGCTGATATTTTGGAGCCACTTGACGCAATTGGCCCCGGTCCAGCCCAATGCCAGGGCCCGCAGGGGGTGGCCATGCTCTAATGGCAACGGCTGTCCGTTCATTTCATAGGCCAGCAGGGTCGAAGACATTGCTTTTTCCAGGGGGATGCTGCGAATAAATTTGATGCCGGCTTTCCCCAGCGGCTTGTCGAATCCTTCAAAGCCCACGTGGCGGGCATCGTCATGGGGCCCCGCTTTAGCCAGTAACTCCTTGAGCCATATTCCGCCCCAGACGGCATTGCCCACACCGCCGATGGTCCAGGGATTGCCGGATGCTTTTTCCTTGAGCAGCGAGCGGCTGTTGCCGGAACATTCCAGAGTGTCGGCTACTTCCACCTTTGGCAGGCGCCGGATGTCCTCGAATGACAGGCTGAGTTCGTTTTCCACCAATCCGTCGACTTTGAGCGTCCAGTGCGCCAGGTCGATCGGTGCATCCGGAATCTGCCCCTGGTTGCGCTTGAAGAAGACTTCGTTGTCCGTAATCCAGGAACGCAGGGATTCGTTTGGGGTCTCGGCATTCAAAGGTCTCTCAGTCATCACCCGCATTTTTTCATCCATGGCTGTACCTCCTCGCCTTTAAGTAATGAAATTTGAATGTTGTCACCGGAACTCACCTGTGGTCAACTCCCCTATTGCTATCGTAGGGTGGGCTCTGCCCACCGTTGACAAATGAAATTAGTCGGTTTGGTGGGCACAGCCCACCCTACTATAAATAATTCCGGCCTTAAAGCACCATCACCAATGGTGGACTCGATAAGGTTCTACCGATCCGGTGTGAATCAAAAGAGCTGGAAAAAAATACGAAACCCCGATTTCGGATTAAAGTCGATGTACCAGTGGTCTTGGTCCCTTCCAGGGGCCTCCCCTCTGCGCGAGTAGCATTCACTTTCGCGGGGTTGGGGTCCATTGATAAAATAGATATAATGAATTCGATTTTATCGAATTCATCAATATTCATTATTCATTTACTTGACTTCCCGCTGAATTGCAAGATAATGGGTGATCTCGTCATTCTGATTGCGGATCGGGGCGATTTTCCACTCCATCATGAATTCCGAGCCGTCCTTGCGGTAATTGATGGCACGGCCAAAAAAAAGCTCACCATCTACCAAATTTTGATTCAGCCGTTGCAAGACTTCCTTATCCGTGTTGGGTCCCTGCATCATGGACGGCGATTTTCCCATGACTTCGTGGGGGCCGTAGCCGGTCAATTCACAGAAAGCCGGATTGACATACACAATGGGATATCCCGGCCCGGCCTCGGAGATTATCACCGAATTGAAGGACTCCTCCATTGAGGCCTCCAGCAGACGCTTCATAATATACTTATAGTTTTCGTCATGGGCAAAAATATCAAAAATATCATTTTTGGTTTCCATTTGATCCTCCCGGTCTAGGTGAGCGCAGAGAGCTCACTCAGAAGTTATTTGTTATTGGTTAATAGTTATTTGTTTATAGTTATTCCGCCCCGGCGGATTTTTAAATGGAATTGGTTGAAAGCCTGATCTTATATTTCGACCAAGGGCCAATGACGAATAAATGATTGCTTCCAATTGGATTTAACATAATTCGGGATCCGGTAAAGAAGATTCTTGCCGCCAAAGGGGTTTGGCAAAAATCATCTGAACGTCACCGATATATCTCTCGGCAAAACCGCCCTCGCAATAGCAAAGATAATATTCCCACATCCGGATGAAGGTGTCTGAAAACCCGAGTGCCTGCACTTCTTCGATGTTGGCGAAAAATCTCCGGCGCCATTCACGCAGGGTTCTGGCATAGTGCGGCGTGATATCCTCCAGTTGAACAAGCTGCAGGTCCGTGGCCCGGGCGATAGCCTTGTTGATGGCGGTAATCGATGGAATGCAGCTGCCGGGGAAAATATAGCGCTTGATAAAATCCACCGAACGCTTGTGGCGATCGAATATCTGATCTCCGATGGTGATGGCCTGCAGGGCCATCATGCCGTCTTCTTTCAACAATCGGCTGCAGGCATCGAAGAAGGTGTCGTAGTAATGATGGCCGACCGCCTCGATCATTTCAATCGAGACCAGCTTGTCGAATTTTCCCGCCAGATCGCGGTAGTCCTTTTTCAGCAAAGAGATCTGATTTTCCAGGCCTGCGGTTTTGATGCGGTTCAGGGCGTACTGGTGCTGCTCGTCAGAAATCGTGGTGGTGGTCACATGCACGCCGTAGTTGCGGGCCGCGTGTAAGGCAAAGCCGCCCCAGCCGGTGCCTATTTCAACAACCCGGTCGCCGGGCGCAAACTGCAGTTTGCAGCAAATGCGGTCGTATTTGGCTTCGGAGGCCTGCTTGAGGGTGCTGTCCGCCCGTTCGAAAATGCCGCAGGAATAGGTCATGGTTTCATCGAGAAACAAGTCATAAAAATCGTTTCCCAGATCGTAGTGGGCCAGAATGTTTTTGCGGCTGCCCGCTTTCGTATTCTTCCTGACAAAATGATAGAATCTGTAGAACGGGGCCGTCAACCGCGCCAGCCCTTTTTCCATGTCGGCGAATGCTCGCTGGTTCAACGCCAGAATGCGCATGACCGTCGTTAAATCGTCGGCCGACCAGAAGCCCTCCATGTAAGCCTCGGCAGCACCAATGCTGCCGCCAAAAAAAATGCGGGTATACAACTGCGTATGATATACAGTAATGGAGGCCTGCAGCGAACATGTTTCCGAATGTTGACCGAATTGATAGTGCCGACCATTTTCGACGAGCGTGATCCTGCCGTGACGCAATTTGTCGAGCAGCGTGAATATCGCGCGTCGGGCGATGATATCAATTCGCCGCTCTTTGAGTTCATGTAAATTAGGGGCTTCGGCCGGAATAATAAGTTCGGTCATAAGTAAATCCTCTTGGCATTGAACCGTTTGCTCGAGGTTGAGGTTCTGGTTGCCGGGGCCATGACAAGGAAGGTCGACCCTGCAGCAAGCTATGATTTTTCATGGTGTCAGGTGTCAGGTATCAGGTGTCAGCCTTGCCGCCGGCCAAATAGAAAAAGAAACTTTTTAAATGAATTTTCCTATAAGGTAACCACGAAATACACTAAACACACAAAAGCTAAAAATTCTATTTTTCATTTTCGTGTCTTTCGTGTGGTTCGTGGTTCATCCATATACAAAATCTAAATCCATACACTTTGATTTAGTTTCATACAAGGCAATACGATATCCGATATTACAATCTCTGACTATTCGTATTGGCTATTGGTGAGTACCTTGAAAGGGTCGAAGTCCTTTCCAATATTTTATTTACCGCACGTTGATCAAATCCAAATAACGAATAACAAATAACGACCCACATTTATTCGGGATGGGAGAAAAACGGCGTCCTTTTCAGCACCAGGCGCAGGGCCTGCCAGTAAATCATCGTAATCACCTTGCCGGTCAGCAGGGGATATCGCAGGAGCATTCCGTTCAGGGACGATCGCGTGATGATCCGGCGTTTCAGCGCCAGGCTGGCATCAAATAGCTTGTCCCCGCCCTGGTAGTCGATCATGTGCACCTGCAGGGAATCTTCCGGCACGCGAAAGCGCCAGTCGTAGCGAATAGCCATATCGATAAAGGGCGATACGTGAAATGCCTTGTCGAATCGATGGCGCCGCCAGTGTTTAACGGGATGTTCATTGTCATCGGCGCCCAGCACATAACAATATCGCTCTTGCCAGGGCGTATTGTGAATTTCCACGACAATCGTTTCAACCTCGGTATCAGCCGCATTGTAACAGTAATAAAAACTGGCCGGATTGAAGCAATGCCCAAAATATCTCAAATGGGTCAACAGGCGAATCGGGCCCTCCGGAGGACGGCCGAGGCGGGCCTGCACCAAATCCGCCAGCGCTTGGTCCAGCGGAATCCGCGGATCGCCGAAGTGATCCCGGCGCCTGAAACTGGCAACACTTGCCTTTTCATATGACCACAACCGATATGAATCAAACAGTGTCGGCAATTCGGCCAAATCCAGAAACATGAAAAACAGGCGATACCGAAACATGTTCGGTCGCGGCCGGAATCGCCGGTGCCGAATGGTACCCTCGTATATGCAGCTGTGCATGATGGTTTTTTGCCAAATAGGGGAAAAAATTCAGTCAAGTCAGTTTGAATTAGACAATAACCATAAAATATGCATTGTCATCTTCTCCGGCTCGCCTGGGAAGAGGTTTTTACTTCAGGAAAGATCGCGAAATCTCTGACGTTCGTAAGCGGATGTCTTTCAGGACAGCAGCTATAGAGTTTTGCCGAACTGCTTGCCCACCTCCACCGCACTGGCGGCGCCATCTTCATGAAACCCATACCCCCAGTAGGCACCGGCGTAATACGTTCGATTTTGGCCGTTTATTTCACTGTGACAGTGCCGTGCTGTCAGGCTCTCCGGATTATAGACCGGGTGATGATAGATATACTTGCGATGGATTTTGGCCGGATCGATGGTCTGGTCCAGATTCAAAGAAACGCACAATTCCTCAGGCGCCCCAATGCTTTGCAATATGTTCATGTCGTAAGTGACGGCCACGCGCCCGGTATCTTCTTGGGGAATATGATAATTCCAGCTGGCCCAGGCGGCCTTTTTATTGGGCAGCAGCGATTCATCGCAGTGCAGCACAGCCTGGTTTTCCTGGTAGGGGATTGCACCCAGAATAGCTTGCTCGGCATCGCTCGGATCGTCCAGCAAGGCCAGTGCCTGATCGCTGTGGGCAGCGATCACAACCTGATCAAATTTTTCGGCAGGTTGGTCCTGCGCTATAACCTCGACACAATCCGGATGCCGCCGCACGGATGAAACCGGGCAGTTTAAGCGTATCTGATCGGCATATGGTTTGGTCAAGGGTTCGATATATTGCTTAGAGCGGCCTTTGATGGTGAGCCATTGGGGTTGATCTTTGATGTTCAAAAATCCGTGATTTTTAAAAAACTGCGCAAAATACAGGGCGGGAAACTCATTGAACTTGACCGGATCCGCCGACCAGACCGCTTCCCCCATCGGAATGATGAAGTGCTCGATGAATCCTTGTGAATAGCCTCTGCCGGCCAAAAACGCAGCCAACGTCAGTTCATAGTCATTAGACTCCAAAAGCGCTTCCGAATCCCGTTTAAACCGCATCACATCCCATAGCATCCGGTAAAACGACGGCCGCAGCAGGTTGCGCCGCTGGATAAAAAGGGAGTTCAGGTTGCTGGGGCAGAATTCCAGACCGGTTTTCTCACATTGTACGCTGAAGCTCATGACCGAGTCCTGCCAGCCCACCCCCAGGCGCTTCATCAGCTTGACAAAATTGGGATAGGTTTTTTCATTAAAAACGATAAAGCCCGTGTCAACGGCATACTGCTGTCCATTGAGAGACACATCCACGGTGTTCGTGTGTCCGCCGATGTAGTCGTTGGCCTCGAAAACGACAACCTCGTGATCCTCACTGAGCAAATAGGCCGAAGTCATGCCTGATATACCGGTACCGATTACGGCAATCTTCATTTTTGGACCTCCTTCGAGGTAATTATCTTTAAAGGACTTGAAGTATTCGTAAAAATTCGAATTCTTCAAATGTAGCGTGTTTGGTATTTAGTATTTGGTGTTTGGTACGACACTTGTCACTTCGCATCAAGCAGTTATATCCCTAAACACCAAACACCAAATACTAAACACCTAATAGTTTGTGTCTTGGTGGCAAATAATTCTTGGCCTCAACGATTCAGGGTTCAAGCGGAAGACTTCTCGGGGTTAATCCGGTTTTTGTGGATCACTTGCTCCGGTACGCCCCGCAGGTCTCTGACAATACCCAGCCAGGACATGCAAACCAGCAGGTAATAGGTGATGTCGAATTCCCACCAGAAAAATCCCTGGCGGGCGGATATGGCATAGTGATGATGATTATTGTGCCAGCCTTCGCCTAGGGTGATAACAGCCAGAAACACGTTGTTCCGGCTGGTATCCGGGGTATCATATCGCCGGCTGCCGTACATGTGGTCAAAGGAGTTGATCGTTACGGTCGCATGCAACAGCACCGTGGTGGATATGAAAAATCCCCAGACAAGCATTTGTATGCCGTTTGTGCCCAAATCAGGTGCAAAACGCTCGAGAATCGCCCCGAACGCATAAAGCGCTGCCGCCAGCAGGAAGGGAATCACCGTATCAAAGCGATTAAGCCAGCGCAGCTCAGGGTACCTGGCCCATTCGGCAACGTATTTGTAATTGGTGGGGAAATTGGCCCTCGAGGTCAACCAGCCGATATGGCTCCACCAGAAACCATGCAGGCTGGGAGAATGAACGTCCTGTTCCTGGTCCGTGAAACGGTGGTGATGCCGGTGGTGGGCGGCCCACCAAAGCGGCCCCCGTTGAACCGATGCATTACCCAGGGCCCCGAATATGAATTGCCAGAACCGGCTTGTTTTAAAGGCCTTATGGGAAAAGTAGCGGTGGTAGAAGCCGGTGATGGCAAACATTCTGACAAGATATAGCAATGTAGCCACACCCACGGCTGTCCAGCTCCAACCCACCCAAAATACTCCCAAACACATCAGGTGCAGGAATAGCAGGGGCACAATGCGCAGCCAGTCCACCTTTTTCTCGCTCGTCGCCGGAGTGGAGTCGATATTCGCTTCCGAATCAATCCAGCGTAAAATCGATGTGAGAAAGTGACCGGCGGTGCGCTTCGTCATTTTTTTAGAAGTCATAGTATATCGAACCAGGGTGCCCTTTTATCAGACTACGTTAAAAGCGAACCGCAGAACCGCAGAATATCGAATAACGAATTTCGAAGGATGGTTTCGCTTCGCTCAGTCATCTTTTAATAAAATTGACAGAATACATTCCTTCGACATTCGACATTCATTATTCGAGATTCGATATTCGCTGTTTCAGAGTTTCTTTCATTGATCAGACTGGCTGTTCTTTAGCCGGAGGCAGCGCGCTTGTGCTCTAAGCCGTTTTTATGCGACTGCCACCATTTGGTATTGTTCCGGCAGCTATTTTAAATCGGTTTGCACTATAATCGCTGAGAAAAAAAATATCAACACACAATCGCAACACGTATTAGGTATTGGGTATTGGGTATTAGGTATTGGGAATTGGGTACTGGGTATTGGGTACTGGGTATTAGGTATTGGGAATTGGGTACTGGGTATTGGGTATTGGGTATTGGGTATTGGGTACTGGGTATTAGGTACCGGGTGTTCGGTATTCGGCGTTTGGTGTTCGAGAATTAGTAGCTAATTTATTGAAATCAAATCAAATTTGCGCAGGATTTATGCTACAGCAGGATTGAATATTTTAGGAATGCAATGAATATAAATTTAAACGACAGAGCGAAGCGATACAACAAATCTTCAATCTTCAATCTTCAATTTTCAATTTTCAATTCCCCGGTATAGCGGGATCACCGCTACGCGGCGACCGGCTTGTCCGGGTTAAGGAGAACGTACTGAATTTTTAAGCAAAGACGCCACCACGCAAGGAAGGCGAAGAAGCGCGAACGCCTCCGCGATTTTGCGTAAAGTAGGTTTGGCCCACATGTGACAGGCATCGTTGCTTTGACGTTACCCTTCGAAAAAACTGAAGTTATTGATATTTTTGGCAGGACCCGGTTGCAACCCGGGCTGGTATGTTATATTTTGAAAGCAACCAAATACATTCAAACCAGCAGGATCCGTCTGAAGATGAAAAATACATTAAAGCAAGAAAGAGATTTAGGAAGCCTGTTTTCCGATGAGTTGGCCCGAACCGTCCTCGACTCCTTATCTGCGCATATCGCCATCCTGGATGAAAACGGAATCATTCTCGAAACCAACAAGGCCTGGCGCAGCTTTGCCGCTAAGAGCGGAATGCCCGAAGACTATGATGACCGGGGAAGCAATTATCTAGTAATCTGCGAGGCGGCTACGGGCAGCGACGCTGATGATGCACGTAAAGTCGCCGAAGGCATTCGGACGGTTATGCGCGGCGAGGTGGAGGAGTTTCTGTACGATTATCCCTGCCACTCCGAAGATGGTCCTCACTGGTACTACATGCGAGCGATCCGTATGTCCGGGGACGGCCCCATGCGAGTGATAACCAGCCATGAAGAGATCACGGCCCTGAAGCTGACCGAAGAAGCCCTCAAAAATAGCCAGGAAGAGCTCATCGAACAAAAACAGAGCCTCGAAGAGACGAATATTGCCATGAAAGTACTATTGAGGCAGCGCGAGGAGGACAAGCTCGACCTGGAGAAAAAAGTGCTCAACAACGTCAAAGATCTGGTATTGCCTTATGTTGAGAAGCTCAAAAGTCCCCGTCTCAAGCCCAAAGACCGGACCCTGGTCGATATCATTGAAACCCACCTGCTGGACATAATTTCCCCACTCCTGCAGCGGTTTGCCAATGCCAAGATATTGTTGACCCCCCAGGAAATGCAGGTTGCCGCCCTGGTCAAAGACGGTAAAACCAGCAAGGAAATTGCAGATGTTTTAAACGTTTCCGAAACCACAATCAATTTTCATCGCAAAAACCTGCGCGTCAAATTCGGTTTGACCAATCAACGGACCAATCTGCGCTCTTACCTGCTCTCAATATCCTAACCCGGACAAGCCGGTCGCCGCGTAGCGGTGATCCCGCTACACCGGGGAATTGAAAATTGAATATTGATTATTGATTATTGATTATTTACTGATTTGTTAACTGTCTGCTTATCGACGCCGATGCATCAGGCCTGCCTGCAATGCGAATGATCTCTATCGTAGGGTGGGCTCTGCCCACCAAATATCGCTGATTAGTGCGGCTGTTTAACTCTAATTTCATGATAGTATTATCCTATCATTAAACCCCGAAACCTCTCATATTGCGTTTTTTTTCCCTGTGCCTAACTTAATGGGTATCCTGAAACGGTCTCGTTTCAGTTTGATTCAGTCAATAAGATCCGGCTGGCCTAATATCGCTCAAGACTTATGTTGAAGGTTAAGTCGCTCAATTTGGATTAGATGAGGTGTTAAAGTGGGACTAAGACGAATAGATTCTGACAGCATTGTGGATATGGTGTTTCATTTGAAATGGAAGAGTGAAAGAGCAAGTCACACGGACGGTTACCAGGCCAGCCGGATCAACATTTGGCGCGATTTTCTGCCACCTTTGATTGTCAACGAAATAAAAGGGCGTCAGGCCGGTGAAAGAATGGAAGTTCGCCTTAAGGCGGATGATGTTCTGCCGAAGTACGATGAGAAAAATCTGTTTCGGATCAAGGGCAGCCAATTCGACCCCCGCTTTACCATCGGCAAGGCGATAAAGCCCAATGTCGGTCGATTTTACCCTAAAGGGTTGTTAAAAAATGTATCGGGCGTTTATAAAGCTAATGTCAATCCATTCAGGTGCGTTCAGCTCAACAACGGTCATATAAAAGTGGACTTTAATCATCCTTTGTCGAGCAAGGATCTTGTGCTTTCCGCTATTGTGGGCAAGGTGGAAAATAAGGATTATGAAAGAGGTGGCAGCAGCGTCGACTGGATGGATGAAATAACAACCGGCCCGGGCATGCAGGCGCGATGGCAAGACCGTCGGACTGATTTTTTTTCAGCTAAAGCGATGCGGCGCAAAGATGAGTCGCCCGATACCCGCTTTTACCGTGAACCGCGTTACGTGCAGCATATCGATGATACCGCGATCGAAATGGTCAAGAATACGTACGGACGGTTTCTGAAAGACGACATGCACGTTCTGGACCTGATGAGCAGTTGGCAGTCTCATCTGCCGGACAGATTAAGGCTAAAACGCCTGGTTGGATTGGGTCTCAATGAACATGAGCTGATAAGAAACAGGCGGCTGAGTGAGCGAGTGGTTCAGGATCTCAACCTGAATCCCATGCTGCCGTTTGAATCCAACAGCTTTGATGCCGTGGTATGTACGGTTTCGATCGAATATCTAATCGATCCGCTGGCGGTATTCGATGAGGTCTCCCGGATTTTGCGGCCTGACGGCTATTTCATTGTCACGGTATCCAACCGCTGGTTTCCAACCAAGGCCATTAACATCTGGCCGGAGCTTCACGAGTTTGAACGTATGGGCATGGTTCTCGAGTTCTTTTTGCGTTCAGATGGATTCCATAACCTTCAAACCTACTCGATCCGGGGCTTGCCGCGTCCCCATGACGACAAATACTATCCGGAGTTTCGGTTCTCCGATCCCGTATATGCAGTTTGGGGGCAGAAGAAATAGGGTTATTCGTCATCGGTTATTGGTTATTAGTTGGGGAGGTTGCAAGATCCATTTAACTTGGAGGGTAGTGATATGACACTCAAACTATTCGGAACTGCGCTGCTGGTAACGGCAGCAGTCATTGGGTGCACCGGGGTTCCCAAGGGTTTGCAGCCGGTCTCTGAATTTGATGTGGATCGCTACCTGGGCCGTTGGTACGAAATTGCGAGACTCGACCATTCGTTCGAAAGAAACCTAAGCAATGTCAGTGCAACCTACGCGCGAAACGACTCCGGGGACATATCGGTTACCAACCGGGGTTACAATGAGAAGACCGGGCAATGGAAGCAAGTACAGGGCAAAGCTCGGTTTATTGGGGATGAAACGGTCGGCAGCCTCAAGGTGTCGTTTCTCGGCCCGTTTTATGGCGGTTACCACATCATCGAGCTCGACCATGACAACTACGAATACGCTATGGTTGCCGGTCCAAATCGCTCTTATCTCTGGATTTTGTCACGATCCGCCTCGATGGAGCCGTCGATCCTGACAAAACTTAAAGGTAAGGCTACTGGTTGGGGATTTGAAACATCCAACCTCATAGTTGTCAATCATGACCGTGTTGAAATTTAGAATATGTTTGCCTCTGAAACGAGCGTGCACAAAAACCGCGCCAATCATTGAAAGGATAGGAAATGGCCCCGAACACTAATGAGACATTTATTGTTGTAAGAAACGAAGACGGTGAAACTTACCTGTGCCCGATTAATTCGATTCGGAACAGAGACGCAGTCACCGATGATGAGATGGATAGCTGTGTTGAGAGAGATATTGTTGAGAGGTATTCCGGCAATATCAAAGTAGAACAATGATATAAGAAAGGAGCACGCCATGAGCAATACTGAAGATAAAACCTTGTGTGCATTGCAGGAAGAGGGATTCATTCAATCCAATACCGAAGTGTTTGTTAAGCTGATCAATCCGGCCAAATTCTTCTGTAAAAACTGCGGGCGCAGTGCGGTTAGCGATAACAATTTGTGCAACCCGGAAAAATTAGATTGATTTGAAAACACCGCTCATCAGCAAGCCTAAACGGACCTAGACACGAAGCGAGGGAGAAATGAAGACTACAGTTCCCTTCGCGCTTTCCGAGCTTCGTGTTTTTAGGTAAGCAGGTTGCCTCAGCTTACACTTGAAATCAATTAGATTTTTGGCGCATTTCTTCCCGGCGCATCGGCATGGAATCAATCAGTGAGAAAATATCTTCAAGTTTCGTACTCTCCTCACGTTTTAATTTTACACCGCCGTCCTTTCCGATCAGTATAACGTTAAATTCCCCCCGGTTTACATTGAATCGTTCCCGCAGCTCGTTTGCGGTTTCAGAATCAATAGTTGCTGTGTTCACGCGGGAGGAACCGTTCTCAAGAATCTCGAAGACCACGAGGTCGCGGTCGGAGACTTCCGCCTCAAGGGCCGCAAGAGATTGCTGCAATGCGTCAAACATGGGATGGGAGCGATGCGGAGCGAATAAAAGCAGCAGGCGATTTTTCCATAGGTATTTAGAAAAATCAAGCTCCTGTGCTACGACATTACGCCTCCCGCCCATTGACAGAGTCACAAAAATTACCATAACCATTATGAGTATTTTGGTCATATCCATACCCTTTGATTGGGTGAATTTGAAATCATCTTCAGCGAATGTAAAATAGAGCATAACCGGATGAATCTATCAAACTTGGATTATAGTATTATGCCGCTAAAGATAAAGTGCAAGTCGACGCCGCAAATTACACTGGGGCTTTCCGTCCATCGGCCGGAGATGATTCCGCTGATTGGAAGGTTGATGGAACGCCACGATGCCATTTTCCTGGAAGAGCCGCCGGAATCCAATTTTCAATCAATGATGCGGAGGGAGTTGTCGATCGATGATTACCTCATGCCACTTGATGTCGAGTACCCCGAATTCAGCCGGGAAATGTACCGCCTGCTGCGTGAGTTGCATGCAACGGGTAAGAAAATATATCAAATTGAACCGTTTTTGGAAGTCCTGCTAAGTATCCACGAGTTATTCGCAACGGGCCACACGCCGGACGATTTGCCGAAAAATTCGCTTCAATGGCCGGTATATCAGGCCGAGCGAGAGGCCACCGGCGCACTGCTGGCCTATTATCAGATTGCAATGAAGGGATCATTCGAGCAAACTGTGAGGGCAATTCTAAAATTTGCGCGAGCAGATGCAGCTCGTTTCAGGTTGCGGGATTCCTTGCGGGCCCAGGCTTTGGCTCCGCTTATTGAAAAAAATCCTTCTGCTTACATCGAAGCCGGCGTGATTCACTTTCAGCTTTGGCGACTGCTTCGCCAAAAATTGCAAGCGCCCGATCGCGTGCGACCCGTTTTTCAGGCTGATGATGCGCTGAAAGAAATAAATGAAAGCGGTCACCTTTATGGTCCGGGCGACCAACTGACGCTGCTTTATATTTTTCACCCGTCTATCGCAGAAACCCAGCAGAATCGTTTGCTGGCAGCACGCGCGATCATCTATGCCAAAATTATCGCAAAACAGGAAATCGTTCCCGACAACGGCAAATATCCTCATATTCAGGACGAGCTGCACTGCATCCGCACGGCAGGAAAGCTTAGCCTTCAGGATTGCCGGGAGTTATTTCCCTTGATACGTCGCGCCAAAACTGCTGAGGCCCGGCAATTAGTTGCGGACTACTTATCGTGACAACCAGAGATTTGGTAAAATTGTAGTGGCGGGGTTTATCCCCGCCTCAACGGCGAGTAACGCCGTCGTCCAAAGTTTAACTAAACGAAAGGGAAAAAAATATGACACCCGTGCATTTTGACCCTAAACAGGATTTAGCACCCTTGCCGTTCGACGATCGTATCTGTCGGTTGGCATTGGATATGAAATCAGCCGGTTTGCAATGGCGGCCGCATGTGGGCTGTTTCGTGTGGGACCCGGAAAATCACATCAAGCAGGATTCCCCATTTCCGAACCGAATCTATTTTGTTTTGAGCCTCCCGCGGTTCATCGAAATCTTCGGCGATATCGAGAAAATGACGGAAAACCTGGTTTGGCTGCCGACCTGGCATCAGGCGCGATTGCTGTGCTCGCAGCTGGGCGTGCCGGACAGCGCTGTTTCAAGCCTGTGGCACGCAAATGAAGCCCTGCCGCCTGATGAAGAGTTGTTTTACCTTTACAGCCTTGTCATGGATGCCCTGATTGAAAAAAATTTCGCCGGCCTTGCCGGCCGGGCACGCAAATCTGACAAACTCAGTGTCGCAGCCTTGATCGGACGGTTGGGAGACCTAACCGTCTGGCCTGAGAATTTCACGGCAGAGGTGCTGAGGGTCTATCAACAATTTATTGAGGCGTATCTAAATATCCTGAGGCAACAGAAGCAAAAGCCCCTGGACTGGTTCCCTGGATATCTATCCATAGACCCCGAGCTGGCGGACGGCATGCGGCATTTTTATTCCGACTATCAGCATATTACTAAAAAATTCTACCAACTGAACCAAGCGATAGATCAGCTGAAAGCCGTCGACAAAAGCAGCCAATCGAAATTGTTTCAGGAAAAAGTTGACGAAGTTTTTCAACTCTGTGCAGAATAGATAACAAGAATTCGTCAAATGTTAGGTGTTGAACTGCCGGCCGTGGTAGTCGCAGCGAATTTACCATTATGCGAATCTTTGAGGTTTCAGGTGTCGGGTGTCGGGTGTCAGCCAAGCCGCTGTATGCGAGCGTCCAGTCAAATCGGGAGAAAAGATACTATGGATCCATAGCGCTATGGCAGATGGTGGGAGCGGTTTTTAACCGCGATTTCCCGGGCAATCGTGGCCGGCCTGCGACGAGCTCAGCCGAATCAAGGTCACTCCCACAAACCATTGACCCATCTTTGAATAGCTTTGTATATGCTGTAGTTTCACTCGAGCGCTGCCTCTGATCGCGAGCATCCAGTCTTATCGTAGATAAGAAACTAATGAACGTCGAACATCGAACGTCCAACATCGAACATCGAATAATGTATTCTGCCTGTCGTGAGTCGTTTGTCGAACGGCTGGTCTTGAGCTTCTTTGTCGAAAGGTCTATTTTAAATCGACTAAGCGACCTGTCGGGTCGTCTTGTGGGGTCGTAGCCCGAAGGGCGAAGCCCCAAGCCTAAGGCGACCTGTGGGGTCGTAGCCCGCAGAGCGAAGCCCTAAGCCTGAAGCGATTTCGTCATTCGACATTCGTCATTCATAGTAGCTAGACCCTGTCACCAATCATCGCGATTTTTTAAGGTCGGAGAATGATATGAACAATTCGAACACAAAAGTCATCATCGTCGGTGCCGGTCTGGCCGGATTATCCTGCGCACGGCGCCTAATGGACGCGAATGTTCCCTTTGTCATCCTGGAGGCCGATGAACGCATCGGCGGACGACTGAAAACCGCAACGGTCGACGGATTTCTATTGGACCGCGGGTTTCAGGTTCTGCAAACCGCCTACCCGGAGGCTCGTCGTGTGTTAGACTATGGCCGTTTAGAGCTCAGGCCGTTTGCACCGGGAGCAATGGTTCGCATCGCGGGAAAATTCTATCGCATCGCCGATCCCAAGCGCCGGCCCGGCGACCTGTGGCAAACTGCCACCGCTCCTATTGGGGGCGTTTTTGATCGCCTGCGCATGGTCAACCTGGCAATGAAAGTCCGCCGGGGGAGCGTCTCAGACATCTTTCAACAACCGGATATGAATACTGTTGATTTTCTAAGAGCCGAAGGCTTTTCCGAAAAAATCATCCAAACGTTTTTCATACCGTTTTTCGGCGGCGTCTGTCTGGATCCCCGGATTGAGGTGTCCAGCCGGGTGTTTAAATACATTTTCCGCATCTTTGCCGAAGGTGATGTCGCCCTTCCCGCCCAGGGCATGGCTGCCATCCCGGCCCAGCTCGCGGAATCGTTGCCGCAGGACAGCATCCGAACCGCCGCCCGGGTTGAATCCATTCAGCAAGGCGAGGTCGAGCTGACGTCAGGCGAAAAAATCAGGGGACAGGCGGTCGTCTTGGCCACCGAAGGGCCGGAGACAGGCCGCCTGGCCGAACTGTCCGCCCCGGGCGGCTCCCTCGGAGAACTCTGTCTGTACTACGCGGCCAAGAATCCACCGGTTGACAACTCCTACCTGGTCCTCAACGGCGAGGGCAGCGGCATGGTCAACAGCCTGACTGTGCCCAGCGTTGTCGCACCGACCTATGCGCCGGACGGGCAACAACTGGTATCGGTGGTGGTCATCGGCCACATGGATGTAGACGACAATATGGTGGAACGTGCCGTCCGCTCCGAGCTGACCGAGTGGTTTGGCCCGGCCGTCGAAGGCTGGCGTCATTTGAAGACCGATCGAATCCGGCATGCCCTGCCGGAGCAGCCGCCGCCGGTGCCGGATCCGACTGTTGCAGCAGACCCTATTCGGCCGGGTATTTTCGTTTGCGGCGAGTACGGCAGCGTACCGGGCATCCAGTGGGCCATGCTTTCCGGCCGGCATGCCGCTGAAGCGGTGCTGAAAGAACTTGGCGAGTAAGCAAAGAATTCGAGCCCAGAGATCCCGGCTTTGGTCCACGCTGGAAGGGTGATGAGGGTCGCAACTTTTACCAGCAGTATTCAGGTTTCAGCGCTGCCTCTGGCCTGAAAAGCGGCCAGTTTGATCAATAAAAGAAACTAATGAACATCGAACATCGAACGTCCAACATCGAACATCGAATAAAGGCATTCTATCGATTTTAATCGCGGTTACAAACCGCTCCCACACGAACTTAGAGTGAAGTTTCATACGAGCGGCAGCCTCCGGCTAAAAGACAGCCGGTCTGATCAAAGAAAAGAAACTAATGAACATCGAACATCGAACGTCCAACATCGAACATCGAATAATGTATTCTGTCTATTTTAAAACGACTGAGCGACGTGTCGGGTCGTAGCCGAAGGCGAAGCCTGAAGCGATTCCATCATTCGTCAATCGACATTCGTCATTCGTCATTTTATGTGGTTTCATAAGAGGTGTCGGGTGTTCGGTCGAAGGCGGATCAGCAACCGAAATCGACCCGCTGGATGGAGATCGCTCACGAACTGATTTTTCTGCACCGCTGGTGACTTTCAGCCTCAACCCACTCCGGGTTCAGACTCAGGATTCACTTTTTTGCCGACGCCTGAAACCTGACACCCGAAACCATTAAGAATTTGGAGGAAACATTAATGAAAAAGGCACGCAAGGTTCTTGTCGCAATTGTAATAGTGAATATCTACTTAAGCATAGTAACTTTTTCAGATATAGCTTATGCTACGATGGAAACCGCCGAGCGCATAGTAATTGATTTCAATCATACAGATGAAAGGGATAATTGGCGGATCATCAATGACGATGTTATGGGAGGGATTTCGCAAAGCGAGATTATCTTCAACGATACCGGCACGGCCACTTTTCAAGGCAAGATTTCACTAGAAAATAACGGCGGGTTTGCATCGACTCGAAGCAAACCCCATTCTTATCGACTGGGCAGCTATACCGGACTTCATGTGCGCATCCAAGGCGATGGGAAAGATTATCAGCTGCGAGTAAGAACCGACACCGGTTTTGATGGCATTTCGTATCGGTATCGCTTTGCTACCCAGCCTGAAACCTGGATGAGTATCCGTGTTCCTTTCAGCGAGTTTGTCCCGACCTTCCGCGGACGCATTCTAAGCAATGTACCGCCCATCACGCCGGACCAGATCCAGCAAATTGGATTTTTGATATCCGATAAACAGGCTGGCAAATTTCGCCTTGAGATTGATTGGGTCAAGGCATATAAATAGCAACAGATGTGAGACAATTGGGACTAAGTAATATCATTTGGAGAATGAAAACAAAGGATCAGCCACAAATCCATATGAAACCATACTCCTTCAAAGGGAAGCATATCCTGATTACCGGCGCCAGCGGCGGCCTGGGCTCGGCCCTAGTTAAATTGATGGCCCAACAGGACGTGCGATTGGCAGTGACATCGCGCTCGAAAACTGCGCTGGATGAGCTGATTTCCAAACTGCCGCACCAGGAACATGCGGTAGCCATAACCGCTGATCTCGCCAAACCCGGTGATCCGGTCAGGTTGATCGATGAAGCGCTGTCGGCCTTGGGGCATATCGATGTGCTGATCAACAACGCCGGTGTCGGATATTTTGCCTTGATGGCGGAAGCCAGCGAGGAAAACATCCGCCATCTCTTCGAAGTCAACACCCTGTCACCGCTGATGTTGATTAAAGCGCTGCTGCCGCATATGCGGAAAAGAGGCGGCGGCCGCGTCGTCAACATTCTCTCTTGCGCCGGCCGGGTGCCAATCCCGAGTGTAGGGGTGTACGGCGGCAGCAAATCGGCTTTGGCAATTATGGCCAATACCATGCGCCTTGAGCTCGAACCCAGCGGCATCGACATCATTAATATCTATCCGGGAACGGTGGCGACGGCATTCGAGGAGCACGCCTTCCGCGAAGAAGACCGTCCGGGACTCTGCCCCCATGATATTTGCGGGCAGCCGCGATTCCACATTGCCCGCGAGGTTCTGGATGCAGCAGTTGGACCACCCGGTGAGGTCTGGCTGGAATCTGCCGGCAAATGGTATTCCGTGGCGGCTTTAATCCGGCCTAAATACGTGGATCGGCGCCTGGCAAGCCTGCGGAACCGGGTTGTCGAGAAGAAATCCGTGAAACAAAGACCCTGGCGGCTTCTGCAGGTCGAATCGGCGATCGCCTGCAATTTGAAATGCGTTATGTGCCCCTGGCGGGAGATGGCCAAGAAAGCCGAAAGTCGCGGTGTTATGACACCGGTTGTTTGGAGCGCAATTCGTCCACATCTCAAGCGGATTCAATCCGTCGATTTTACCGGTGGCGGTGAACCGCTGCTGCAGCCGAAATTGGCTGAATGGATAGCCGATGCTTCCCAGGCCGGCTGCAAAACGGGCTTTTTGTCCAACGGGCTGTTGCTTGGCGAAAAGAGATTGAAGGAGATCCTGGTTGCGGGTATCGACTGGATTTGCATCTCGATGGATGGTGCCACTGCTGACATGTACAATAAGATCCGAGTCGGCTCGGATTTTGACCGGGTCTGTGACAATGTGGCCAATATTGCCAGACTGCGTAGCGGCAAGGTTCCCAAACTCATGATCAACTTTGTGTTGATGGACATCAATTCGAATGAGATGGAAGATATCGTGCAGCTTGCGGCGCGTCTGGGTGTGGATCAGGTTAATTTCAAGCAGTGCGATGTCATCCGCGGGCAGGACGGCCAAGGCCACGGATTGTTTGCTTCCAAGGAAACGAAAACGATTCGGAAACTGCAGAAAACGCTGAATAAAGCCAGGCGTCTGGCGAAAAAATTGAAAATCGAGACAACGGCTTTTGCCTTCACACCCCATGAGCTGCCCGTTTGCGAGCAGGATCCAAGGGATTCAATATTCGTCCGACACGACGGTACTGTGGCACCCTGTATTAATCTTGCCTTGGGCGGGCCGACTACATTTCTGGGAGAGGACGTCAACATGCCTTCCGTTCACTACGGCCGACTGCCGGAGGATGATCTGCTGGACCTGTGGGAATCCAAAAAATGTCGGTTTTATCGCGGCCGATTCCAGGAACGATCTGAAAAATATGAACAAACGGTCATGAATAAATTTATTGGCGCTTCGGGCGGAAATCGGTCCAGAATACTGGAGGAAGCACGCAAAGCCATGCCGGATCCGCCCGGCGGGTGCAACGTCTGCCACTACCTGTATGATATCTGACAACATTTTGTCAGATGGAAGAAGCTTTCAGGCTTCAGTGCACGACTCGCCCTGATGCGATAATAGTGATGCTCCTCCTGTAAAGCGGGACGCCTCGGGAAGCCTCAGGATGGGGGCAAGATCACTGGTGCGACAATGTAAATACGAAATCCGAAGCACGAAGCACGAAACAAATTCGAATCACATAAATCCCAATGACAAAAACAAATTCCGATCCAATAGGCAATCTAACGCTGAGCGCGTTGATCAGTTTTATGCACTGGTTTCATCGTTCTGTTTTGGTCGTTTTGAAAATTTGGGCATTCGAATTTGTAATTTGTTTCGGATTTCGAGATTCGTATTTCGTATTTATTCCAGCTCCGCCCGGTGACTGAAGAAGCAATGCAGCAAAGCCATCGAGTGCAATTAGCTTTTTTTTCGCTGAAGGCGATGTAGTTAATCAGTATTAAGATCTGCGTGCATCTGCGAAAATCTGCGTCCTAAGTTTCGTATTTTGAGTGTGCAAATGGTCGTCAGATTCTGACCGGATCGGTAGAATTTATCCGAGTCCTCCACCAGAAGTGGAGGGATTATTTCAGATTAACGCCACGTCATCATTTCTGAATCTAGAATGACATACAAGTGTCATCTTGCGGGCATTCTTTCGATATTGCCTTTTAGTTGGGCGATTTCAACTCCTAGGCTGACACACTGAATGCCGTTCAAGCATTTTTCTGCATCCCCATCCTCAAGAAAGGTTTTAAGCTCACGCTCGCCTTGTTTGAGGTCCACCACCCAGCGCTTATTATTCTCGTCATATTCAACATTTACCGCGATACCGCATTCACCGATATCAGGATAAATAGACCGGATTTTTTCACAAAGTTCGTTTTTATCAACCATAATTTTTCTTCCTTATCATGACGTAACTTTCTGGAGAGACGTGTTCCAGACGATGTATTTTTCAACCATTGCTGGTAATTGCTTATAGAAATAAAATAATACCGATGAAGTCAATGACAAGATCAATGGAATGTTGAAAACAAAGGAGTGTGAAAACAAAGGGGTCTTCATTCTTCACTCCATGTCAATAATGAAGACCCCTCTGTTTTCGGATGGTTGTACATAATCTGCAATATAACGTATAACTGAATTATCGCCATTCATTGACCCTGTCTGCAGCTATTCCAACGGCAATAGCTTCTTACTGACATTTTATTGCTTAATTTCTCTTACTGGTCGACCGCATTGCCAAGGAAGGCATGATGTTCACCGACTACTATGGCGAACAATCTTGCACAACAGGTCGATCATCCTATATCACGGGACAGAGCGTCTATCGCACAGGGTTATCAAAGGTGGGGCTACCGGGTGCGGAACTTGGTATGCAAAAGGAAGATCCAACGATCGCTGGACTGCTCAAGGCTCAAGGGTATGTCACCGGCCAATTCGGTAAAAACCATCTCGGGGACAGAGACGAACACTTTCCAACCAATCACGGCTTCGACGAGTTTTTTGGCAACCTCTACCATATCCAACGAGATCATGCATCACATGGACTGGCTTCCCACGCTGCTTGCGGCCGCCGGCAATCTGAATATCAAAGAGCAGCTCAAAGAGGGCGGCGTGCAGGCAATCGGCCGAACGTATAAAGTCCACCTGGACGGGTACAATTTCCTGCCCCATCTGACCGGCCAGGAGAAAGAAGGGCCCCGTCGTGAAATCTTCTATTTCTCTGATACGGGAGAGTTGACCGCCCTGCGCTATAATGATTGGAAAGCGATCTTCATGGAGCAAAAAGAATACGCAACGTTGCGGGCCTGGATTGAACCATGGACGCCGTTGCGGGTGCCATTGATCACCAACCTCCGGCGAGATCCCTACGAGCGCGCCCATGTGGCATCCAACACTTATTACGATTGGATGATCGACCGCGTATTTTTCCTTGTACCGGCCCAGGCGTATGTGGCCAACTTTCTGAGTACATTCAAAGAGTTCCCGCTCTGAAATCTATCTGGAGAGTAGGCCGCAGAAAAGTTCATTTTTCAACCCGGTCCAATCTTCAGCAATCTTGTGTTGGCAGATGAAATCAACCGGGCGCCTGCTAATTATCCGGTAAACCCCTATATATTGTGTCGCCTATTAATAAGAAATGGGTGGAGTTATATCATCGAATTGTTCTTTCACATATATCGGGTTAAGAGTGCAAAAATATTCACCCTGCCAGGATAGCATGACTTAAGATCTCCATTGAGGAACTGCTAATATTGAAGCAGTGCATCAGCCTCTTTTTGGCAGTCGCGCGTTGGCTTAAGGCCTTTGGCGCGAACATCTGCAAGTTCGGCCTTGGCAGCCTCTAACTCAGCTTGGAATGCAGGATCGCCATGCAGCCGAGCCACGGCGGCTGCCCCCATGAAGCGACCTTCGACCACATCGCTGTGCCAGTGCACGTTGCAGATATTGCGGCTTTCACCGAAGGCCCGGCCCCGGGCCAGGATCGCGTCGATCCGCTCGGGGGCAATCTCACTTAGGATAAGCGTCCAGGCCCACCCTAAAGCCGTATGTCCGGAAGGATAGGAGCCGTCCTTTCTTAAATGTTCTTCCTCGTCTGGCGTGCAGATTGGCTCCTCATTTACCATGAACGGGCGGGCACGCTGGTAATGGTTCTTGGCTGCATAGGTGGAAAGCCCCGCATCGGCCAGGGTGCGGCGCAGCAGCATGTAAAGATGTGGCATATGCTGTTCCGTGATCGGGGCACCCAATGCACAGGAAAAAGTACCTGCTGCCTCTGGGAACATCAAATTTGCGTCTTCAATTGCAAGCTCCCATCGCGGTGTGCCGCGCAGGGCGAAGCTTTTTCGGCTCACTTCCTCATCAAGTGCGAAAGCAGCCGAGCCTTGGGCAGGAGGTGGTGGAAGGAGTACCAGGCTATTTGGAAGAGCTTCTGGCTTTAAATAGCCGGCCAAAATCCCCGGTCGTATCTCCGGCACACCGACAGGCTTGCTTTGTGTTTGGAAACCCCCGCAACTCACGATCACAGAAAACACCACCAGGATCGATATAATTTTTTGTGCATAACCAATCATGAAAATATCCCCTTATTTTGAATACGGAAATCGAAAAATAGAATTGACTTTATAAGAACGCGAGATTCTGTTTAATCAATATTCCTATGCCAGAAAAATATGCTTCAAGCCATATATGGTAGTCCAGCTTACAGTATTTAAATTATTGATAAATTGGGATATCCCACTCCGACGGCCAGTTGTGATATCATCAGAATCGGGACCTAAATTAAGAAAACGAAAATTGCCTAACTTGCCAATATCTGGGATTAAGACAAAATTCATGTTTCATGTGAATATCAGAAAAAGAAGACCCCATCTCCAAAACTGGAAACAAGGTCTCATGAACCATTCATTTGCTCTCCCTTTTTATTAAAGGTTGAACCTTAATTATTGTCAATTGCCGTAACAATGGCACACTTTGTGCGGAAAATCAAGCAGAGCTATGGTAGCAGTGAATGCCCCTATTTTCATTCTTTTGAATTTTTGGGTCTCACCTAAAAAGTTGTAAAAGAAATGGGTCAGGGAACGTGCTTATCGAGTCCGGTTTCGGGATTGTTTTGCGATGGCGGCTCAATCGGTGTGCAGGGTTTGCCTTTAATGACTTCAGCCAACATGTTGGCTACGGAGGCACGGTGAAAACAAAAAGGTCGCATCTTCATTCTTCACTCCATGTCAATAATGAAGACGTGAACCCTCTTTTTTCCGATCAATTACTACCCCGTAGTACTTACAATCTTTGTAAATTATTCTTGACAAACCACCACGCTTTCTAATAGATATTTCCTACTTAGTTGAACTTCACGTTGCCCGGAAACGAATGTTCCAGCGCGTCAGACCTATCTATGCTTATCCAGATCCTAATTCTGAACCGCACACAAAGCAGGCGCTTGCTTTTAACCGGAAAGCCCTTTTCTAAAGACCTCAATGACCTCGCTAATCGGGACTTAAAAGGGAGGAAAATCATTTTTGTAGCAAGAATAGCATTGGACTTGATTGTCCTCTCTTTTCCGGCGAGGTGGGAGGTTCACTTCTACCTGAACGAGGTGAAGTGGTCAGAGCTTTTGATGATGCCATGAAAGTGTTTCCTTCTACTTCTACCTCGGTCACCGTCTCTTCTTCTGGGGTTTTCAGACATGAGTTTATTTCCGATTCATTTAATATAAACACTCTTTTGGTCGGTACCGGCCATCCGTGGACCGTCAAATACGACGCGTTCGGTGGTGCACAAGTCGGCTCGGATAAGATCTTTTCTACTGGATAAGCTAGCAATGATATTGATTATACTGCTGTTTTGGCGATTGACGGCAGTTTATCAAGATCATTTCACTTTGATGGGAGCTTTATCAAGGAAGGCAATTTGATGTGGCCGAGCTTATCAAGCTGACTGATGATAATGACGCAGCGCAGATTCCGACGATTGCTTTACAAAATGAGGATCTTGCCGTCTGAGATGTACGGCGGTCTTGGCCCGTGGCGAAATTGGGAAGAAACTGCAGATCTGCTATTGGGGTAAGCTTTGTGCGATTTTAAAACACCTATCAGAGAAACTGCCGCGGAGATCTTTCAACATCTCAGTGATCAAGCCCGCAGCAGCACTGAACGCGGCATCCCTTTAGCAGGAGGTTTGCAATCTGCTACAACGATGGGCAGATGATAAAGCAGTGTCCTGTCCGTTGCTGAAAGGAGGTGATATTTTCAACCGGATGAATTCTAAAGATGGAGATCAGCATTCTTCGCTTTTGGTCAAATAAAGAGCAGGGAAGGTTGGAAAACGAGTCTAAAAGAATTGAAAGGGGGCATTTTGATGAGAATCACTAAGAAATTGACGATTGTGACAATCTGGATCCTGCTAGTGGTCTTTCTGTCCATTGGTGGAACGTATGAAGCCGTGGCTGCTCCGTGCACGACAACGCTCATTCCTGGGAATGATATTCAAACGGCCATCAATGGAGCGGATCCTGGCGATGTTATCTGTCTGAATCCTGGGAATTACTTTCCGCAATCAAAAATTAATGTTAGCGAGAGTGTGACACTCCAAGGACCACAGGCGGGAGTCGATCCCCGGCCGAGTGCAGGTACAACCCGAACTCCTGGGGATAGCATCTCTGAGGCCATCATTGACGGTTCGAGTGTGGGGACGAGCGGCATTATGGTGATTACAGCCGACAATGTCATTTTAGATGGTCTTCAAGTGAGAAATGGAAGTAGCGACCTGATCGATTCAGAGGAAGCAGTCCCAACAGCGGGCACGATTCTGAGGTACAACATCATCGATACAGCGACCAGCGATGAGGCGATTCAGCTGCGAAACGTCGATTCCGGTGTGATTGAGTACAATTATATTTTCGATGTTGCGCAAGACGGAATAAATATGTGTTGTGAATCTACTGGCGGCACAATCCAATTCAACGAGGTGAACAACAGTTCCTCTGAAAATGCTGCGATCTATGTCTACGAGTCTACCGACATGCTGATCCAATGCAACCTTGTATACAATGTCACCGTAAATGATGGCATCAAGTTGGGTAGTAAGGGTGGCGGTGATGCCGCGCTTACGGGTGGCAGCATAATCGGCAATGTCGTTCACGATACGAAACAGGATGGTATCACCGTCTACATGAGCGACACGGTTGTCGATAGCAACGAAGTCTACAACAGCTCAAGTGAGAATGGCGGTATTTATCTTGCCTGGGAGATCGAGAATATTACAGTGACAAAGAACTTTGTTCACGATAACACGCTAAGCACTATAAAACCGTTTGACCCTGGGGGCATTACGGTTGGAGAAAGAGTTAATGCTGCAACCGTTCACGTCAACAATAACAATATCACCGACAACTGGCCCAACGGGGTTACTAACTTGGTTCTTGAGACTCTGGATGCTAAAAATAACTGGTGGGGGGCGGCCGACGGTCCGGGTGGGGTCGGTTTAGGTTCCGGGGATGAAGTGTCCACCGGGGTTGAATTTGATCCTTTCCTAAGTGAAGCTCAGGAAATCGATGATCCCTGCCAACCGCCCGGCCCGGAAGATGTGCTTGACCACTTCAAATGCTACAGTGTACGGGAGATACCGCCCAAGTATAAGAAGTTCGTGAAAAAACGAATTGTTCATCTTGAGGACCAGTTCCAGAAAACGAAAACATTGGTAAAATACCTGGATTTGATCTGTATCCCGGTAGACAAGAACGACGAGCTGATCAAGAATCCCGAAAACTTCATCCTTAATCTATACAGCATCCGGGACTTGCACAAGTGTGGTAGGGGTAGATTCAAGAAGCGAGTGGTCAAAGTCACGGACCAGTTCGGAGAGAAAAGATTGAAGGTTATTAGGGAGAAGTTCCTTGCCGTGCCGGCTACGAAAGAGGAAGTCGCCCCGTAAATTTGTAAATAAACCCCAAGACGTTGATGGAAGCAGAGATGACTAATCCGGGCAGTTGTCCGACCCCATAGAATCTGCCGGGCCAGGGGACAAAGCCATCCGTCCCCTGGCCATCACCCTTTACTACCTCAAGCCGGTAATCAAGTAAATTCTATGTTATCTTCTCTATTTTACTGATCAATGGAAAAAATAGGGCTCGCGTCTTCCTTCTTCACTCAATCCTTCGGTCAAATTTTTGGTTGATAAGAAAAACGGCCGTGAAAAAAGGCATTTTTGCATGACCGCTCCTTCATCCCCCTAACCCGGATAAACCGAAAATACGAAACTCGAAATACGAAACAAATCCGAAATTCCAAAATTCAAATGTCTCAAACGATATTACCGTCGTAACAAAGTTGAATTCAGTTCAAATCTTTGTAAATGATTGTTTGTTAGTGCTTTACAAAGATGCCAACAAATGTTTTGCACAATTTGCGCAAAACTGAGTTGGTAACTGTCTAATGATATGAAAAATTCGATTACTGGTGTAATCATTGTAGGTGCCGGGCATACAGTGGGCCCTGCTTTCCGGGCGGCATGCCGCTGAAGCGGTGCTTAAAGAGCTTGGCAAGTTAATTAATAAGATGTTGGCCAATTGTGCATGAGGTGTTTCCCGACATGCCCTTTCGGGCGGTTGCAATGTATCTCAAGCATTTTGATCAAAAAATTTCTTGTTTCTCGTGGGTCGATGATATCGTGCAGGCCAAAATTTCCGGCCCCAATCCACGGTTCTGAATTTTTATTCAGCTTTTGCATTAGCGCTTCAAATTTTTCAGGATCATCTTCCTGCTTCAGATTGAACAAAACATTGATTCCAGGTTCGGGAGACATGAAACTTATTTGGGCGGTGGGCCAGGCAACGATGACTGTTGAATATTTTCCGGCACCCATGTTTAAAAAGGCTTGGCCGAATGTTTTTCTTATAATCACCGTAAAAATTGGCACCGTTACCAGTGACAGCGCATTCATCCAGTTTATTATTTTTCCGGTAACTTTTTTGTATTCCCCGGCTTTACCAACTAAAAAGCCCGGCGTGTCTACCAACATGACAATCGGAATATTGTAGGAATCACACAACACGATAAAACTGGTAATTTTATCACAACAGTCTGCGTCTAAAGCACCGGCCATAAAGTATGGATTGTTGGCGATTATCCCTACGGTTCTGCCCCCCAAACCGGCAAATGCAGTAATGCACTGGCGACCGAACTTAGCTTTCAATTCTAGAATTTGGCCACCGTCTGCGATTGTATTAATAATTTTTAACATATCGTAAGCACGATTTGACTTCTCGGGCAACCAATCCAAAATATCTGCCATTCCTTTACCGGACCCAGCAGGAATGTCGTGAACGGGCGCCGGCTCATTGGCATTTTGAGGCAAAAAGCCCAAGTATTTTTTAACGAGTTCGATGCAGGCTTCCTCGGTATCGGCCACCGCATCAACAAGGCCCGTGTTCTCATAGTGCAGTTTCCATCCCCCGAGTTCTTCCCAGGGGGTATCCTCGCCGGTGGCGAGCAGCGTCACCTTTGGACTGGACACTGCCATTACCGCGCCTTTCAACATTACTGCGATATCTGAGATCACCGAGTACCACGTGCCACTTCCGAAACTGGGGCCCATAAGTGCGGCAATCCAAGGTGCTTCCCGGTAGCGGCGATACTGAAGTTTATTCTGCCCCGCTTGAGACATGCCCCAGGCGCCCATAGAGTCGGGCATGCGCGCCCCCGTTGATTCGTTGAAAAACACCAATGGTTTGCCACGCTCGCAACTCCATGCCCTCATATACTCAATTTTTTTCATGTTCGTTGAGGCACTGGATGCGCCCTTTACGGTCATGTCACAGGACACCACGCCGGTTGGGCGACCGTTTACGAAGCCGTGGCCGATGATTTTACCGTCACCTGGTGTCTGTTCAGCTTCTTCAAGCATGCTTGAATGTGAAAAGACACCTATTTCTTGAAATGTGCCGGAATCGAACAAATGATCGATTCGCTCCCGGGCGTTCAGCTTGCCGGCCTCACGGCGCAGTTTGAGCTTCTCCGCTCCGCCCATGGTCAGCTGGTGCTGCTGCTTTTCGCGAAACCTCTTCATTTTCTCATCAACGCTCATTGCGGTCTTCCTGCCTGTTTGGATGTATTCAAAGATTGAAAATCTGGTCCTCCCTCGGGGCTATAGGCCTAAAAGGGCCGGAAGCTGGGCCATGGCAGAGATCATTGGCTCTGCCATTTCTGAGGGGCAAATGACTAAATTGCCTGCATTGCCGAAAGCTAATGTATTCTGCCTGTCGTGAGCTTTTTTGTCGAACGGTCTGTTTTAAAAATGATAGCATTCCACAATTTTAGATCATTTTAGTCATTTTAAATTTTAGTTCATTTCACCACTATATATTGCATTCAATTGGTCAACATCGACAAAAAATTATCGATGTCGCCTTGTTAAGCGCCTACAGCTGACCCGGCAACCAGGTTGCCAGCCCCGGAAAAAGGATTAAGATCAACCCGTAAACGATTCCAACCAGGAAAAATAATGGGAAAATGGCACGAATGACTTTGTGGGAGGCCTCCTCGGCGATGGCCGCGGCCGTATAGGCCCCGACACAGACCGGAGGCGTCAGCAAGCCAAGACCCACAAAACCGGTAAATACAACCATCAAATGAAGCAGATCAATCTCAAGGGCAACGGCAATCGGCGCAAAAATGGGCAGCGTCAGATACATGATCGGGACAACTTCTATGAAAGTTCCCAGAATCAGCACCACCGCACCGCAGGCTATCAAGAACGGTATGGGGGTCACGCCCAGACCGACGACCGCTTCAATCAATTTGTGCGGGAACCGGGTATAGGTAAGTGCCATGGATAAGAAGGATGCCATGGCAATAATCGCAAAAATCATGGAGGTGGTAGCGGCCGTCGCCTTGAGGGCCGTCCACAGGTTTTTCAGATTCAATTCACGATAAATAAGAAAGCCAACCAAGACAGCCCAGATGCCGGCCACGGCCGCGGACTCCGTGGGTGTCAGCAGGCCGGAATAAATTCCGCCCAGGATAATGACCGGCGTCAGCAGCGCGGCCCAGGCGGAACGAACGCTTTGGATGAACTTACGCCAACCGGCCCGTGGGCTTCTCTCCATGTCACGACATTTCCACATGACCACCAGGATCAGCAGTCCGCCGAATACAAACGCCGGAAAAATCCCGGCCGCGAAAGCTGCCGCAACATTCTCACCGGTGATGGCACAGTAAATGATGGCGCCGTTGCTGGGGGGAATCAAGGCGTCCAGAAAGCCCGAACAAGCTGCCAGAGCGGCCACAAACGCCTTGGAATAGCCCTTTTTCACCATCACCGGCACCATAATGGTACCCACCGCCACAATGGCCGCCAGGATCGAGCCGCAAAGGGCGCCGAAAAATCCCATGGTGAGGACCATTGCAATACCCAGTCCACCACGCCAGTGGCCAACGGCGCTGGTAAAAACATCTACCAGCCGCCGGGCCATGCCGCCTTCAACCATTACCATGCCTGAAAAAATAAACAGGGGAATGGCCAGTAATATATACTTGCTGATGGAATCAAAGGTAACCTGGGTCAGTGCACTCCAGGGCAGATCGAGGGCATGCACAACCACCACGCTGCCCGACAGACCGAACACCAGAAAAATGGGAACCGAAAGGAAAAGCGTGATGACTCCCAGAGCAATCGCCAAATGTATCATGACGCCCTCCCTTCTGCATCCGTGCCTCCAGTGCCGCGGTAGAGCTTAATCAGGGTTACCAGCTCCGCCCACAGCAGTTCAACCGCAAAGAGAACCAGCAAACCGAATCCAATGGGAAAAGGCAGATAGGTGACCCAAAGCTTGAAGATAATTTCGGTGTGAGTTTCAAATCCCATCTCGTAGTAGTATCTGACAGATATAATTCCTGCCATGAAGAATTGACAGGCCACGGCGACCACCACTGCATAAACCAAAATCAGGATCACCGAGCGTGCTTTGCCCGTCAATCTTTCAGGTAGAATTTCAACGCTGATATGTTTTTTCAGCTTGAGTAAAACTCCCATCATGGGGAAAACGACAAAGGGCACCGCAAGGCGGGGAAGTTCCTCCATGAACGCCCGGCTCGATCCCACCAAATAGCGACCCAAAGCTTCTAAAAAGATGGAGAGCACGTCAAGGCCGATGATAATTGCAGCAAGCGCAAATATGATTTTGGATAGAACTCCCATCGATTTTTGATAATACTCCAATGCTTTTTCCATAATTGCTGTACCCCCTACTGTCTGGTTGAGCGATTTGATTGTACTATACAACCGATGACCGGATAGTCCTAGGCCGTATATCGACAGAAGTCCGTTGCAAAATTCCTAATCATGACCGGCAAAATTCTTGGCGGCTTCATACAGAGCCGGATCGATATTTTCTGCGATTTTCGGCCAGACCTGAGTTTTTTCTATCTCAATGAGTTTTTTCAGCTCGCTGTCGGACAATGTGGTGATTTTGCCGCCATGGCTTTCAACAAATTCCTGCAAGGCGGCATTTGAATAGGCTATGACGCCTTCAGTGGCTTCTTTGGAGATTCTGGGTCCGACGTCATTTAAAACAATGTCTTTGATATCCTGGGGCAATTTATCCCACCACCGGGCATTTACGGCCACATAGGCATCGGCATAGAAATTGTAAGGCTGTTGCGCGTACTTGACAAAATCCCACCAGCTGTAGGCTTTGGTGGCCGATGGCACGGTCTGCAGGGTATTGATCATGCCGCTTTTAAGAGATGTATAAACCTCGGCGGTGCTGACCTTGACGAAATTGACCCCCAGCGGCTTGAACGAATAGCGTTCAGTTCCGATCAAGGTTCTCGCTTTGAGCCCCTTAAAGGCCGCTACCGAATCCAGGGGCCGCTCGCTGGAGAAATAGCAGGCGGGACCCACTGGAATGTAGGCCAGAATGCGAATGCCCAGCTTTTTCTGGACGGCATCCCAATGCTTTTTCCCTACCGGCGTTTTTTCCCAGAAATCACGTTTCTGCTGAAAGCTGTCGAAAAAGCGCATCATTCCTGATAAAAAAAAGTTTTTATCGACGCGCATGAACAGCACCCCCAGCACGCCGCCCATGTCAACGCTGCCCTGGGAGAGGGCCGGTACAATCTGAGCAATACTGTACAACTGGCCGGAAGGAAAGACCTCGATGTCCAGCCGACCGTTGGTGGCCTTTTTGCACTCTTCGGCAAATTTTTGGGACATGATCGCTGAATGGTGCTTTGGACTCCAATGGTAGGACAGGCGCGCCTTGTAGATCTTGTCATCCGCGGCCCAAACCGGCGAGGCCACTGATAAAACCACCACTGCCGCAGCAATGGTCAACGCAATAATCCTGATCTGAATGCCCCATTTCATTTTTGTTTTCATGATGCCCTCCTTTCGTTGTTAATCTTTGTGATTTTTACATTTAACACAATTTGTGATTTCAATGGGTTTTCAAGTGCTTTTCCCTTTGGTCAGGTGCCTGCCGGGAAAAGATCGTACACCAACTGACGCAACTCCTTGTGGAGGTCTTTTCTTCCCGGCCACAGAGAAGAGGTCAGGAATACCCCGATCAAATCACGGTCTAAATCGATCCAGACCAGTGATCCGAAAAGACCGGGATGACTGATCGACAGGGTCCGTCCGTCTGCAGCCGTTCGATCTATAAACCAGCCCAATCCATACCGGATTTTGCTCGACGGGGTTTGCTGTTTCTGCATTTCAGCGACAGCAGAAGGTGTCAAAATCCGGGATGAGCCATAAACCCCTTTATTGAGATGCATCTGGAGAAAAACGCCCAGATCGTTGAGAGACGAATAAAGCCCGCCGCTTGCCAAAACCAATCTTCTGCCGGGGTCGGGGCCATAGGCCGCTATGGGAATCAGCCCGTTATCAGGGACAAACTTGTATACCGTGGCAACCCGACCCACATCATGTCCGGATCCGGGCCTAAAGTATGTATGATCCATGTTAAGCGGTTGGAATAAAAACTTTTTCATGCACTGATCAAAGGCTTGTCCTGCAGTTTGCTCTCCGATTTTGGCAGCCACCTGATAGTTAGCTCCGCCGTAGTTAAAGCGGTCTCCCGGCTTTGCCACCAACGATTCTTTGGCAATAATTGCCACCGATTCGTCAAGGTCCAAGTTTAGGTCGCGAACGGCTCGCATGCCCTGTTTTGTAGCCCCTTTGAGACCAAATAGCCCCGAGGTGTGAGATAGCAGCTGTCGAATCGTCGGTGAGGCGGCACTGACGGCAGTGCTTGAGACCTTCAAGTTGTCGAAGGCTGGCAGAAACTTAGAAGCCTTATCATCCAATGATATCTTCCCCTGATCCACAAGATTCATCACGCAGGTGGCTGATAGGGGCTTCGTAACAGAGGCGGTGAGCACCATCGAGTCCACCGTTAGAGGTGTTTGGGTTTTCAGGTCTGCAAAACCATAAGCCTCTCTGAAAACAACACGACCGTGTTGGGCCAGGAGGAGCGCCACCCCCGGCACCGCTTCGCGCTCACTAAAGCCTTTGATCAGAGCACGCACGGTTTCCACTCTGGCATCATTGGCCGAGAGCGTGGTGTTCTCCAACCCTATCAGAATCGCGTCTTGGCCTGCAAGGGTTGCCATGGGTGCTAAAGTCATCGCCATCAGGGCCGCCAAACCAGCAAAAATCATGATGGCCGTTGACCTAGCATATTTTCTCGCCCTTTTCATGATCAACCTCCTTTCTTTGATAGTCTATGCGGCTTCCATCGCCGCGGCACGGAAAACTTAATTCACCGTCGAAAACCTGGTCCTCTGTGCCAGTCGTTGATCCCGTGTTCTTTACGGGGGTCAGAGAAAATTGACCTTGAGGCGACCCTGCCCAGCGGAGTGATGGAGTAATGGAGTGTTGGAGTGATGGGTTTAGCGGAATAAGATCTTTTTTTGTGGTGATGGCACGGATCAGAAATTGAAATCAGGCCATCATCCGCTTTTAATACCCAATATTCCATTACTCCATCACTCCATCATTCCATCATTCCATTCGAAGTCTACGGTAAACTCCACCCCTCTGGAGTGAGGTCAAAGCCGGTACCTCTGGGCCCTGATCTTTACTTAGTGGACGAAGCGATCGAAACCCTCCCAATATGGTGATTTCAGCGACCGGCGGTCGATCTTGCCGTAGGTATTCTTAGGGATCTCTTCAATAAAATCCACGCTTTTGGGCTTTTTATAGCCGGCCAGGTGTTTCTTGCAGTGTTGGATGATTTCATCTTCGGTCAGTTCCACACCTTGACCGGATGCAACGACTGCTTTGACGGATTCTCCCCATTGTTCATCCGGTATGCCGAAGACAGCGGCTTCAACGACCCCGGGGTAGGACATGATGACCTCCTCGACCTCACGCGGATAAATGTTGAATCCGCCGGAAATAATCATATCGGATTTACGATCCACAATATAGATATAGCCGTCGTCGTCCGAGGTGGCCATATCCCTGGTATGGAACCAGCCATCCCGAATGGATTTCTCGGTTTCCTCGGGCATATTCCAATACCCCTTCATCAATTTATTGGAGCGCAGGACGATTTCGCCGACCTCTCCGGGCACAACCTCTTGGCCGTCATCATTGACTATCTTCAGCTCAACGCCCATTGCCGGTTTGCCGGCGGAGGTCATCCGTTTGTTTTGAATCTCCGTTCCATCGATGACATGATCTTCAGGTCCCAGGTAAGTAATCGGCTGGGCGATTTCGGTCATCCCGTAGTTCTGGCGAAAGACGTTCCCGAATATGCGGATGCCTTCCTTCAACCGATTGGCGGACATTGGGGCGGTTCCGTACCAGATCCGCCTGATGCTGCTGAGATCGTAAGATTCAATACCCGGAAAACTCAGCAGGCGGTAAAACATGGTTGGAATCAGCAGCAGCGATGTCACGCTTTCCCGTTCGATGCATGTTAGAACCGCTTTCTCATCAAACCCCGGCAGAATTATATTCGTTGCACCCTTGCTGTAATAGATCATCATCATCAATCCTGCGGCATGGGTCAGGGGGCCGATATTCAGATTGATCGTTCCCGGACCGATCGGCTCATCCATGTTGATCAAGGTGTTGGTGATTACGTTGTAGCCGACTCCGTAGGTCCAGATAACCCCCTTGGGCTTGCCGGTGGTACCGGAGGTATATTGAATGCGTTCGATATCGTTATTGTAATCAACATCGATATCCGGCCTAGCAGTGGGTTGTTTGGCGATGACCTCTTCGAGCGACAGCCAGTCGCTTTCAGCCCGGCCCGCCACGAGGACCTGCTTGACACCTGAAACCAAATCCAGCGCGGATTTGATATCCCTGGTGAACTCTTCGCCAATGATGAGTGTATCCGCCCCTGAATCGTCGAGAATGGCCGCATGCTCCTGCGGTGAGTGGCGGGCATTCAATGAAATGTAAGTCAGTCCCGCGCGGGGAACGCCCAAAAGTGTGATGACGCTTTCAATACTATTGTTCAGGAGCACGGCAACTTTTTGACCGGTCGTCAGTCCTAACGAAAGCAGACCGTGGCTGAGCGCATTAATGCGGGCATCAATCTGGGAAAAAGTAAGACGTTCGTTCTTGAAAACGATGGCCGTGTGGTCCTTGTATCGCGTTAACGGCCACGTGAATAGGGAACCTGGTCTCATATTATACTCCTCCCTCGTGGTGCTCTGGTCTGGTTTTCGATCGACAGCGTCTTTAGGTTGCCCGGGAATCGTCGCAGACAAATGGTTGGTTCTGCCTCAATTGGGTCAAAAACCAATTGAGAGTTATTCGTTATCCGTAATTAGTTGGCGGTTTGAAAGGAACAAAATCTGTTTTTACATAATACCGATGGTAAATATGAAATCATGCGCTCAACAAACTCGAATAACGATTAACAAATAACTAATAACATCTAAATGAGCGCTCTTTGCTCATTTAGGGTTCTATTCCCGCTTGACCCGGATCGAGTAAGGCAATTCCTCCCGGTATTTCGTTATCACATATTCGATCGGCTTTTGACCGTCTTCCAGATATACCGTTTTGACGGTAATGACAGCATCGCCTTCTTGCAAATCAAGGTGTTTTGCGACCTCACTGTCGGCCCGGCCTAAAGAAATGTTCTGAATTCCCTCCCCGACTTTAATACCTGCCATTTTTTCCAGTTGGGGAATGAACGGATTCTCATCGATGCTTTGTATCGGAATTTTTGAACCGAACTGATACGGTATATAGTAGGTCACATAAGCAATGGGTCGGCCTTGGTGCCAGCGGACCCCCTTCATCTGAAAAACGAACCGATCCTGTGAGGTTTTCAGTATTCGATTAACTTCCTCGGTGCTGGAAACTATGCCGCATTCGTGGATCTTGAAGCGCATTTTCGAACCCACATGGAAAATGTCATTGAGGTTATCCACTGTCGGCGGCTGGTTTTTCCAGGCCTTCTGGTAATTAACGAAGCAGCCTGAACCTCTCATACTGCGGACAAAGCCCTCTTTTTCAAGTATGCTTTTTGCGTTCCGGATGGTGGGGCGGCTGACGCCATATTTTTTGGCCAACACGTTTTCGGTCGGCAGCTGACTGTTCGGAGGAAAAGTACCTTCCAAAATACCATCTCGAATAAGATTGGCGATTTGATAGTAAAACGGCATCGGACCGGGGACTATTTTATCCGACTCAATTCCGGCTTTGGGATGACGCATTTACTGTTTTCCTTTCGTGCTGATTTATAGTTTTTCAGGACGCAGATTTTCGCAGATGCTCGCAGATTGAGCCAAATTATGGAATTGAGGGATTGAGGTATTCTATAGACCGATTGCCTATAATACCTAAATTCCTGAATCCCTAAATTGAACCCATACTTACCTGTGAAAATCTGTGAAGATCTGTGTCCCATACTTTTTTTATCACTAATAGCTTTTATTAAACCCGCATCATTCGATAGACAGGGCCCAGCTGCTCCGGAATAACCTGATAGGCCTGCTCGACCCAATCACATAATAAAGGCCGCGTATCTCGCGGGTCGATGATATCATGGATGCCGAATCTTTCTGCCGTGCGAAAAGGCGACTGAAGTTGATCGTAATGGGCTTCCAACTCTTGCCGCCGGACTTCAGGGTCCGCGGATGACTCGATGTCTCTTTTATAGGCCGCATAGACACCACCTTCAATCGGCAGAGAGCCCCAGATTCCGGAGGGCCAGGCGTAGCGCAAGTTGAGATCATGGTGACGACCGTAATATGAGCCGGCAACACCAAAAGCTCTGCGGAGAATCATAGCGACCCAGGGCACCTTGCTTTGGGCGATGGCCTGCAGCGCTCTCACAGCCAGTCGAATGGTACCGGCCTTTTCAGCCGACAAGCCTACCACCACACCGGGTTGATCAACGAAATTGACAATCGGCAGATGAAAGGTGTCACACATATCCACAAAACGCAGAACCTTCTCTGCCGCCTTCGCATCCAGCCCCCCGCCAAAAAATCGGGTATCATTAATCATCACGCCTACAGGATACCCGTTCAGCCTCCCCAGCATGGCGACCACCGATCGACCCTGGCGACGGCCGATCTCAAATAGTGAATCTGAGTCAAAAACAAGGCTGAGCAACCGGCGGGGGTCATAAGTTCTTTTTCGGTTGCGGGGTACGATTGAAATAAGAGCTTCCTCGCGCCGCTCTGGGTCGTCTTCACATTCCCGGCGAGGAGGCACCTGATACACGCTCGACGGTAAATAAGAAAGAAATGTCCTGATCTGACGGAAAGCGTCTTCTTCGCTGTCGGCCTCATTGTCGACGACACCGCTCCCGCGAGCATGAATTTTGTAGCCTCCCAATTCCTCCTTGGTCAACTCTTCGCCGGTAGCTCGCACAACCACAGGCGGGCCGGCGGCAAAGGCTTGGCTGGTCTCTCTGACCATCACCGAGAAATGAGACGCGACGACACGTGCAGCACCCAGGCCGGCCACAGATCCGAGGGCGGCGCTGGCGACTGGAACGATGCCAAGAATATCGACCAACTTCCAATCTTTGTAGCCTGGCAGTTTGGTTGCACCCATCTTCTCCAAGAGCTTGACACTGCCCCCGGCTGTGTCTACCAAGCGAATTAAAGGCATCCGCATTTCCAAAGCAAGGGTTTCAGCCCAAATCCACTTGTCAGAAATAGTGGCCTCCGAAGAACCACCCCGCACGGTAAAATCTTCAGCGGACACGACAACTCGCCGATTATCAACGCGTCCTGATCCGATGACCACATTGGCCGGTGTAAATTCGATCAGATTGCCATGTTCGTCATATTTTGCAGCGCCGGTGAGAGCTCCAATTTCCTTAAAACTTGCTTGATCCAGAGTTTTTGCAATCCGTTGGCGAGCTGTAAGCTTGCCGGCTTTAAGATGGCGCGCAACCGCTTCATCTCCACCCATTTTCTGGGCCAGCGCCTTGCGTCGATTGATCTCATCAACCTCAGGCTTCCAACTCATAAGCACCCTCCTCATTCAAATTTGTTATAAGTTAATTACAAATTAAAAAATATTTGTCAAGTATTATTTACAAATTATTTTTGGGCAGAATTTTCTATTGAAATTTGTGTCTTAAGCGACTACGCATTGGACTTTACGAATGATTCATTTTTGAAATAAGCCATCCTGGTGGAAGGTGAGAAATGGTACTATTATATGAAAAACGGGAAAAGGTTGCGACCATAACGCTAAATCGTCCAGAGCGGATGAATGCAATCAATTTAACTCTCGCTCAAGAACTGTTTCGGGCATGGACAGACTTTACTGAAGACCCGGAAACGACAGTCCTCATCATCACGGGTAAGGGGGATAAAGCCTTCTGCGTTGGTGCCGATTTGAAAGAGCGCAACCAACTGGGGGAGGATATCCATGTTTCTTCTTTCTGGGATTCTTCTCTTAAATTGCCGATGCGGCACACCGAATGCCATAAACCCGTGATCGCAGCCATCAAAGGCCACTGCCTTGCAGGTGGATTAGAGCTTGCCCTTGTTTGTGACATCCGAATTGCTGCCGAAAATTCCACATTCGGACAGCCTGAAATCAATTGGGGAATATTCCCTGGAATGGGAGCCACCCAGCGCCTGCCAAGAGTACTCCCCTACAACCAGGCTGCTGAAATTCTTCTAACAGGCGAGCCAATTGATGCCAACAGAGCCTTTGAAATCGGCCTGGTCAATCGCGTGGTTCCTTTACGGGATTTAATGAAAACAGCCACGTCCATCGCCGAATGCATCAGCGCCAAAGCGCCGCTGGCGCTTAAAGCCGTTAAAGAGGCCCTGCTCAGAAGTTATGATCTTCCGCTTAACCAGGGGATGCGAATGGAGGGTATTCTCCGGCGTATCATCGGAGATACAGAGGATGCCCATGAGGGCATGAGGGCTTTTCAAGAGAATAGGAAACCTGAATATCGAGGAAGGTAAACCTTTCTGCCATATTTAGAATATAAGTTGGATTTCTGATATCCGATAAACAGGCTGGCAAATTTCGCCTTGAGATAGATTGGATCAAAGCTTATAAATAGCGACAGATGTGAGACAATGGGGACTAAGTAATATCAGTAGGAGCAATCAAATTTTTTGCAAATGTTTCCGGTTTACTTTTTGGTGACTGTGATCTTTTTACTGTATTTGCTATCAGACTCGTGAATGGCAAGCGCGGTTTTGAATGTCCACGTTATAGTTAATATTACAATAAAATAGATGATCGATCTTGCGGCTGCAGGGCTAAAATTATACGAAACAACATCTTGACCTAAGTCCATCGCCAAAAAGGTTGTCGAACTGCGGGGCCCGCCGGCATTCAGGCGGAAGGGCTCGACATAGACCATGAAGCTGTCGATAAACCGCAGCAGTATCGCCATCAATAGTACACTTTTCATTTTAGGCAGTTCTATATACCGAAAGACATTCCAACGGGACGCCCCATCGATGGCCGCTGCCTGGTAGAAGGCAGCGGGTATGGTTGTTAAGCTGGAATAGCAAAGCAAAACAACCAGGCTGGTCCAATGCCAAACGTCCATGAGGACGATAGAGATCCATGTATGTAATGCATTTAATTTCCAGTCAAAGTCGATTCCTACTGCGGAGAGAGCCCCCCCCATGATTTCTAAAAAAATGTGCCAGATCATTGCAATCATATTCCAGGGGACCAATAACGGCAGCGACATCGAAACCAAACATACCGCAACCAATCCACCTTTCTTGGGGATGGATAATGCGATGGCAATGCCCAGCGGAATTTCAATTATCAATATGATAGCTGAAAATAACAGGCTGCGGCCTAAGCTTTCCCAGAAACGGGCGGAGTTTATTATTTCTTTATACCACTCAAAGCCAACCCATACCTTGGACTGCAGGGTGATAATGTCATGGAACGAATAATTCACGACCATAATCAATGGAACAACCGCAACGAACCCAAGCAACAAAAGGGAAGGTACCACAAAAATCCAAGCTCTATTATTTGCTGATTTTACCATGACACGTTGGGATTCTATTATATAGGTGCTATGCTTTTTCCGATACGCGATCGGAAAAAGTGGCCCTCGCGGCGCAGCAATAGCACAGTTCTTTGATTTTAGGTTTCAGGTGTCAGGTTTCGGGTGTCAGCCCAGCCGATGGCCGATAGCTTCCAGTCTGATCGACAATGGAGAATTTGTTCATGCGCCAACGTAGAGTCGCCACTGTGCCGACCAATACCGGCGGGCACGGACTTCGGCGAGCTCAGTCGAGCCGTGGCCCGCCCTACATTTTAATAAATTTTCAAACAAGCGGCAGCTTCCGGCTGAAGGACAGCCGGCCTGATCTGAAAAGAAACAAATGAACGTCGAACATCGAACGTCCAACATCGAAAATCGAATATTGTATTCTACCTATTTTAAAACGACTGAGCGACACGCGGCGCAAGCGCCTGCGCTCTGCGAGCGATTCCACTCCACCTGCGACGGATCAATCGACATTCGTCATTCGTCATTTTTGAAGTTTCAAACAAGAGAACCGTGGTGCCAAATCCTGACACCTGTCTACGATCCCGTCTGGAGCGAAGCGCAAGCGGGGAACACTGACACCTGAAACCTTCCGTAACTTACAACATGTTGTTAGATAAGGCTAGTTAAGCGCCTAAACCACGCCGCCGGCTTATGAATGGCGTTGTTTCTATAATTTCATCTAATTAATCTGCTTAATCATAAAACCTTTAGCAATGTGATTTCGAACAAAATAAACCATCAATGCACCAGGCAGAATTGAAACGACGGTCATCGCCATTACCATGCCTATATCTGTTCTGAAACCAAACAAAGCATCGATAGCCATACTGATCGGCTTGCCGGCGGTCACCGTTAATATTCGGGCAAAGACAACCTCCACCCATGAGAACATATAACAAAAGAAACATGCGACTGCGATTCCCGGCGCCATTAGCGGAATTAGAATTCTGGTAAAGAATCCAAAAAAAGAATAGCCGTCTATAAATGCCGTTTCGTCAAGTTCTTTTGGGATGGCAGATATAAAACTTTCCAGCACCCAGATAGAAATCGGGACATTAAATAGACAATGAGCCAGTGCGATTGCAAAAGGTTTATTGATGAGGTCCAGCGTCGAAAATATCAGAAAGACCGGGAGCACCATGACTACGGGCGGTGTCATTCGCAGGGCCAAGAAACCAAAAAAGAGGTGTTTGTCGCCCACAAACGAATATCGTGAAAAGGCGTATGCGGCCAGCAGCGCAACCGGGATGGTCATGAGAATGTTTGAGGTTACATAGGTTATGGAATTAATGATCGAGGCAATCAATTCAGGGCGCTGAAAGACGTGAATGTAGTTTGACCAGGTAAATTGCCCTACAGGGGTTGAGGCGCCCCTGAGTGTTGAGAGGAAACTTATGTGCACAAGCGATATCAGCGGCATAAATAAAAATGCGATATAGAGTGTCGCCGGCAGCCACCTGAAGTGCAATTCTTTTTTTAAAAGCAGGCCTTTTAATTTCGGCTTGCCAACCAGCTGGGGGATGTACTTATTGAACATAAAAATAAAGGGCATGCATAGCGTCAGGCTTGCCGCGGTCATAATAATACCGGCGCCAAATATACTTAAAGCTGAATTGGGAAAGGTCTCAAACACCCATTTAGCAGTTGGTGGATTGATATAGTGATAAAAGATACCATTCAAACACATCAGAATAAATGTGTTTTGCCCCAACCATAGGATTGTTTTTTGGGTGCGCGTCATACCGGCGATTAGAAGAATGAGTGCGCAGCCCGCTATGGCCGTTAAAGGAAAGAGTAATATATGGCCATGGGACGAAAACAAAATTACGACATAATTATAAACATGAAAGTTAAACGGCCCGGTGTTTAGCTGATAAGTGAACAAAACGATCAAGAAAGCAACGATGGCACCCGGCAGCAGAATTCTGGTGGAAACCGGATTTAGAAAAATTCGCCGGCGGCGGAGATATATTCCCATCAAGTAAAAAGGATATAGGATTATCGCTTCATGAATGAAAAGATAGTTCCAGCCAACGATTCGGCCTTTGAGCGGATTAAATAAGTCAAGCTTCAGGTTCAGCCAATATCCCGCTACATATAAGACAATTGCCGCGATCAAAATTTTTGCATTGGAGTCTTTTAAAAAGCGAAAAACCCCATAGTGGAACAATTCTACGCCAACAATCAACAGCAGGAACCACGAAGGTATGCAAAACGAGGGTAGACCGAAAACGGTATTGACGAGTCCAATAAAATAGCCTCCAATGCTGGGCAAGGGCAAACCATAAAATTTGCCGTTAAAGAAAATCGGCGGTATCATCATCAATACTGTGAAGAAGATAAACGGTAGAAGCCGAGTAAAAAACAGGTGCTTTAAAAACTTGCCGCAACTCCAATCGGCCCGGTTTTCTTGGGCAACATATCCCGCTATAACAATAAACAGCACCATATGAAAGGAGTAGATGAATTTATACTGACTGGCTGCCGCCGGGTTTTTCAGCAGCATGAGCTCCTCAATAAAATGGCCATAGAAAACCAGCGCAATTGCATAAAAGCGTGCAATGTCAATTACCAAAATTCTATTTGTTTTTGACCCGGAATTCATATAATCAAATATTTCGAACTTTTGATTTATTGAGATTGCAGAAATAGTCCTAATAGTACGGATACGCACCATAGCACAATTTCTTATAGCTTCAAAAACCTTTGTTTCCTTACTTGGCAATATCTTTTGGGTGTGTTAATTCAGACGCAGACCATCATGTCCTGGATTGTTTTTAAAATCTGCGTGATCTGCGTAAATCTGCGTCCTAAATTACGTATTTCATTTTAAAGCGAAAGGTGTTTGATATGAGTCCAAAAATAAGTAAATGTTCCCGCAGGAGTTTTTTAAAATCCATGGGTGCCGCAGGAATCGGAGCACTTGTTGGCACCGAAGCCGGATTAACTGGTGTGGGTGCCAGAATCGTGGAAACTATAAGGATTCCGACCAGACCTTTCGGAAAAACTGGTGATAATGTTTCCATTCTGGCTTTGGGCGGTGATGGTACGACCTCAAATCGTCTCATGATGAACCAAGCTGTAAAATGGGGAGTGACCTTCTGGGACGTATGGGATTCGGACCGCTCTTTGGGTGGCGGGATTAGCCAGAAAGGTGTTGGTGGATATTTTAATCGGTATCCTAAAGACAGAAAAAAAATATTTTTAATGACAAAAACCAAGGACCATGAACCCGATGCCCTGACCACATTTCTCAATAAGTCGCTATTGGAAATGAATACCGACTCTATAGATTTTTTTGTGATTCACTCAGTATCAGATATCGCCTCATTGCATCCAAAAACCCGGAACTGGGTTGAAATTGCCAAATCTGACGGGAAGATTCGGTACTTTGGCGTAAGTTCGCACTCCCGCATGGAAGCGGTGATGAATGCGGCAGCCGATGCGGGCTGGATCGATGGAGTCATGGTGACATACAATTATCGAAATATGTACAAAGAAAGCATGAAAAAAGCAGTTGAGAAATGCCGAAAGGCCGGGCTGGCCATTGTCTCCATGAAGTCGCAGGCGAGATCGGCATTTCGATTTTTTGGAAATGCACCGAAATCGGCAGAAAAACTCACTTATTCATTTATCAACAAGGGCTTTAGCAATGCCCAGGCCTATTTAAAGGCGGTCTGGACGAATCCGGATATTGCCAGTATAACTTCCATGATGTTGAATATGAATCAGTTTACTGCCAATGTGGCCGCTGCCCTGGATAAAAAGAAATTGTCAGACACCGACATGGGGTTATTGGAAAAATACGCTCACGAGACCCGTTTTCAGTACTGTACCGGTTGTACCCAAATCTGTGAGTCAGTTCTCGATAAGAAGGTTCCCATTGGTGATGTGATGCGGTACATGATGTACGCCAGAGGCTACGGGGATAAAATTCGTGCGGGAGCGCTTTACAACAGCCTGCCGCAGCAAACTCGGGCAGATATCATAGGTCTTGATTATTCCCAAGCTGAAAAAAAGTGTCCCCAAAAACTAGCAATCGGTAAAATCATGCGGAGTGCAGCTAAAAAATTGGCGTGTTAAAACATTGTAATACCTGCTATCGCAATTTTACTGATACCTCAATTGAGTCAAAAACCAATTGAGAGTTATTCGTTATCCGTTATTAGTTAATAGTTTGAAAGGAATGAAATCTGTTTTTATTAATCACTAATGGTAGAAATATAAAATCACGCTCTCAACCAACTCCAATAACGATTAACCAATAACCAATAACACCTAAATGAGCGCTTTTCGCTCATTTAGCGTGAAACTAAACGAATGAGATAGATTCCGGTTATGAAAATCGAAAAAATTGATCGCAGACAATTCATCAAAATAACCGCTGGTTCTGCTCTTGCAATGATGAGCGACGCAGCGCCCGCACTCCTTGCTAAGGAAACAGAGCCAAAAACCCGCAGTCATTACAAGGTCTTTTCCAGGGGTAAAATAGGTAATCTGCAGATCAAGAATCGTTTGATAAAGGCAGCCTCCGCCACCGCTGCCACTACGGGCGGATGTAGATTTTTGAATGGCGGGATCGAAATGTACCGGGACTGGAGCAAAGGCGGTGTGGGGCTCATCAATACCGGACACATGACTGTCACACCCATCCCTCCAGGAGCTTATAATCATAACCTAACCTGTATCTATGATGATCGGTTTATATCGCAAATCAACAAAATCGCGGACGCCGTGCATGAAGCGGATAGCGATTGCAAGATCGTCGCACAACTCAATCACATCGGGACACACTCCAGGGGGAATCCGGTGGCGGCATCATCGATCTCCTTATCCGGACCTCAAAGGAAGCCGCGCGCACTGACCACAATCGAAGTTCAGGAAATCAGGGACTCTTTTGTCGCGGCAGCAAGAAGAGCGAGAGAGGCTGAATTTGATGGCGTTGAAATCCATGGTGCCCACGGCTATCTGCTAAATACGTTTCTGTCGCCATACACAAACAAACGTACAGATGTTTATGGGGGGTCTCTCAAAAATAGAGTGAGAATCGTAGCGGAAATCGTGGATCAAATAAAAACATCCGTCGCACCTGATTTTACTGTACTCATAAAAACGAACTGTAATGACAGACAGGGTGCTAGGGGAATCAATGCAGACAATTTCCCCTATATGGCACAAGAGCTTGAAAAAACCGGTGTTGATGCGATCGAGATCAGCGGCGCCATGCCGGCCCGTACGAACATCGATGAACCTGAGAAGCAATCCTATTTTGTCGGATATGCTGAAAACCTGAAATTGAGCATTCCGGTCATCTTGACTGGAGGGAATAAATCAATCGATGAGGTTGAAAAGATCTGCCAACGGGAAAAAGTGGATTTCTTCGGTTTTGCCAGACCCCTCATAGCCGAGCCTGATTTGCCGAACCGATGGCTTGAAATGGTCGGAGGCCCCGAGTGCGAGTGCATTTCCTGCAATCAATGCCTCAGTTATCTCTCAACAGGACAGAATCTGGTTACTTGCCAAGTGCTCTAATAACCTGCATATATAGACCAAGGTTGAGCGGTTCAGGGTTCAACGTTCCGGGTTGATAAGCTCCAAATCAACTCCCATCAAAATGATTCAGCCTTTTTGTGTTAATAACATATTTTCACCCAATGGGTTAAGTCGGGTATTTCGGATTCCTGTCGATAACGTAAGCAGTTTCAGACAGTTGTAACCTTTGAACCTTGAACCCTGAACCTGGAACCGATCAGTTTAGGGTAGAATTTGTCGCAGGCTTTCCTTATTCTCCTCTATCATAAGTCATTGGTGCGAGTAATTTTGGCAACGACGGTATTTTCCGACGGATCAGGGCAACGGACATACTCTGTTGTAATCCCATTTTGATTGATCACCTTCTCATAGGGAGTTCCCCTATATGTCCAGGATAACGTTTTCCCTGCCTCAAGCTGCTCAATAAATAGAGCCAGACTACCCCTCAAATAGGGACAAATTCTTTCCCAATCATTAGGATATTCGAATTTAACACCAATATAATTGTGACCATAATAACAGTAGCCCTTGCGTTCGTAGATCTCAATATCAATTTTATTTTTTCTCTTATAGGTCATTCCCTCAGCAACCCCCTGCTTAAGAATAGCAGGCGTTGCAACAAGTCCAGCAAATGCACATCCTGTCTTTACTAAGAACTCTCTTCTCTTCATGGTTTTTTCCTTTTGTGCTTCTTTTATTACGCTTTGCAAAATAGGCATATTTCTTGTAAATAATACCCATTAAGCTGTTGAATCTAATTACAAATTTTCAATCCTTCACCGATATATCGAGGTAGCACCACCTTATAGACGAATCATTTCCTGATAATCACACCGCTTTTAATTACGAGACGAACCTTTGTCAGGTTTGAAAGGTCCTCGAGAGGATTTCCTTCGGTAACCAAAATATCGGCAATTTTTCCCTTCTGCAGCGTACCCAGTTCATTGCCCAAACCACAAACTTCAGCAGCGTTCTTGGTGGCAGAAACAATAATATCTGAGGGCGACATCCCAGCTTGATGCATCAGTTGGATCTCTTTCATGGGCATGCCCAAATCAAAATCTGCATAGGTTCCGCCATAGTCGCTCCCCAAAGCGACTTTCCCACTGGCTTTTGAAAACCGGTTAAGATTATCAAGTGCCATTGCCAGATATTTTTTTGAAAGCACACCTTGCCACATCTCAAGTGTAGGCGTCCAATAAATACCTGCTTCAACAATCTTGCCCACCAAATCATCGGGCAGTTTGTCAATCACCATATGGGCCAAATCGTCTGCGCCAACATTGATGGCTCTTTGGATGTCTCTCGAAAGACTGACATGGGCCGATACTTTTTTACCCTGTCGGTGAGCAATTTCAACGATTGCTCCGGCAGCTTCTTCCGACAACACCCGGTCAGAATATCCTAAATTAGACTCCAACATAATTTTTAATTGATCTGCGCCTTCCTTAAGAATCCGTTTCGCCTCTGCACGGGCCTGCTCGACCGTGTAGATAAAGACCGAGCTCGGATAACCACTTGGGACAAATCCGGCGGTCATCTGAGGACCGGCAGCAACCAAACGAGCGGCACGAGGATCCTTGTTAAAGCTATCCCGCAATTCAAATGATGAGGTGGGGGGATAGGCCGCAAGGTCTCGAACGGTGGTTACTCCCGATCGCGCCCAGACGTAAAGCTTTTCCAGACTGTATGACCTGTGAACGTGGGCATTGATGAATCCCGGGAGAATGGTTGTGCCACCCACATCAATCACCTTGGAATTACCCGGAATCTTTACCTTGGTTTTAGACCCGACCTGCACAATCCGTCCATTTGATATTACAACCACCGCTCCACAGGCCGGCGCTGAACCGGTTCCATCTATTAAAATCCCGCCTTCCAAAACCAGAAATCGATGGTTTTGCGCTGATTCACATTGGTCTGAGCCAATTGCCAGTGTGGATATCAACACAAATCCTATTATTTTGATCAATGCTTTTTCTTTCATATTTTCCACCCAAATTTTCAATCTTTGTGCCGTCCTGATATTTTGTGTTCTTTCATTTTCAACTCAACTCGTGCACGGCCTCACCAATGATTTGGCCAATCGGTATATTCCGTGGGCAGAGATTTTCGGCTTTTGCATAGTCGAGAGTTGTCAGTTGGCTTCGAATTGTTTCCGGTATTCTTTTGAATTCATCAACTGCAAATTCTTTATCGCCATAGCAGCGTTTATACATCAGGCATCGAATCGTATCGGCTATTGGCGATTCCCCCTTAACGGCAGACTCACAAATCGTTGCGCAACCGGAACAATAGTGCGAGGTGGTGTTGTGGGCATAGGTCTCTAATATTCTACGATCGTTGTCAGAGAGTTTTTCTTTGCTCACGGCGGCTTCAACATTGGCTTTTAGGAAGGTCATATTTTCCATCTGTGAGCAAACAGAAGCGATCTGAGTATCTTCTAGAACGACTTTCAGTCGAGCTTGCTGCTCAGAAAACCCCTTTTTTAAGAATCGTTCGGTGAGTTTTAATGCCTCAGCCGACTCATCCCCAACCCGATGCCCCCATTCCATTACGGCTTGTGTTTTCATGGCGGTGAGGCCGACACCGGCTTTTGCACACGCCTCTATTCCCTGTTTCATGTCATCATTTAGCATGAATCGGTAGTTGTAGGTGCTCATGATTCCGTCAATAAAGCCAAGTTTGGCCCCTTCGAGAAGATTCTCAGGCATATTCTTATGAGTACTGAAGCCGAAAAACTTGATTTTACCCGAGGATTTGGCTTTTTCAGCCCACCTTCTAAATTCTTTAGGCTTCAGGTCGTCTGCATAATCAACTGAATGAATAAAATAGAGATCGATATAATCTGTTTTTAAATTATGCAGCGATGCATCGAGGTAATGGTCCAGGCGTGAAGGATCCAAAGTATAAGCCTTAGAGACCAGAAAAATCTTTTGGCGATCTTCCGGATACTTGGTAAAATATTCACCAATTCCTGTTTCGCTCCCCCAATATTCATATCGGGCCGCGGTATCCCAGTACGTGACCCCCCATTTGACGGCTTGTTTTAGTAGAAGAAGGTTTCGGCCGGTATTGAACATCCCTCCCAGGGATAATATTGGAACTTGAACACCCGTATTGCCGAATGGTCGTTTGGGGACGATCCATTTATCGGGTGATGCTTTCATTTGCGTGTTAGCGGCTTGCGCACCGGAACGATCAATGACGACGCCGGTGCCGATCGCAGCAACAGTTTTCAGAAAACCGCGGCGTGTGGTATTTGCAATTTTTACTGCCATAATACATCCTCCTTTCAAGAGCGATTGGAATGATCAATCTCTTTTCAATGATTACAGTATCATCGCATATTTTCAGTTAGCTGTGCTGACAACTGTTTTGCCAATGTTTCAGCTGCAGTTTGAGTTGGTGCTTGATGGACGCCACCAACATAATCGTTGTGGGTAAATACCAACTCAAACATATTATGCAGTTGAATCAGCTTTCCATTAAAAAGTGGAATGGAAACGGGGACCGATTCACCACCATACTCCAAAAGATATTCTTGATAGGCTATTGAAATTTTCGCTGCTTCAGATGGATTCGGGCAACGTGAGATGAAAACTGTCACCTGATCATCATTTATTTGATAATCGGCAATAAAAACATCCTTAAACTGCTTAAAACCGAATGCTCCTTCAGGCAACAGTGCCAGGCTGTCTTGAATGAGGCCTGAATCAGGAAATATGGATAATTCGGGAATCGGTTTTACCTGCACCGGATGTAGGTTGACAAAAGCCTGAGCAAACTGTTGCATGGCAGAGATAAGCGGAGCGGTCTCATCACTTCCGATTAATTCTATGTATAAGCAATCATGTACAAAAAAAAGAGCGTTATGGGCTTGATAGGCAAACGGTGTCATTTCCAGCCTATTTGCTTTTGGGCGCCTTTGTCCGCTATAAACCGCAAAAGCACTCAGGTGTCGATTCATTTGGTAGATATAGATCTCGAACCACTTAGAGGGATCCCCTGTTAACTTAAGTCGCTGAGTCGTAAGTTTAACAAAACCGGCCTTCAGATAAAAATCTGCCTGACCATTAATAACTTCAAATAAATTTGATGGTGAATAAGTTTCTGAGGAAGACATCGGCAGGAGATGTGATGGTAAGACTGAATGCAGACTGGTGCGAAGTGTCCGGGAATTTGTGATGCCAGGTGAGCATCCTTCCGGGGACTGAGCCGCGACTCTATCTACTTTACAAAGAGGAATAATAGTGACACTCAGTATTAGGCCAACTATCAACAGATTATTTTGTAGCTTATTACAATTCATTCCGGTTACCCGCGCTTCGAGCAATATAGAGGACCCGCATTTGAACAGTGTAGCTATAATTTAGAATAGGACAATTTAATTAAATCGGCATTGCGCCCCATAAAGATGATAGTCGTCGCTTCAGGCAATTTAGCGGTACTGAGGGATAAATATTTTTTATATGACTCGTAGCCGATCCATTTATCTGCTGCAATTTTCGCACATGTCGGATTGTGGATATGCGTAGGGATAATCAGTTTGGGTTGCAACTGATCCATAAGGTTAAAGCCTTTTTTATTCGCGGCTGTCATATCGGAATAGGAATTGGCCAATTGAGTGATGGCGATATCCACCTTGCCCAAAATCTCAAGCTGTTCGGGGGTCAAAGCCGCCTGCCCGATATCACCGAAATGGGCGACTCGCATCCCGGCCATGTCAATGATAAAAATGTAGTTGGATCCGCCCTCATCTCTGAACTTATCTCCTTCATTGTGCGCCGAGGCGATACCACGGATGGTTACATCATCTAGCTTGATTTCGCCTGTTTTAACGTCGAGTTGTTTACCTGGAAAGGAACCGACGAAACCAAGACGCCGATGATCGCCGTGATTGTGGGTTGTGAGTAAAACATCCTTTGCAGTAGGCGGGCTGGATAATGCACCGGGATCATGGACATCAATCAATATTCTTGAGCCTTCAGGGCTGATGAGTTCGACCTGGGCGTTCTCCTCATAGTAGAGCTTAAGGGTGGCATCAGCCAGTGCTCCATTCTGAAGGCCTAATCCGGAGCTCAGCATGCCGATCATAAAACCGATTAGCATGACTTTAAAAAGGGTAGATTTCATCTTTGGCGCTCTCCTTTCAACTGGCGCTATTCGGAATCGTACCGCCGCGGTTTAACGATACCTTCCCCTCGCGCTTGTCAGGTCAACAAATAAAAACCTCAGCTATTCTTTTGAAAGCTGAGGCTTTTGGGTGATTATTTCATTTGTCCTCTCGGTGTGAGGATTGATGTGTCACTACATTATATGCCAAGGAGTACTTCAAAAAACGCGGCGAATCAAGAAAAATTAGAACCCAACCCGGCAAAGCCGGTCGCCGTGTAGTGGTGATCCCGCTAGTTCGGGGGAATGAAGATTGAAGATTGAAGATGCTTTTTTAATATTTTCCAAGTTCAAGCAATGCTTGCCCTAACAACTGGCAATCCTTAGTTTCCGGTGTTGACTGGTAAACTGCATTGACGGTAACGTAGTAATTGTTGCCACGCCCACCAGAGCAGGGGGGCATATACGCGCCGGCTTTATCCCAATTTGGTGCCTGATGCGGCGAAACTATAAAAAAACCTTCCGGCAAGGCAAAGGAATGCCCTGGTAGTGATGGGATAGAAATTTGCTTGGTGTTTTCCGAAATTCTATATCCGATCTTTCCGTGCCCTCCTTTATCCATACGGGGATAGCTCCTGTCGCTGTATTCCATGATAATCGCATTCGCTTCTGGAGGAATACCCTTTATCATCAGACGAGGCGTTGAAGGGTTACTCCCTCCGAATCTTTGACATTGTTGCCCTGTGGGGATCTGTTCGCCATTCCAGTCAGGGCCGGCAAAGGCTACTTGCAGTTTTGCAGGATTAGCAACAGGTTTATATTTAACTGCAGAAAAATTGTCCGCTGCACTACCGATCCCAATAATTTCTCCGTCCTTATCAACGGCCAAAACAGTAAATTTATACATAAAGTGGGAACCTTTTGGAGGGCAAGGACCAAAGTAATCACTTTTTAAAGATCCTGCAGGAATAATTCCTGAACCGTCGTTTATAACCTTCCATTCCCCTTTGGGCCCACCGGTCCAAACTTTTTTAAGTTTGACCATAAAAGACTTCGTTCCTGCGGGGATGCCGGATACGCTGATTTCAGGCGAGATCCTGGAGCAGCGATGTTTTTCCTCAAATGTGAAATCAACATTAAGCTCCACTGAATTAGGTTTGGTTAGTTCTTCATCTGCGGCAACTTGTGTAGCGAAAAATCCGGAAACTAACAGTAATGAAAAAGCCACTAACCATCGAAAATTATCCATTTTATGGCTCCTCGTGTGAAACTACTTTTAAATGACGAATGTCGAATGACGATTGACGAATGGTGGAATCGCTTCGCTCAGTCGTTTTAAAATAGACCGTTCGACAAAAGACTCACGACAGGCAGAATACATTATTCGATGTTCGATGTTGGACGTTCGATGTTGGACGTTCATTAGTTTCTATTCTCCGATCAGACTGGCCTGAACCCAACCGACAAGGATTCATCAGTTTTGGTTTATTTTCTGACGATCAGAAGGGTTTATATTTTGCCATAGTGTGGTTTTAGATTTAAGCGCTTGTTCCGCATTTGTATTTTCCGGCAAGTAAGTTGTCGATTTAATTGCAGGAATGATAAATGAAGACAACATATTCAATGGAATGAGGAAATCCTGCGGACTTAGCCTGCCGGTGAATACAACTACCATATTTCTCTCCGGCGCTACCATGATAAACTGTCCCTTATTTCCGGCGGCAATGTAAATACCGGGAGCGGCTATCCACCAATGATAGCCGTAGCCCGGCAGCAGCGTTGTTTCTGCATGCTTGCGGGTTGACGCCTTTATCCATTGGGAAGATAGTATTTGCTGGCCATCCCACAACCCTTTGTTCAGGTAAAGATAGCCGATTTTAGCCATATCATGTGGCCGCATAAAAAGCTCTCCATATCCCAAGGTTATTCCCTGTGGATTCGATCCCCATCCAACGTCGGATATCCCGAGGGGAGCAAATAGATATTTTTCGGCAAATGTAAGCGCATTCATACCCGTCTGTCTCTGTAAAATGGCTGAGAGAAGAAAAGGGGCACCATTGCAATATACATAACGCGTCCCGGGTGCCTCCGCCATGGGCAAATCAAGCATAAACTGGACCCAATCCGCACTCATTCGCCAGTTTGCATCCAATATCATATTCATCATGCCACTCTGTAGATACAAGAACGGATCGCGGCATTCCAAGCCGGTTGTCATGGTCAATAAATTCTCGAAGGTCATGGCTTCTTTACGAGCGTCATGATTTTTGGCGTCACGATTCGGGAAAAAAGCCAAAACCGGCTGCCTGACGTCTTTTATATATCTTTTATCAATCGCAATGCCAACCAGCGCCGAAGTGATGCTCTGCGTGCATGCATCGATGTGATGTGCAACTTCCGAATCAAAGGGATAACCGTATGCGTCCAGCACGATGAAACCGTTGCGAATGACCAATACGCTATGGATTTCAATTTCCTTTTCCCAAATCGTATCCAGCATTTTTACCAATTGGCTGGAATCCATTCCCTGGCTCTCGGGAGACGCTGTCCGCCAACCATTGGTTGGCCAGTAATCCGGCAGCTTATCTGTTGCCGATCCAAAATTGCACCATAACCCAACAATCAAAATAAATATAGGTGGCCGGAGAAAATATTTCCTCATTTTAATCACCTCATATATTGCTTCGGTAAAAATAACGAAATTTGTGCGCGTTGTCTGCGGTTAAATTTTTTAAAGATCTACCACATATATCGAGGTTGCATCTGCCACGTAGATCAACTCTTAAGGAATATTGCTGCCTTGCCTCCTTGGTGAACTTCGGATATCCGGATTAATGCTCTCTACCGTTGATTGCCGTACAAGCGCCAGCGGCCGTCGGCCTCTTTGGCAATATGGGCAATACCGGTGGGCCTAAATGGTGTTCGGAACCCTTGGCGTTGGACAAATCCGTCGATCCGGGCTTTGTTTCCTTGGCGCTCGAATCGCGTTAAAATGATTTTATACTGATGGATCGGCCGGTCACGATATGTCCACCGAATGGAGGCCACAGCCTGTTCCCTGGTATAGCCGTTGGACCTGAAATTTTTGGAGAAGAATTCCAATAAGGTATTAAATTCTTTGCGCGCAATGGTATCAGAATAGTCGCTCAAAGTCGCCCGGACATCGTCAGGGATGTCCACCAGGTGAGTTGTCGTGTCGGGTGCCTTGTCGGATGGGAACTGTTTCATCTGAACTTCGGCCCGCCCTATGAGTCGCTGTCGTTGGCTCGTCTTGGGAACTTCAGCGTGCACGATGCGCACAAATTCGGCAATTTTTCCGCTGACAGCGCCATTGCTTTGGATTAAGTAGCGCTGAGCCAGATCCTCCGGGCCCAGGTCAGACAAAATGGCCAGACCACGCAGATTGATAAAGGTCTCCAGTCGCCGGGGCGCGATACCAAAGATATAGGGCTCGCCTCTGTTGGCAACAAAGTAGATGGTGCGTCTTGCGCCGTAAGCCGAGTAATCCAGCCCCTGCACCACATCCGCGAGCATGTAATCGAAAACGATCCGGCTGCCGGGCGCCGATTTTCCGGCAATGTATCGCAGGGTGCTGTCCACCCCGGCTTGGGAAATAAAATAGGTCACCCCTTCCCAGATATAAAACGTCTTGTGATCCGCTGCAAAACCTGCCTTGCCCAGAACCTCATCCAGGGTTTGGGTGTTGAAATCGATGGGGACGAACGTCACCCAATCGGGCCGCCGGCCCAACAGCTTTTCAACCCGCTGCTGCTTATCGGCGGAGGTCGCCGGCAAATCGATTTCAAAAAAACGCACGTCAGGATAGGCATCGTGAAAACGATAGGCCCGGCTGTCGAATCCGGCGCCCATGATGACCACCTGACGGAAACCCGCTTTCAAAGACTGAGTTAGCAAGGCGTCCATATGAAGGGTGCGGGCATTGACATAGTAAAAGGTACCCGTGTCCAACTGATCCATGGCCAATTTGGCATCTTCAAAATCCAAGCCCAGGCCGGGAAAGCGTTGTTTCAAAGTTGGATTTACGAAAAGCGTGGCCATGTGATCCGGATTGCGGGTCTTCGGGTCAGGGTCCGATGCTGCAATGGCACGCATGGCACACACCACTTCGGCTGTATAGGAAGTTTTGCCCGGGTCCACCGCCTCGGCCTGGCAGACCAGCAGGGATAGCCATAAACAAAGGGTCAGACCGACAATCGCTTTTCTCGCGGTATTTACGTGCATTTTGAATCTCCTTTCCATCTAAAAAGGTATATTCATGACAGCGATTGGATTGCTTCGTCCGGCCATGATGAATCCCGATGTTGTAAAGATCCCTATGCCGATCATATTGGCGATCACCACACCGGTTGCGGAAAATGGGCCAATTTCGCGATGGAGCCGGTTGTTGATGAAGTTGACTTTCATTATGGGCTTTAGTATACATCGGAACGGAAGCCTTGCAACCGATAGTTCGTGAGTAGGGCACAGAGTTCTTGAATAGGCATGCACATTGTTTATGGTTTATTCATTTCCAAAACGCCTCCACGTTGCATCAAAAGATCGTCTGAGAAAATATTTGGGCGCTTCTTTAGGAGACTTTTATCGAATTGCATCGAATCGATATTTGACCTACCTGCTCGTAGCCCTCATTGCCGGTGTGTGGACCTATTTTGCATTGACATTGTCCAATCTTACCAAACCGTGGTCAGGCATCTACCTTGAAATGTTCAGATGGACGCATGCCATCAGATACTCTGAAATGTTCAGATGGACGTATACGATTGAGACGGCTCTAAATTTCGGCTTGTCATACTATGTTTTTAGCGAGTGGCTCAGTCGAGCTACCGGCGGGTGGGGGCGATTTGAGAACCGAACCGTCGGCAAAATGTGGCTTATCTGGTCTGTTGCATTTCTGTTCGCCTTTATAATACAACTGACCTATATCTATTCCCGGGTAGATATCTACTACCCCAGATTAATCAATTTTTTTGACATTTACCCCTCCCAAAGACCTGGTGCCAACTATGTCTTTCTCTTTTTGCTCCCCTCCTGGTTGATAACGATATGTGTATTAACATGGACAGGTCTGAGAAGGCAGCTTGCGATAGAATTGGAACGGTCGCAATTTAACCGTATGCTCAAGCTAAGGGAGCGGGAGTGGGCGGCCAAGTATCAGACCTTCAAAACCAATCCCGTGGTTTCGTCGTCTGATCCGGCGCGTAAGAAAAGCTCCACGGTTGCACCTCTCAGGATACCTGACGGCAGCGGGTCCCGGTGGATTAACCCTAAGCATATCAGCCATATTACGGTGGAAGACCATTATTCACGGATCGCAATCAAAGATGACCACGGTGATAAAGAGATGTTGATCAAGCGTCCCTTGAAAACGCTGATGGACCAATTGCCCGAAGACCTGTTTATTCGAATTCACCGCTCCCACGCCATCAATCTTTCCTATATCTCGCGGATCAAAAAAGAGGGCCGTTCGTATACACTGTTTTTGGATAATGGGGCTCATGCCCTTCCTGTGAGCCGCTATCGCCTTCCCCAAATCCTGCCGCATTTGCAGGCGTACCTGTCTCCCAAGCCTGGTCTGGGATCGCGTCCGAGCCATGCAACTGATTGATTTAAGGGGATAAAATATTGGGGGTTCGACTCATTTTGTCAATCCTTAAATAACCATGACTTGCTGATTAGTGTCTATATATTGAAATCACATCATGTTTGCACAGGATTTGTGACAAGGGGTGGAAAATATAGTAGATCCGCCGGAGGCGAACCATAAATATTCAATTTTCAATCTTCAATCTTCAATTCCGGCTTTGCCGGGTTGGGCCTAAGGAATCGGCAAACGACCGATTGCATTTTCACCTATACTTCCAAAATATAACATCCCATCATGTTCAATCACGCTGCTGATATTTGCATAGGTTTTGCCTGCTGGATCCTGTAAGTTGTGCACAACAAGTCCACGGTCGTTCAAGCCCACCACATAACCACAACGTTTAGGGGCTGGTTTTAAAAAATCGGGCAACCGCCAAATTATCTTTCTTAAAAACGGTTTTGGCAGCAAAGGATCCCAAGACCGACGACCCTCGGGGCCATGCAGCAGGGCAAGCCAGAAGACACCTTTTCCATTCGATGTGATGTTGTCGGGCAATCCCGGCAAATTTTTGATGAAAATATCGGATTGTCCTCTCATTGGCCCTTCAAGCCAATAACGACGCACACGATACTTCCACATTTCATTAACGAGAATGAAAGATTCATCGGTACTGAGAACAACTCCATTGGCAAAGTAAAGATTATCCAGCAGCACCCTGGTTGTTTTTGTTTTGGGGCAATAGGCCAATAGACGTCCGTAAGGGCGATGCTCAAACAGATCCTTCATGACTGAGGCGTACTTCATCGAAGCGTCGCTGAAATAAATAGTACCATCTTGCGCAATATCAAGATCATTGGCCAAACCAATAGGGATGCCGCCGGCCTCTTGGGCAAGTTCTCTGATTTTACCGTCCGGCGCCACCGACAGCAGTCCTTTAACGGCGTCAGCGACAATGAGGTTTCCGGCTGAATCGAACTGAAGTCCTGCCGGTCTGCCGCCCGTATTAACGATGATTTCAGCTTGGCTGCCATCTGCGTGAAGGCGTATTATGTTTCCGTCTTCCAAACCGGAATATATCCTTCCCTGCTTGTCAAACGCCACAGCCTCAGGTCCAACTCCCATGCCTTCTGCCAGCCTTTCAATCTCAATTAATCGATTGTTCGCTTCATATATTCCGATTAACTCTGGCAACACTGGCGGCGTCCATGCTGCCGGATTGATTTGAATTGGCCAAAAAAGTAGGTAGGCAATTGAAAATATTACCAACACAGCGATGCAGGATGAAATCTTGAATTTATCCATTTTGACCTCCCCGAATTTAGGACCATGCATGCGAGATTTTTAGACCTTACTGATATTAGTGGAGGATTACGGATTTTTGTGACAACTAAAGGCGGCCGTTTCCCAGATATTGTGGGGAGGTAAAAGGATGTCCATAGCTTTAAACACATTCATTTTATGGACGGATTGTCTGAGCTTCTCATATTCTTTGGGTAGGTCGATTTCGAGAACGTGTTTTTTAAGATGACATCGACAGTTGCCGTGTGGATTGTAGAAAACACAATTATCATCCAAGAAGCCTCTCACTTTTTGGCGAGAACGTGTAACCAACTGCCTCACCGTAGATTCTTCCTTATTCATGATTTGGGCAATTTCACTGTAAGGAAGCTCTGCGAGGTCGTGAAAAAGCAGGGCCAGCCGGGCCTCATTCTTCAAGCAATGTAAAAATCCGGTTAAACATTTATGGCACCTTTCTTTGACCCAAAGTCTTTTATCTATTTCGGGCTCTTGATTCAGATCGTAAAAATATCTAACCGGCAGCGCATCATCATTTAATGCAAAAAAGCCCTTTATAAAACGGGCGGAATAGATTTGCTCATTTTTGGTATATTTCAATACCACGCGGGTTGTGATTTTATATATCCAAGTTGAAAGTTTTGACTCACCCCGGAAAGATTCCAAACTGCTAAATATTTCAGTCCAGACTTCCTGAGCGACGTCTTTGATTTTTTCCGGGTCATGCAACATTCTTCTGGCGACGGAGTGCACCATCCCGCCGTATTCAGTAACTATATTTTCCAATTCAAGGGAACGAGTATGCTTTTCTGGCGACATGGATTAGCGCCCCCGTCGCTTCAAATAAGAATCGATAGCAAAGAAGTCGTATTTTCACCTATTTGATATTCCGCACTGGCAAAACCCGTGTAGGCCCGGAATAAGACTGGCGAATCCAATATTCTCTTCCGTACGTGAAATTGAAGCGCGCAGCCTTGAAGCCGCGAGTCTCTGCCGCCCAACAACTTTGGGCGGAAGTGTTTATTCGTTTATTCAGGTGGTAACCACCCCTGTTTATATTTTCAGGATCATAGAGGCTTGCGAGTTCGGCCAAGGTTGGCATCCGCCAGTCGGAATGGCCGCCACCGCCGTAACTTTGGCAATAAGAATAGGCTTTCGACCAGTTTATGGGGCTTCCATTGTCTTTGGCCGCCCACATCAGGCCTGTTTTAGTATCGGTTACAGTGCCATCGCCGTTATCCAAAAAACGCTCCAATGCCACTGCTGTCATGGCAAAAATGCCAATTAACACAATGAGACCGATCGCCTTGGCAATTTTTTTAAACGATAAAATTCTTTGATTCACTTTCATCCAGGCACATTGGTTTAAATTCATCCGATATTTTATGTGTTTAGAATTATTACTAACCAATTTGCGACTAAAGAAAAACTAAAATCTCGCAGACAATTTCCCGTATTTGGCACAAGAGCTTGGAAAAACCGGTATTGATGCAATCGAGATCAGCGGCGCCATGCCGGCCAGCACGAACATCGATGAACCTGAGAAGCAATCCTATTTTGTCGGATATGCTGAAAACCTGGAATTGAGTATTCCGGTCATTTAACGGTGACTATACGTACCCATATTTAATCGCCCAATGCCTAAAAGTTCAGGTTTCGAATTATCAGGAGACTTGTATACTGCTTTAATAACGACGTAATATTGATTCCATAGGCCGGGGCAGGGTCCAATGTATGCACCCCGCTGCATTCTGAGGTTTACTCCACAATGCTCCTTTATCAAAGTAAAGCCATCAGGTAAATCAAAAGTCTGCCCCGGAATTGAGGGGACAACGATTTCAGCTGCCCCTTTGGTAATTTGATAGCTTATTATTCCGTGACCTCCATTATCACATGGATAATAATTAGCATCACTGAATTCCAAAATCAGTTTGTTTGCTCCGGAAGGTATTTTTTTGACTCTAATTCGTGGAGATGCCCCATCCCCACCATACTCTTTGCATTGTTGCCCTTTGGGAATTATTTTGCCATCCCATTCGGCATCTGCAAATGATAAATTTAAATCAACGATATTTGGCTCTAAGAGATCTTGCTCCGCATTTACAAAGGGTATCGAAATTAATGAGAAAGTCAGTAAACACAAAGCACAGATAAATATCCATGTTTTCATTCCGTCACGCTCCTTTTAGAATTATTTTGCCATCTATTAATTAAATGCGTTTCCGTTTCATTTAGCAAATTTCAAAGATTTTACCATGTCAGCCAAGAATTTGACTGGAGTTTCTTCCATACTCCCGGCCACGGCACCAATGATTTTATTATTTTTATAAGCAAAAACCCCCACTGTTCTTAACATTCCACGTGACTGATGATTCCAATTGATTTCAACATAATTGGCGTTTGTTCCATTCGAGAGCTTAATGAGTTTTTCTTCCTTAATTCGATGGTAAGTTTCTGGCAGCGTAATTTTGTATAGATCAATCATATAATCGGCGGTAAATTCCAATGCCATGCCCGGTGGAATATCATCCACCAAAACGGTAAAAGCGGGAAGACCCCGCAGACCTCTCCTTTTAAAAACCCAAGGTGATTTCAGTCGATTATCCAGAACTATGAGTTCTGCATCATAATTTACCGTGAATCCGTGCTCGCTGTTTACGTACTTACCCGGTTTTAATCTCTGAGCGGATTTTTTTGTTCTATTTTTTAATTTTTCACGACCAGCAGGGCTTGTAACTTGCCATAGGTTGATTTTCGATTGAAGCGCTTTTTCTCCGTGAGGATTTTCCGGCAAAGCAGTTGTTGATTTGACCGCTGGAATAATATACGCGGCCAGCAGACCCAAAGGAATGTAAATATCATCGCGACCCAGGCTGCCGGTAAACACAGTCAGCAGGTTTTTCTCGGGCAACACCACTATATAATGCCCCTGATAACCGATTGCGGTATAGATGCCGGGACCGACTGTCCACCACTGATACCCATATCCGGGTGTCAGATCCAAATGAGTGGCAATATGACTTCGGGTCGAGGCTTTTATCCATTGGGAAGATATAATCTGCTGACCATCCCACAATCCGTCGTTCAAGTATAGTAAGCCGATTTTGGCCATATCGCGGGGCCGCAGATAAAGCTCATCATATCCTAAAGTTATTCCTCGAGGATTGGCAGGCCAGCGAAAATCTAAAATGCCCAGGGGAGCAAAAAGATGTTTTTCAGCAAATGATAAGGCAGTCATGCCGGTTTGTTTCTGTAAAATAGCCGAGAGAAGAAAAGTGGCGCCATTGCAGTATTCAAAATAAGTCCCGGGCCCTTCTGCCATGGGCAAATCAATCATAAACTGCACCCAGTCCCCGCTCCGGCGCATATCCATAAGCCCTCTCCAGCTATACAGGAAAGAATCACGGCATTCCAAACCTGTCGTCATGGTTAACAAGTTTTCAAAGGTTATGGCTTCTTTGTCGGCATCAAGATTTTTGGCAACACGCTTCGGGAAAAAATCCAATACCGGCCGGTGCACGTCTGTTATGTATCCTCTATTAACGGCAACTCCAACCAATGCCGCGGTAACACTTTTGGAGCATGAATAAATATTACTTTTATACTTCTCATCAAATGGATAACTGTATGCCTCCATCATCATATAACCATTGCGGATGACCAACACGCTGTTAACACGAATGTTCTTCTCCCATATCGTATCCATCATTTTGGCCAATATGCTAGAGTCCATTCCCTGGCTTTCAGGAGGCGCCGTTCTCCATCCTTTGGTCGGCCAATAATCTGGTTGTTTAGCTGCTGCCAATTCATAATTAAAAATTATAGGTGTCAAAATAATTACACATAGCTGAAGAATATTTTTCTTCATTCAATTCACCTTTTATTATCTGACTTAAATACTGGTGCTGTTTCCAATATTGAAATCAATAAAATTTTCTTGCCATTCTTCCTTGAAAATCTTGATTGCCTGTTCCCCTGTACAATGTGACGGTGCGATTTTTTTTCGGAACTATAACCCAAAAAAAGGCTACTATTAGCCGGCAGGGCAGCTGATCGGGCAGTAGATTCCGCCCTTTTTCGATCTTCGTAGTTGCCGGCCGCGAGCATGGCGTAATAACGATTGAAGTAGAT